>Ga0115569_10002776_pt1 | contig 13192 bp, 13 predicted proteins | sample COGITO_mtgs_1205_2_FD_87295 | JGI IMG/M metagenome (GOLD analysis project Ga0115569, IMG submission 87295) | Pelagic marine microbial communities from North Sea - COGITO_mtgs_120503 | ecosystem: Environmental > Aquatic > Marine > Epipelagic | place: Germany:Helgoland, sampling site Kabeltonne...
CGGGAAAGGGAAGTCCGAATAACACATGCCGCCAATCGAAGTATTGGTACTGAGGGAGCGGTAGCCGCCGCCAATACCGCGTTCGATATTCCAGATCCCGCCAACGTTCCTACTGGCCTCGAGGCATTCATAGGCAATGCCGAATTCACCGAGGGTCTTGGCTGCCGCGAGACCGCACGGGCCCGCTCCTATGATCGCAACCTTCTCGCCATTCACGTCGATTGGTCTCCCTTGCGGCGAGCGTAGGCCTTGGGGGTCATCCTCGCCTACTTGACTCCGCGCCACCCTCTTATGTCGCAGGCGCTCCGACGGCCAAGACTCGTTGTGGGCGCGGCCGCCCTTTTAGAGAGAGAGAGGCCGTCGACGTCCTGGGCCAGGTAGGGTTTGCCCGTGGTATCGACGAATTCCGCGTGCGTAGGAAGCAGTGCGACTGACTGAAGCACTTCCGGGCGCTCCTGCCCGAGACCCGGTTTAGGAAACGAATCCAAAAAGGAGTCGTAGATGGGCTCCATGATCGCCGCTTGGTAGGCATCACCGAGTTCGGCCAGATCTCGATGTACTCGACGGGCACATTGAGATGGCCCTGAGTCCGTTGAAAAGCGGCATTTTGTCCAAGACTTGGAGAGGAATGCTAGGTCGCACTCTGTACTGAGCTCGCACGCTGACCGCGCGAGTGCCCGGTCTTTTGGGACGACATGACGCATAAGCGGTCAAATATCTGTAAAAAGTGGTGTTAAATATGTAGTGAGGAAGCACCAGTCCGAAAGATATCTTGTACCCCAAATCACGCGATCACCGCCGACTTGGCTCAAAAGTTTTGGCCATTTCCGCCTGGAGCCTCGCTGGTTGATCTTTCGATTGTGCTTCTAGTAGACGTAAAGGCGGTTTTAAGGGGATTAGGGCATTATCGGCTCGCTTTGATGGGCGGTGGATTACGCTGGCCGGCCTGTAACGAGGCCTAGACAAGACGTTCTCATTAGAACCCAAACAATTCTCATGACTTGCAAGATTTAGCGAAAAGCTTGCTAGAGTCCGCATCGCCATTTCGAGTCTGGTCTCGTATTCGTTTTTTAAGAAGACCTCGTTAGCTTTGGCTAGTGAGGTCGGTTTGCTTCGGGAGAAGTTCTACCTGAGGCAGCCTATACGAGGGCAGAGCAGGGACCATTAGAAGCAAGCAAGCAATGCATAGGCGTACGAATCTACTCTTGCATGACATGCCTGAGTAAAGCCAATCGGTGTTAGGTTTGTCGCAGTTTTTTCGTATGCTGTTTGTATGCAGAATGACAGAGGAGGCTCAAGTGAGCTTCGCTGGCAGAGATGCAACGTTCGAAATGTTTATCCGCCTGATAATTGGGCGGGATTTGAATAACGAAAGGGTTCTCGAGCAAAAGAGCTTGAGGATTGAAGGAGATTTAGAATGCGAGTAGTCGGTACGGTCAAGTGGTTCAACGACGAAAAGGGCTTCGGCTTCCTGACGCGAGATGATGGCGAGAAGGACGTTTTCTGCCATCACAGCGCGATCAACGGAGAAGGCTTCAAGAGCCTCGCCGAAGGTGCCCGCGTCGAGTTCGACGTAGTCGACGGACAAAAGGGACCTGCCGCGGAAAACCTCAACGTCCTCTAAGTCCGCGATATTGGGATCCTGTATCCCAGGATGACGTTTGTACGAACCGCTGACCTCGGTCGGCGTGAGTGCATGTTAGGTAAATGAAGAGCCTCGATGGTTATACCATCGGGGCTCTTTTACTTTGGAGCGCGGCGGATTGAGTTCTGCCGAGAGCGCCACGCTTCGCGGTTGGTGCTACGAGAAGCCACGAGATAGGACGTCGAATTTGTAGCTGTACCGTCTGGACGGTACAGTTTCGCCATGTCAGTAAATACTCGTGAGCGGATTCTGAATGCCGCCGAGGAGCGGCTTCTCGGCGGCGGCCCCGGTGGCTTCGTGCTGGACGCGATCGCCGCGGATGCAGGCGTGAGTAAAGGAGGCCTTCTCTATCACTTCGCCTCGAAGGAAGCGCTAGTCGCGGGACTTTGCGAGCGAATGCTGGCGGGATTCGATCTAGCGCTTGGGGATTCTCAGCCGGATGATGAGAGGGAAATTGGTGCGTTCACACGCGCCTATGTAGCCTCAACCGTGACGAATGAAGGCAAACCGGCGGATAATTCGGCACGGCTAATGGCGGGCATTCTCGCGACCCTCGGGCACGACTCCGCGCATCTCGATGAGGTTCGTCGGCATTTTTCACGCTGGCACCAGCGTCTCGCTGGGGATGGTCTCGACGAAACGACCGCGACGATCGTTCGTCTGGCAGCGGATGGCCTGTGGTTGTCCGCTTTGCTTGGGTTGCCGCAATTGGAAGGGGATCTCGGCGCGCGCACTGTGAAGGCGCTTCACGGGCTCACGCGATCGTGAGCGTGGGAGAAGACGCTCATTATGATGTTGTGATCGTAGGGGGTGGCTCAGCGGGCTGTGTCTTGGCGAACCGCTTAACCGAAGACCCCACGTGTCGCGTGCTCGTTTTAGAGGCTGGCCGACCGGATGCCTGGTGGGACCTCCCTGTTCAAATCCCTGCAGCGCTAATGATGCCGATAGGAAGTAGATTTTACGATTGGGGATACAGTTCGCTTCCTGAGCCCTACATGGGAGGTCGCGAAATTTATCATGCTCGCGGCAAGCTGTTAGGTGGTTCTAGCAGTATTAATGGCATGATCTTTCAGAGAGGAAATCCACTCGACTACGATGGTTGGGCGCAGGAGCCTGGACTCGAACACTGGCAGTACGAAGACTGCTTGCCCTATTTCAAGCGCATGGAGCGGGCACCGTCTGGCGAAGACGCGTTCCGAGGTAGGGAAGGGCCCCTTAGGCTGGAGCGCGGGCCGGCCCGAGGACCGCTTTTTGAGCGGTTCTTCGCGGCGGCGCAAGAGGCGGGGTATTCGCTGACTGACGATGTGAATGGGGAATGCCAGGAGGGATTCGGCCGATTCGATCGCAATCTACATAGAGGCCTTCGTCAGAGCGCGTCTCGCTCCTACCTCCATCCGGTTTGGAATCGCCCGAATTTAACGGTGCAGAGCCGCAGTCATGCGACTCGCGTTCGCCTGCAAGGGACTCGCGCCGTCGGAGTCGAGTATGTGCACAAAGGGCGCGGGAAGTTTGTTGGCGCTGACGAGATCATCTGCAGCGGAGGCGCGATTAATTCACCGCAGCTCCTTCAGCTCTCGGGGATCGGGCCGGCCGATTTGCTCCGCGAGGTGGGCGTGGACGTCGTGCAGGATTTACCTGGCGTTGGCGCAAACCTTCAAGATCATCTCGAGGTCTATATCCAGCACGCGTGTACACAGCCCATTTCGATGGCGCCTAGCGTTCTTCGTCGATGGCGACCTTGGATCGGTTTGCAATGGTTGGCTGGCTATGGGCCCGGGATGAGCAATCATTTCGAAGCAGGGGGATTCGTTCGAAGCCGCCCCTCGGATCCCTATCCGAACCTAATGATTCACTTTCTCCCGTTAGCGATTCGCTATGACGGATCTAAGCCAACTCCGGGCCACGGATATCAACTGCATATCGGCCCCATGCTTTCGGATTCAAAAGGGAGCCTCCGCATCGCTTCGAGCGACCCCCTCGTTCCGCCGAAGATGCAGTTCAACTATTTATCCACTGAGCAGGATCGTCGAGAATGGATTGCGGCCGTCGAATGTGCGCGAGAAATTTTCTCACAGTCGTCCTTTACGGACATCGATGGGGGCGAACTGGCGCCCGGAAAGGGCGTCCGAACGGATCGCGAAATTCTTGAATGGGTCGGGCGAGAAGGCGAGACCGCGCTACATCCCTCGTGCACGTGTCGCATGGGGACGGGAAAAGACTCCGTCGTTGATCCAGTCAGTATGCGGGTCCACGGTGTCCAGGGTCTCCGCGTAGTTGATGCCTCGGTGATGCCGAAAATTACCAACGCGAATATCTACGCCCCTGTCATGATGATTGCAGAGCGCGCGGCCGACGCGATTAGGGGCCTAAACCCTTTGCCGGTTGCAAAAGAGTCTGAGGTGGCGCCCTAGCGAACTGTTTCGTGCACAGGCGCTCAATGATTTCAGCGTGTTCTCGGTGTCGACCGCCGCTTCGTTGTTCGCGGGCACCACCATACACTCGCTCCGCCGAGCAGCCGAGCAGCCGAGCGGGCTTCGCGACGGGGCTACTTCAAGTCTGCGAAGAAGAATGCAGCGACTTCATTCAGGATGTCCGCACGTTCCCACTGCAAGAAATGTCCTGACTCCGGCACATAGAGTGGGCCGACTCGGTCGCGAAACCCCAGCTCGCATTGCTTCGGAAAATCCTTAGACACGACTTGGTCTTCGGGGCCGTAGAGAATCAAGGTTTTAGTCTCGACCGGACCCATCTTAGGAATCTCGCTCATAGGACGCCCATATTGAAGCTGGTAAGGTGCCCAGCTGGCAGCGAGTCTCCGAATATCTTCGAAGGGCTCCACCATGAAGTCATAATCTGATTCTCCGAAGGTGTATTGAGCGGCCCAAAGCCTGTGTTCGTAGAAGTCCCTGACATAACGTCGGCAGCGCGCGGGCGTGTCGAGTTCGGCAATCAACTCCTTCGAGTCTCGACCCTGACGAATCCGGTAGTCACCCGTCGGCCCGTCCTCGAGCGGCATCATGGTGATGCCGCGCTCCGCATACCATTCGGGCCGCTCGGGGTCGATTGGCGCGGCCGTATTAAAGAAGATCATGCGGTCGAAGAAGTCCGTATACCGGTTTGCCATTTCACAGATTACGGCACCGCCTACGTCACCGGCGATCGCCCCGCATCGATCGTGCCCGAGGACGTCATGCACAAGGGTGTAGAGATCCTTGCTGTAGAGCACGAGATCATACGCGTCCGTGGCTGAGAGATCGGAATCGCCGTAGCCCCGTAGATCCGGCACGATCACCTCATACCCGGCGTCCACGAGCGGCGCAATATTGCGCCACCAGATCCGTTTGGTTTCGGGGTATCCGTGGACGAGCAAGAGGGGATAGCCGCCGACTCCTTCGCGGATAAAAGCGAGTTCGAGATCTCCGTCCACGCGGGCTTTGTGGATAGTGAAAGCATCTTTGTCGGGTGTCGCAGGCTGGGTCGGTCTGGGAAGCGGCATTTTGTCCTTTCGAGAGCGAAGGGCGATCATGCCACGCTCCGTTCAAATCTTCACTGCCTTATGGAATAGAGAGAGCGGGAAGCATTAGGACGCTCCGTGGTCCATGCTTCCCACACAACCACACGGACCCGTGACCTATCGAGGTCACGTCGGAGAATTTTGTGACGCAACTGAAGCAGCTCCTTCCGTTCCTCGCTGGCTGGGCGCTCCTGCTCGCGAGCGTGAACTTCGGGCAGATCGCTGCGATTAACGGGTTTCTGCAGGTGCTGCTTTTTGGTTTTGTCGTATGTATTCCGACCTGGCGAACCGAGCGAATGTCCTATGTCGATATTGGCTGGCCGTGGGGCCTAGTGGTGATCGGGATAGTCACTGCCATCATGGGACAGGGAGACACTACAAGGACCGCATTAGTCGCTGGCGTTTACATCTTTATGGGCGGCCGAATGGGGATCTTCGCTCTGAAGCTTTGGCGGCTCGGCGCCTTGCGCCGAGAGCTACCACGCTATCAGTACCAGGTTATCCGCTGGGAACGCGCGGGCGAATCGAATCTGGCGATCGCGCGTCAGGCCGAGGTGTCCGCGCAGGGGTTAGCCAATGCATCCTTCCTCGCATTTCCGGCGATGATCATCGCTGCAAATCCTGCATCCTCGATTTCACACATCGAAGTCATTGGCTTTGCGATTGCCTGCGTCGCTTTCCTTTTCGAGTCCCTCGCCGATGTTCAGAAGGTGCGGTTTATCATTCGTACGAAAGCTGCTGGGGAGCGCAATCGTGTCTGCAAGGATGGGCTTTGGCGGTATAGCCGACATCCAAATTATTTCGGTGAGTGGATGGTTTGGAACGGGCTAATCGTGATGGCTATTCCGTCGACTCTTCATCTATTTGATGCCGAAAATCCCCTGGTGGCAGGGCTTATGACGGCTGGTCTCTTTTTTGTGTCGCGAATCATGTACGTGACTTTGGTGCGGCACACGGGCGCGAAGCCCGCAGAGTTCTACTCCCTGCAAAAGAGGCCCGAATACGCGCAGTACCAAAAGGAGACAAATATCTTCTTTCCAGGGCCACCACGTATTTCGTGAATAGGAACGGGGTCGAGTACCGACCCGTTTTCGTCTCATTTTCAGGAATTTGTCGCTGACTGAAGGCGGGATCACTTATCAGCCTGCGGAGGCGCCGCGGTCTAGAGACTAATCGCCGCCTGTAAGTAGAAATAGTTGAGCTCGCCGGGGCGGTTGGAGTTCGGAGCGTTTTCTATGAATTCTCCTGTCAAAAGATGTGCATAGCCGGACTCGAGTCGGAGGTTACCCGGTAGGACGTCCCATCGAACGCGTATTTCAAATTGGGACCCGAGGTAGCTGCCTGATTTTCCGGTTATGTCGCGAACGCCGGATGACGCTGCCCATGTGTCACTTCGGTCTGCGAGCCAGAATGCTCGGAAGCCGAGTAACGTACTGATGCTTCGTGTAGGTTTAAGCTGCAGCCGTACGCCGGGAGTGTTTAGGTTGTTCCGTGCGAAGGGGCCGTAGATTCCAGCCGGTCCGAAGTCGAATCGACGCGCGCCGAAGAGAGTGCCGAATTGGTTATTGTCTCCGTCCGTGGGATCAGAGTCACCACTCGCGAAATCATACTCGGCGACGAGACGAGGCGACCAGGGGGCATCGAAGGTGTAACCGACCTCAAGGTGATGAAAGTGCGCGAGATGATCGAGGCGGGGGCCCCCTTTAGTCGTGCGCGACCGACCCACCTGAAAGGCGGTCTCGATCGTATAGTCGAGACTGTCTGACGCCGGCTTTCGGAAGACACGAAAGCCCGGGGTAAATAAGTCGCGTTTGCGGGTCACGCGGCTCGGCTCATCCTTCTCGTGCAGGCCGAAGAGGAATAGTTCGCCGCGGTCGACTTTCGTCAGGTTTGTGGCCGCGTATACGCCCCAAAACTGGAGGTCGAAATCTTCCTCGTCGTCCTGGATCTTGTTGTCCCGCAGCTGACCTAAACTTGTCGGTTGGCGCCGGACCGGAAGCGTCCAGAATACACGAAGCTCGGTTCCACTTTTGCTTTTCCAGTCGATATCAATACCGGTGAAGCTGTTGATCGTGTTGCGGTAGCGATTTCGGTTCATGAAGCGGCGACTGCCGATATCAATCGTGAGGCGACCCGCCTGTGCCGCAATTTCCCCCCCGAGCACGTTGTCATGCTTGAACTCAATGTAGGCGCGCAAGAGTTCGACGGCGTTGACGCTCCCCGTGGTGAGTGGTGTGTCGCCATTGATTTCGGCACGGGAATCCTGGACTTCCGCCCCGAGCCAGAGCCCCTCGTGGAGCTTGAGCCGCGTGTTGAGCAAAGTGCGCAGGACTAGAATTTCGCGATCGCCTTGCGTGCCCGCACGAAATTCATTGTCGAGAAACTCATATCGCGTTCGATGCTTAGCCGTGATCGAGAGCCAGTCGGGGAGGGCGCTATCGATCCGCCAGGGTTCCGGGGTGCCAGCGTCAGCCTTGCTCTCAGCAGAGACGCTGGCCGCATGAACGGAGATCGCGATGACGGCTAGAAACGAAAGCGCTTTGCGGATTTTCGGCGACACGAACAGAGTTCCTTCGGAACCTCGGCAGCAATGAATTTTGCGGCTCCAATTCCCGCGTGGGTATAACGGAAAATGGCTATGCCGAACACCATTCTCTCGAAATCTCACGAGGTCTCTTCATCGAGTTGAGTATGCCCAGAGCTAGATCGACGCACTATGATGAGGAACTACCCGCGCGTCCGTCGTGGCGCCTTTATCAGGAGCTTCCGTGCCCATCGAGACTTTCTCTGTATCCGTCCCTGAATCCGATCTCGACGATGTCGCGACGCGACTCGCGAACGTCAGGTGGCCTGATGAATTGCCTGGTACGGATTGGAGCTATGGCGCCGATCTCGCGACGGTGAAGGAGTGGGTGACGTATTGGCGCGAGACCTTCGATTGGCGGGCGGTCGAAGCGCGCTTCAACGCCTATGAGCAAGGCACTACCCAAGTCCAGGGAGAGCAGATTCATTTCGTTCATGCGCGCTCACCCGAGCCTAATGCGACACCTCTCGTCATCACTCATGGCTGGCCAGGAAGTGTCGTTGAGTTTTTGGACGTGATCGAACCTCTGAGGAATCCAGCCGCATTCGGGGGAAACCCGGCGGATGCGTTTCATGTCGTTTGTCCGCATATCCCAGGCTACGGATTTTCTGGACCTACGCGGAATCCAGGCTTTCATTCACATTCTGCGGCGGCTGCGATCGATGATCTAATGATTGAACTGGGATATTTGCGTTATGTGGCCCAGGGTGGTGACTGGGGCGCGGTGATTACTCGCCGATTGGCGGAGGCTCACGCAGACCATTTGATCGGCGCCCATTTCAACATGCTCTTCGCTTTTCCCGAAGACATGACGGCGGGGGATGCATGGGAGGGCGTGACACCCAAAGAACTCGAGGCATTTACCTCCGCGACAAGCCGAATCACTGATGGCACAGGCTACAGTGATATCCAGGGTTCGAAGCCGCAAACCCTCGCCTACGGAATGCACGACTCTCCGGTCGCGCTACTTTCTTGGCAACTCGAGAAGTTTGAGGCATGGAGTCATGCAGGTCTCGATAAGGCGTATTCGAAAGACCAGGTCCTGGCGAACGTTGCGCTTTACTGGTTCACGAACACTGCGAACTCAGCGTCGCGCCTCTATTGTGAATCGAAGCGCGCCGGAACCTACGCGGCCGATCCATGGAGCGGGCAAGTTGAGATCCCAGTCGGGTATTGCAGCTATCCCGGCGAGCTAATGCAGACGCCGCGCGTTTGGGCCGACAAACGCTATTCGAATATCGTTCACTGGACCGAGTCGGACCGTGGCGGGCATTTCGCGGCGTTCGAGAATCCGGAATTCTTTGTGGAAGACTTGAGAGCTTTCGGGCGAACGCTCCGATCGGGCTAGTCGCGCGCTGCCTTCCAATAGTTAGTAGTTCGGCACGTTCGAGTCCGAATGGCGAAAATGCGGTTGGGGAGTTATTGCGTGACGTTGATGAAAAAAGCATGAGTGCGGCCAGCGGACTCGTTATTCACTTCTCGCGCTGCAACGCACCGGCACGAAATGCCGAATGGTCCCGTTGGTTTCGTGACGAGCACCTTTCGTCGATGGCGGAGGTGCAGGGCGTTCGGGCTGCGACGCATTGGGCACTGACCCAGCAACCCACGCCCGGGATGCCTTCGGTGGGATTCTCGCATGTGTCTCTCTACGAGTTGTCCGGACCAGTGAAAGCGGGCGCGGAGCGCCTAGCAGAGCATTATCTCGAGCTTCAGGAAGCGGGCCGGGTCGACAGAAATCACTGTCTCATGAATGTCGATGTCTTGGAAGCCCATGGCCGATGGGCAGAGAAACCCGAGCCTACAGAGGCATTGGTCGGTCATATTCTCGCCTATGTAATGTGCAATGACCCCCGGCGCGCCGCCGAGTGGGACCGCTGGAACGATGAAATTCATATGCCGGATATGCTCAGCTCAGACGGTTTCGCGGGCGTGAGTCGATGGAGGCGCAGCCCGCAGGGCGCGTGGGGCACGCAATACTTAACACTCTATGACGTCGGTCCAATCGGAATAGACGAAGCGGTTACGCGTTCGGCTGCCATAATGCCGAAGCTGAAGAACGCGGGACGCAAACTCGATTGTCACGTCGGTGGGCTGACGGTCACGCTCGAACGGGCCTGAATATTGGGGAGTGATTACATGCGATCGTCGTTTTCGACAGGACGCCATTCGAGCCGAATTTTGTCGGTCATCCGAATAACCATCCTGGTGTTGCTGGGGCTATATCTCGTCGGTTGTGCGTGGGCGACGGCCGGTCGAGATCAGGATACGCCTGGCGGGTTCTCAGCGGCCGGTCTGGAGCGCGTTAGGGAGACAATGCAGGCAGCGGTTGATCGCGAAGACGTGGGCGGCGTCGTGACCTTGCTCTATCGGGACGGCGAAGTGGCTCAGGTGAATGCGATCGGCTTTCAGAATCCGGCCGCGGGAGTGCCAATGGCTCGGGACTCGATCTTCCGAATCGCGTCGATGACGAAACCGATCACAGCCGTTGCTACGTTGATCCTCGTCGACGAAGGTGTCTTCGCGCTCGATGATCCAGTCGATCGTTGGCTCCCCGAGCTGGCAGCACCCAAGGTACTGAGAGATCCAACCGCGCCGCTCGACACCGCCGTACCCGCGGCGCGCTCCATCCGGATCATAGACCTGCTTACACATCGCGCCGGCATCGCGACGCCACGAACGGCCCCGGGGCCCTTACGCGAAGCGCTTACGCGCGCGGATGCCAATAACGATGTGGGGTATGACCGCTGGATGAAATGGATCGGTGCGCTTCCTCTAGCCCACGAACCCGGCAGCACATACATCTATGGAAACTCCTTTGACGTGCTCGGCATCCTTGTTGAGCGGGCATCGGGGATGAAATATCCAGACTTCGTACGCCAACGAATTTTTGAGCCGCTAGGAATGACAGACACAGATTTCTGGATCCCACCTGCAAAGATTGATCGCTTCGCGAGTTTGCAATCCCTCGGACGCGTGCCGGCTTCCTGGATTCCGTCTGCGACGAAGATTCCAAACTATCCGGCCGGGGCCGGTGGGCTCTACTCGACCGTCGACGATTACCTTAAGTTCGCACGAATGCTCCTCGGCGCAGGGCAGTTGGGGAATGTGCGCATTTTAGAGCGCGAGACGGTCAGGGATATGACGACCGACTATTTGACCGAGGAGCAAAGGCTGGGCCGTCCTTTCGGTGGGCTGCACGATTTTTGGCGAGGCCAGGGATTTGGTTTAGGCGTAGCGATTAAGCTGAACGCGAGTGTGACGGCCTCAGAGCTCGGCGTGGCTTCAGCTGGGGCCTTTGGTTGGCCAGGGGTGTTTGGAACCTGGTGGGAAGCGGATCCGGCTAAAGACATGATCCTGGTTTTTATGGTGCCCGGCGGAGATGCCAAGCGCGCACGATGGGACTTCCAAGCGGCGGCCTACGCAGCGATGGCCGATTGAACTGATGACAGAGTGGCCTCGTCGACGCACTTTGCTGCTGCTGATTCTGAGAAGGTTCGGTTCTAGTCGTGGGGAATCTAGCCGTGAGGGAAATTGTGAGTGAAGAGGCTTTGCTGGAGATCGTTCATGAGGACGAAGAGTTTGTAGTCGTAAACAAGGTCAGCGGGATGCTCTCCGTTCCGGGACGTGGTCCTGAGAAGCGGGATTGCGTGGCGGAGCGGGTTCGCGAAATGTATCCCGGCTGTCCTGAGCAGCCTTCAGTACATCGGCTGGATATGGATACTTCGGGTCTGTTGGTCGTGGCGCGAAACACCGAAGCGCATAGAGCGCTGTCGATTCAGTTCCAGAAGCGGGAGACACGAAAACGCTATTTCGCGCTGCTTGACGGAGAAGTTGATACGGACAGCGGCACGATCGAACTCCCGTTTAGGCTCGATATCGACAACCGCCCCTACCAGATCTACGACCCTGTTCACGGCAAGGTGGGCATCACTCATTGGGAAAAGGTCTCCGTCGAAGCAGGCCTCACACGAGTCGCGTTTATTCCCATAACGGGCCGAACACACCAGCTCCGCGTGCACTCAGCCCACGAGCGCGGGCTTGGAGTGCCGATCGTTGGCGACCCTCTCTACGGTCGCGGCACCGGTCCTGCGCAGATGAAGCTTCACGCAGCCGAGTTAGGTTTTCAGCATCCACGCACTGGAGATGAGCTGAACTTTTCCTCGACCCCGCTCTTTTGAAAGTTTTGTTAGGCTTATTCGAAGCGAGGACTTTATACTGTGAGGCACCTTGATACGAGGCGCATCGCGGATGCCATGACCTTTAGCTAGTCCTCTCGTGGTTGAGAGAAAACTATTGCTTGGATAAGGAGACATACGTGGCACGAAGACTGAATAGATGGGTTGTTTCTTTTCTGCTGGTGGGCGTGCTGCAGAGCGCCACAGCAGGGGCGGAGAAATTGCCGTATTCGCGGTACGCCGTAGAAGGCTTTCCGATGGAGCTCTATTTCGGTGACACCCACGTGCACAGTTCGTTCAGCATGGACGCGAATGCTGTCGGCAATACGCGATTGTCACCCGGGGATGCTTATCGCTTTGCGAAAGGGGAGGCCGTCGTCGCGAATAGCGGAATGACGGCCAAGCTAGACCAGCCGATCGATTTCCTTGTTGTTTCCGACCACGCAGAATATATGGGCTTGTTGCCGGCGCTTCGCGACGCAGACGCTCGAATTCTTGCGGAGCCAGCGGGTGCGTCCCTCTATGAGCAGCTCACCGGAAGCGCCGAAGGCGGGATGCTCACGATCGGCCGCCTGATCGAGTCTCTCATGAAGAACGATCCCTTGATCGACAACGCCGAGTTTAAGCGGAGCATTTGGAACGAAATCACCAGCTTGGCTGATGCGGCCAACGAGCCGGGGCGGTTTACCGCACTCATAGGCTTTGAATGGACATCGATGCCCGGGGGTGACAATTTGCATCGTGTCGTGGTCTACGGAGACGATGCCGAACAAGCACGCCAGCTTATTCCAGTTTCGGCCTTCGATGGTCCAGAGCCGGAAGATCTATGGGATTTTATGGAGTCCTATGAAGAAGAAGCGCAGGGGCAAATTCTCGCGATTCCGCATAACGCGAATGTGAGCAATGGTCGAATGTTTGCGGTCGAGGATTCTCGTGGGGCAGCTTTCGACTCTGATTATGCAAAGCGAAGGGCGCGGCTTGAGCCTCTGGTCGAAGTGACTCAGATTAAGGGCGACGCGGAAGCCCATCCATTGCTTTCGCCGGATGACGAATTCGCCGATTTCGAAACTTGGGATTTCGGCAATCTACATGTCCTGAATACTGTGCCTAAGGGGGCCGGCCAGATCGAATTCGAATACGCGCGATCGGCGCTCAAGAATGGCCTGAGGGAAGCGGCGCGAACGGGAACGAACCCTTTCAAGTTTGGAATGATTGGGAGCACTGACGCCCATACGTCGCTGGCGACCGCTGCCGAGGATGATTTTTGGGGTAAG
>Ga0115569_10002787_pt1 | contig 13160 bp, 8 predicted proteins | sample COGITO_mtgs_1205_2_FD_87295 | JGI IMG/M metagenome (GOLD analysis project Ga0115569, IMG submission 87295) | Pelagic marine microbial communities from North Sea - COGITO_mtgs_120503 | ecosystem: Environmental > Aquatic > Marine > Epipelagic | place: Germany:Helgoland, sampling site Kabeltonne...
ATGAGCTCGAAGGACGACAAGGATTCGTTCAATTTGATCGTCGAAGGCACGAACCTTCTCGACGTCATGTCTATCGATGGTGTCGTCGGCGAAGAGACGACGACAAACCACATCATGGAAGCCGAAAGGTCCTTAGGTATCGAAGCTGCGCGTTCTTGCGTGATCAAAGAAATCAACGATACGATGAAGGCCCACGGCATGTCCATCGATTCTCGACATTCGATGTTATTAGCTGACGTGATGACGTATAAGGGCGAAGTTTTGGGCATCACCAGATTTGGGATGGCTAAGATGAAAGAGTCCGTACTCATGCTCGCCTCGTTCGAGAAAACCACGGATCACTTGTTTGAGGCGGCTCTGAGGGGCCGCACGGATCAAATCGACGGCGTTTCCGAGTGCATCATCATGGGCGTTCCCATGCCGATTGGTACCGGCATGTTCAAATTGAAACAGCGGAACGTGGATTTGAAAGTGACCAAGTTGGATCGAGTCATCAACGTAGATGAAGACGATGATGATGATGATGACGACGAGAATGAACATTTGCGACTCGAGCGATCTCAGTACGACGAAGAAGTCGAGCACGAGCACTTCATAAGTGAGATCGAATACACCGAGATTCGTGAGCTTCCGAAACGACCACCTTTATTGTTAGAGTAGCGCAATATATGTAACAACGATTAATACCTGGTACTGAATACACGAATATAATCACCTAAAGCTATACACACACACACGCACACACACACACACACACGCGCGTGCGCGGGGCTACTTATACATTTATATTCAATGAAACTTCTTGATTAACTTTGCCAAAATAGAAGCCGCGTCTTTCATATCGGACAAAAGGCAATGTTCGTCGTCGGCGTGATACGTGCTCATCAAACCAAAACCAATCAGTTGAATATCAAACCCGGCGGATTTCAAATCGTGTACCAGCGGTAGACTCCCCGTCAATGAATACGGCTCTGCTTTTCCTTTCACCTCTTGAATCGAATCGCACATCTTCGTAAACGCCGGAGACGTTAAATCGCACGCGATGCCAGTCAATAAATGTTCGCCCCATTCGATGGACAACTTACCGACTATTTTCTCGCCGCCACTTGGATTTTTCGGATCGTCGATGATGAACTTAGACCACGGACCTCTCGTGGGTAACTCGCCAACTTTTTTATTCATCTCCTCCACCGTTTGTTCCAAAAACGATTTCACCTCCTCCACGTCGTAAAACGGAGTCAAACGAATGTCTCCGGAAACCGTCGCGTCTGGAGGAATCTGATTCAATCCGCCCGGTGCGCAGCGAATCTGCGTCGGTTTCATCGTCGAACTCGTGATAAACTTATACTCTTTCTCTAAATCGCAAGGCGGGAACTTTGTGTAAAACTCCTGCTGCAACTTTGTCGTTGCTTCCATCGCCAACTCGATCGCGTTGATGCCTTTATGCGGCAAACCCGAATGAAACCTGTGCCCTTGACACTTCAAATCCCAAGTAATCGCCCCGGCGGTACCAATGCACGGCTGCGAATCCGCACAATCCACCCAAACTACCGGCCCGCTTTTACAATGATCCAATTCCCCATTCTCCACTAACCCATCCACGCCAATCCCGGGCCCGTTGGCCTCCTCGCTGGCGATGAACACGCACGACAAACTCGTATTCAACTCAAACCCGTCGATTTCGCTCAACTGCGTAAACAACGTCGTCATCAACGCCACGTGCCCTAAACAATCCGTCGTCCCTCTCCCGTATAACTTATCTCCGTCGATGGTCAGTTTAAACGGATCCACGTTCCAACTCTCCGGATCCGCCGGCACGACGTCCAAGTGCGACCCGACAAACGACAGCTGTTCTGAGCCTTTTCCAGGTAATCGAATGATAACGTTGCTTCGTCCGGGAACGTACGTCTTCCTCTCCACGATCAGCTTCCCGCCGTTCTCCACTTTAAAAGGGTCCAAACACTTCAAAACGTGAGCGACCACTCGGTCTTCTTCCGGGACGAACGCGGTACCAACTCCGGTGTTTTGGACAAAACGTGACTCCCCGATGAGCTTTTCGAGCAACTCGAGGAAGCGAGGTTCGTTCAGTTGAAGCGCGTCAAGAGCGAGCTCCGTGCTGGTGGTTGTAGACGACGACATCGAAAAGGTTGTCTTTTTATTAGTATTACTCTTCCTCCTCTTTCCGTGAAGAAAACGGGAGGTGGTGTGCTTCGTGTTCTGTTTGGGGGTGAAGGCGAGAGAAAGGCGAGAGAACGAGCGCAAGGGAACCATGGAAAAGTGAGGAAATGTGATGGATTCCGCACGAGTGTGTGCTTGCTGCTTCTACTAAAACTAAAACTAAAACTAAAGTATTCAAGAAGATTAACAATACTTCGGAGGATTCAAATCGTTCCCTTTCGGCGCGTACGTGAAGACGAATTCGGTTTCAAAGTTGCCGCCGCCGGATTCATCGAACACAGCGGAAGAAGAAGAAGAAGAAGAAGCGCTCACTATGTTCCCGTCACCATCGAGTGGAACACCGTGCGCGCCCCAGAAGCTTTTCGAACTTTTCGGGAACTGTAAACCGCGTTTACCTAACGCAAATCCTAACGCGAGTGCGGCGGAGCACTCGCTATCGCCGGCGTCGTAAACGAACGCGCACCGGACGCGTTTGCCGTTGCGAGCGAATTCGTGTCGGTCTCGCGCATTGATCGCGCGAAGATAATCGAGTAACTCGTCGTCATCCGTGTTGGCTTTGTACGCTTGGGAGATCGAGAAGGATTCGTAATCTAAAACGTCCGATAATGGGAGCGCGTCTAAGAGCGCGTGGGCAAAGTGATCGTCGTCGTCGTTCGCGTTGGCATTTTTCTTGTGCAACAGAACCGGAATGCAATCCGACCACAACGCCAACGCGATGTTTTTTGTCCAATGATTTCTCTCGTCTATGTCTTCGTCACCTTCCGCGTCGTTTGGTACGATAACCACGCAAAATGACGCTCTAAATCGCATGTCTTCTGTATCGGATACCTTGTGAATCCTCCGTAAACGCTTCGCCTCATCGTCGTCCCCTAATACGCTAATCAACGCGTGCGATTGTCTCTTCGATTTCAACTTTTCCGCTGTTTCGTCGTTTTTCCTTGCCTCGGACTCGGAAAACGCGTCTGGAATCACCACTTCTCGAAAAACGTCCGTCGTTTGCCCTCGCACGTCTCTCGACGCTCTCAAAAACAAGCAATTCGCGCAGTGCGCTCGCCAATTCGGAAACACCGCATCCATCCCTACTCTCGGCGCCACGAACACGTGATCTAACCCACCGCTCATTTGGAATCGCCCGAGTCGTTTCAACACGTCCACGTAATACCCCTCAATCGTCTTCTCGTCCAACTTCTTCTGCGTCCTCAAACACTCCGGATACGCTGGAACGAAAAAGTGCGTCGCCTCGCTCTTCTCGCTCGTTCTTAACTGCGTCGAGTACAAAAACATCCGGTGTAACAGCTGCTCTGATTCCACCCGTTCGCAATCTTTCGGGGCTAACTTTGCGATTTCGGATATCTCTCGCGACGAGTACACGTACACCTTCGTGTTTGCCAGCGAAAACTGCTTCTGTTCTTCCTCCTCTTCCTCCTCTGATTTGCTCACACTCAAACCCTCCTGTTGATTATGAGGACGATGATGAAAGCTCTCCTCTCCTCGCGCCATGCTCAGCGCGTACTCGTGAGGACTCTTTTGCAAAAACTGGTGGTGCGTATGGTGCGTTCCGAACGCGTATAAAGGTTCTCGCCCGTATTCATCGTTTAAGTGCCGCCCTCGAGATGATGATTTCCCGAAGAAGAGAACTCTGAACGCGAGGGAAAAGAAGAGGAAAACGATGCAACAAATAGCACGTTTGGTGTGCTTGCGCTTCTCTCGGTGAGAGAGGGAAGTGCGCGAGAACGGGGGTTTTGGAGGCATTGTTGCGAGGCAACCAACGCGCGAGAGTATGCGCGTTGTTGTGTGTATGTGTGTGTTACTTTTTATGCGCGTTTTTGAAGTGAAGATTAGATTTGTGTGTGAAGTCTTTCTCTTGACATCTTGAAGAAAGCCAGAAACTGCGCACGAACACGTCTACTCTTCGTTCTCTCTAATGTATATCTATATCTACATATACTATTCTATTCTAAATATCAATCGATCTCGATTTCATTAAATTTGACACGGTCCCCACCGATGCTCTCACCCATAGCTCGCGCGTGCGCCTCTTGGTTGTACCAGTTTTGGGCGTCGTTGACGCGCGAGCGAAACTGCGCCTCGGCTTCTATCCTGCTTAGTTTCGGGATTAAGGATTTCATCTTAGAAATCCACTTGGAGACTTTTTGTAAAGCTGGATCGCCTTCATTGGCGGCATCGAACGTGTTGGCGGATACGCCACCGTTGAGGACACAATCGGCAAAGTCCCACAGGCGGACGAATTGCCAGACGTCGTCCGGGTTGTTGAACTCTGGATTGCGAGAGGAGAATAAGGCGTCGCCGACGAGTGCTCGCGCGGCGAGGTCTCTCGAACATTCAAAAGAGACTCGGAAGGCTTCGACGTCTACGCTAGCGTCCACTGGAGAAATGGTAGAGGGAAGAGGTACATCTTCCTCGCTTTCATCATCGCTTTCATCCTCACCGTTTTGTCTTTTTCTCGTCAGCGGAGGACCGCGTTCGATGCGCTTGAGGCATCCGCGAAATCCGTACAAGGCTAAACCGTCGCGAATATACGCGGAAAACGTATCACGGACTGGGAACCACCTCAAGATGAAGGTGACAGCGGGTAAAGAGCTGTCGTTGCTGACGGCATTCGCGAGCTTTTGCGATAACTTCATGGAGAATTGCTTCTTACTCGCCGCGTCGATGGTATTACACGAAGAAACGCAACGCAAGATACTTTTCACGCACGCATCAAAACACGCGCCCGAGGCATCCGAGCGCGGATCGAGTCGAATTTTGGCGATAAGTTTTATAATTTCTGCGCATCCATCTGCGTCAAACTTTTCGCTCTTCGCGTGTGTCAACGGCGCTTCATCTTGAAGGTAATTGTAATCGCACAGAGCGCGAATGGCGCTCACGACGCCCAAGACGTTGACGGAAACGTCCGGGCGCTCCTCGTACACCGTCCCTTTCGACTCTTTCTTTTTATTTTTCTTCTTGCTTCGTGTTGGTTTCACCATCAAATCGTACTCGGATGCCGGGAACGAGTCGTCGATGCCAACTTTCTTGAGCGCCTTTAAAGCGTCTTGCGACGACCAAGTTCCGGAAATTTTAGTATTAGGGGTTTCCGCGAGCGTTGTTATTTTGCTACTTTCGACATCCAACACGATGACGACATCGTCCGCCTTCTTTTTCGAGTTCTTAATTGGCGTGGAGCTGTTACGACTAACACTGCTGCGCCTCTTCTGCCTCCACGATCGCTCTGACTTTGCGACGGCTAACACCGCTTCGAACGAGGTGTTCGTGAGCGTATCCATGTTATCGCCGTACCACGATCCAATTATACTCTCCCCGCCGTTTCCTCGCTGCCGTTCGTTTTCGTACAGCGCGAAAATCAAAGCATCTCTCGCCGCAAAAACAATCTCTTTATTCTTCGAAGTGTGTGTTATTACGTTTAACAACCATGGAAAAAGTGCATTCGGATCGTCGCACATTTTCCTCTTCTCGGCGTATCTCAACCACCTTCCCAACAAAAGTTCCGCGCATAAATTCATGTGTTCGCTCCTGTTCTCCGCTCGTTGCATAAACGCTTTACACACCGGACCATCCGGAAATAACTCAAACGGCTTCTCTTCAAAATTCTCAATCTCGTAAACTCCTCCACCTTCCACATTCGCCGTACTTTTCTTCATCAGCGCTTTACTCGCAATCGTCTTCATCCTCCCCTTCGGCTCCGGCCTCATGTCCAACTCTTGATGCAACTTATCCGCCTTCTCCTTGTCAAGAGCTTGTTTGAATAACTTATCTGTTTCCTTATCCTCTTCCTCGTACATTTCCTCCACCTCTTCATCCTCTTTCTCTTGTTGCTCGTGCTTCGCAACCATGCTCTCCTCCATCTCGCGTTGCTTCATCTCCTTCTCGTGTTCCTCCGCGTTCTTCTTAAGCAGCTCGGCGAAAGTGAGTTGCTTCTTGCTCTTATTATTTTGTCGCTTCGTACTGTTCGTGTTTTCATCTCCGGACACCTTTTCGTCGTCGTTCGAACCACCACTATTACCACCGCTCTTTCGTTTCCGAGTCGAACCGTTCCCGTGATCCATTTTCATCTTCGCTTCGACCTTTTCGAACGTATCTTTATTGTTCGAGAAGAGCAATTTCAAGGACGCATCATTTTCCGACTCGCTCTCTTCTTCGTTTCGTTTTATTCCTGTTTTTTTCTCCCTCTTCTTCTTCCGAATCGTCGTCGCGTCGTCCTCGCTGTTGCTAATCGCGCCAGACGTCGTCGGCGTCTCCTCCACGTTCTCTCTTTCCTCGTGAACGTCAATCTTCTTCTTCTTCTTCTTTTCGTCCGATTTTCGTACCGTCGTCGTATTTTTCTTCCTCCTCGAATTGAACAACAAATCCTCCTCCAAATCGGAACTCTCGCTCAAACCGTCCGGAAGTTCGTCTAACTGCATTTTTGTCTTCTTTTTTGCCTTGGAAACCATTCTTTTCACCTCCTCCGATCAAAAGCGCGCGCTGCTACTAATGAGGCATTCGCGAGCGATTTTTAAAAATTTGTTTTTCTCGTGTGGGAATTTAATTGGACACCACCAGAGCAAAAAAAAAACCACTGCCTTGTTTTGGATAAAGCGAGAGACGACACAACTACAAAAGAGCGACACAGATGTTCAGACACGCCTCGTGCACTTCTCAAAAGATGTTCCTTTTTAGAAACGTTCCTAACGTCGCTGCTTTTTCTGCTCGCGCTACTCGGAGCAAGAGCAGCACTACCACTGCTTTTCACGCGAGGAAGACGACGATCGTTGTCAGAGCGATGTCTGCGGATGCCGGTCCGAGGGATTTGATCGATTTAAGAGTGGGAAAAGTGACGAAATGTACGGTGCATCCAGACGCGGATAAACTGTACGTCGAAGAGATTGATTTACGAGAAGCGGAAGGGCCGAGGACGATTTGCAGCGGGTTAGTTCCGTTCATGAAAGAAGAAGATATCTTGGGGAAAAACGTGATTGTGGTGGCGAATTTGAAGGCGAGGAATATGCAAGGGGTGAAGTCGCACGGCATGTTATTAGCGGCCTCGAACGAGACGCACGATAAGGTGGAGTTGTTAGTTGCGCCGGAAAATGCAAAGTTAGGGTCGCGAGTTGTTTTCGGCGACGCGGCGTTTAACGGCGAACCGGCGAGCGCGAACCAGGTGCAAAAGAAGAAGTATTGGGAGGCGTTTGGACCGGAGTTAGTTACGAACGGGGAGATGGAAGCGAGTTGGAAGGAAGACGGGGCTGTCATGCGCGTAGAGTTGGAGGGTGAAGAAGGCGACGAAGGCCCGACGTTTGGGTCTGTCAAGTGTGAGTCGTTGACGAACGCCTTGGTCGGTTAAAAGAAGTATTTCGAGGAGCGCCGCCAAGCAGTAGGTGATTCGCTTTCGCGAGTCGGCGACGCTTTGATGACTTTTAGGAACAACAACAATAACAACAAGAAAATATCCGCGCGAAATACAAGATCAGTGTAGTGTTACTGCTCTTTCCCTCTATATAATCAAATCAAACCGCACGTTATGCACACTCTACATACTACTAAACTTTGGGCGCGAAACACCAACTTACTTCACCCCGGCCCAACTTTTGGAATGTCGTGATGTTCGCTCAATCTCCCCAACTTTTCGTTAAACAGCCTCACCTTATCCTTGTGACTTAACTCCGCGTGCTCCAATATTCTCTTCTTGCGTTGTTGTCGACTTCGTTCCTCGTGCGCTTTTTCCGCGTCCGTTCTCGTGTCCAACTTGTTGTTGTTCTCGTCCTCCTTCTTTTCCCGACTGCTTGTCCGCTTCTGAAAATGCTCGTCGTCGTCTGAATCGTCGTCTTCGTTCAACTCGACGTATTCTCGCTTCCTCGTCTCGTCGTCATCCTTGTTCTTCTTTTTCTTCTTTTTCTTCTTCTTCTTCTCCCTTTTCTCTATCGCGGCGCCTTTCAGTTTCAGCTTGCCGCCAACCACGTTCTCGAATCCCATCTTGTGCGGTTCGTGACACGTTCTTCCGGAGACCAAAGGGCTAAAACCTACACCCTAAATGCCAAAAGAAAGAAGAAAAAATTCGACGCCTTCTTGATCCGTTCTCTCTCTCTCTCTTCATCACTTTCCACACGCGCTTTCACAACAAAAGCGCACACAAAAAAATAAAGGAGTAAAATGACTTCCAGCGGCATCGAGCTGCGCATCGGGAACAAGTACCGCGTCGGGCGAAAGATAGGAAGCGGGTCTTTCGGGGATATATATTTAGGTGAGAAGAGAAAGAGAAAGAGATTTTTTTTTTTTCCCAAGCACAGCTTGTGTGTTTTGTTGGTTTTTTTCTACACCACGAGTCTATTCGCGTAACGAAAAGAAACGCATCATCAACCTTTACCTACGTGTGCGACGACGGATGATGCGAATTGATTTCGCCCTCGACCGATCCAAAATACGATGAATAATATACTGACGACTCTTTCTTTCGCACAGGAACGCACATACAAACGGACGAGGAAGTTGGAATTAAGCTGGTACGGATTTCGCGTTCAATTTGCTCGTTTTCTCTCTCGCTTTCCGTCGTTTCGGGCCACGAAATCACATTTTTGCGGAGAAGGAAACACAACCTCTTCTCTCGTCGCGGAAACGTTCTTATCTGGTCATCTTTCGTTGTTTTTGTTCGATCGGGGACGAGAGGATCGAACGAACGATGGATTCTTTTGTTCTCTGACGTAATATCTCTTCCGTGTTTATTATCACATCGTGCGCGCGCGTGCAAAACACAAAAACAGGAATCGTGCAAAAGCAGACATCCGCAACTTTTACTCTACGAATCGAAACTCTACAAAATCTTGCAAGGCGGCACCGGCATCCCGAACGTGCGATGGTACGGCGTGGAAGGTGAATATAACATCATGGTCATGGATCTGTTAGGTCCATCGTTAGAGGATTTGTTTAATTTTTGTAACCGGAAGTTATCGCTGAAGACGGTTTTAATGTTGGCGGACCAACTGGTTTCGAGAATCGAATACGTGCACTCGAAGTCGTTTATTCATCGAGATATTAAACCGGATAACTTTTTGATGGGGTTAGGGAAACGCGCGAATCAGGTGAACATAATCGATTTCGGTTTGGCGAAAAAGTATCGCGATCCAAAAACGCACATGCACATACCGTACCGCGAGAATAAAAACTTAACCGGCACCGCGAGGTACGCCTCGATCAACACGCACGTCGGCGTAGAGCAAAGTCGAAGGGACGATTTAGAATCGCTCGGGTATGTTTTGATGTATTTTTTGCGAGGATCGTTGCCGTGGCAAGGTTTGAAAGCGCATACGAAGAAAATGAAGTACGAAAAGATTAGCGATAAGAAGATGACGACGCCGATTGAGATTTTATGTAAAGGTTTCCCTCCGGAGTTTGTGTCGTACTTCCAAGTCGTTCGATCGCTGCGATTTGAAGATAAGCCGGATTACTCGTTTTTACGCAAATTATTCCGAGATTTGTTTATTCGAGAAGGGTATCAGTACGATTACGTGTTCGATTGGACGATATTAAAGTATCAGCAAACGCAACAGTTATCGAGAGGTATTAGCAACAACGCGAACAACACGACGACGAACAACGAAACCGGGGGTGGTCAAACGACGCAAAGAGACGCGGTGGGGAGATCGAGCGGCGGAGCTGGAGTAGATAAATCCAAAGATCCAAACTGGCGATCGGATTCTAAGGCTGTCAACACGGGGTCGCGAGCTGATAAAACCAGATCGGGTGATAAAGATTTGACGGCGAAAGAGGACGCCAAGGCGAAATCTTCCTCAAGAGATCGAGGCGCCAGTTCTCGGAACAGGCGGGAATAAAAATTTTACGACGAGTTGTATTAGTAGAGTATTTTATAGTAGATAATTGCATGCGAAGAAGTAACAATAATAACGAACCGGGGATGAAGAGATAGACGGGGAGAAAGAGAGAGACAGAGAGACGTAGAGAGGTGCCAAGTTGTTTGATACATGTTATACGTTATATAAAATGAAATGTAAGCACCCCCGAAAAAAGCAGGATCTACTGCGAAAGATTTCTTCTTCTTCACCACACTCTTTCCGCGCGCAAAGAAGGAACAACAACAACAACAACAACAAAAAGAACAACAAAAGAAACATTACATGCAACAATGACCAGCGAAACGTCTCAAGACAACCACGATTTTACCAACAATAACAGTTTCATCGCCGGCACGCAGTTCACTCGGACCAAAACCGTCTCGTTACTGGAGCAAATGAAAGAAAACGAACGAGAAGAAAAGATTGACAATTTGTTCGACAGCGGCGAGTTTTTAAAGACGAAAGACGACGACAACGAGGAAGACGACGACGTGGAAAGATTGCTGAACGTTTTCGGCGAGACGCTAAAAAAAGGCGACGAGGAAGAAGACGAAGAAGAAGACGAAGAAGAAGAAAAGAAGAAGAAAGAGGAGGAGGATTTTCGGCAAATTTTCGATGTCGATGGAAAGAACAGCTCCGGACGGTTGATTTTGAAAGTCGCGCCGAGCGACGGTTGGACGGAAGGGATGAAACAAAAAGTTTCGAAGGACGCGCGAGACGTGAGCAAATGGGACCAGAGAGAATTGGAAGTGCCGATAAAATTAGCCGAGCGTTTGCAAGAGTACCAGAGAGATGGCGTGCGGTTTTTGCACGGGTTATACTCGCGAAATCTTGGCGGTTTGTTAGCGGACGAGATGGGTTTGGGGAAGACCGTGCAGGTCGTGGCGTTCGCGACGGCGTGCTTGACGGCGAAGATACCAAGGGGTGGGTTTGGCGGTGAAGGCAATGGGAGGAGGATGGTGAAAGGTGGAGTGTTGATGAGAACGACGAAGAAGAGCATTTGGCAAGACGATTCAGGCGAGGAGGAGGAGGAGGATTTGAAAAAGAGCGCGAATGACAAAGAAGACGACGACGAAGAGGAACGCGCAGAAGAAGGAGGAGAAGAAGAAGAAGAAGAAGAAGTGGTAGATATGGAGGAAACGAAGTATGACAAATGGGGTAAGCGTGAAGTACTCTCCGAAGAAGAGGCAAAGAGGAGAGGCGTCAACTCGAACAATCGAAGACCGATTTTAATCATCGTTCCGGCGACGTTGATTGATAACTGGAAGAACGAGTTTGAAAAGTGGGGCGAGGCTATCGGTGACGACGAAATATGGGACGTCAATGTAGCAGTTGCGCACGGGAATAACAGAGAGGTGGTGTACGACGACATTGAGAACCATCGCGGTGTGGACGTGGTGATCACGACGGTAAACATCATCTCCAGAGATATCCAATCAAATCCAGATTTTAACATTTGGACGAACACCAACTGGGATTTTTGCGTCATCGATGAAATGCACAATTCGATGAAGAACCCGAAGACGCAATCGTCTAAAGCAATGCGCCAAATGAAATGTCAAAAATTTGGCTTAACTGGGACGCCTTATCAAAATAAAGCCGAGGAATTGCACACGATATTTGATGCATTGAATTCGAACTGTATTGGTTCGTTATCTCATTTCAAATCGTATTACGAGAGACCGATGCACAAAGCGCGAAGCGCATCAGCGAGTGCATACGAAATTGGACTCGGCAGAAAACGCGCGATGCAGTTGAATGGTTTACTGAGCATTTATATGCTGAAGAGAGAGAAGAAGCGCGTCTTGAAAGCGGGGACGATGAAGAAAAAGACAGAGAAAGTCGTATTTTGTGATTTGGCTCCAGCACAAAGAAGAGCGTACGAACGCATCCGCGAATCGACGAGTGTACAGTTGATATTGAATAAAGATAGTCCATGCGATTGTGGAAGTGGTGAGAAAAGGAACAAGTGTTGTTATCCTGCTAATGGCTTGAACGACGATGATGGGGACGAGATGTGGTGTGCTTACGGACCGCACAATAGACACGGACGGACATGTCCGATGTGCGTCGGATTCGCGTGCGTTTTTGCCTGTCGCAACGTCTCGAACCATCTCGAGCTTTTAAAACCGTTTGATTTACCCCCAAACCCGAAAGAAGAAGATGTGGCAAAGTTCAAACGCGCGCAAGCGGTGGCTAAAGTTGCTCTCGGCGACGAGCTCGATGCGCTCGGGGGATTGCGACCGCAACAAAACTTTCTCGCCGCTTCAAACTTTGACCATTGCGGTAAAATGAAAACGCTCAGTATTTTACTCGAGCGGTTTTACAAGAGAAACGATAAAGTTGTTTTGTTTTCGTATTCCGTTCGGTTGCTAAACGTGATGAATGAATTCGTCAAGCGCAAGGGATATGTACACGTACGATTAGATGGCGGCACGCCGGTGAAAGAGCGTCAAAAAATTGTCGACGATTTTAACAAACGGGGCAGTTGTTTCTTGTTTCTCATGTCCTCCGAAGCCGGCGGTGTCGGCCTTAACGTCGCCTCGGCGAATAAAGTGATCATTTTTGATCCGGCTTGGAATCCTGCGAAAGATTTGCAGTCGCAAGATCGCGTGTACAGATTGGGCAACAAGCGCAACGTGGAAGTGTACAGATTAATTTCCGCCGGTACTCTAGAAGAGCTCGTGTATTCTCGTCAGATTTATAAACTGCAAATGGATCGACCATGACGGATGGCAAGATGGAACGACGAATCTTCGAAGGCATCCAAGGTGACAAAACGAAGAAAGGCGAGTTGTGGGGCATCGTGAACTTGCTCAGACTGAACATGGCGGGAAAGGTTGAGGTTCGCGAAAAAGTAGAAGAAGAGAAACGGAAAGACGAAGAAGAGGACATCATCAAAGAGGAAGGGCACCAAGGCGAAGACGGATTTAACTTTAGAGTTGCGAAAGGTTTAGATCAAGACCAAGCTCGTGATATCGGTAACGCTTTAGAAGAGGAACGGGAAGCGGCAGCGAAGCGAGGCGAGAACATCTTCGAAGGCTTGCTCAACGAGGAGGAGGAGGAGAACGACAACAACGAGAAGAACCTCCAAGCGTTGCACACCATGGACCATAACAAGATCTTCGGCGTGAG
>Ga0115569_10002790_pt1 | contig 13158 bp, 13 predicted proteins | sample COGITO_mtgs_1205_2_FD_87295 | JGI IMG/M metagenome (GOLD analysis project Ga0115569, IMG submission 87295) | Pelagic marine microbial communities from North Sea - COGITO_mtgs_120503 | ecosystem: Environmental > Aquatic > Marine > Epipelagic | place: Germany:Helgoland, sampling site Kabeltonne...
AATCATTAGGTTGAAAAACCTTCAAATTCTCCCATGAATTGCCAATTAAGTCGAATTGAATATCACAAATTTTATGAACCTCTGGTAGTAACTTCCTAGTCTTAGGAACCCAATCCTCGGAGCACCCCCAGAAAACCAGTTCACGCTCTTTACAGTTACTTCTAATGGAAGTTATATTCAAATACATGCTATTTAATCCCATGTTTTAATTGCCACTTACCATCAATTTTTTTCCATAGGTGCTCCGATCTAAAGCTGTCTGCTATGGACAATATCTCATCTAAGGTCAAACCAATATAATCTGCAAAATCCTGCGCATAGCGTTGCGGAAACTCGCCATCGTACTTTTTAACTAGCTCGACACCCTCTTCTCTTGTTAGTTCGCCATTACGGACTTCTTGGCTAGCTTCATGCATGGCTCTACCTACCCCAAACTTAATATGCCCTGTCCAATAATGAAAACCGTCAGTCTTATCATCTAAGCTGTTATACCTAGAGTAAGTACCTTCCGTTCTCTGATCATTAGGCTCAAACCCAATTTTATCCTGCGCAAAGTAGTAGTTTTCCTGAGGATGAAACTTTAAATAATACCCTAACCATCTTGGGTCGAGATTCAAGTCAGATGCCTCTTGGGATGTAAGCGGCAAATAATATTTAAGGTCATTTTCACTTATCCCATGCTGATCATATAACTCAGCAAAAGATAGACCAGCTATCTTCATGTTCTCTCTATCATCGTCTATATAATACATAGGTGCCATTGATGACATCTCATCTTCGCCCTCGAAACCACCATATTCTGCAGGATTTTCTCCAAAGAATATGAGTTTTAGGTCCATTTTTTTTGCCATATGCATCACATAATTTCGCTGGCCAAAAATAAAGGGTTGGAAGGGGTGCAATAGATTTTGATAGGCTAAGCGAGTCAAAAGAGCATGCTTTTCCCCGTTAGGAGTAAACAAGAAATTGTCGCATCCGCCTTTATTTATCCACCGATTAAAGTTGCGCCAACCATAATCGGTATAGATATGAGGCGCCCAGGTGACTGTAAGCGGCGTCATTCCAAATTCTTCTTTTAACATAATCGATTGATAAACTGAGTCTTTACCTCCACTTCCAGGAACAATACAGTCGTACTCACCATTTCCTTTTCTGTACTTTGAACAAAGCACCTCTAATTTCTTCTTTCTTTCTAACCAATCAATCTCATGTGATTTATTAAGATGAACTCGGCACGCGTCACAAACGCCATTCTTAAAAATAAGCGTATTTTTAGTTGATTCTTTCTTATCTTTTTGAACAACCGATGGCGTGACCTTCTGGTTCGACATCACACATATACTGCAGTACTCAACATTATCAGGTAATCCGTATCTAGCCATTGTTCGATCCTATATTTAAAAAGTTTTTGATGAGGGTAACACCACACTCGCCTGAGAGCTCAGGGTGAAATTGACAATGTAGTCCATTCTCAGTAACTACATGCGAAATAATTTTTTGTGGCCCAAACGTCGATGTAAACACTCCTTGTCTTTCAACTCCATCAACAAATACACCAAAGGAATGATTGAAAAAGTACCTATTACCATCAGACGCTTCCTTGAACCCGGTATTTATCGACATCGATTGTGTGTCTGAGGATAACTTAAGGACGTCATAGTCAAGTAATCCAAGCCCATCACTCTGAGATTCCTCTACAAACTGACACATTATTTGAAACCCTGCGCAAATTGTAATCAACTTATTGGACTCAAAAAATGCGGCAGTAAACCCACGCTCCGCAAGAACATCGAGATGGTGTCGGCAATTACCGACTCCTGGAATCAGAATAAATGAATCTTTGATTCCGTAGTCCAACAATTCTTCGAATTGAACGCTCATCCGATCAAAAAATTTGGCTAAAGCACCAATATTTGATCCGGGAATTGGTACGTATCTTATTTTAATCATTGTTTATACTTTCTAAATATAAGGTTGATATTGCACAGCCATCAAACTGTACGTCATAATCAAAATCGGTTGCCCCGCCAGCAATAATTTTCGGGATATTTTTTATGTGCGATAGCCGATTTATTATTGAATGATCAAGACCAGTCTTCATTCCATCATTATTAATGCAAGTGAAGATAAGTTCGCCGACATCAAAATCTAAAACGAAATTCAAATGCCGGTTAAAATCCTTATTAAAGATGTCTCTGCCAGCGTTAAAGTAAGGTACTGGCGTGGAGCCAACGAGCCGGTATTCTATTCCAACAACAATACTTTGCCTTCCTACTTCAGCACAAAATTGATCCAGTAACTCACGAGCATTATGTCGGTACAACATACTATTCAAGTAAAACCTACTTGCACCTACACTAGCCAGACGTCTTATTTGCTCTATGGAAAAGATTCCGCCTCCGTATGTAATTGGCAAATTAAACTGCGATGCTACTAACTCCACCGCCTCATAATTAGGCTCCAATCCAAAATTACTTTTTGTATAGTCAACTAAAAGAATCTCAGTTGCATCAAGGTTTGGAAAATGATCACGGAGATTCTGAAGCTTTAAGATTTTTCTTACGCCCTCGAGTTGCCGACCCTTAACAACATGATCATTCTTGATGTCAATCTTAAATATTTTTCTCACCAACTTGATTTTCCTCCGTCAACAACTATCAATTGACCATTGACATAGGACATTTTTGGCGACGCGACTACTAAAATCGTATCAGCGATCTCCTCAGCTGTCGCCATACGACCGAGCGGGACGTGCTTAGAGTATTGGTCAACAAACAATTTTGACTGTCCAGAAAATATTCCACCCGGCAAAACCGCGTTAACTCTTATTTGTCTGGGACCGAGATATGACGATAAATACTTAACCAACCCGTTTATTGCGCTTTTAGCCGCAGTGTAAGCCACAGAGGAGTTCATTTGTATGCCGTTATATTCACATCCATTGTAAGTCTCAAACCGAGGGCCAATTATAGAATGAATGGACGAAGTGAATGTAATCGAACTTTCTTTTCGTATCCGGTTAAACGACAGTAAATATTTGCAAAACAAAAATCCAATATCCAGATTTCCAGAAATTATTTTTTGCCATTCTGCGTAGCCAAGATCCTCTATGGACGCGACATAATCTTTATAAGACACACTCGCACCGCCCGCATTGATTATAACTTGATCGAAATAGATTCCATTGAGAGTATCATCTGAACAAAAATCTTTGACCTTATCTTGGTCAAGGCAATCGAACTGGAATCCAGTTGCATTTGCCGAAACTGATATCGAACCTTTATCAACTAAATATAAGACAGCACCATCTAACTTCCCAAGCTTAGTCACCATCTCAGTTCCAATGATGCCGTTACTTCCAACAACTAGAATATTCATATCGACCCACCTAAGTATTTAAACCCTAACTCAGCGCTGTATCTGTTGAATAAAGCCTGAACAACATGAACGTCAACCTCTTCGTCTATGTCAAACGAAGTGAAATCTGGCATTTCGTGAAGCACTGTTGACTCACTAAAGAAAGGTTGATCAGAAAAAAGTAGCTCCTTACTCCACACATATATCGACGCATTCATATCAAATACTTCAGGGCAGGATTGGCGCGTTTTAAACAGAGTGCGTGACTTCACAACTTGTGGATAACCAGCGGGACACTCCACAATATTATAATAAGGATTTTTTCTGGCTAATACCCCAGTAATTACGCCCTCATGCGACGTTGAAAGCTTCATACATTGCTGAATATCATATTTGCGACGCAATGGTGCACTAACGTCAATATCAATGATTTTGATGTCACGATCATTTGGAATATCGGATCTAATAATAATATCTTTTATAACATCGATTTTGCCAACCGAATCATCTGAAAGATCATCCCCTCTTATTAAAGTATTTACTCCATAGCCAGCTGCGATATCTATGTACTGCTGTGAATCCGAAGAAAAATAAATCTCTTTGCGATCAAAACACTCGAGAGCTTGGCAAATCGAGTGCTCCAATAAAGTTTGCTCTCCCAGAATCAGCAAATTCTTCCTCTTTACACCTTTGCTGCCGCTTCGAGCACAGATGGTGACAACGTTACGCGATTTCATATAACTTACCTATTAGTTTATCCACAATCAATGACTCATCCAACGTTGCTACTATCTCTAATCCGCCCCATATATCGTCATGTAGTTCTTTGATCAACTCTTTAACAGGAAAATCCAATACAAGATTATTATGACAAACGGTATTTGCAATGAAGTCTCCCGCGATAAAACCCTTTGTTCCCCTAATATCGAAAATTCTAGAAGGATATATATCCAAATAATTCAAAGTGCAATTAACTGAGGCGCCCCCAGTCTTAAATACAATATGAGCTAGAGATTCAGTATCAATATCCAAAAATTCATTAGTTAACGAGCAGTACTCTGGACTAAGCTTGTCAAAAAGGAGCTGTAGATAATCTATTTCATGACTTAAATCATTAACAACACCACCCCCTGATCTTACGGAAGAACTATAACTCTCCTTATAATCACGGTCCCTCCACTGGGACAAATGCTGTCCACAATAAGCATTTACATAATATATGTTACCGAGGCTTTCCAAGTTCTGATGCACGTAGTTTAGAACGGGTGAAAACCGTAAGTCATACCCAACATAAACGTTTTCTCTTACATGAGCTCCAGGAGGGAAGTGAGTTGGCTTTTCAATGAAGATTAAACCCTTAAAAGACGAATCACACAGCTGTTTATAAGTATCATAATGTAAGGATGTCTCGTTACAAATGAAAATATGACTGTACATAGTAAGATCATCAACTAAGCCCAGAGACTGATAATTTCCTTTTCGATCAAGATGCTTGCTAACGGTATGGTAATCAATACCTCTATTTTCGAGCTGCGCTACGTGCTGCGACCCTATAGAACCAAAGCCAATAACCAAAGCTTTCATTTCAATCCCCTCTATATGAAAGTAAGTTACCATTTGGCTTATTTTCGACTAAGCATTGGTACTTTTCATCATCATAAATTACTGGAAAAATATGATATTCTGCCACCCGATTCGATAATGATTTTTTAAATTTATATAAAGGATCGCTATCACTGCTTGAAACTCCGCCACCCAAATAAAATATATTAGTATTAGCTAACTTGCAGTAGTTGTAGGCACCCTCTATGAGGTGAACCCCTGCCCCGGTCTTCCGCCCAACCGAAGAAACATACGAAAGCCCGTATTCCATCATCATGTCGCTCAAAAAGAACAAACCTGACGCTACAACCTCCCCTGTTAGATCAAGTACAGAAAGGATAAAAGAGGAGTCATTAATAAATTGGGAGCTAAAAAGAGGATCAATAAAGTAATTCTTTGAGGTTGACTTAGCAACCATCGATAAATTATAGCTTTTTATAAATCTATCGATATCCAGATCAATGATAGCGTGATTACCTGAACGGTGAGATTTTTTCAAAATGTTCCTATTCTTACCATTAATCAGACTGGGAAAATCGGAACTCAAAACTTCATCAATATAACAGACATTTTTTATATAGATTCCATCTACTCCAGAAAAACTAATTCCATGCTTTTCCATCAATGGGTGTGGCTTAAATAACTCGCATACGAAGTTATTATCTCTTTTATACTTCATGTAAAGGCCCAAAAAATCGGACAACGGACTCCCACTCATATTTGTTATTGGTCCTGTATACCCCCTATCGACAAATGCATCATAGCAAAGCTTTTTGATATCATGCCGGTGAAACAAATGGATCCAATAATCGCCACCGTTACGATAGTAATCAACAAATATATTTTCTGAAAAATTATTTTCAATTGCGAAATTTTCAGGGAATAGAGACGCTATTCCATGAGACCGAATTATGCCTAACTCCAATTTTGGGAGCTCCAACAAATTACAGGTATTAACCATTGGCTATCAACCTCCGTGCTTCATCTAATTGGCTGGGAACTCCAATGTCAATCCATTTATTTAGAAGTGAGAAAGTCCTAACAATGTGATTCTTAGAGACTACGTTTCTTATAAAGTCCGGAGCATCGACATACCCTTCTCCCAGATGGCTCAAGAGGGTGGTTTCGAAAAAATATTGCCCTGCTGCCACCGAAAAATGAAATGTCGGCTTTTCATTCACGGCCACAACATGATTGGTGTCTCCGTCATATTCAAGTACCCCATAGGGAATTTGGGATGAAAAAGAAGTTGTGGCTACAACAAAATTGGCTCTCTTAGTTTCCGTATAAGCATGTAATTGTCGAACTTCAAAACGAGTGAAAAGGTCTCCATTACATAAAAAGACATATTTAGTATCAATTTTTGCAAGCTGTAGGCAACCAATAGTGCCCAGCGGTTCACTTTCAACTAGATATTCTATACTGCAATGATGAGAACTCCCGCTTCCGAAATACTCAATAATTTGCTCTTTCAAATGGTTTACTGAGATCAAAATATTGGTGTACCCTTCACTCACCAAATTTTCAACTATATGTTCCAAGATTGGTTTCGAGGTCAATTTCAGCATTGGCTTGGGAACAGTCTTCGTTATCTCACCCAATCTGGTGCCAAGCCCTCCAGCCATAATAACAACCGTTACGTCCGATTGAGTAATCTCACTCTCCTTGAACACGCACATCTTAATTACATTATCCACTCGTACAGGAATAATTTTTATGTTGGGGTTGGCGTTCAGGATTTTACTACAATCGTCCGAGATAGCCTGTTCGGACATTCCACTAGAAGCATCAAAGATTTCAGGAGCCCAATTGACCGCATCACAGGGCGAAAATGAGTAGCCAAATTTCCGAACGGCGCGACGAACATCACCGTCAGTAATTACACCAACTCTATCTTCATCCGTAACAAAAATAGTATTGTGTATGCCGAAGTTTAGATCGCCGATTGACAGCTTTTTGAAAACCTCCAGAGTAGTGGCGCTAAACTCTACAAAATTTAACTTAATCATAACTGGCCTCAAAATAAGCACTTAATCCACTATATGGTCGTTGCAACTTAAACCCTGAATCTGCCTTATGAAGGCTTCTTCGAGCCACGGCAGCATTTCTCATCTCGGAACTCGTCAGACTGTCTGGAGCACCCAAAGTCATAGACTTACCAAGATTAATAGTATCTAAATATATTGAAATATCTTCAATGGCCAACGATGCGGAGTGATCGGGGCCGGGCCGTGCAACATCATCGGTAACATGTTTTTCGAAAATCATGGCACCCAGTCCAGATGCTATAAGAGCACTTTCAACCCCGAGGGTGTGGTCACTATACCCAATAACATGGGATTCAAATTTGCTACGGTACCTAGATATCTCATTTAAGCACGCTTCATCTGGGGGACATGGATACTCTGTTGTGCAATGAAGAATCGAAATGTTTTTCTTAAATAGATCGAGATGCACCAGAACATCAGCATGTGTCATTTCCAACGTGGATAATGAGTCAATATAACCAAGACAGAGCTCATTTATTGCGATTTCGATCTCGAGATCCCTACACATGCCTGTTGACAAAATGATTGGTAGCCCATAACTACCAATTGCCCTCAGTAACTTTAAATTTATCACCTCGCCACTTCCAATCTTAACTCTTTTTAGATTACATTCAGTCACCAAGTAATCGAGCGATCTGACACAAAACGGAGTGGCCATAAATTCAAGCGAGAGCGAATCACAATATTCTGATAATTGCTTCATCTCTTCGTCTGTTAGTTCTAATTTTTTTACCATTTCATACTGCGAATCGAAGTCGGTGTTATCTTTTTGGTAATCTGCTAACTCCGCTTGTTCAGAAACAATTTCATCAGTATAAAAATGCTGAAATTTGACGGCATTCACACCCAGATCTGCGCACTGCTTTACTAGAGACTTAGCGCGCATTAAATCACCGTCATGGTTCACGCCAATCTCTGCTATAAAAAAGATATCATCCATCATAAAACTCCTTAAATCTAAACTTATCAAAGTCAATCCCGGATATAATATCCAGAAATTTGACAACCGCACCGCCACCGCCATAAGGAAGTGTTTCAAATAACTCGTTTTTTTTACTCGTCAACACCCTATCAAAAATTTCTGTGATCTCGGCGTGCGTAAAGGCTAATGGTAGATGCAAAATTGATTTACAAAATAGTCTTCCATCCTGCCGACGTCCAAGGTTTATCGAGCACTTGCCAAGAGCCGGCACCTCCACAAGAGCACTAGAGGAGTTACCTAATGCTAAAAGGCAATTTTTGATCGCGAGCACATAGTCATTTTGACCCAAATTTGACTTATAAAAGATATTATTTCTATCAGTAGCTATTCTTCTCAGGGCATTATTTATTTCAGAGCCTCCAGGGTCAGAATTGGCTCCGGTAATTAGAAAAGCCCGATCTTTTTCAGCCTCAATAAAATTAATAACAGATCGTATTTGAGCAGCAATCGGCTCGACATTATTTGTTTCTGGATGGAAAGTCAGTAAGACAAAATCGTTTTTAAACCGATCTACAAACGCTCCGACGTTACTGTCATAAAACTCATTGACTTTATTAATATGCTCTAACGCAATTGAGCCTATTGTAAAAATCGACTCTGGCTGCTCGCCCATTCTTATGAGTCGTTTCCTATAAACCTCATTAGCGGTGAAGTGCAGATTAGACATCTTCGATACAATGTGTCTAATCCAATCATCAAAAGCACCATTAGTGACTTCGCCACCATGAAAATGGATAACAATCTTATCAAGGAAGCGTGCAGCCATAACTGGTGCAATGATTTCGTATCGATCACCTAAAACTACAATTCCATCAATATCGTTTTTTGAAAATAGATCCTGGAACTTTGCGATACCAACTGAAACAGTATTCAAAATATCAGACGACGCCGTGACTTCATGAATATCAACCTTTACGGAAATCTGATAGTCACAATTTAGAACTAGACAATCTGTATAATCTGAATCACCCTGAATCATTGGGTGTTCTCCAGTTACGCACACAGAAACGTTAAATAAATTTGATTGTGCAAGCGGCGGATAGAGATTGGACAATATACCACTCTCCGCTCGGCTCCCCGAGATAATTAGTATGTTCATCTTTTTCCCCAATGACTGACATAGAAAATCAAGTAACAAACATAAGCAGAAACAGTAGTAACAAAAGTGACCATGAGCGGGTCACCTGTCTTGGCTATACTTACATATATAAACATCGCAATTAACGACGATAGTATCGAAATTGTTTGAGCATATTCCATTCGATAATATTCAATCAGATAGGTCAAGTGGGAAACAAATAGCCCTGAAAGAATAGATGCTATGACAAAAACCGTAACTATCTCCCCATACAAAACCCCAAAAATGACAGCCGAAAGCACGAAGATAGTAGCATTTATTAAAAGCCCCCTTATTACTTTGGGTGACCCGCCAAACCACTGGGTAAACAAAAAAGCATTAAGATTTCTCACTAGTTGAATACTTATATCTAAAAACGGTAATTTCGCTGTAACGTCTTTGCTAGGCTGAAACTCCGCTAAGCCAACTGTAAATCGAAATATATTACCGGAAATATTTGACAGGACGGCCGTCATGTAGAAAAACTTTGATCTGCCGATAAGAATGGTAAGTTCTTGCCTAACGATAGCGACGCTAAACGTAGATATCCTCCACCAAACAAGAACACTCACAGCGGTTAAGAAGATAGCCTCTAAAAATAGAATCTGAAAGATGTCGTCAAAACCATTGATTAGCAACCAAAATATCAAGACGAGATCGAACGAAATTTTAAGCACCAAATGTTCATAAAATGCATCAAGTCCCAGGAATGCACGAGCTAACCTTTGCAGAGATTGGTAGCATAGAATGGCAAATGTGTAAGCACCCAATAAGATAAAGTTGTACCCAGTTTCAAAATACGTAAAAATAAAAACCGTTGTCATCAGAACGATAATTGAGGTGGGGACTATGAAATAATTAAAGTAAAAAACCTTCTCTCTAACATAATCTCGACTCATACATTCGATATATCCCAAACCAGCGACTGCCGCAAAAAGTTGGGCATATGCTATGTGACTAACGTATTCTAAATATAAATTTGGTGTGAGAACAAAGGCGAACAAAACTATCTTCAGTAATGACGCTCCATGAATTACGCCATTTCTGAATAATGCTGTATTAGACATGCTCTATGTACTTAATTATTTTTTCAACTATTTCCCAATCCTCGGACTTGAGACTCCGTTTTGATCGGCCGAAGAAGTCGTACTTACCGACTAAAGTATTTTCAAGAATATTACGACATGTGTCTTCAGGGCTTTGACTAACAAATTCAAACGCTTCTTTTTTGTTAACCTCCGGGAAGTCTTTAGTAGGACAAGAAGCTACATAATAGGCACCACCAAAATTTAATAACTTTTTACCCTTAATCAAAGTCTCTGCGCCGGTAGAACTGCCTCCCGTTGTGATCACATAATCCGCTTTACTGATTATTTCTGAAGCATTTACTCCTTGAGCAAGGATTCTTATACCCTGAGAATTTAGGAATTTGTAAAAGTGAGCGCTCCTTAAACCCACACATGAAGGATGCTCTTTCGCTATAATATTTTCGTCTGGATATATTTCTCTAATCCTTTTAATAAAACTCTCATATTTGGAAAACCTATTATCCTCTATGTGATAATCAAGCGAAGTCTCGGGGCTAAACTGCAATACGAGCCAGACGAACCCTCCTTGATCTAGAATTTCATTCGACTCCTCTTCGCCAAGGAAGTACTGGTCTGCTAGAATACTCTCGGAATCATAAACCGTAAGAGCATAAGGGTGCGGATATATGGTGTTGAAATGAAATGAATATCTTTCCCTGTACAGTAGCTTTAGGCATGTAAAAACAGCTTTCTTCACCCTCTCTCGCAGATACATTTGAAGTAGTTTGGCTTTTGAACGCTTGTTGTTAAGTGTGTAAGGCTGAAAGTCAGTATTGAGTTGATTGCTGAGCAAGCGAATTTCATCATCACTTACGTCTCTTACCTTTACGTACTCGCCCAACGATGTAAGTCGAGTATAAGACCCAACAAATGACCGCTGAGGCGTAAGAAATTTTATCCCATGTTTTTGACAATACAAAAATAAGAGATGCGTCGCGTAGTTGTCTACTGGAACTGAGATGACATGATCAATTTCGCAAGAATTGAAAACTTCATCAATTGCTTGAACATATGAATTTACAAGATTCTCGGCCAAACTTAGGTTGAGCGCCCTCAAATACCTGCACCTAGCAATTACATCATCCGTATCGAATTCATTATTTTGAAGAGCAGACGTTTCTAACAACTGGTATTGACGAGTTACGAGGTCATGATGATTATGTAAATTAAGTTTCTTAAAGTCTGAAACACTGAAGTAGTCAATTCCATATTTAATTCCGATCTGACTATATAGCCAGTCAAAAGATTTAGTAAATGGACGACCAAATAACAGGGCCTTTTTATTTGGCATTAGTATTTTTCCTCATTCCTAGAAATATCCAAATCGCTGGGTTAAAAAAGAAATTATCAATAAAAGCAGAAACCAGCAATCCGAAAATTAGAAGACTAGAGGTTTTGAGAGGACCTTTCCTTCTAAATAACGCGATTCCTAGCAATGGAATAAAAAATAGAGAGACAAAACCAAATTTGGCATACATGGAGAGGTAGCTCATATGCAAGGTTGTTTGAGTATTGTCCTCGCCTGTTGCAAATTCGTGTCCGAAACCATGGCCGATAATAGATGGCAAAATGCTGTTATTGACTTCATTGATATTGGCTGTAATCTCGTAATATCGGTTAGATGTATAAGCATTGATGACGTCAAAATCTAAACTCGCTATCATTGTCGGAAGTATAATTAGCAGAGTACAAAAAATAATCGCCAGAATTTTTTTTGGGAGCCATGACAAAATAAGTGAAAGGATATTCCCACGTCGGCCAGACATAAAATTGAGCAACAAGATTCTCAATTTTTTGCTGTTTTCATATTTTATCAACCAAAACGTATTGAGATAAGTTAGGCCAAAACTTAGATATACGCCCTTTAAAAATAAATACTTCGCAACAATTAGTGAAAATAAGGCAATAATTTCAGGAATCGCAAAAAGACTATAAATATACCTCTCAGTAGTTAATTTACTATAATTGACACCAATCCTGTATAGCCCGATTGCTGGCAAAGTAGCTACGCAGCCTTTAAAAATATTGAATGGATCATTTTCATTAAAAATACCAACATAGACTCCATAAATTGTTAACAGGATGACGTAGGTTTCGACATAATCTATTTTAAGGTGCTTTCTATATATTACCCCGCAAATAATTAATGATAAAAAATATAAATAGGAAGTATAGTTTGAGGGCGTATCGAACCGGGCAAGCCTTAGTGATCCTGAGATCATATTCACCAAATAAAATAGTGCGACAAAATAGAATATAAATTTCGTTTTATTCACGTGGCTCTTATCTATATTTATGTAATAAAGCTTTCATTCAGTATATTTCTCCCAACAAATACTCATAAAATGAAATTGAGAGAACCTAATTCGCTACATAAAGACTGGAAATAATAAAAGGTCTTCATTTTCATATCTTTGGATTTTTGACAAGATTCGCAGCTAAAATCTAGGCCCTCTTAGGTGGCGAGCTAGGCAAGTTAACCAGTCTTTTTTCTGCCCAAATAGAATTTTTAAGCTCATCGCGAATATCATTTTTGAACATAGGTAATCGATGCATTAACTGCCATACAGGTCTAGTCATAACACCCAAAGAGTTGGAATCATTTAACAAAGCAGTTCTATGATCAAAATCAGCACACACGACTGCGTTAAGCCAGTAATTGGACCGTGCATATTTTGGCTCTTTGACAAACATATATTCACTTCCGGAAAAATACTCTTCGTACTTACTAGCCAAGTTTCGTTTCATTGTTAGAAATTGACTCAATTGCTCCATCTGGGCGCAGCCTATCGCAGCATTTACATTGGGTAACCTAAAATTAAACCCTGGTTCATCATGGTAAAAATCATAGGCATGCGGCACTTTGGCAGTAGTAGTAACATGCTTCGCACGAGCACCGTCCGATTTATCCCGACACATAATCATGCCACCACCGCCGGTAGTTATAATCTTATTTCCATTAAA
>Ga0115569_10002796_pt1 | contig 13133 bp, 8 predicted proteins | sample COGITO_mtgs_1205_2_FD_87295 | JGI IMG/M metagenome (GOLD analysis project Ga0115569, IMG submission 87295) | Pelagic marine microbial communities from North Sea - COGITO_mtgs_120503 | ecosystem: Environmental > Aquatic > Marine > Epipelagic | place: Germany:Helgoland, sampling site Kabeltonne...
CTTCTTCCATTACTTCTTCCACTACTTCTTCCACTACTTCTTCCACTACTTCTTCCACTACTTCTTCCACTACTTCTTCCACTACTTCTTCCACTACTTCTTCCACTACTTCTTCCACTACTTCTTCCGCTACCTCTTCCGCTACTTCTTCAGCTACTTCTTCAGCTATTTCTTCAGCTATTTCTTCAGCCGTTTTACCGATTGTAACTGCTGGGATATCTATGCTTTGTGGTGTATCATCCACCATTAAAAATTCAGCTGAGAAATATCCTGTAATAGTAAAATCTTGAGGGGCATTTTCAGTAGGTGTAAGTCTGTATGAAACGTTTATTATAGATTTGTCTTCAGGAATATTAGTCCATAAAAACTTTACTATGTTATTTGTAAATTTATATACACCTCCACCAGCTTCAATTTTGGAGGCAGTAAAGCCAACAGGTATGCGTTCTTTTAATCTAGAAAATCCAGATTGGTTTCCTTTTGTTATCGAAACAGCTACGATGTATTCATCGCCATTTCTTTCGATGGTTCTAATTCCAGACACGGGTGTATTTTGGCTCGTGTTATTTTCTACACTTGCGGTTGTATTGCTTGAGTTTGTTCCTTCAGATACAGTAAATGTAATTGGATCTATCGTTTCTGACTTTCTTTCTTCCCCGTCCAAGTAAGAAAAAGTGCCGTCAATAGTTTTATTTCCAATTGATCCAGCTTCCGCTGTTAATCTATATTTTAATGTGATTGTTTCTTCTGCGGGAATGGAATACCAGACAAATAAAGCTTTTGAATTATCAAAGGAAAATGAAGCACCTGCATTTGACACTTCATCTATTAATATCCCAGGGGCATTCTCAAAATTAAGCGCCAATCGTGCTGGACCAGTTGCCACACCTTTATTGATAATTATTGAAACCTCTACACTTTTTCCCTCTGCAACTTCAGAAGGTAACTCATGGATAACGGAAACCTCTCCAATATATAAAAATGGTAGTAGGATAAGCCCTACTAAGTTTAATGAGATGAACAATGATTTAAACATAGCTGTATATTTTGCTTATTTACAACCAAAAATACCCTAAGTTTAATGTACTAGAGAGGTGCCTTTTTATAATTTTCTACAGAAGTTTGTTAATAAGGAACAAAAAATGCGACCATAGTCGCATTTTTAAAATTAAGTATATAATGAAATTTACTGTTCAAAGAAATAGTCTATAAGGTCATGAAGTATTTTAACTGTAAAGTTGTTAGAGCCTTCGAAGAACCCATCAATAGCTTCAGTAATTTCACTTGCAGAAATAATTCCATTTCCGTTCGAATCTGCTTCTCGTAAATTTTCAGGAATATTAGAACTACCGCTTAAATTATCGTTGTCGGCCCAGTTTTTCTCAATATTGTCACTTATTTTTTTAAGTGTAGCTAAAGAAGCATCGTCTGAAAAAGATTCATGTCTAACCGTTTCTATAGAGTCTCTTGCTGAAGCACGCGTAGCTAATAATTCATCCGTTATTTCCATACCCATTTCGTTTACCTGCGCACCACTCTTAGTTCCTTTTTCTTTGTCCAGATAATCTGGAACACCATCGTTGTCTTCATCCATGGGGCATCCAGAAGCGTCTACTTCAACTCCTTTTGGAGTATGCTGACATGCATCCTCAGTATCAATAATTCCATCACCATCGTCATCGCCTTTTTTTAATTCAGCGAAATCAACATCGTCGTATCTATGTTTTAGCTCTTGGTCTTTTCTTCCTACCACATAATGCAAAGAGAATCCAATATAAATAAATTTATCATTATTGCCATTTTCTTTATAATTATCAATTCTATCTGTAAGCGCTAAGTTGTATGATCCGAAAACCCTTCCTTGTGTGCGGTCACTAAATTTCCATTTTAGTCCAAATGTTAATGGAATTGACAGAGAGGTCCTGCTGTAATTTTCTGTAGAGTCGGTTAACTGACTCTCGTAAGTATAGTCTCTTATAAGTTGAACAGCATTTGTGTCCATATCTGTATCCGTAAATGCAGCGTCATTAATAGTCCCATTCTCCCAGTAATGGTAGTCATTTCCATTTTTATCTTGTAAATCAGATTTTGCATCAAATGTTAAATAACTTATTCCTGCAGAAAGGTATGGTGAGAATGGAGAATTTCGTTTAAAAATCAAATCATCATCCATATGAAAAACAAAGTTGATCCCTATTTGCAAAAGCGGAGATTCAAAATTTCTATTATTTGCAATAACACTTGAATTTTCATTGTATGCTAATGATCCATATAGTAAATCAATTTGCGCTCCAGCAACATCACCAAAACGATGTTCTAAATTAAATGTGTAGCAACTTCTAATATTCGAAAGTCTTGAGACTTTCGAATCCGTGGCTAAATCACCAACAAAACTAGAAAACCCAGTTCCAATACCAATGGTAAAATAATCCAAAGCACCTTTATATTCAGTTTTTGACTCCTCTTCCTGTGCCATTCCTATTGAAGTTACAGCAAGTAAAAGGAATAGTATTACATTTTTCATAAATTAGTTTTTTAAGTCGAATATGATAATTCCGTAGACCAATCGTTACTAAGTAACTGTAAAAATACACAAACTAATTTAATTATTAAACTTATGACAACAGGATAGATATTAGAAGTTAGGGGAATGTGTATTTTGTTTATAAAAAATGTTAATCTCATTTACCGCTTCATCTGCTGAGTCAACAATTTTAATTAAATCTAAATCATCTGCACTTATATTTTTTTCTTTTTCGAGAAGAGTTGACTTTATCCAATCTAATAAGCCTGTCCAATAAGCAGTTCCTACTAGGATTACAGGAAATTTACCTAATTTTTTAGTCTGAATTAATGTCAAGGCCTCAAATAGTTCATCAAGTGTCCCAAAACCTCCTGGAAGAACAATAAACCCCTGAGCATATTTAACAAACATAACTTTACGAACAAAGAAATAATCAAAGTTGATCATTTTATCGTTATCAATATATGGGTTGTAATGTTGCTCAAAAGGGAGTTCTATATTTAAGCCAACAGATGTACCTTTCCCTCTTCTTGCTCCTTTATTTCCAGCTTCCATTATCCCTGGGCCGCCTCCAGTAATTACACCGTAATTATTAAGGGTGAGCTTATAAGCAATTTCTTCAGCTAATTTATAATATTCGTGATCCTCGCTTGTTCTTGCAGAACCAAATATCGATACACAAGGCCCTATTCTAGCTAACCTTTCGTATCCTTCAACAAATTCAGACATAATTTTAAAAACTGCCCAACTGTCATTTGTTTTAATTTCATTCCAATCCTTTTTCTTGAAGGATTCTTCAACTCTATTTCTATCGCTCATCTATTTTGGTTTTTATTCATTGATTATCGTGGAAATCACAACGAAGTCTTTACGTAGAATTTAAAAGAAAGTTCCAACGAAAAATGGATATTAGCTCAATTCTTGTGCAAGGTATCTTGCGGTGTGACTTTCTTTATTCGTAATAATCTTCTCAGGTGTTCCTTGGCAAAGTATACTGCCTCCATTTTTACCACCTTCTGGGCCAAGGTCAATAATATGGTCGGCGATTTTGATTATATCAAGGTTATGCTCAATTACTAAAACAGAGTTACCATTATCAACTAACCTGTTTAACACATCTAGGAGTAATTGAATATCTTGAAAGTGCAAGCCGGTTGAGGGCTCATCTAAAATATAGAAGGTTTTCCCTGTGTCTCTTTTAGAAAGTTCTGTTGCTAATTTTATTCTTTGGGCTTCCCCGCCAGAAAGCGTTGTGGAAGGTTGTCCTAATTTAACATAACCCAAGCCAATAGAGTTCAATGTGTCTACTTTTATATAGATATTTGGAATATGGCTAAAAAAGGTAACAGCTTCATGAATAGACATCTCCAACACATCATTAATCGAATGTCCTTTATACCTAACTTCAAGTGTTTCTCTGTTGTATCTTTTCCCTTGACAACTTTCACAACCGACATACACATCTGGTAAGAAGTTCATCTCGATAAGTTTTAATCCAGCTCCTTTGCATTCTTCACATCTTCCTCCTTTTACATTAAAAGAGAATCTTCCTATTTTGTATCCTCTAATTTTAGATTCAGGCAGTTCTGCAAAAAGTTTTCTAATTTCAGTAAATAATCCAGTATATGTTGATGGATTGGATCTTGGTGTTCTGCCAATAGGGGATTGATTAATTTCAATAACCTTATCCAGGTGTTCTAATCCTTTTATTGACTTATAAGGCAAGGGTCTTTTTACTCCTCTATAGATATGTTGATTGAGAATTGGGTACAAAGTTTCGTTTATCAATGAAGATTTCCCACTCCCAGAAACACCCGTAACACAAATGAATACCTCTAAAGGGAACTTTACATTTACATCTTTTAAATTATGTCCTGATGCGCCTTTGAGGATTAAATTTTTCCCTGATGATTTCCTTCTTTTTTTTGGAATTGCTATTTCTTTTTTGCCAAGAATATAATCTGCAGTAGTTGAATTTGCTTTATCTAATTCGGATGGTGAACCTTGAGAAACAATTTGACCACCGTTGATTCCAGCTCCCGGGCCAATATCAATTAAATGATCAGCATGGAGCATAATGTCTTTATCGTGTTCAACCACAATTACTGAATTACCACTTTCTCTTAGTTTGGCTAAAGATTCAATTAACCGATGATTATCTCTCTGATGCAGTCCAATGGATGGTTCATCAAGAATGTAAAGCACACCTGTTAATTCTGAGCCAATTTGCGTAGCTAATCTAATTCTTTGAGCTTCTCCTCCCGACAAGGTTCTAGCGCTTAAATTAAGTGATAGATAATTAAGACCAACATTTAATAGAAATTGAATTCTATCTTTGATTTCTTTTACAATGTCTTTTGCAATTACCCACTGATTATCGGATAATGCCTCCTCAAGTGAGTTGTTCCAATTTGCTAAGTCAGACAAGTCCATTGCAGTTAATTCTGAAATCGAAGTACCATTAACTTTATATAATAATGAATCATCTTTTAATCGAGTTCCATTACATGCGAAACATTTAATTTTATTGGTAAAGCTATCAGCCCATCTTTGTATTCCTTTCGAACCTTGATCTTTTTGATGTCTTGTAACAAAATTAATTATCCCCTCAAAGTTCGATACAACTTCATGGACACCTGAATTTCCAATAATTTTTATTAGTTCGTCTGTACCGTATAGAAGTTTGTTTAAAATGTCTTCTGAAATTTCTTTTATCGGTGTGGATAAATTATGGCCAGCATTTATGAGAATAACTTCGACTTGTTTAAATATCCAATTTTCTTGATATTTTCCCAAAGGAGCAATCCCACCTTTTTTAACCGAAAGTTTTGGATCAGGTATTATTTTATTAATATCAACTTCTGTTACTTCACCGAGTCCATTACATTTATTACAAGCTCCATAAGGAGAGTTAAATGAAAATACATTTGGTTCTGGTTCGGGAAGAGAGAAGCCACTGGAAGGACACATTAAAGAGCTACTAAAGTGCCTTATCTCATTTTTTTTCGGTTGAATTATGAGTAGCTCACCTTTACCTTTCTTTAGTGCAAGCTCAATTCCTTTAGCTAAGCGCTGCTTTGAGTTTTCATCTACTTTGATTCTGTCTATAACAATTTCAATAGTATGTGTTTTATATCTATCAAGTTTTAGTCCTGGAGTAATCTCAGTTATCTCACCATCGATTCGTACTTTTAAAAAACCTTGTTTGTGAAACTTATCAAAAAGCTCTCTGTAATGCCCTTTTCTAGATTTAACTAATGGAGTAAGAATGATGATTTTTTCATTAATAAATTCTTTTCCAATTAAGTCAATAATTTGTTTCTCGGAGTATTTGACTAATTGTTTTCCTGTTTCCGGAGAATAGGCTTCCGAAGCTCTTGCATAAAGTAATCTTAGAAAATCATAGATTTCTGTAATCGTACCTACCGTAGATCTCGGGTTTTTACTAACCGTTTTTTGCTCTATTGAAATTACGGGACTCAAACCTGTAATTTTATCTACTTCAGGCCTGGCTAATCCTCCCAGAAATTGACGCGCATAGGCAGAAAACGTTTCAATATACCTTCTTTGTCCTTCTGCAAATATGGTATCAAACGCAAGTGATGACTTTCCACTACCACTTATTCCAGTTATTACCACTAGCTTGTTTCGGGGTATTTTTATATCTATATTTTTAAGATTGTGGGCCCTTGCTCCAAAGACTTCAATAAAACCATCTTCTATGATAAAATCATCCTCCATATTATTACTTCTTTGAAGTACTGACGGGATCTAAATTAGAATTTTCTAATGGCAGTTTAAGGGTGTAATTGCTTCTGTTTGAATTCGGTAACTTCTTTCCACGTAACCATGGATTGAGTAATTTTATCGTTTTATAATTTGAGTTATGCTGAAGCGCAAAATCGGTTAAATCATTGATAGTTGAATCAACCTTGATGTTTTTAGTTTGGTATTGCTGGTATAAATCTTCCTGTCTAATATTAAAACCATAATTTTCAGAATTGGACAAAATGTATTTCGCAGCAACTATTCTGTATACGTACCTTCCTGTTTCTATATTCAAGAGTAAATCATAATAACTTGTAGTTTTTTGTTCATCAAGTTTATTTTGAAGTCCAGTTTTACCCATGTTATAAGAGGCAGCTGCAAGTGTCCAACTTCCAAATTTGTTATATGCTATTTGAAGATATTCACAAGCCGCTTGAGTAGCTTTTTCTAAATGGTAGCGCTCATCAACGTATTCGTTGATTTCTAAATTATAACTTTCTCCAGTGGATTTCATGAATTGCCAAAATCCTTTGGCTCCAGACGGAGATGTTACATTGTCAAGTCCACTTTCAATTACAGCTAGGTACTTAAAGTCATCAGGAATATTATTTTCTGCAAGAATTGGTTCAATAACAGGGAACCACCTAGCAGCTCTTTTGTGAATCAAAAAAGTATTTGAGTGCCAGAAGGTGTTAACAATCATTTCCCTATCTAACCTTTCATATACATCGATGTTCTGTTTTGGTACAAGTTCATTTGCAAATATTGGCTTAGCGGGAACAGGAATGCTGTAAATTTTGTAATTGTCTTTTACAAAAGTCCGGTAGGAGCTATCGGATGCAGTAACGCTTGATTGGTCTTTTTTTTCTGTTAAATGCGTTTGTTCAGTTTTGCTAGAGTTATTGAATCCAATCAACAAAAATGTGGTTAATCCTATTGTTATTCCTATAAGAATGAGCGCGGGGCGTTTAATTGAGCTCATTATCTTTTATTCTTATTTTGTTGTGTTATGTAAAACATAATTCCGAATAAAAATAAGAAGTACAATCCAAATATAGAAGTGTGTATCCAATTCCAGTTTTCTATATAACGAAATGATGCAAAACATATAATTAAGGATAGAGCAGCTATTCCAAGATACACAAACCCAACACGACTGTCATTTAAACCCAGATAGGATAGGTGATGAGTCGTATGATCTTTTCCCCCAACAAAGGGTGATTGCTTTCTTGATATTCTATTAATTACAACGCAAGTTGTATCAATTATTGGAAGAATAAATGCCATTATTACGGTCAAAATTTGTTGATACGGATTAACTTCAATTATATTAGCATAACTGGTTGCATTCCATATATATTTGATACTGATAATTGCTAAAAATACACCAATAAATTGGCTTCCGGTATCACCCATAAACATTTTTGATGGGTTCCAGTTATGGAATAAAAATGCAGTTAAGGATGCCATCACACCTAAAATTGCAAAAAAGTCGAAGTTATTGTAGTAGTTGTGAATGGCTAGATAAAATAGGGCGATTAACAATATGAAAATAGAGACAATGGTTGTTATTCCATCCATATTGTCTAACATGTTGATGGAATTCATAATTCCTATAACCCATAGCACAGTTAATATGTAGTTCAAGTAGTCATTCTCAAAGAAATGAATAAAAGTTCCAGTTGCTACGAGTATTACCCCACAACAAACTTGTGCAAGAGATTTGATTATGGGTTTCGTGTTGTATGCATCATCTGCAAGTCCCATCATAAAACCAATAGCCACCGATATGAGGGTTCCTAGGGTATCTAAATCATTAAAAACTTCGTCAAAAAAGATGGAGAAACATGTTGATGAGATTAAAAATGAAATGTAAAGTGTTATTCCTCCAAGAGCAGGTTTAGCAATATTACTCCATCGCATAACAGGTTGCTCACTATTTCTTATGCCCAGGTTTGTTGCAAACTTCAGCATAATTGTATTAAGCAAAACACTAAATAGTACAATGCTTACGAAAAATGATGAATAGATAATAAATAAAGACTCTGATCCTTCCACGTTGCTTAAAATTGAGAGACAAAGTTGCTAAAATTTTCTCCAACTTTATCTTTTGCTGATAAAATTGGGTTTTGCACCTCCCAGTCAATGCCAATTTTATTGTCATCGTAAAGGATGCAGCCTTCAGAATCTTTGTGGTAGTAGTTCGTGCATTTATAAGAAAAGATTGTATCATCTTCTAGGCTAACGAAGCCATGGGCGAAGCCACTCGGTATCCATAGGATTTGTTGTTTTTGGGTGTCTAAAACAATTTTAAAATGCTGGCCATAAGTAGAAGATTTTTTTCGAATATCAACGGCAATATCTAAAACACTGCCTGCTATAACCCGAACTAATTTGCCTTGGTCAAATGGAGGGTTTTGAAAATGCAATCCCCGAAGCACATTCTTCTCAGATTTTGATTGATTGTCTTGAACAAAATTAATTGAAGATTTTGTTTTTTCTTCAAATATTTTCTTATTAAAAGATTCAAAAAAGTATCCTCGATCGTCTTTAAAAATAGTTGGTGTAATTACCAATAATCCTTCAATATGTGTGCTTTCGATTTTCATTTCAATGCGAAGGCAAAGTTAAGAGGAAGTTTATAAATCTTGGTTACTTTTTGCGTTTTTTGAATAATTTATTAAAAAAGCCTGTCTTTTCAATTGTTGAGTCGTCATCAGTATAGTATCCTCCATAAGCAGTAGATGAACCATAGTTATATCCGTATCCGTATCCGTATCCATATCCATAGTTATATCCATACCCTTTACTTTCAACGTCAACGCTATTTAGAATAACAGCAAGTTTTGGAACGTTATTTTCATTAATAATTCGATCTACATTTTGAATAAAATTCTTCTTTGAGTAGTTTGCTTTAAATATGTAAATGGGATAATCAGCTTTTTGTATTACAGAAACCCCATCTGTTACCAGACCTACTGGTGGGGTGTCAATGACGATCATGTCATAATCTAGTTTTAATTTTTTAATCAATTCATCAAGCTTTCCGTTAATGATTAGTTCTGAGGGGTTAGGCGGTATGGGCCCGGCTGTAATAAAATCTAAACCGTCTAAATCACTGTGTCGAATACAATTTTCTACAGAGTCTTTTTCTATCAATAGTGTACTCATACCGTTGTTGTTTTCAGCTCCAAAACCAAGATGTAGCTTTGGTTTTCGCATGTCCAAATCTAAAACAATCACTTTTTTACCGGAGAAAGCAATGATACCAGCTAGATTTAATGCAATAAAAGTTTTTCCTTCTCCAGAGATGGTACTCGTTATCGCCACGATTTTTGCACTTTTTATATTGGATATAAACTGCATATTCGTCCGTATGGTTCTGAAGGATTCCGTTATTTTTGACTTTGGACTTTTATCAACAATCAGTTGAGATATGGGAATATTCGATTTATATTTCGGGACAATTCCTAATATTCCGATGGAAGCACTTGATGACTTCGTGATTTCGTTTAAGGATGTAATTTGATCATGCATCAAATATTTAATTACCGCAAAAAGAACGCTTAACATAAAGGCCCCAAAAAATACAAGCAAATAAGTGAATGTTTTTCTTGGTGTAATAGGGGTTGTTGGTACCTTGGCCTCTTCTAGAATTTCGTTATACGTAGTTAGCCCTGCAGTTGAAAGTTTGTATTCAGTTTCTTTTTCTAATAGTAGCGTATAATATTTATTATTAATCTCTAGCACGCGATTTAGTCTTGCTAATTCTAATTCTTTTTCAGGAAGTGTGTATAATTGGCTCTCCAGATATTTTATTTTTTCGTTTATTATGGTTAGCTTTTTTCTTCCTTGGTTATTATAAATTTCGATTGCGTCAATAATTAACTTTATTTGAACTTTAATCTCTTTATTTATCCTTGATATATGGTCATTATCCGGCGTGACTGTGCGTAAGAGTGCTGTTTTGTTATCAATTGCTTCTTTTAATTTGACAATCAAGTTGTTTAGACTTGATTTGAATTCCATACCTATTAATACAGGGATTATTGAAGCCATGTCTGATTCCAGCCCTTGGGCAGAGAGTAATGATTGAATTTCTCCTAAAATTGAATTTTGAATTTCAATTTCGACTACTTGTTTTTCTATATTTTCAATTTGAGAGAGTATAGAATTTGTCAGTCCCGCTGTCTTATGGATATCATTACTTTTTTGAAATATTTGTATTAATCTTTCACTTTCTTTAAGTCTTATGTCAACAGAATCTTTTTGTGCTGCAATAAATTCCACGATGTTCGCTGAACTTGTATTTTGACGATCATAAACGAATTTATTATACTCGGATGCCAGTGTTGAGATCAAATCTGAAGTGAATTTTGCATTTTTATGTTTAAATTGTATTCTAACGGTCTTTGCTTGCGTATTTTCGATATTTACTTCAATTTTACTCTTAACACTTTCTGCAACCGTTTTAATGTCGTTGAAAACAAAGTACAATTCATTTATTTCCAATTCTTCTACAAATGAATTTATATTTAGCACCGAAAATGTACAAGAAAAATATTTGTTAGATATATAATCACCTATACTAAATAATTCATCATTTAGTATAGTTCCATCCTCATTTTTCAAAATATATTTATCATTGCCATCAGATGAAATGAATATTTTTTTATTCATTATGGATGAGTCTATAATGGTGAAATCTACAATTTTAAAAGAAGAGGATTTATACCTGTCTGAAGATAGAATTTCTCCTTTTGAAAAATACCCAATTTTTACAGGCATAGCATTAATAGCTTTTTCTAGCATAAAAGATGAGCTAAGCAATTCAACATCGGATGTTAACTGCGTATTATCTTGGAAAGATGAATAAACATTAAGAAGCTGCCCAGCTTGATCTTTTTTATTGATCTGCATAATCAGATCTGATGCATAAATAGGATCGGTATATCGAATGTATAGATAGCCAGAAGCAATTGCAATAGCAAAAATAAGGATGTAAATTAGAATACTTTTCTTTAAAAGATAAACGAATAACCCAATCTCAAAGTTGTTACTAAAGTTGGTAACCCTTTCTTTATATCTTTCGAGTGTTTCGTTCTGTTTCTGTATGTCTTCCGAGATCATGGAGTGTTTTTAATGGTTGTAAGGGTTGCCCAAATGAATAAAGCACTGGACAATAATGATACAATTGGCGTGATGTCACCTAATGCTTCTCTGGCAAGGTTTGGATTTGGTTCCACATATATAATGTCATTCGCTTGCACAATCATGCTGCCTGCTTTAATGCCTTCGATAGTAGAAAGATCTACAAGGTAAACGTCTTTTTTTACTTTTGTTTGTCGTACAATTTTTATGCGACTTGCTTTGGAGTTGGAGGTTATTCCGCCAACCAAAGCCAATACTTCTATTAGGTTTGTATTATTATTTGAGAGGTTTACTACCTGAGCAGAACTTCCTGTACCGGGGAAAACGATAACCCGCTTATTCGAAATGGTTAGGATTACAAAGGGCTCTACGTAAAATTTTGCATATTCTGCTTGTAGAAAAGCTTCTGCTTCCACAATTGTCTTTCCAACGATGTTAATGTTGCCAAGAATTGGAAGACGCGCCAAACTATCTGCCTGAACAACGTAATTTATGTTACTTCTTGCAGCAAGTGCTTGTTGATTCGCCACACCCCCTTGTCCAGCGGCAATATCGATTAATTGGAACCCATCATTAGCAAACAATCTAAACTGTAATATGTCATTTACGGATATGATGTATTCATCTATTGGTTTGTCTGGAGGCGTATCAAAAACATAACCTTTCGGTGTTTTTAACATGACGTGCGAGTTAATTGTGCAACTGGACCAAAACATCAATCCTGCTAGAAGCAGCGCAATTGGATTTTTCATATAAATAGATTAGAGTACAAATGTATAAATAAAAATCGTTAAAATAAAAAGTACTTTGAAAAACAAAGTTAAAATTATTGTAATAGCTGGCAGTATAATTTTTCCATATCACCTACTAGTCGGTCGTAGTGGAAGCTTTTAAAGACATGCGATCCTTTTTGGGAAAAGGCAATTCTTTTTCTATCATCCTCAATAAGCGATAACATATTCTCTGTAAACAATTGTTCATCATTGATATTTGATAATAGCGCCGTTTCATTCGGTATCACAATATTCTCAATACCTCCTACATTTGTCGATACTATGGGTTTTCCAGCCGCTTGGGCTTCTATCAGACTAACTGGAGTCCCTTCGTTTTTAGAGGTTAAGGCTACAATGTCCAACCCAGCTAAAGCAACATCTATATCCGTAATCCAACTGGTAAAAGTTAAAAGAGTGTTCGTAGCATTTTTTTCTGTAGAGAAGTCTATTTCCAATTGGTTACAATAATTTTCTAACTCATCTCTAAGTTCTCCATCTCCAATAATTATAAATCGAACCTTTTTAGTCGTGAGTTTCGAAATATTCTTTACCACATTCAGAAAAAAATGATGATTTTTAATTGGAACAAGTCTTCCGATTATGCCAATTGCAATTTCATCATCTTCAATTAACCATTTTTGTCTAAAAATCTTGCGTTTATCCTTCTTGTTTTCTTTGAATTTATTCAAGTCAAATCCTAAAGGGATTACCTCAATTTTATTAGGTTTCGCTATTTTATGGATTGTGGATAGTTCTTTTTTCTGAATAGCACTAATCGCAATTATTTTGGTAGATTTTCTAGCCAAGTTTCTTTCTATTGTTTTGTATATGGTGGTTTTTACTTTTCCAAAGTAAGAGTGAAAAACATGCCCATGAAAAGTATGTAGTATGACAGGAACTTTCATCTTGTAGGCTGC
>Ga0115569_10002798_pt1 | contig 13129 bp, 7 predicted proteins | sample COGITO_mtgs_1205_2_FD_87295 | JGI IMG/M metagenome (GOLD analysis project Ga0115569, IMG submission 87295) | Pelagic marine microbial communities from North Sea - COGITO_mtgs_120503 | ecosystem: Environmental > Aquatic > Marine > Epipelagic | place: Germany:Helgoland, sampling site Kabeltonne...
GAGGATAAGATGATATTGTTAATCGGAATGCTATTTATTAAAGAAGAAGAAACGAGAGGAACATTTGTCAGTACTCTATACACCACTTCTTCGCAAAGCGGAAAGCGAAGAAATCAGCCTTTTTCACTCCTTTTGGGGGAAGGAGTCTCGAACGTACAATTCAACCGAAAAGGACAACACCTTCTTGCATGAATCCCACCGGGAACGCGAAGAGAGAATAAAAGAGAGAGAGAGAAGGTAAACACTCACAAGACGAGCTTCACGAAGAACCCGACGAACCCAAACATGATAAACCCTGTGAAAGAGAGAGAATAAGAGAGAGAAAATACACAACAGTCAGCGAAAGAGAGTGAAATGAAAATGCGCTCCGATCGGAAAGAAAAATGTATATAAAAATGTAGTAAACGAGTACATTACTTACCAAAAGCCGTCTTGCTCGCGATGAGCGTGAACTCTCGTCGGTCTGGTTTCGTGCACTTTTTCACTAATCGCACGGAGTCTTTCATGAACTCTTTCAGTGGGGCGATGGCGATGTCCGCGACTTCCATTTTTAATAACGAGATGTGTTTCTCTCTCTTTCTTTTCCCTAAAAGTCTGACGTTTTTCTTCGCGATGGAAAAAAAGCGATTGAAATTCTTCACAAAAATCAAACGCACTTAAGAAGAAAAAGATGACGATGACGCACAGAACGCGGACGACGACGACGACGACTTGTCTGCTACTGCTGCTGTTTTTGCTGCTTTTCGCGCTTCTTTCCGACGCGAAGATTCACTTTTCGGAGACCTTTGATGGTGCGTTTTTTGTTTAAGTTTCCCCGGGAAGAAGAAAATCGAAACAAGTTTCGATTGAGACGAAGAAGAGAGGGAAACAGAGCCGACTCTCGCGCTCGATCTGATTTCAATCTCTTTTGGAGACGTCGTGTTGTTGCCTCTTTTATACTGACTTTACGGTTTTAATGCTTTTCGTTTTGATATCGTTTAAACACAACAGACGAAGATGCGTCGTCGAGATGGCACAAATCCACCTTCAAAGAAGATGAAAATATGGCTGGCGAATTCGTAGTGACGACGGCGATACACGAAGGGAAAAAAACGGACTCGAAGGCGAACAAAGGGTTCAAAACGCAAACGAACGGACGCTTTTTCGCGTATTACTCGTCCGCGGACGAAGTGTTCGATAACGACGGGAAAGACCTCGTGGTGCAGTACTCGGTGAAGCACGAACAAAACATCGACTGCGGAGGCGCGTACGTGAAAATTTTACCGGAATCGAGCGAGATGGAAAATTTTGGAGGATCGACGCCGTATAACATCATGTTTGGACCGGATATTTGCGGGAAAGGGATCAAGAAAGTACATTTTATCTTGGCCAAGCACGACGAACACGGGAACGAGAAGCAATACCAGATGAAGACGACGGTGAAAGCGAAAACGGACGAGTTGACGCACGTGTACACTTTGGTGATTCATCCGAACGATGATTTTGAGATTTTGATCGATGGTAAATCAGAAATCAAAAAGAATATCGAGGACGAGTTTGATATTTTGGAACCGAAAGAAATTCCTGACCCATCGGCGACGAAACCAGACGATTGGGACGATCGCAGAATGATTGTCGATGAAGACGCTGAGAAACCGGAAGGCTACGACGATATTCCTGAAAACATTGCCGACCCGGAACATCCGAAACCGGACGATTGGGACGACGACATCGATGGCGACTGGGAACCACCGATGGTTCCAAACCCGGAATACAAAGGTCCGTGGACGCAACCGATGATTGAAAATCCAAAGTATTCCGGAGGACCGTGGGAAGCGCCGATGATTAAAAATCCAAACTACGTTCCGAAGTCCGAGCCGTTAGCGTTGATGCGCAACTTAAAGCACGTCGGATTCGATTTGTGGCAAGTCAAAGCGGGTTCGTTTTTCGACAACATCGTCATCACGGACTCGTTAGAAGAGGCGAAATCGTTCGGCAAGAAATTGTTTGGCAAGAAATCTCGCAAGAAGGAGAAGCGCATGCAGGAAGACTTCGAGGAAGCTGATCGCAAGAAGAAAGACGACGAGGCGGACGAGTGGGCGAGAGAAACGAGGAAAAACGTGGAAGATCCGGACGCGCTCTTCCCGCCAGGAATGGAACCACCCGAAGATTACGACCCGGACGATCCTGCACACGATGAACTTTGAAACAAGCATGACGAATAGATAGAACGTAGCCTTATGCCGTAGCGCAAAGAAGCTCTCTCGTCGTCTACTCTTCGTTATTACTTACACGATGTGAAGCGTTTGGGAGATCCATTTCCAAACCACATCATGCCTTTGTGAATAAAGCAAATAACGCGACTACTGAATTTCATATATAAATCATTCTAAGTATCTTCGCTTGTAATACGCCTCCCATCGATTCGGAGTTCCTTCGCTCGACAGCCTTCGCTTTCGCTTTTGCGCGGTACTCTTACCACCACTCGTGGTGGTGGTGTTGCTAGGTGATTTCTCGCTCTTCTCACTGCTCCTCTGTTTTCGCGCATACGAACGCCTCTTCGCTCCCACTTTTGGCGTCGTCGTCGTCGTCCTCTCCTCGCTTTCCTCTTCGCCCCTCCCCGTCGTCGTCGCGATCGTCGACCGCGCGATCCGCATCTCTCTCGCCACTCTCTCTTCCTTCGTTCGTTTCAACCGTTCCAAAAGTTCCATTTTCTTCTCGCGTTTCTTTTGCACTTCCTTTCGCGTCTCTTTTACTCGCTTCTCGATCATCGCCTTATTATTATTATTATCATCATCATCGCTATTCTTCGTTTTCGTTTTGCTTTTCAGTCGCACTTTCATTCTCTATCTATTTCGCGTGGTTTGTCAACAATGACGAGTGCATTCCAACTGTCGCTTTCCGTTTTGATATTTTCCCCCAAAACTCCTTTTCACCTCATAATAAAGATATAAGAAGAGCTCTCTTCTCTGATGAGGAAACATCAGCACCGCGCCTAAAATGGGCCGCAACGATGATACTCGAAGAAACAGACGACGAAGAGCGCGTGTGTTTGGCGGTGAAAAAAGGCGCAAGTTAGTGGCAGAAAGAGAAGGAGGAATTAGGGGAATGGTGTTGCAAACGACTTCAAACGAGGTGTATTTGCGAGAGGATATTTCGTGCGGGTTTCCCGGGTGCGTAAGTTGCGACGAGAGGCAAAATGGAGCACCAACGGCACTGAACGAGCGGTGCGATTTTTTTCTCGTGCCGTCGTCGGCGAGCGTCATCGGAGTGTTGGGAGCGCAGTTTTGGGAAGATTTAGCGAGAGATTGTATCTTGTGTAAGAGCGTTGAAACGCGAGCGAGGGAGAAGTTTAATTCAAACCCGAGGTTGATGCGAGCGATGAGAAGCGTATACGAAGATTCGCGGAAAGATAGTTTTTTGTTTGATGATTTGCACAGTCGAAAGATCAGAGAGCTTTCGAAGAGAAGTGGATGTGGATTGGTTGAAGCGACCGCGGCGTTTTACGCCGAGAAGGTGCAGACGGCGACGAGAAGACAGAAGGTTATTGTACTCACGACAAAGCCTATGAAAAGCGCAGTGAAAGATAACGCCGTGACTACAATGCACGTAATCGAGTACATTCAAAAATATCATCCCGAGAACGAAGCTTTGATGTCGAAGGTACAAGCGGCGCTCGAAGAGAAAGAAGAGGAAAACGAAAAAGAGGAAGATATGGAAGGAGGCGGTACCTTTTCTGAGTACATTACACGAGTAGAGGTAGAAGAAGGTATTGCAAACGGTACCATAGTAATTGGACAAATGCGCGTAGATAGCAAACGGACGTCTGCAGCTGTCAATAACTCTATTCGCATAGACTCAAAAGTCAAAATGAATCGAGCTCTACACCTCGATACGGTTGCGGTTGACGTGAACACGAACGAGGTCGTTTATGTCGTGTCGCGAAAGCAAATGGAATTTACGTGCGTGCTCGATGAACACGACTCAGATGACTCTCGGTTGGCACAACGGAACAGCGTTCTCGTCGTTCCGAGAGAGTCGAGTAAACTGCCTCGGTTTAAGATGTTCAAAAATGCTCCGGATACGCTAAAAGGAAAAGTGTTCTCGGTTCGCTTTTCCTCCTGGTCGAGACAGAAAACGTTCCCGGATGCGCATTTTTTGGAAGTTATAGGTGACGTTGGAAATTTCAAAGGTGAAGTTGATGCGGTGTTGACGAGTTGCATGATTCGCAAAGAGCCATTCGGGGTGAAAGCGAACTCGGAATTACCTCGGTCGGATTGGACGATACCGCTCGAAGAACTCGATACTCGAAGAGATTTTAGAAAGGATCCCGCGACGTGTATTTTTTCAGTCGACCCGCCTGGATGCGTTGATGTTGACGACGCGCTGAGTGTAAAGAAGTTGGAAAGTGGTGGTTACGAGATTGGTGTGCACATTGCTGACGTGTCGTTCTTCGTCCGAGAGAAATCTGCGTTAGATGCGGAAGGTAGGGCGAGAGGCACGACCGTGTACCTACCCAACGAGCGAATTGACATGCTCCCGGAAATTCTGTCTGCAAATCTGTGTTCGTTACTTGAAGGACAGGACAGATTAGCGGTATCGTGCGTTTGGCTCGTGAATGAGGACTTGCGCATTGAAGGGAAACCCTGGTTTGGTCGTTCAATCATTCGAAACCGAAAGGCTATCGATTATTATTCGGCGCAAGCTTTGTTAGATGGAGGCGATGCGGGATGCAAAAACAACGTGCGTGATTTTTACGACGCTTTGTATGTGTTGACAACTTTTGCGAATAGCAGACGCCGAGTGCGAGAAATGAACGGCGCGCTAGAATTGGCGAGCGCCGAGTTGAGGTTTGAAACGCATGCTGATGCTGGCGACCGCGAGGAACTTTCGACGGCAAAAAGAACCGCGGTTGCGGAGAAGCGTGATGTTCACACAATGAAAACGGTTGCAGAACTAATGATTTCAGCAAATTGTGCCTGCGCGGAACGCATTCACACGAAATTTCTCGAGGCGTCCTTCGTGCGCCGACACAGAATGCCAGCCGCGGACGCCTTCGACGACATCAAGAAATATTGCCGCGAGTTTTTAAATTTTAACTCGTTTGATAGTTCCAGCGGCGTTTCGTTGAACGAATCGCTTTCGAAGGCTATCCGTTTATCCACAGATTCTCGCGCCTCCGCCGAGGCGTTCTTCCGCGGCAACGCTGCGCAGAAGATGCAAGAGGCTGAATATTGCGTGTGCGACGGGGCCACGTCTTCGTCGCATTTCGGTTTAGCCGTCGATTTATACACGCACTTTACGTCGCCGATTCGCCGATATGCGGATATTATCGCGCACCGACAGTTATTGAGTGCCATCGGTGATTGCAGAGCGGCCAAGCGTAGCGACGACCTTTTGAAAAAATCAATTTTGCACGATCTCGCGGATCATCTCAACGAGCGCACGCGAATGTCGAAAGTCGTGCAAAGGAAAGTTTCAGAAGTTTACCTCGCCTTCTCGATGCTGGACAACGCAAAGACGAAAATCGCCATGGTTGAAAGTTACGACAAAGAACGAGAAGTTTTGAAAGTGTTTTTGCCGAGTTGGCATTTACGAGGCAATGTCTTCCTTCGTGACGAAACAGACGTCAAAACGCTCGATCCGTGCGGACTCGGCGGCGTTTCTATTAATAAAGGCGAGCGCGAGTTTTATCCTTTGCAAATAATTTACATCGAAGTCTCGGCGACGAGTTCCTATACGAGGGGCATTCAATTGACTTTTACTCTGTCCGAGGCTTTCAAATTATCACCGGACGATGACGACAATGATTTGAGGGAAATGGAACGCCGCGATGTAGAAAACGCACCAGAACTCGCGCAAGCGTTTGAGAATTCCGTCACGATTTCCAGCACGAACAGGAAGAAAGTGTTGCTGGAACGCAACGAACGCCGCGAAGACGCGACCAAAACAGATAACGGTAGCGAAACAGACGAAATGCTCGTCCCGCCGAAATCGTTCCGAACGAGAGCGCTCGATCCGTATTCCGTCCATCTCTTAACGCTCAAAGCTGCTTTGGAGATGAAATGCTCGAGAACGCGAATCGTGGACGAGCCATCGAAAGCTCGATACGCTCGTCGTCGCGCTCGGTTAGAAAAAGTTTTATAGTACCGTAGGGGTCATCGTAGCACATTAGATAGACACGATAAGCGTATAGCAATGAAACACAAAATACACAAGGGCAGCAGCAATTACTACAACATGTAGCTTACTTTTCTTCTTCAACCCGTTCGCTACTACACTATCTTCTGCCGGATTCTCTTTCCCTCTCGTCGGACCTATACCGCCTCTCGTATACTCTAAGCTTTTTTGTTGCCTAATTAATTAAAGAATGAAGGGAAAAGAGAAAAACAAAAATTCCTCCACACAAACTCCTCCACACATCAAACGACAACGACAACAACAACGAGGCGCTTTCGTTTGAACGCAGAGCGTGGGGTTCATTTCATCTCTCTCTTTCTCAAAACACGTTTATTCGTCGGCTGTTTTGTTGCCTTGTCGTCGTCAAAGAGAATTATAATAGTAATAGTACTCATGGGCAAACGCTCCACCATCGCGTACTCCTCCGAAGATTTCATCAAGAAGCGTCACAAAAAAGACGACAACGACACGAAAACGGATGACGATAAAAGCGCACTGAAAACGTATTACTGCACGTGTTGCTCCAATCCCGTTTTAATCACGGACTGCAATCTCTTCTCGCTCCCGAGACGAAGGAAAGATGGGTCGATTATTTTAGACAGGACGAAGTACGTCTGCCGGTTACGAGCGAAGCGAGAGCGGGACAATAAAACGACGGCGATTCGAAGAGACAACGGGAAGAGCATTGAGAAGCAAACGCGTTATTATTGCGGGGACGTGCCGGTGTGTTACGAGTGCAACGACGAGAGTGTGAAATTGTACGTGTTGGACGGCGCGTTGAGGAGTTTCGAGAAAGCGAGGAAAGCGGGGACGAACGGTAAAGAGAAAGGGAATACTACTCGAGAGGTGGTGGAGTTGTTACCGGTGCCACCGTGCATACGCAGAGGGAAAGGAGGGAAGAAACTCATCATTTCGGTAAGAGTGATCGACCGGCAAGAGAAGTGCTCGGTGATGGATATTAGCGCCGAGAAGGTTTCCATCTCGGCGACGAAAAAAGCGGACGCGAAAGAGTCGTTGGAGCGAGAAGTGTTGGAATTTTTGAGCGAGACGTTGAAATGCCGAGTGGCTCAGTTATCCGTGTTAGTGAACGACGAAGAAGATGACGGCGTCGCGGTGACGAAAGAAATCGCGTGCGACGTCGGCGAATCGATGTCGCCGGAAACGGTGTTTCGAGCGCTCGAAAAGAGTCGCGCGGCGGCTGCTTCGTGATGAGAAAATGTGATAGATTTATCGAGAGCTTTTTGTAGAGTTTTAGTCATATTCACGGTACTATAGCAAACGCAAGCGCTCGTCGTCGTTCTCGGCTCCGGAATGTCTCGATACCTTTTACGTCGTCGCGCGTCTTTCGGTTTGATGGTTCGTTGGTTTTGTTCTGAAAATTCAAAAAGTCCCTTCGCACACCCCTCACAACAAAACATTCAAAATGCACACGCGCGAGACGACGACGCGAAAACGTCCTCCTCCGCGCGACAGATTCGATAAAATAAGCCTCGCAACAACCGAAGCCGTATCGTTCCTCGAAGAGCACGGAGTCGCGAACGAAAGGACTGGACGAGAAAACGCAGCGACGACGGCGTCAATAAATGCCGTTGAAATCAATTCCAGAGCGAAACAGATGAATCATCGAGAGAAAGAAGCAGAGCAAGAAGAACGACGCTGGCGAACGATGGCAACAACAACAACATCAAACGTGGCGGAATCATTGAAAGTGTCCAAGCTCGAAATTGAACTCGAGCGACTCGAGGCGCAAGTGCGCGTGATGAAGAAAGATGTACGAATGGCGAGGGCGGACTGCGCAAGAGAAAGGCAAACAGTAGCGCACGAACGAAGGAGATGTGAAGAGTTGACGAGTACGAGCGGACAAACGATGAAAGAAAACGAGGAGTTGAGAATGGTTTTAGAGAAGACGGAACGCGAACGGGACGAATTGAAGCGCGATTTTGTGGATTTAGGGGACCGGGCGACGGTCATCGCCAAGCAGAACGAGTACGCGAAGCGAGAGTACGAGAGGTGTAAGAAAGAGGCGGACGAGATGCGAGCGAAAGCGAAAGAGGAGACGAAGGCGGCAAAGGAGTCCGAGAAAAGAATGAAAACCGCCGAGAAGAGGATTAGCGAGAAGTTCGAGGAAGAGAAGGTGCAAATGGAACGTCGGGCGATGAAATGGCGGGACGAAGTGCTGCGCAAAGCGAGTAAAGCGAAGGCGAGTTTAGAAAAGAGAGAGAAAAATGTAAAACGAAAAGAGGAAAGTCAAGAGTCAATTGAGCGCAGAGAAAAGGAGAAATATGAAGCGAAAGTTCAAAAGATGCGGATGGAGTTTGAGCACAGAGCGACGGAGATTGAACGCGAGGCGAACGAACGAGGCGCGGCGGCGGTTGCCCGATTCGGCGCGAGAGCCTCGGAAACGGAAGTCGCCGCGGTGGCGGAAGCGCAGTTTGCAAAGGACAAAATGGACGAGGCCTTGAAAGAGTGCGCCGTGGCTAAAGCGGAAAAGGAAAGTTACGAGAGAAAGAGTAGAGAGGCGGAGCGAGCGAGGAAAGATATCGCGGACGCCTTAGAGAAGGAGACGCTGCAGAGATTAAAGTACCAGGCGGAGTTGGAGGTGTTCAGAGTTCAAAGCGAGCCGTTGAAGGATGAAATAGAAAGCGAGAAAGGGATGAAAGATGACTTCAAAAAACGTCTCGAGATGAGCTTACGAAGAAACGTGGAGTTACAAGAGGACGTTGAAACGCTTTCATCTTCAAAACGTGTATTGCTCGATGCCGAAACGCGTTTAAAAGCTGAAAATATGCGTTTGAACGCGTTAATCAAGGAAACGATAGAAAGCTACAAACAGAAAATAGAAACGTTGAAAGAGGACGTGAAAGCGTCCAACGAGAAAGCCATGCAGGCGTGCTTTGACGACGCCAAGAACGCGGTGGAAACGTGTTACCAAGAATCTAGCGAGTTGAAACGTCGCGTGGAAGATTTGACTGAGAAACTCGCGGTCGCACAAAACTTTTTACAAACTCGCGAAGAGGAACGCGACGTCGCCACGGAAAGTTTAGAACTAACCATGCGCGAGCTCGAAGCTAAGACGAGCGAAATCGAGCAGCTAGAGGAAAGTTTACAAAGTGCGAAGAATACGACGAATCAAATCAGCGCGAGCATGCAACAGCTCGTTAACGATTACGACGAGATGCAGAACGATTTGGAAGCGGCGGCTTTGAAAATTAACGAATTGACGGTGGAGAATATTCAGCTGAGCAGTATGCCACCTTCAACGGATAAAGGTGTGAACACCACTAGTGACACTGACAACTCGCGGGCGCTCGCAAAGCGCATGGAAAAGGAGAAAGAGATCGCCATCTCCATCGAATCCGAACGCGTTCGCGAAAAGTTGCAAAAACTGTTCGACACGAGGACGAAGGCGTTGAACGAGCAAAATCAAGCGCTTCTTCAAATAATGAACGTTATGAAATCAAAGGTTGACGCCACGGAGACTAATTTCAAGGAGGAGTTTGAAAAGCGTAAAGAAGTCGAAGCTGACTTGCATGCAAAATCCAAAGAGATTGAACGGTTGCAAAGCGAGTTATCCTCTTCCTCGCGAAAGCTTCGGGTGTTGGAAGATGCACTAAGCGTCGTACCTTCCTCAACCATATCGAAAGAGCAACCATTCTTTGACGCAAAAGATGATGATTACGACGAGAGCAACATCGACAACGACTTCAATAACGGGGAAACCTTTTTTATCCCTTCTGTTCCGAAGAACGGCTCCGATATTCGAGCGCTCATCGCGTCGCCGAAACGCTCCGTATCGAAAAGGGTTGGATTTAATAAAACGAGTCCTTTGATGCGACCGAACCCTCCACCCGTGAAAAACGAAGGGGCAAAGACGAATGATGCCACCAACGCGGAGAGAGGTTTGTGGTAGCAGAGCGCGTTTTATTTATTGTTATGCGATGTATTCGTATGTGTATTATTACTGAAACCTGTACAACATTTTCAAAAACTCCGCATAAAATCGAAAAACGAATTTTTAACACGCGCAATCAATCATGACGAGTTTTAAACGTATTGCGAACACGCGCGCGCACTGAGACGGGGAGAGGCGAAGAAACGCGGTGGTGCGCGTTTGTCAGTCATCATGCGCGCGAGAACGAGGACGAGACGCTCTCAGTATCACTCGTTTTGGAAAATGATACATTACCTCCTTTCGTTCCTTTTTCTGCTTCTTCTAACCGAATCATCGCGGAGTAGTCACGCGCATAAAGACGACAGGAGAAGACACGCGTCGACAACAACAGCGACGACTTCTTTCGAACCACCACCGGCTCCACCACAAATAGATAAGCGCGCGTTCAATTACAACAGAACCATCGCGCACAAAATGGAAAAAGTTTTAGAGAAGGAATTCGCGGACGACGATTTGGACGAGGAGAAGTATCACAAGGAGAAAGAGGAAGAGTTGCTAAAGTTGGAACGCGAGAGCGGTGGAGTAAGAGAAGGAAGCGAAAGCGTGATGAAGAAAAGTAGGAAGAAAGCGAGCAGTTCGAACGAGAGCGATGCTGTGAGTTCTGATATCGTGGAGGCGAACATGACGCAGCGCGCGAGACGGAAGCAGAAGATGAAAGCGTTGGTGTCAAGAACCGAGGATATTTTACTGCGAATAGATGAAGCTTTGAGTCGAGAGAGCGAAAAGAGAGCGGAAGGAGGAGAAGCGGAGACGTTGGTAGATAGCGAAGGAAACGAGTACGTTTTGGAACGAACGGAGAAGAGAAAGCAGACTTCGATGCAAACGGATTCAAATTTGACGAGAGATATCGTGTGCGTGTTCGTGTTTAGCGTGGTGATGTCGTTGATATTTTCGATTGTAGTTACCGGTGGAAATAGGAATAGAAAGATGTTTCAAAGTGCTCCGTCGTCTGATTTCGTAGGCTTCTTCGTTTGCGGTGCATTGGTTGGACCTTTCGGCTTGCGCTTGGTGGACGAGCCGGTGCAATTGGAGACGTTGGGAGAATTTGGCGTAATCGCGCTGTGTTTTTCAGTCGGTCGATTGTGTGATGCGAGTATATTTGAGAAGATTGGACGGAATAGTACTAGCCGATATTTTTCTTTCGTACGTCGAAGTCGAAGCAGTTCTATTGTGATTGCAAATGTCGCGATAAGTTCCTTCATCGGCGCGCTGTTAGGGGTTGCGACGAAAATCGGCATCTTGAAAGGGATAGTGATTGGCGCGATATCTGTCTTTGATGGGTCCAATTCCGTCGTCGTCGTAAGCAAATCAAGTAGTGCGAATTTGGTCGACAGTGCGAATTCACTAGACGGTAACGGTGGAAGCACGACGAGCATGGACAGTTTAGCTGGTGAAGAATCCAGTCATCTCTCCTCACTGACCTCACCGCAATCCTCGAAGAGAACAAACGACGAATTGAACGAGAGCAACATCATGCGATGGTGGACTGGAATCGCATTCGCAATTGCACGAAATTGGAACACGACGATCTTGTTTTCTCAGTCCGTGGCGAATATTGTGTACGCGCTCGTCATGTCGTCGTTCGTGACGTTTGTCGTCGCTTCGCGTTTTAGTGGCCGCGATAAGGTTCGCGCCGGCGTTGCGACGAAATGGAATAGCAATACTAAAACACACGCGAGCGAGCACTATCAAGCCGAGAAGAAACTGATTTTTATGTGTGCAACGTGCTTGTTCTTCGCTCGGCTGACTGAGATGTTCAATTTAGGTTACGAACTGGGTGCTTTCGCGTTTGGGATTGCGTGTCATCACAATCGCAGAGGAGAGGAGAGCTTGGGTGTAAATACCGACGACGACTTTGAAAATAAGCGCGGTAATTTTGCCAAAAAAGACGAGAATAACGGTGACTTGGAATCGCAGCACAAGGGTAAGAAGAAACAAACTCACAACAAAGTAGTTGGTTCAGACCTACTAAGAGCAGCGCACGCTTTAGCGTTCACGGCTATTGGCATGAACGTTCGCATGAACTATCTTCGCGAGAAATTGATTCCGTTGACGCTATCATCCGTCGCTTTTATTATTCTCGTTCGGAAATTGAGAACATCGTTGCGCAAAGGCGAAACGAGCTTGGTGAAACATTCCGTTGCGTCGCCTTTCGCTTCATACACGCTTGGCGAAACGACGAGCGAACGGAAAGACATCAAGAGTTACAGCGATGTCATCACGTTGCTCTTGCTAAAGCGCTCGCTTTTCGCGAACGGCATTTCTTTGAATGCGTATCACTTTGCGTTTCACACGCAAGTCTTGTGCATATTTTGTATTTGGCCACTCATGGACTACTTCATCTGGCGAAGGAGTCGCAGGCATCATCGCGCGAAATCGAGGAAGCGCAATTTTTAGTCGTCGCGTAAAGTTTGTTTGCATCGAGTCATTCTAATGGTAGTTGAACAATGAATTTGGTAGTAGTATTTAATGATATAACGTAGCTTTTTCTAGGTAGATTTTACACACTCAACTATTGATTACGTCTCCATAGCCTCTGGCGACGAATCCTTCTTCTTTTCTCCGTCCTCTCTGTTTTGCTCGTGCTCTCTCTTCTTGGGCACAAAAATGTCCCCTTCGCCCCCACCGTGTCTTTCTGGATTTTCGACCGCGTCCGCCGGATAGTACTCGTAATGCAACTCTCCTACATCCGTCCCGCTCATCTTCGTCCATCCGTCCGGTCCAACGTGATACACGCTCACCGTCCCTCCCGAAAAGGCGTCTCGGAACGTCGCGTGGTAAATCGCCCTTCTCCCCAACTCCGCCGCTTCTTTTATGCTCAAATCGTGTCTAAAACCTTGATCCAAAACACCATACGCGAACAACGACCCCGAACCAACTGAAAACCTCTTTCCTTTTAATCTCGTTCCATCCGAGTCCACGTAAAACAATCCCGGTCCGGTCGTATCCCAACCGGCGACCATCGTCCCCATCGATAATCCGCGTCCGCGATACCCGTACAAAGTATTTGCCAACAAC
>Ga0115569_10002809_pt1 | contig 13092 bp, 10 predicted proteins | sample COGITO_mtgs_1205_2_FD_87295 | JGI IMG/M metagenome (GOLD analysis project Ga0115569, IMG submission 87295) | Pelagic marine microbial communities from North Sea - COGITO_mtgs_120503 | ecosystem: Environmental > Aquatic > Marine > Epipelagic | place: Germany:Helgoland, sampling site Kabeltonne...
CAACACTACTCTAGCTCTAGCGAATAATGATACCACTAAAGAGAAGACTCACACTCGTAAACTCTTCGCGTCGACGTCGCGTAAAATGTTCCGTTTTGCTCTTTCTCGTCGCAACGAACTTTTCCTCACAAACGAACACCTCACGCGTAAGTTACTCACAGAGACACATAAAGAGAGACACGTAAAGATGTCCTCCTCCCAACGCGGACGAAGTCCTACGCATCATCACAGCAGCGGCAACACAATAAACGCGTTAGAGTGGTGGGATTTACGCGCGAGCGTCGAAAACAGCGCGACATCGTCCACGGGAACCCCGAACGTCATCTTGGACCAAATCTCCGGTTCGCAGCGCGCGGGGCGGTTACTCGCCGTCCTCGGGCCGTCTGGGTCCGGGAAAACGACGTTTTTGAACGCTTTGAGTGGACGTCTGCACGAAAACACCGGGTTCAACGACCTGGCCGCGAATTCGACGAAGTTTGTGTTCAACGGTGACGTGCTTTTAAACGGCGAGCTCGTGGGACAAGCGAGGAAGCGTTCGAAGACGTCGAAGACGCTCAGCGGCGATACGGGTCAACATCGGACAAATGTAATCTCGTACGTGGAACAAGATCCGAAATTTTTCAGCAACATGACCGTGCGTGAAACGTTAACGTTGGACTGTCGATTACGGGATTGTCGATTGACGAAACGAGAGTGCGCGTCGATGGTCGAGACCGTTCTGAACAGGTACGGATTGACGAGTTGCGCGGATACTTTAGTCGGCGGGGATACAGGCGGGAAGGAAGTGAGAGGGATATCGGGAGGCGAGAAAAGACGGTTGAGCATAGCGTGCGAAACGGCGTTCAGTTTTGGTAGTTTTGTAGCAGATGGTGAGCGGAAAGAACAACATCGACATCATCATCAGTTGGTCGTGTGCGACGAGCCGACGTCGGGTTTGGATGCGTTTTCCGCCGATCGCGTGGTCTCCCAATTAGCCGGTCTCGCGGTTGAACGAAACGCGGTTGTCGTGTGTTCTTTGCATCAACCTCGATCGGCGAGTTGGTCGAGAGCGCACGATGTCATGCTCTTGGCGAATGGAGGGAGAGTCGCGTATCACGGTCCGGTATCGAAATGTATACCGTATTTTACGAGCATCGGGTACGAGTGTCCGGCGAATTACAACCCGGCGGAGTTTCTCATCGACCTGGTATCCATTGTGACCGATTGCGGGGTGGAAGCGTGCGAGAATTCAATAGATAGAGTAGACGATATATGCAGGACGTGGCGAAGACAAAAACCGTTCGTCGATAGACAATCGATACAAGCCGAGTACGAGGAAACGAAGGCGTCGGAGAGGAACATGTTCGATCCGAAGAGAAATCAGAAACAGAGGACGCTGATGACGTACCAGGATTTCCACAACATGATGCACGACCACACGCTGACGAGAGCGGAAACGACGATTACGCAGGAAAATGGTGCGCCGTTATCGTTTCGTGATTTCGAAAAAACGTTCGCGAAACCGTTGGAGACGTACGCGAGTAAGAAAAATAGTACGACTGATAACGGTACCGACACGGCGAATAATGGGATCGAGAAAAGCAGATTTAGCGAAGAAAAAGATGACGACGAACGCGATGACGACGACGGCTATAAAACCGCATCGACGATACCGATGAAAAGAAATGAACAGAGCGACAACGATGAAAACGACGACGAAAATTTGAATGAATTCGAGAAAACGAGGAAGAAGATTCTTTCGCGTTCCGGAAGCGCGGAGGATGTGCACTTGGAAAAGAAAGACAACAAAAATAACAATCAAAGCGCTACTACTGCTGCACCGACGACAAACGCTGCTACCAAAGCCGGCGGGCCTTTAAAACAGTTCGTAAGACAGGTCTCGACGACCATACGCTCCAAAGTCACCAAAAGTGCCTCCGAGACGTCGGCGAATACGACGACGACTGAGTTTGAAATCTACGACGCAAATGGAGGCCGAAATTTTGCCTCGTTCGGTTCGACGCCGCCGTCGCCGTTTCAGCAATTTCAACTGCTCGTCGGTCGAAGCTGGAAGCAAACGCGTCGCGAGATGTGGGTCAACGGCGTACGACTCGTCGCCTCTGTTGGGCTCGCGACCGCGTTCGGGTCGTGTAATTTTCGAATCTCCAAGCACCCGTCGACGGTAAAACGACGGGTGAGCGTTTTGATGCAAAGTTGCATCAACAACGGCATGTTAGCGTTGTGCCGCACGTTGAACAACTTCCCTCGCGAACGTTTAGTCGTGCGACGCGAAATGCGAAGAAACGTCGGCGGGTACCATCCCGGCGCGTATTTTTTTGCAAAGTTATTAGTCGAAACGCCAATCGATATGCTCTTCCCAGTCGCGTTTGGTATGATTGTTTCGCCGATGGTCGGTTTGAATCCCGCCGGGAGACAAAAGTTCGTTTCTGCGTTAGCTTTACACGCGGCGAGTTCTGCGGCGTTAGGTTTGGCCGTTTCCGCGATTGCGCCAACCTCGGAAACCGCGTTAGCCGTCGGGCCGTGTTTCATGGTTCTGTCAATCATGCTCGGCGACGCGACCGGCGCTTTCGGTGAAGTTCCGCAAGCGTTGAAACCGTTGAGCAACTTGTCCGTGGTCAAATGGTCCTTCGAAGGCGTCTTAGCGTCTGAATTCGAAAATTTGACCTTTGATAAGAACGACGTCGAAACGGATTCGTCCAAACAACTTCGTTTGCGCGCGGAAAAGAAGAAGCGCGAGAAATCATCGCATTCGATCGTATACGACGCCACGAAATGGGCGACGAGCAAGTTAGAGTCCATCGGCCCCGAGCGCGGAGAAGATGTTTTGGAAGAGTTTGGGTTGAAAGCGAAAGGTCAAGCGAGGGATGCCGCGAAAGGACAGTTTGCGGTCTTTTTATTCAACGTCGCGTTAGCCTTCACCGCGTTGACGTTGAAGGAGAAACAGTGATAATAGAACAACACATATAGTAAGTTTATTCTGAACTCATCTGAAAAGTTACATTGCTAGGTTCGCATTTTTGCTAACGCTGCTACCGCCTTGTCGAAATTCTCGCCATTTATGCAAAACTGTTTGATTCCCTCAATCAAGCTCTCCGGCACGTTTGTAATCATCGCGTGCGCGCCTTTCTTCCGCAACTCCAACGCCGTCTCTAAATCGTCCACCACCCAACTCTCCACCCACGCGTTGCTCTCTTTCACCGCTTTCGAATACCAACTCTCGTCGAATTTCGCGCTCGGTAACAACCCGTGAATTTTCATCCTCTCCAAATTCTCTTTGGTGAACTTCTCTGTCTCCCAGTGAGAGGCGTCCACGTCTCTCAACGCCCACGTCGTTTTAATTCTATCTTCGCTCTTTGGAAACGAACTCTCCAACGCTTTTTGTATGTTTTTACTCGCGTCACTTTCTGGGTCAGTGACGTAATAACTCACCGCGTCCACCACGTTCGCTTTCTTCGCGTATTCGTTCACCAACACCACGTTCTCTACGTTCAACGCGTCGCCTTTTAAATCCACGCCGAAGAACATCCCGTCGATGCCGACAGGTCGCTTCGCGTTGCTACTCATACCACCAACGTTCTTCCCGAACTCTTGCGCCAACCACGTCGTTTTCCTAGACACGCCTTTCCATCCTACCGGCGATGATGATCCAGTCTTTCTCTGTAAAACCGTCGACGTCGCGAAGTGCTCGATCAAATCTTTCAACGAAACAAACGACCGCTCGTCCGCCCCTAACGCTCGCGCCTCTTTCAAAGTCACCTCTTTCGCGTCTTTTTGAATCCTATCGAACAGTCTCCGCGGATGCGCCGCTAATAAATCCCGCAAAGGCGACGAACAACTGTGTCGTCGACGTCGAGCCGCTTACTCGGCTAAAGTTCGTTCCCAGAGAGAATCATCCAAAAGCATCACCCTCTTTGACTCAAACAGAAGAAGAACGCGCCCGTCTACTAAAAATCAGTGCACCTCCCTCCAACTTCCCAATCTTTGAACCGCGTCGGTTCTAAACCTCTCGGTCCGTTGATTTCTTTCGGCAGCATATTAAGTTCTCCCCGTGTCTCTCGAAACGTTTTCTCTCGCAGACTGAACGCTCTCGTCGGCGGTTTAAAGTCCTCCTCCTCCTTTGCATCGTCGGAAACGTGGTGTTCTTCTAAGTTCTTCACGGTTTCTCGTCGGAGGGATTCCAGGAATTTGTTTTGCGGTTCCTCTTTCCTTCGTCGTACACTTCGTTCCGTTTCCGTCTCGCCGCTCGTCCGTTCTTTTCCATTTGTTGTCCTCGAAAGTTCATCACGTTCTTGTTCTCGTAAGAATGACGATGAAAACGCGTTCGATCTCGACCAAAACCTACCACTCGTACTACTCGACGGTACTACAGACGACGAGACTCTTAAAGCGCTTTTCCTCGTCCTCTCGAACGCCTTTAAGACGTACAATCGATTCATTTTTACTGAAGCAAAATGTAACGAAAATCTTCACTTCAACGAACAACAAACGAACGCTTTGATTGAACAAACACACTCGTAACACACTCTTTCATCATGAGCGTGATGAGCTACAACGGCGCCGCGATCATCGGTATGAATTTATATGCTTTTTTCTTTCGTCCTCACGCGTGTATAACCATCGTAATAAACTTCGTTTAGTAAATCCGTTTCCGATCTCGTCGTTTTCCCCAACAAAAGCGCTCTCTGTTTACTCACCGAGATGCGTCTCTTAAACGCTCTTACTCTCATTATTCTTCTCACACTTAAAGCGATGTGCGGCCACGAATGCGTCGCCATCGCCTCGGACAACCGCCTCGGGATAAACCAACAACAAACCACCGCCGTTGACTTCCAAAAGATTTTCCAGATCCACCCTCGTGTGTTCCTCGCCATGTCCGGTCTCGCCTCGGATATGCACACGCTGAAGCAAACGTTTGAGTTTAAACATAAACTCTACGAACTTCGCGAGAACAGAGTCATGGAACCGAACACGTTTGCCTCGGTGGTGTCGACGACGTTATACGAGAAACGGTTCGGTCCGTATTACGTGGAACCGGTGATCGCGGGGTTGGATAAACAGTCGAAGCCGTACGTGACCGGGATGGATCTGATTGGCGCGGCGGCGCCGACGGAGAACTTCGTCGTGGCGGGGAATAATAGCGAGAGTTTGTTTGGCGTGTGCGAATCGATGTATAAGGAAAATTTAGAACCCGAGGAGTTGTTTGAGGTTATTAGTCAGTGTTTGTTGAGTGGGAGCGGGCGGGATTGTTTGAGCGGGTGGGGAGGGACCGTGTACGTAATCACGAAAGACGGAGTGGAAGTGAAATCGGTGAAAGGTCGCATGGATTAATTTGAGTATAATAATAATAATAATAATAGCGCATAAAAGAAGCGTCGCAAATGTCGTCGTTGTGTTGTTACGAAGAAGATGAAGAAGACGAAGAAGAAAACAAAGAAGAAAACCTCTCGCGGTCTCGATCCATCCTCGCTTTCGTCTCGAGCATTTTCCTCCGCAAAATCTCCAACCGTTTGCGCTTCTCCAAACACGCGAGAACCTCAGCTACCCGCCTGCGACACCGCTCCTGGCGCTCTCTTTCCTCCCAAACTTCCACGAACCATTCGCACAAGCGAGCGTATTCAATCATCGGTTGGAAGAGAAGACGTTTAGAAGTAAGTCACTCCTCGAAAAGACTTCTTCGCGTCGATTGGCGTTCGCTTCAAACTAAAAATAGCTCGATGTTGAAGCGCTTCGGACGAACGTCTTCGCTCGTCTCCTCCGCCGTCTCAAAGTCGAGACCAAAAGCGCAGGTTCCTCTCTTCTTCGCTTAAACGACGAGGCACGTGATGCTGTGCACGAACACGATTCTATACACGATACAGTTACAGCAAACGCGACCGTTTCCGATCGATTACGAATGAAACTCTTACGTATTTTCGTTCCTTTTTCGATTGGACTGCCACGTGGACAAAACCACTGGTGACGTCTCATTTTTTCTTCATTAGTATTCGTAAACCTGCGCGCACATAAACACACGCATATATCATATATGCACCGTGGGAGTCGCCGAGTGATGCGCACGTTGGGCTCGCACGCTGCATTTGTACGAACGAGTGCTCCTTCTTCCGTGAAAGCTCCGTTTACGTCTTTATCCTCCACTCGTGTCTCGTCCGCTGTAGGGGAAGAAAATCGATTGAAATCTCATCCGTGGTTTACTCTCCGCAGTCGTTCTTCGCCTTGGCGGAAAGGACAAAGACGACACGTCCACGAAACCTTACTCGGACGCGCCATGGGCCATAAACTTACCGAGGAAGAATTATTCGCGTTCGATTTGAGCGGGTTTATTGTCGTCAAGAATGTCTTTTCCGAGGCTGAGATTGAGCGGATGAACCAAGTGGTGGACAAACACGAACCGGAGATGGTCGAGCGGAAAGGCCAGTTACGCTTAGGAGGGAAAAAAGGAATGCCACTCGCCGGCGACGGAACAACCGGGAGGCAAGATTTAGGCGGGATGCTGGCCTGGCCGAAAGGCGAGAACGAATTATTCCGGAAGATGTTGACGCATCCAAAGTTAGTGCCGTATTACATCGCCTTGTGCGGCGAAGGGTACCGGATGGACCATTTACCGCTTTTGATTCAACAGAAACGAAACTGCGATGGGTTTGATTTTCACGGCGGGAGGTTGAACCAAGACGGGAGTTGGATACAAGGTTTGGCGTACGAGTTTGTGAATGGAAGGCCGTATTGTCACTTGTTAGCGGCGAGCGTGGCGTTGACGACGACCAAGACCGGAGAAGGCGGGTACGCGGTCTTGCCGGGATCGCACAAGAGTAACGTGCCGGTACCTCCGGACGTGATGAAGATGTTGAAGCAAACGGAAAGCGTGAGAAATCCAGAGATTGAAAAAGGGGACGTTTTGTTGTTCACGGAGGCGTGCACGCACGGGACCATTCCGTGGACTGGTGAAGGGAGAGACGGGAAGAGAAGAGCGGTGTTGTATAGATTCGCGCCGGCGAATATGGCGTACGGTCGATCGTACTTGCCGGAGTGGCCAAAAGGAACCACGGACGGGATGTCCGACGGGGAGAAAGCGGTGTTGCAACCACCGTTTAACCCAAGGTTAGACCGAAACTTGTTGTGCGACGATGGCGAACAAACGACGACGTTTGTCCGCGCGGATTTTAAGAAGGCGCACGACGCGAAGGTTTTCAACAACCCGGAAGGGTATTTTTAGTTTGTTGTGAGTAAAAGTTCAATTCTATCTTGCAAGAGTGTATATAAAATCAATAAAAACGCGTTTTTACATTATTATTATCAGTAGTAGTAGTGGTAGTAGTATGTCGTCTGAATCGTCGTCGTCGTCGGAGAAGAAGAAGAAGAATATAAAGATTTTACTCCAACTTGGTGCTCGCCGTCCACGTGGCTCCGGGGGCAACCGTCACCGGCTCGGCGCACGACGCGTTCTCGACGCAGACAAACTCCTTGTAGCACGCTTCCATATCAGTCCACGGCGTCCAAACCACCGCGTCTTTCCACCCGGCGCCGGTAATCTTAACCGAGTTACCACCCCCGACGTCCAAATCAATTTGACTCGGCGCGTTCTTATACAAAGAATCAATCGGCCCTTTGCACGTAATCGGCGCCGAAACCTTCCCGCTTTCTTCCTTCAATCGATCGAACGATTCGCACCCTTCCAATCCTTTCACTTGAACCGCGTCGATATCCGCCGCAAAGTACGTGTGAAAACTCCCAGTGAACGTAAACGGCTCCGACCCTTTATTCGTCACCGCCAACTCGCACGTTAAAGCGTCGTCCTTAATCGACACCGTCTCGACGACTTCAAACTCTTTATCCCACATCGCCTTCGTGTATTCATTCGGCAATAACTTCATCGTCATCGTATCCTCTCCGCTCGACACTAACGTCCAGTCCACGTTTCTGGCGAATCCGTGCACTTGGATCTCTCCCGGGCCGAATTGCGGCCAGCAGTGCGGAACGCCGCCGGATATCGGTTTCGATTTATCGAATTTCGCATCTGGTCTGACGTAAAGCACGTCTCGTCCAGATTTGGTAAACGAGGTGACCACGCCGCCGAATAAGTACACCTCCGCGGTTGAGGTGCCGGATTTGAGGGTGACCATTTCTAATCCACCTTTTATTTGAATTGCACGCAGAGAGAAAGAGAGAGAGGCGTGGTGAGATCATTGTCATCAGGATTACGATTACATTGGAGAGATTAATTGATTTTCCCGCGAATGGATAACAGAACAAAAATCGTAATCGTACTCTCGCGAGAGAAGGAAGCGAGAAGGAAGACGTACCTTGCCCAACACCCGCGGATGCTGAAACAACGACATCAGAAGAACTTTGTTTTCTTTGAGATCTCAGAGATGATTGTTTTGTATTCGTCTTCGCGAGAGCGAGAACAGAAGGAGAGAAAGGAGACGCTTTCAAAAGAAGGGCAGACATTTTGGCATAAAAAGTGAAGGAAAAATATTCGTTTCTTTCAACGAAAACGAAGGATACGACGCGACGCGCGTTCAACCACATTCAAATACGCATTCGAAGACGCGAATTCGTACGTCCTAATACTGTCCGGGTGGTGCAAAAACGAAGAATACTCAAATGCGCGCAGTGGTATCGTCATCGTCGCGGTGCTACTACTATTCGTATTGCTTTTTACGACTGCTAAACTTTTGCTTCGCTACTGTCTATTCATCTCTCTAAGTCGAAGAAGGCGGCGCGGGGCCGGACGGCGCTCTCGGCGGCGGCGGGCGAGGCGGTGGAGGCGCGCCTGAAGGCGCTTGAGGTGGTGGTGGTTGTCCGGTGGGTGGCCCACCTGAAGGCGGTCTCGGCGGCGGAGGGCGACTCAAACCTGGGACGGCGGAGGCTCCCCTCGCGATCCCGGCTGTCGTCGTCTCGCCCAGGACGCCTCGCGTGCTCCCGATCCCGCCGCCTTGCGTTGCCGCGACGGCTTGTTGGTGCGCGGCGACGATCGCTTCTTGCGCGTATTCAGCTTTCGTGACTCGAGATGTTGTGTCTCGAGCAACCTCGCCTGGTCTGTTTCGGCACCAAAACTTGATGGCGTTGTCGTTGCTTCCGGAGACGAGCAAGTGACCGGCGGGATGCCAGGCGATGTCGTTGGTTTGGCTTTCGTGGGCGCCGCGGACTTCCGCCTGTGGGTCGGAACCACCGCCGACGATCCAGTAGGCTATGGAACCGTCCCCTGCGCCGGAGGTGAAAACGCGTTCGTCGTGTGGATGCCACGTGACGGACGCGATGTCTTTGCTGTACGGACCGACGTGCGAGGAAATCGTTTTGAGCGTGCGAATGTCGGTGACTTTTAAGCTGGCGTCTTTCGACCCGGTGACTAAGTGGTGGCCGTTTTGGTTCCATTTCAAACAGTTTACCGAACCTTTGTGCATGTGTAGCGTGGATAAGCACTGTCGCTGCGCGCCTACTCGCGGATCCCAGAGTTTGACGACGCAATCTCTCCCCCCGCCGCTCGCCACCACGCTCTTGGTGTCGTGCCATTGCACGCACCTCACGTCCCCGCCGTGGCCGTTTAACGTCGTCTCCGCTTTAGCTCTCGCAAAATCGAATATCTTAATCGTCGCGTCGTCCGCGCACGTGGCGAATTTCAAATCCGTCGGGCTAAAACTCACCCCTCGAATCGGTTCCCCGTGCGCTTGCGTTTGTTTCAAATTGTTAAAATTCATCTGCCAATACTTGATTTGCCCGGAATCGTCCGCGGAAATGAGCCAGTTTTCGCTGTGCGATACCGTCGCCGTCCTCACTGGGTTATTATGCGCCTGTAAAATAGTCTCAAAGTTGAAACTCGCCGCGTTCCAGAGCGTAAATTCACCGTTCTGTGAACACGTGAGCACTCTTCGCCCATCCGGCATGAATATAACTGTTCGCGTTACAAGCGTACGAAAGAGAAAGAAAGTCGTCTAAAGTCAGCGCGTGTTTTCAAAGAAGAAGCAAAATACAACAACAACAGAACGACGAATACTCATACAATATCGTACTCGCGAGAGAGTAAAAATGCCTTCATCGCGTCTCATCGCGTCGTCGACAAAATCAAATCCAACAACCACTTAGTACCTTTATTTATCGGCGTTTTGATCTTATTCGCACTCACGTGCACAAACTTCAGCGCAAAGCTCGACGCGGGCACGTGCCTTAAATTCCAGCTCGGTGGGAAATCGAGCATGCTCCCACTCGTCGGTTTGACGACGACGGAGTCTTGGATCGGGTTTCGCGTTAACGAGGCCGTGTACGCGCGTTCCGCGGAGTGAATCAAGTTGTTCGCGGTGTAATCGATCGCTCGGCGCTGGACGGCTTTACGGACGAAAACGGGGCGGTCGGAGTCCCCGGAAAGAGGTGGGGGAAGAGGGTGACGCGCGTCGTTTAGGCGTGGGTTGAATGGAGGAGGGTTGAATGGAGGGTCACGCGCGGAGGACATTGTTTTAGCGGTGTTCTTCGCGGACGGAATCCAACGCAATTCGAGCGCCAATTTGTGAGACATTTGGGCGAAGACGCGAGCGAATACGAAGACGACTTAAGAGTGACTCACAGATACGGATTCATGTTCAGAGGAGAGTAAAGAATAACGGCGCATTAAAGAGTAATATATTTCTTTCATCGAGGACTGTTTTTATTTAAACGCTTCGAGAGCAGAAAAGGGATGAAAAAGATGTATTCGTATACGCGCGGTACCGCCGCGATGGCGGAACACTCGTAAATATGACGCGAGCGGTAAACGCGCATTTGAGACTCTCTCTTTCTTTCTCTCTTTCTCTCTCTCTCTCTCTCTCTTTCTCTTACTCTTCTTTATCTTATTATTATTATATTTATCTTGTTGTCGAAAACAACACGATGTATCAAATCATCATCTAGAAACGATTTCGGAGGAGGAGGATTCAATCAAACTACTACTACCGCTCGTCGTCGTCAGTTTCGCGTTGGAGGATAACATTCTATTCAACGCGGATAAGTACGCTCGAGCCGAAGAGACGACGATATCGGTATCCGCGCCAGTCGCGGTGAACGTCCTCGTCCCTCTGGCTTCAGTTTGGTTGTTCGTGATCGTTTCCGCGGTGGATTCGTCGGTTGGTTTGATCGTCACTCGCGTCGTGGCTAAGGATTCGATGCCTTGCGTGACCGCTTTGACGTTGTATTCGGTGAGTTCGACCGATTTGCCGACGACGGCGTCGATGGCTTTGTACACCGCGTCGACTGGCCCAGTGCCGACGCACGCGGAGATTCTTTCCGTGCCTTGATCGATGATCTTTACCGTGGCGGTTGGTAAACCCATGGTACCGCAGACGACTTGGACGTCCACCAACGTGTAAAACTCCTTCCCTTCCTCCACCTCCATTTCGTCTCTCAACAACGCCATCAACTCGACGTCGGAGACGCCTCCTGTTTTCGTCTCGGCGACCAACTTGAACCGATCGAAAAACGCGTTCAACTGATCGTCCGCCAACGTGACGCCCATCTGTCCGAGTTTCGATTTCAACGCGTGTCTCCCGGAGTGCTTACCCATAACGACGCCGCAATCGTCCTCGTCTCGGAAGACGCCGATGGTTTCCGGCGCGATGATTTCGTACGTCGATTTGTTCTTCAACATGCCGTCTTGGTGAATCCCGGATTCGTGCGCAAACGCGTTCGCGCCGACTATAGCTTTGTGCGGTTGGACGAGCATACCCGAGTATTCCGAAACCATTCTCGAGGTTTGGTAAATATACACCGGGTTCACGCCCATGTACGCTCCGTTTAGTTGGTTTTGACCTCGCATGATGACGGACATGGCGATTTCCTCCAAACTCGCGTTCCCGGCTCTCTCACCGATGCCGTTGATGGTGCACTCGACTTGTCTCGCGCCGTTGGCGATTCCAGCCAACGAGTTTGCGGTGGACAAACCCAAATCGTTTTGGCAGTGCGTACTAATGATCGCGTCGTTCGCGCTGACGTCGATGACGTTCTCTTTGATGCCTTTGATCAAACGACCAAACTCGTCCGGCAAACAAAAACCCACCGTATCGGGAATGTTAATCGTGGTCGCCCCAGCGTCGACGACGGCTTTCAGTATGCGATACAAAAACTCCGGTTCCGATCTCCCGGCGTCCTCTGGACTAAACTCGATATCTTCGCACCCTAAAGACTTTGCAAACTTGACCGCTTTCACCGCGATATTTACCACCTCGTCCGGCGTCTTCTTCAACTTATACTCCATGTGAATCGGCGACGTCGCGATAAACGTGTGAATCCTCGGCCTCACCGCGTGCCTCACCCCTTCCCACGCGCACGCGATGTCCTTCTCGTTCGCTCTCGACAACCCGCAAATCACGGGAACGTACCCGTCCTCGTACACTTTGTTCCCGACGACTTTCGCGATGTTTCTCACCGCTTCTAAATCGTCCGGAGATGCAATCGGAAACCCAGCCTCGATGATATCCACGCCTAGCTTTGCCAAATTCGTCGCAATTTGAACTTTTTCTGTCGATGTTAACGTTGCACCGGGTGATTGTTCCCCGTCTCGCAACGTCGTGTCGAACACTCGCACGTACGAAGGGTCTTGGATTTTCCCAGGTATGTATTCAGGTCTTGGGTTTCTTTGAACTTTTTGATCGTCCGGGCCGGGAACTAACGCGTTCGTGGTTACGACGGTACTGTTGTCTCCTTTTTGTCTCCTTCTTCTTCTCGGGGTCGCTTTTGATATTTTAAGCGATGCGGATCGATGCTCGTCTCTGCGACACGAAGAGGACGACGCGAAGCTCGATTGTCTCGCCATCGATGCGGCGGATTGATGATAACACGCAGACATTCTTTCTGTGATGTGTATATACTCTTTATATAAATAGAATAAAGCGCGCTCTTCTGCAAAAAGAAGAAAAAAAGAAGGGCAAAAAGATCTCTCTCTTTCTCTCTCGAAACGCTACTATTGCTCTGCGCTTCTCTGTCTTTCTCCGTCAACTGTGCAAGCACCCTCTCGAAGAAACGGGGAAGCGCGAAATTTGACGAAAAGGAACGAAAGAAAGAAAGAAAGAAAGAAAGAGAGAAAAAAAGGACACATCTTAAACCCTAAATAATTGTTTGTTTAAAACCCTA
>Ga0115569_10002824_pt1 | contig 13055 bp, 7 predicted proteins | sample COGITO_mtgs_1205_2_FD_87295 | JGI IMG/M metagenome (GOLD analysis project Ga0115569, IMG submission 87295) | Pelagic marine microbial communities from North Sea - COGITO_mtgs_120503 | ecosystem: Environmental > Aquatic > Marine > Epipelagic | place: Germany:Helgoland, sampling site Kabeltonne...
CTTGCTGAAATACAGTATCTGACGCATTCATAATCAAAAATAGCGTCATAATGACCATTTCAAAATATAGGATAATATTTCCATCTCTTTTTGGCCATCCTTTCATTTCTTTACTCAAAAACCTTTTGATGTTAGACAGGTTTCTACGAGTCCAAAAAATAGTAACTACAACAAAAACCAATACGGCTAAAATTTCAAAAGTTGCTATTAAAAATCCATAAAGAGCATTGCCTAAAAAACCTAAGAAAACTCTATGAGTTCCAAACAATCCATCAATAATAATTTCTAAAACTTCTATATTTATGATAATAAAACCCACGTATACGATAATGTGTAAAAAGCCTGAAAAGGGCCTTTTGACCATTTTAGACTGCCCAAGTGCAATCATTAACATATTTTTTATCCGTTCCGATTTTTTATCCGTTCTATTTACATTCTTTCCTAATTTGATGTTTCTAAATAATTTACGAATATTCATCGCAAAAAAACCGATACCGACAGCCAAAGCTAGGGCAAAAACTATGTTTGGTAAATAGTGCATCTAAGTAGTGTTTTTATAAATTATTTATTTTCCCGGTTTTCTAATTCTTTATTTTCATCAGGTGTATAAGGGCTCCCTCTTTTTCCAAATAATGAAAAGTGTACAAATCTTTTTGGATGTAACTTCATTTCCCTTAACAAGTTTTCCAATTCTTTAGACATTGCTGTAATATTGTTATATAACTTGTCATCAGTCACTAATTTACCGATTGTTCCTTCGCCTTTATGAATACCAGCTAACATTAAATTAGCAGCGTTAAGTGTTATTTCTGCTTTTCGAAATATACCTCCAATATCTGCATTCGCTATTGTGTCTGAAATTTTTGAAAAATTTTCAGTAATTACCTTCGTGTTTTTCACACTTTCTTTTAAATCTAAAGAAGTAGCATCTATCAATCCATTAACAGATAACATTGTTCTTTTCACCTCGACTATAGTATGCTCTAAATTTAGAACAGATTTTCTTAAGCTATTTTGAGTTGTGATATCTAGAACATTGTTAACGTTTATAAATAAAGAATCTGCACTTGAAATAACATGTTCTAACTTTTCCTGAAGGGGATCTAAACGCTCACCAATAGAGGTGAATAAATTAGATTCTATTTCTCCCTTAAGGGAATCTCCAGAAACGGCAAGCGCTCCTTCATAACTAGGTACTATTGCTAAATTTGAGCCCCCTAAAGGATTTGGAGAATATATTTTTACAATACTTTTTTTGGAAAAAGTAAAATCAGTTTCAACAGCAAAACGCACAATTAATTGACCTCTTTTATCTTTTTCTTTATTAAAGTTGATTTCCACAACTTTCCCTATTTTTAGTCCATTAATAGTCACTAAACTTGACTCACTTAGTCCACTAATATTCGTGTATTCAACTTTGAAGTAGCGTGTATTTGTATCAAACAAGTTTTGTCCTTTCAAAAAATTATAGCCCCATATAAATATGGTGATAATAATAATAGCAACAATTCCTATTTTTAATTCTTTTGACATAAATAATAATTTTAAACAAAATTACTAATAATAATTGGTTGGAGACCACTAAAATTATTGCATTTTAATCGCTTGCTGAACTGATATTTTTTTACCCTTTTTAAAAGCCACAATAAAAGCAGAAGTAAATCCTTTTTCTTTTGCCGTTTTTAAAGATTTTTTTATGGCATTGTAGCTGGAAGTATTTCCATAATAATACTTATAATATCTACCAACATTAATTCTTTGAACTCTTTTCAATCCTTTAAAATTGTAGGTTTTCGTAGCAATTTTATTTTTTCCAGATGCAATTTGAACCTTAAATTCTAAAGATTTCACTGGAGTCTTTTCTGTGATTGTATTTATCACGGTATTTAATTTCAAATTATTGATGTAATTTAAAACAGCCTCTGTAATCGCAGTACTCATTTGCTCCTGCCCTTTTGTCGAATTAAGATATCTTCCTTCATTTTTATTGGTTAAAAAACCTAACTCAACCAAAACACTTGGCATAATCGTTTCTCTTAAAACCTGAAAATTATCTTGTTTAACCTTTCTGTCATTTCTTTTCAATTTAAAAGAAAAATTATTTTGAATTAAGCTTGCTATCGCTAAACTTTTATCTAAATTATCTTCTTGTAATAAAGACAAACCGATAACTGATTCTGCGGAGTTTCTGTCAAAACCGATGTATTTATTTTTATAATTATCCTCTAAAAGAATTACGGCATTTTCCCTTTTTGCAATTTCTAAGTTTTTTTTATTCCCCCTTAACCCCAGCACAAAAGTACCTGCTCCAAAGGCATTTGATGTATGAGAATCGCAATGTATTGATATAAATAAGTCTGCTTTTGCATTATTAGCAACATCTCCTCTTTTCCATAAATCTATAAAAACATCTTTATCTCTTGTTAAAAGTACTTTTATGTCTTTCTTTTTGGACAGCTTTTTACTGACAGCTATGGCCACTTTTAAGGCAATGCTTTTTTCTTTATACCCATTACCTAAATTCCCAGGGTCTTTACCACCATGGCCCGCATCAAGAACAATGACGTACTTTTTTTGAGCAAATATTGATGATGTGTTTAATAAAAATGAGAACGCAAAGAAAAAAAGAAAAATAATTTTTACTTTGGTATTAATTTTGTTGTTTTCTTTAAATGTCATTAATAAAATTTAACTAATTTTGGCATTGTAAATTTGGTGCTTCAAACATTGAGCCATACTTTTACTCTCATACAAAAATAGCACTTATAGCATTGCAAACAAACCGATCATACATTCTTTTATTTTGCTGTATATTTTTCATAGGAAAAGGCTTCTCTCAAAACCCTAAATCTAACAAGGAAACAGTAGCTTTTGATCTCAAGAAAGATACTACTTTAACCGAAAATAAAGAAGTTTTTTTTAAAAGTAAAAAGGATTCTCTGGGTTTAAAAAAGAGAGATACAATCGCGTTAGACTCTATTAAACCAAAAGAAAGTATCGAAGATATTATAGTTCATGTTGCCAAAGACTACACCATACAAAATGCTAAAGAAAAAAAGGTTACGCTCTACAACGAAGCGAGTATTACATACACAGACATCGATTTAAAAGCCGGATTAATTATTGTAGATTATAAGAAAAACACAATTTATGCAAAAGGTATAATCGATAGTACTGGCTATGTTCAACGACCTGTTTTCAAACAAGGTGGACAAGAATCTGAGCAAGATTCTATGGTGTATAACTTTAAAAGTAAAAAAGCTTTAATTTATGGATTAAAAACCAAACAGGGAGAAATGTTTACCTATGGTAAGAAAACCAAACGTATCAATGATTCTACCGTTTTTGTTAGAAATATTCGATTTACTACTTCAGAGAAGAAAATACCAGATTATTATATTGCTACTGACAAAGCAAAATTAGTTCCTGGAAAAAAAATCATAGTAGGTACTAGTAACTTAGTTATAGCAGACATACCTACTCCTCTATTTTTACCTTTTGCTTATTTTCCATTAAGCGAAACAAGTGTTTCGGGGTTTTTAATACCTGCTTTTGACACAGGTAGTAGTTCTAGAGGTATTGGTATGCAAAACGGAGGATACTATTTTGCAATTAGTGATTATATGGATTTAACCGTTTTGGGTGATATTTATTCTAATGGAAGTTGGGGAACAAGAATATCATCAAACTATAAGAAACGTTATAAGTTCAATGGGAGTTTTAATTTTAATTTTGAAAACAATATAAACGGGATTAGAGGTTTTGATAACTATAGTAAAGCAAACAGATTTAATCTTAGATGGAATCATAGTCAGGATTCTAAAGGAAGTCCTAACGCTAGATTTTCTGCATCTGTTAACTTAGGGAGTAGTAGGTTTTTTAGAGAGTCTCAAAATCAATTTAATGTTGCTCAAACTCAGACAAACACCTTTAACTCCTCTATAAATTACAGTAAAACTTTTGTTGGCACCCCCTTTAACATGAACCTAACGGCATCCCACCAACAAAACACAAATACAGAAAGAATTACGATGACTTTACCCTCGCTATCGGTAAATATGAATAGAATATACCCGTTTGCAGGAAAAGGAGGTGTACAAAAAACTCCGATTCAGAAAATGGGATTTAGCTATACTTTGCAAGGTCAGTACTTAATCAATACCACAGAAGAAGAATTCCTTACAAGTAAAATGTTTGAAACTGCAAGATCTGGTGCACAACACAAAACAGGAACCAATACCAATATAAAAGTGTTTAGGTATTTCACCCTAGCACCAAGTGTTAATTTTGAAGAAACATGGCAATTTGATTACATTAATAAAGAGTATGATATAGAAAAAAACGTAGTGGTTACGGATACCATTAGAGGCTTTAAGAGTTTTAGAGAATACAATGCAGGTGTTAGTTTATCAACAAATATTTACGGTACTTTTAATTTTAAGAAAGGACGCTTAAAAACTATTAGACATACGTTTAGACCTTCTGTATCCTATTCATATAGACCTGATTTCAAAGACAAGTACATCAAACAAGTACAACGAAGTGTCGATGCTTTTGATTTGGAAGATTATACTGTTTTTGATCAAGGTATCTATGGAGCACCCTCTTCAGGAATAAGTAATTCCATTGGAATTTCCATAAATAATGTCCTAGAGGCTAAAGTTGCCCCCAAGGATCCAAATAGTGATGAAGAGGATGAGAAAATAACTATTTTAAATAATTTCAACTTTAGCAGTTCTTATAATATTGCTGCAGATAGTTTGCGGTGGTCACCAGTAAGGTTTTCTACAGGAACTCGATTGTTTAAAGATAAAATGGCAATTAATTTTAATGGATCTTTAGATCCTTATCAGGTTGTTGCATCTACAAATGGATCTGCAATAAGAATTAATAAATTTAATGATAAAATCTTTAGATTGACAAATGCTAGTTTAACGGCTAATTATTCTATCTCTAGTAAAGACTTTGATAAGGACAGCAGCGGCAATTCCAAAAACAATGGTAATGGTGCGCAAAACACGGTGGACGTTATTGGTGCAGACATCAATCCTACAGATCGATTTGGACAAAAAAACGCGATTAATACGGATAAAAAAGACAAAAATAAACAAGCCGAATTATACAATTCAGACATTCCTTGGTCTATAAGTCTTGCCTATTCTGCGAGTTATAGAGATAATGGTTTATCACCAGGAAGTGTAGGAATTCATAGTGTTGTGTTTAGTGGTAATCTAGAACTATCTCCAAAATGGAAAATGGGGTATTCTTCCGGTTATGACATACTAGGAGGTGCTTTTACATTTTCAAGATTTAATTTTTCTAGAGATTTAGATAGTTGGCAATTCAATTTTAATTGGGTTCCTTTTGGAACAAATTCTTCATATACATTCTTTATTGGTATAAAATCATCAACATTATCAGATTTAAAATGGGATAAAAATAAGCCACCAGATAGAAGGCTATTTTAGTTAATGCCTAGTTCTTGGTTGTTGTAACAACTAAAAAAACCTTTGTAAATTTTAAACTTAAAACCAATGAAAAAAGTAATTACAACAAGTAAAGCACCAGCTCCAGTTGGACCATATAACCAAGCGATATTAAGTGGAAATACATTGTACATATCAGGACAAATTGCCATTAATTCAGCAACTGGAAACCTCGTTTTAGAATCGATAACAAAAGAGACGAAACAGGTTATGGAGAATTTAAAAGAAGTTTTAGCTGCTGCAGAAATGACTTTTGAAAACGTAGTTAAAACATCCATATTTATTTCAGACATTAACAATTTTTCTGAAATAAATGCAGTTTATGGGCATTATTTTGATGAAGAAAACGCACCTGCAAGAGAGACTGTAGAAGTCGCAAACTTGCCTAAATTTGTAAATGTTGAAATTAGTGCTATTGCAGTAAAATAATTGGATGCTTATATATCATAAAAAAGCCTGATAGAAATAATATCTATCAGGCGCTTTTAAAAATTTATTTTGACTCTTATAAAGAGGCTGAATACTCAATTAAATCAACGATTTTAGTTGAATAACCAATTTCGTTATCATACCAAGAAACGATTTTTACAAAGTTATCGTTTAATGCAATACCTGCATTGGCATCAAAGATAGAAGTACGAGTATCTCCGATAAAATCTTGAGAAACTACTAAATCTTCAGTGTAACCTAAAACACCTTTCATTGGTCCACTTTCAGAAGCTGCCTTCATTGCTTCACAAATTTCTTTATAAGTAGCTGGTTTCTCTAATTTAACCGTTAAATCTACAACAGAAACATCCATTGTTGGAACTCTAAAAGCCATACCTGTTAATTTCCCGTTTAGAGCAGGAATTACTTTTCCTACAGCTTTTGCAGCTCCAGTAGAAGAAGGAATGATATTATGAATTGCAGAACGTCCACCTCTCCAGTCTTTCATAGAAGGACCATCAACTGTTTTTTGAGTTGCAGTTGCAGCGTGAACAGTGGTCATTAAACCTTCAGAAATACCCCAGTTGTCATTCAATACTTTCGCAATAGGAGACAAACAGTTTGTTGTACAAGATGCATTCGAAAAAATCTTTTGATCTGCAGTTAATTCTGTATTGTTTACACCCATGACAAACATTGGTGTATGATCTTTAGAAGGAGCAGATAATACTACTTTTTTAGCACCAGCTTGTAAATGTTTTCCAGCAGTTTCTTCCGTTAAGAAAAACCCAGTAGATTCTATTATATACTCAGCACCAACTTCATTCCATTTTAAATTTGCAGGATCTCTTTCTGCAGTAATTCTAATTACGTTTCCGTTTACAACTAATTTACCGTCATTTACTTCAACAGTACCGTCAAATAATCCGTGAACTGAATCGTACTTTAACATATAAGCTAAATAATCTACATCTAATAAATCATTAATTGCTACTACTTGTACGTCTTTTCTATTTACTGTAGATCTGAATGCTAATCTTCCAATTCTACCAAATCCGTTTATTCCTATTTTAATCATTTTACTAATCTTTAATTGTTTATTGTTTATGTTGTTATAATATCGGAAACTCTTAAAAGTTCTTGATTGATTGAATGACCACCTTTTATTGCTTCTGAAATACTTGTGGTGATTATTTCATTATCTTTTAAACCTACCATTAAATTTGTTTTACCATCTAATAGTAATTCTACTGATTTGACACCTAATCTACTTGCTAAAACTCTATCAAAACAAGAAGGAGAACCTCCTCTTTGCATGTGCCCAAGAACACTAACTCTAACGTCATATTCAGGTAAGTTTTCTTCAACATATTGAGCTAGTTCATATACGTTTCTACCCGACTTATCACCTTCAGCTACTACCACGATACTAGAAGATTTACCTGCTCTTCTACTTTTCTCTAAGGATTCTAACATTCTATCCAATCCTAAATCTTCTTCAGGAATTAAGATTTCTTCTGCTCCTGCTCCAACACCAGCATTTAAAGCAATAAAACCTGCATCTCGCCCCATCACTTCGACAAAAAAGAGTCTATTATGTGAAGATGCGGTATCTCTAATTTTATCAATTGCATCTACAGCAGTATTTAACGCAGTATCATAACCTAACGTATGGGAAGTTCCAAAGATATCATTATCAATAGTACCTGGAATTCCTATTACCGGGAAATTAAATTCTTCATTAAAAATGACTGCTCCTGTAAAAGAACCATCGCCACCAATTACAACCAATGCTTCTATATCGCGTTTAAGTAAGTTTTTGTGTGCTTTTTGTCTTCCTTCCTTTGTTCTGAATTCAGTAGACCTTGCTGATTTTAAAATGGTACCTCCTTTGTTGATAATATTATTTACGCTTCTTGCATTTAGTTCTGTAAGATCATCTTCTATCAACCCTTCGTAACCTCTATATATACCAACACAACCAAGGCTATAATAGGCACAAGACCTGACTACAGCTCTAATTGCGGCGTTCATTCCTGGAGCATCTCCTCCGGAAGTCATTACTGCTATTTTTTTTATTTTCTTCATATTCTAATTATGCAAAAATACTGCTTTGTAGCCATTAAAAATAATAAAAATTACGAAATCGTTTTAGGCTCGTTTTTGAAACTATAAGTTAAAAAAATGCCCGATTTTATTGAAAAAAGCATGGGTTTTTGATTCTTTTTTTGTTTTACTTTTCAATAAACTAGACAGCAGTATTATTTAATAATAAACTCTTTTAAGAGAAATAGCTTTATCTCCTTAAAAATTAATTAAGCTGTTTTTCAATTTCTTTTTTTTCTTCTTTTTTTTAACTGAATTCTTTTTTATTTTTTTACCACTAATTTTTCTTAAAAAGTCAGAAAGTGAATTAAAATTCACCTGATAAGAAAGCCCAGCTCCTTGAGTATAGCCTTCTTCTTCTGTAGAATATTGTATTTCATTTTGTCTGTTAAAAATAACGCCTCTAAAACTTCCTTCTTTATTTAACAATACTTCTACCTTTACTTCACCAACAACACTAGATTGAGTTTGAACTCCAACAGGCACTCCTACTTTTCCATTAATTATAATTTTATCACCCAGTTGTGTACTAACAGAAACATCCACTTGGTTATCAATGTTTAATTGTTCTATATCATTACCACTGTTTCCTTGTTGATAATCTAAATCTAATTTAAATTTATCATCAGGATTATTCAATAAGTTAGAGAAAGCTGCTGCTACAGCACTAGAGGCTGTATTCGAAAAAGTTTGACTGGCATTAAAATCTACCCTATCGGAATTTGCAAAATTACCAAATGCTAGCAATGATATAAACTGTGTCGTTTTTTCGTTCACATTATTGTCGTTTAAAATAAACTCTAATTCACTTGCAATCGTTGGGTCTACGTTTGTCAATTGAATATCTAAGTCTTGCTTAGAACTAAATAAACCACCAGTAATTCTGGTAACTAAATCTACTTCAATTTTTCTATTTGAATTAAAATTCTGTAATAAAACACCTGGATTTGCTTTTGCAACGTAGGTGGCTGTTACATCTAAATTTGCCTCAAAAGGATTTCCATTCCATGATATGGTGCCTCCTTTTTGTATTAAAAAAGGTTTGTTTACAATACCACCATATTTAAAATCATAAACCCCATTATCTATGGTATAGTCTCCAAACATATTAAACTTATCGCGAGTATCAACTTCTATTCTAAGGTTTCCTTTTCCATTACCCGTTAATTGACTACCATTTATTTCATCGATTACCACCTGTGCAGTTGCTGCTTTTGTTACTTCTAAATCAATATTTATTGACACCCCTTTTAAGGCTTCATTTGCAATTTCATTTTGCCTATCTTTTATGACTGATGTATCAGATTTAAAATGAATTAGACTATAACTGTCTATAGTTTCAAGGTCCTTAAGAGGTACTACAAAAGTAGTCCCTGACATCGTTTTTGCATTAACATCTATTGTTAATTGATCCGTTAACCCTGTTATACTTGCGGCACCATCTATAAGAGCAGTGCCATAATACAAAGCTTCATCTGTTTTTTCTGTATCTAAAACCAATAGATTGTTACTTTCTATTTCAATGTTTAAAAACCATTTTTTGAAGTTTAAATGGGTGATATCTCCAAGAAGTCTTCCTTTGGTTTGCTGTTTCGTGTCTTTAAGGGTAATATCTTCAAAAATAAAAGATTGCTCTTTTAGTGTAATAATAGCTGCTCCTTCAAAATCATAATCTACATTTAAATACGGAAATTGTAGGCCTGCATTTTTAAGCATAAGTACCCCTTCCATTGCTGGGTTACCAAAAAAACCTCTTAAATAAAAATCTCCATTTGCAGTTCCTCTAATAGAGGATAAAACATCTTTCCCAAGAGGACTAAAAGCATCTAAACCGAATTCTTCTAAAAAGACCCGTAAATCGATCATAGGCCTTTTTTTTGAAAAATCTAGAGAGCCTAGTGCTACAATACTTTTAACTTTTTGATTCTCTATAGATAAATCAACACGATACTTTTCGTAAGAATTATCCCCTTCTATATTGAAAGATAAATTTCCTTGATTAAAGTTATTTACTTCAAAATCTTTAATAGACAGTGCTCCTACAGGGTTGTAAATACCTTCTTTCTGAACAAAACTTAAATCACCAGATAGCACGCCTTTTAAAGCTAAACTATCTATTTTAGGTAAAAAACTTTCCAGCTGAACATTCGTGAAATCTGCTAAAAGGGCTTTTTCGCCATCTCCTTTTATACTCCCTGAAAATGCGATTTTTTGCACTCCAGAAAGAAATTTAAACGCACTAAAATTATATTCATTTTCTTGTAAATTGAAAGTTACTTTATTTGTATTTGATTTATCTGGATTAATACTCCAAACATTTTCTTTAAATTTAAATGATGATTTTTCAAAACCAACAACAGATTTTCCTTCTGGATTAAATGTATAGAAAAAATCGAAATTAAAATCTTCGTCCTGCTTCTTCCCTCCTTTAAAAACAGATTTAAAATATAAAGTATCGTTTAGATTTAAACTCAATAAGTTAATCTTAGAAACATTATAATATTTTGTGGTAACTGCTGAAGCTGTTAAATGCGAATCATAAAGCGAATTCTGGTTATCTGTTCTCAGTAAAATATTTTTTATTTCATTACCATAAACATTAATTTTTGGAGAAGATATCTTTAGTTTCAAATGGTTTTTATTGGCTTTAATTCTCCCTTTAATCTTAGTATTGTCATCAATAGAAATATCAGGAAAAAACGCGCTTACGATTTGGTTATAAATAGTGAAATTAAAGTCTAAAAATTGATTTGGTGCTACTACATAAGGCTTATAATTTGTATAAATACTTCCTAAAGCATTTTGCGCAACTGGCAACAATTCTGAAAAAGAAAACTGCCCAGAAAGCGATCCGTTAGCAATATCTTCTGATGCCACTTTTATGGTTTTAATCCCTTCTTTCAAAGAAGAACTTATCACAAATTCTTTGAAATTGAACTCGGCTGTTTGATTTGTATATAAAATATTTTTAAAAATTGCTTTCCCTATAATATCATCAAACGTATTTCCTTCGAAATCTAACTCAATATTCCCTTTGAAAAGAGCAATACTATCTCTTGTAAAAAGGTTGGTTTCTTTTAAATTTAAATACTCGATATCAGATTTAAAATCGAACTTATGAATTTTTGAAGAAAAGTTTGCTAACCCATTAAATTTCATTTTAAAATATTCGTCATCAATTGTTAAATTTCCATCAAACTTGTTATTTTGATATTGACCATTTGCAACAATATTTTTATATGAATGGTTCTTGAAATTAATTTTCGAAACAAGCCCAAAAAAAGAAGTATTTATGTTTTCCAACTTAAAACCTCTTCCATTTATGTCTCCTTTTAATGAAACCTCACCAAATAAAGGGTTATTAAATAATACGCCTACATTGAGCTTTTTTAAAGCTATTTTTCCGTTATAAGTAGCAAAATCTATATTGTCAATATTAGAAATTTTTAAGTCTGAAATAACACTTCCTATTTTTGACTTTAAAGCGGTAGAAGCATTCAGTTGTAATGGAGTAAGATGTACTTTTCCTTCAATAGTAAACTTTCCGAATTTTCTAAGTTCTGTTGGCAACGTATTTCCTAAAACAGTCGGTAATATGTTTTTTAACTCGTCATAAGTGGCCGTTACGTTTTCTATATCACCATTAAAAACAAATCCTCTTTCAAAATTAACTGCATTTATAAAATCTAAATCTCCAGTTACTTTAATACCCTGTTTTGATGTTAATAAAAGATTATCTAGAGAAAAATTATTTAGTTTTCCGTTTACATTTCCAGAAAAATGAATTAAATCACGACCACTTAATTTATTGTAATATTTTTTTAAATCTGGAATAGCAATTTCACTATGATCAAAAATTGCTTTAATATTGACTTTGTCATTAAACGAAATTAAATCCTCTCTTTTGTATATGAAATCAATTGTTGCCTTAACCTTTGATTTTCTTGTTTGTAATAGTGTATGCTTAAAATGCATTGCAGTCCTAGAATAAGTAAAGTCTGTCGTTAAATTAGTTATTTCTAAACCTTTATTATCCACAAAATACAATCCTCTTATTTTTGAAGAAAAATCAGGACCATAAACCAATAAATCCTGTAAGCTTCCCCCGATATCTCTTGCAGAAAATGAAATTGATTTTTTGTTATTTTCATTGAGCAATCTGTAATTTAAATTTTTCAAATAAACGTTAGACGATCTTAATATAAAAGGGCTAGACAAAGTATCTTTTGGCAATCCATTATCAAAACTATCTATAAAAATAGCCATATTATCATCTGTTTCTCCTTTATAAGTTTTCATATAAACATGAACTCCTTCTAAAGAAACGCTCCCTAAATTCACTTCACTTTCTAAAACTTTTTTTGCGCTCAAAATAGAGGTTCTTAAGTTCTTTACAAAGATTAAAGTATCTTGGTGATGATCTCTAATCTTGACCCCTTTTAATTGTATACTTCCTAAAAAAGATAAATCAATTTTTTGAATGGAAATATTAGTATTAAAATCTCCATTAAGTTTCTTGGTAGCATAATCTCCTAGCTTTGTTTGAATTGCAGGTAGTGAAAGCAAAACACTAAGTAATAGTAAAAAGAGTAAAAAGTACCCTAGTAATTTCAGTATTTTTATTCTTACTTTTTTGATAATAACTTCTATTTAAATGATTCTAACAATAGCAGTGTAAACAAATCAAAAATACTGCCAATATTTACAAAGAACGTGCAAATTTAACAAAGAATTAAATTTCTATTCTTAAAAAAGGATGACAACATAAAATTATCCTTAATTTCGCTTTAAATTATCGTTTTCAATGGAAAAACATATTTATATTTTGGGAATTGAATCTTCTTGTGATGACACAAGTGCGTCTGTAACTTGCAACGCAAAAGTATTGAGTAATGTTGTAGCAAATCAAGAAATACATTCAAAATATGGTGGTGTTGTACCTGAATTAGCATCTCGAGCGCATCAACAAAATATTGTTCCTGTTGTACAACAAGCATTGAAACAAGCAAATATTACTAAAGAAAATTTATCTGC
>Ga0115569_10002833_pt1 | contig 13034 bp, 12 predicted proteins | sample COGITO_mtgs_1205_2_FD_87295 | JGI IMG/M metagenome (GOLD analysis project Ga0115569, IMG submission 87295) | Pelagic marine microbial communities from North Sea - COGITO_mtgs_120503 | ecosystem: Environmental > Aquatic > Marine > Epipelagic | place: Germany:Helgoland, sampling site Kabeltonne...
CAAACAGGGAATAAAGTAGGTCGCTATAATGGCTTGAACACAGATGGTTCTGAAAACCCAGATGTTGTGTTCATGACATTTTGCCGTGATGGAGGATTGGGTGTTATTGGTCATAAATTTTCTACTGGGGAAACCTGCTTCTTTTCAATAGTTGATGAAGGCAATCCGATAAATTCTCCAATACCAGGAGAGAACGGATACAACGATGCTTGGATGTCACCTAGCGTTGTAGCTGCAGACAAGTGCCAAAATTGCCACATGGCAAGTCCGTTTCTGCATAGTCCAGCGGTCGACCAGTTAACGAATCCTGACAATCCAACAGAACTACTTGTTCCATTAACAGGAAACAATCCTTATTCTGTTATCGGAGCGGAGTTTCCACAACTACATACTACATCTATTCAGAATTCTTGTACTTCTTGTCACCGACCTCAATGCACTCAACATTTTGAGAATTATCCTTTAGACGAACTAACGATGCCACCTCCATTTCAAAATGCGACTGATTTTGACCATAGCACAATCAGCATTGCAGATAGACAAGCGATAAGAGATTGGTGTAATACTTTGGATCTCAATTAAAAATACTGTTCCCAAAAAATGCCAGGAGTAAAGCTGCCTGATGTGCAAATCGCAACCTCGGTGCTTGTAGTCCGCCAAAGCTGCACTTGGCGTTTTTGTTCTATTTAGTTGAGGGTACTTACAACATTTCAAAATGAGCAGCGTTTTTTAATGCATGAAGTGTTTAAAATAGAGCATGAAAGGAACAAAATGGATTTCGTTTGGACTCGCGCTTGGCTTGGTATCAGCGTCTGCAGTTTGGACTTCTTGCAACAAAGAGCCGCAACCTGAAGGAAGAACTGCCCTTGAGCACGCCTACGAGTGTGAAGAGGTGCTGGGGCCATTGCCTCGGTTTTCTTGCGAGGATGCGGTGCTGGTGCCTGTGACCAAGAATGGCATCCCCCTGACGCCAGAGCAAGCAGGAGAAGGCGAGACCAACGATCCGAGCCTGTGCGATTGTCCTGCGGCCTTTGGCAAGGCTTGTGACCCCGGGTTCCGCGTCGGGCGATACACCGGGCTGAATCAGGATGGAACGCCCAATGAAGATGTCGTGTTTCTGACCAATTGTCGGGATGGAGGTTTGGGTGTGATTGGGTACAAATTCTCGACCGGAGAGACGTGCTACCTACACATCAACAATGAGACGACGGGTGCGTTTGATTTGGACATCCCAAGGCCAGGTGAGGACGACTACAACAACCACTGGCAATGGCCCAATGTGGTGGCGCATGACAACTGCCAAAACTGCCACATGGCCAGTCCCTTCTTGCATTCACCTGCCGTCGATCAGCTGAAGAATCCCGAAGACACGACAGAGCTTCTTGTACCCATCACCGGCAACGGTCCGTATTCCATTGTAGGTGCTGAGTTTGGGCCGTTGTATGATTCAGACATCGACAACAGCTGCACGTCGTGCCACCGTCCGCAATGCACCGAGCAATGGCAGAATTACCCGCTCGACGAGCTTCAAATGCCTGCGCCGTTCACCAGTGCGACAGAATTTGACCACAGCTCCATCTCCAATGCCGACCGCCAGGCCATACGGGATTGGTGTGCCACGTTGGATTTCAACTGACGCCAGCACAATCTTTTAATCTGGAGAGATGGTGTTTTTTTGTTTCAAAATTGAATGGACCAATGGAAGTGAATGAAATCCTAAGCGTTGACTTGTCAACGGATTCGAGAGATTGTGAGTTTTTGGTCCATAAAGCTGAGCGCCTGGTTGAAACCCGGCGCAGCGAGGATTTGGTCTACACCGAAGATTTGATAGAGGGACGCCTGGTGGAGCTCAACGATGATGGGGAAGTTTTGCGATCAACAAAAATGACTTTTCTGTTGATTGAAGGGGAAACTGCCCATTCTCAAGACTTCGATTTGGAGGATGACGAAATTGAGCTGACAGAGGAGATGAAGTTGGAGGTGTTCCAGGCCTGCTTGGAAGACCTTGCTTGGCTGTTGGAAAGCTCGAAAACCAATTGATGTTTCATCCCACAAAATAATCTCAGGGATGTCACAACACTGGTGAGCATGTCATCGCAACAAATCGTGTTCACTTCCGTTGAGAAGGCATGACACTTCTATCCAGCATCGCGCTCTACCTTTTGACTGGATGGACGCTGACTTTCCTTTTCGACTGTTTGTTGGTCAGCATTGACCCCAAAGACAAATTGACCTAGTCAGGGACGAATAGGAACATCCGCATTATCGTACTTCAGAAACGTGGCGTATGTTGCATTTCGAGCCATACATGGCTTCGAACATGGCCTTTGCTCCGTAAATGTCAGAGGCCTGAATTGTCGGTCGTTGAACGCTTCCTGACGTACCTGGCTTGGGAAAAGCGTCGCATTTGAATGTTTTCATGGTAGATGAGCGGTCAAAGACTCCATTTATTGTTACATTGATAGTGTTTCCATCTGACCAAATCCGGGTTGATGGTGTTCGGCTTCCGTCCTGCTGGGTCCACCAATGACGGGGGTAAAGAGAAGGTGTATAATCATAGCAAGAGAGTTCTTCAAAAGTTGAATACTTTTCAAACAATAAATAAGTAGTCGATAATTCACATAACACTTGAGGCCCCAAGGGGCATGAGGCGTTCGTGTTTCTCGACAAATTCTGACGTAAATGGGAATGACAATTGAGTGGGAATATTTCTTCCCAGATGTTAACCTAAATCCTCACGACAACTGGTCAAAAGACGAGTTGAGCAAGATTCAAGATGAGAATGGCTTTTGGAGTCCACAAAAAGACTTCGAATTGTACATGCAGAAGTTGAAGGTGCACCCAAAGCATTTTGAAGAAAAAAACCTTGGACTTTTTCCAAGTGACTTCAGTAGACCGCTCTACAGCATAGAGAGGTATGAAGAAGCCAGGGTTGAATTACTGCATCGAGTCCGAATTATGGAAGGATCAGGAGTAGGTGGCTATGAACTCTTTGTGGACGAGGATGGAGAAGATTATATGGGGGATATCCGCACATACCGAATCGTGTTGGACGACATCGATGAGCTGGTCGAAGTTGATCCCGGCACAATATCAAGTAACAATCAATATCATTGTAGAAGGAAAAGAAATGTCGTGCCCGTCCATCGTTTCAATGGAATTTACATTTTATATGATTGGCTGTTAAGCTTAAGTCCAAGGGGAGCGTGCAACAACAATCATTGGCAGGTTTTTGCCTATGGCATCTCTGACTATGATGAAACATTTACTAGCGTGGACACCTTTGTGCCCAAGGAGCAAAACCAACTAGCTCTTCCTGGTTTAGGGATGGTCGATGAGACGACAATCATTTCCCAATCGATAAGCGTCGACAGCGAGCGTTTGTATCCTCACGCCCAGGATGCTCATGACGTGAGGAGTTACTTGAAGAATTGGAACCCTTTCCTTTAGAGAAAATAATTCGGCCTGGCGGTCATTGAATTCCCGGTCAATTGGCAAAGTCTACTTGACCAAATCGGGGTTGAGGGTGTTCGGCTTCTGTCCTAATTGGTCACACACAGGCACCATGTGGTTTAGGCAGGGGAAATGTGGTCCTCGGTAATTTGCAACATGTTAGGACGTTTTTCAATCATTCTAATCTCAGGGGCATGGTTGTTGCCCACCCTCCACGTGAATGGGCAACAACACATTCATTTGGCCGGCACTATGCCAACTTTGGATTGAATGTCATCGATCTTGGATTGATTTGAGTGAAACAAAGACGCGTCTCGCGAAGGACCAAACTCCGCATCATTGTCACCACCGTGCCCCAGGAAGGGTCGGTTGGTTTGGCCTGGGTCAGCCAATTGAGATGCTTCTAATCAACAACGCCTCAACATTCAATTCATTGCCTTTGATCCAGTCACTTGCTCTTTCTTATTCCTTGTAAAAAGGCATTTGATTGGCGCCATTTTCTTGGATCCATCTGCGGTAGAGCGTTGGTATTCTTTGACCTGGACCTAATCCCATGCCTGTAGGCGTATGGAGCCTGTGGCAGACAATACCTTGGCCTAGACAAAAAGATTCAATCAACCTCATTTGAAATTCAAAGCTGTTTTCTGCCGGGTTGGCGATATCTGTTCCCAACTTCGTGAAATACACATGGGTGCATTGTTGGTGATTAATGAAGTCAATAATAGAGTCTGTGTTCCATTCAAATTCATTAAAGGATTCTATGTCACTATCCTTGACTGTTGAAATTTTGTTGGCATGCATTTGATTCACGGAATCTGCATCTCGAATGCTCAAGAGTAAATCTGTAATTCCTATGCCGTAACGTCTAAGGAAATCAATTTGAGCTTCGGTATTTTGTTTTTCAATAGCACTATCCCCGGATATCAGCGGAAGGACGTCCCAGAAATAATTGCGCTCTCGTTGGTAGAAAAATTTGGCGGTATTGTCTCGATGAAATCTATTCTCCGGGTTGAATGTCCCAATTATTAGTGTTTTACACGGCCATTTTGGAAGCAAGCTTCGGTCTGTGATGTTTAGAAATTTGTGATTACAAGCCATTTCCAAAAAGATGTTTGATAAACAGGGCTCCCCCCTGAGCGAGAGACAGTTGTTATTGATGACAAATATGGACTTGGATTAAAAGATAATTAGGTAGGTTCACCTGAAATTGCCTAAAAATTTTAAGCTATGAGTGATATTGCTACCTGTCACAGACGCAGATAAAACGCTAAGGTTTCAAAGTACTGCACCCTCCTACATTGTAGACGTTTTCAAAGCCCTGGCCCTTCAAGTATTTGGCCGCTGCACAACTCCTGCCTCCAGATCGACAATAGCTGCACCTCGTGCCACCGTCCGCAATGCACCGAGCAATGGCAGATTCCTGGAGGGACTCAACCAAATATTTTGTAAAACATTTAACCTTTCTCAAAAAAAAATTATATTTGATTAAAATAATTAATATCAGCATGAGTATTGGTGATTTCAATTCACTCGACTTAAACTCTAAAGTCGATTACTTATGGTCGAACGGAGAAGTAGGTTTTTCAAAAATAGTTAGCTTAGGTAGTAAGTATGCAGTGATGGTTTTTAAAGTAGATGATTTCCATGCTACACTTATTCATAATAGGGATTCGAAAGAATACGTAAACTGCGAGGGGATGATTGGAGTTCCTAAAACCTTAACCGTAGAAGACCAAAATATTCAAGTTGAAACTTGGGATAGTTAAACGTCCTATGAATTTAGTGTCCCGTAAGGATCATACTAGATTAGTTTTAGGACATGAATTTTAGGGCTTCAAAATGACCAAACACTTTAAACCTAGGTTAAGAAAAATGTCCCTTCTTTCTGAAAAATCGGAAGAATTGGTTTCGGACTTTATTCTTTCAATTGTAGGGCAAATCAGAGCTTTTGAGGGCGAAAATTGTCGACCAGGGGCAGTTTATGGAGTCTCAAGGTGTTTAAGAATGCTTCATGAGCATTTTGAAGCGGGATATACTCGAGAGGCGAAGGAATACCTCGTCGGTCTTGGATTCGAAACTGAACCTCGAACAATAAGAGAGGTTTATAGCCTAAACCGTAAAATTGATAAGGCTAATCGCCAACTTTATGTTGAGCATACAGATGGTGGTGTGAGAAAACTTGCTGTTGATCTATTGGAGTTGTTTGGTGCCTTCAAAGGTGACAGAGATGATATTTCAATAGTGAGAAATTACATTATCGAGAACACCTATTTTATCATTAAGCATAAGGAAAAAAATAAAGATATAAACGAGAAGTATTCGTTAAAATTCAATCAGCAATAAAAATGGCCAGAGATTACACCAAATACAACGTAGAAGGTTTGGGAGAAAACCTCAACAAAAGAAAATTAGTTTTTACAATCGTCAAAAACTATATAGAAAAAAATAACCCAAGTTTTGAGGAGTTGCAAAACGCCTTTCCTGATGAAGTGCAAGGGTCAAATGGGGTTATTAAGAGGGAATCAGAGGTAACAGATCCGAAAAGATTTAACATGCGTGAGCCATTAAAAATTCAAAATGGAGCGCATGTAGTTGTGTCTAATCAATGGGGAGAGAATATTGAAGATTTTATCAAAGCAGCAATAAAGTTGGGTTTTGAAATAACCAAGAGTAGCCAGGTGGACATTGCAGCTGATCCGAAAATTGGAATACTCAAATTTGAAAATTTCAATGTGGGTACAATGAATGCTTTTCTCGAAGCAAGCAATGATGATGAGACCCTTATGGATCAGATAGATGAAGAAATTGAGTCTTGTCTTGATAACGATCCAAAATATTACATCATTTCCAAACTGATGGATAAACTCGGATATGGATATGATCAGACTGAGATTTTGGAGTATTTTCAGTTTGCTGATGACGAATTTGAACTCAAAGACATGTTAAGTGAGGAAAGTTTGTTGTCTCGAGTTATCCAAAAGGAAGGTCTAGAGAACACGAAAATCACGTCTAAATCCGATGATTTCAACCTCAATTTCGCGGGTTATTTTATCGTTGCCTTGGAATTACTTGTTTACAGTGAAGACAATGAAATGTTGGCTGAGTTTATTGTAAGCCAATCCGCAAGTGATATTGAAGATGAATATAATGTTGAGGTAACTGGAGAAGGTGACTGGATAGCAGATTTAACCGAGGCCATAATACATCACGTTTATGGTTTTGACATTCAAGATTATGAGGGTGAATGCGATATCGATGGTTCTAATTTTGGTACGACCATGACCATGGGATACGACTATCATGCTTATGCGCAAGAGATCATTGATTCACTAATTTGAAGAACGACAATATTGAGGCTGCTCTTCTGAAAAGTAACATCCACTTAACAGTATCACAAGTGAATCATGAATTGTTTGAATATTCGTTACGCTACATAGATGAACTTCATAACAAAATCTTTGGTGGCCGTTTTGGTAAGGATGACTTTGAACGGCTACAGACGCTGTATGATTTGAAGAAATTACAGAGCAATCTTGACCTGGAGGATTTGAATGAAAAGGTTGAGGGGCTTATTGTTGATGTAACGCAAGAAAAGGTAGATGAGCTTCAAAAAGAGTCGGCAGAACTTTTAGAGTCTTACACCACTCATTACCAATCAGTATTTTTGGTTGATGGGATTGCCTATGCATCAATTGCTAGTGCGCTAAAGCATGCACTAGCTGTTTCTACGGTCGTAAAAGAAAATAGTATTGATCACAAGTTCTTTTCTGCTTACCCAAAGCTGAAAAAGATATTATCACGAAGCATAAAAACGGATAGCATTATTGATGGCTGGTTTTTTAATGCTAACTTTTTTGCTTTCAATCCTGCCATTTTCCAAGAGCTTGGATTTCCAATGAGCACCATTAGAACTGACGACAAGGAGTTATTAATAAAGTCACTAAATTTTTTAGAAGAAGTTTACCGATATCAAACCGGTGAACGTATTAACGAGATCGAATCCGTTTGGAGAGAAACCAGGCGAGGTAAAAAAAGATGGACAGGTAGGTGGATGAAAAGAATATTTGATGGTCATAAAGGAGAGCAAACCCATAATTTTGATTGGATCTCTGACACCGAAGTTATCTATCAGAATACCTATGGGGTTGGTTTATCAGGGGGGAGTGAAGCAAGTCTTTATCAACTAGATAATAAAGGGAGTTGGCAAAAGGTAAAGTCTCTTCAAAAGTTAATACGTTAAGTAGGCTATGATTAAGCCAATTGTTTACATAGACATGGATGGAGTAATAGCCGATTTTTCAAAAGCGATTAAAACTCATCCGAAGTCAAGTTTAGAGTCCTACCAAAAAGTCCCTGATCATATCCCCGGCATATTTGAGCACTTAGAATTGGTTGCTGGAGCAAAAGAGGCTATCAATCAACTCCATTTATCGAATAAATATGACTTGTTTATATTGACAACTGCTCCGTGGGATAATCCTACAGCTTGGATGCACAAGCGCTTATGGATAGAGAAACACTTTGGAGAGATCTTCTGTAAAAAAGTGATTATTACCCACAGAAAGGACTTGTTAATTGGTGATTATTTAATCGATGACCGCACTGCTAATGGCGCGGGTGACTTTAAGGGAACTCATATTCATTTTGGGTGGGACTACATTAACGACAGGTTCAATGAATATCGTGACTGGACCGCCGTTTTGAATTATTTTGAAAAAAACGGGTGAGTCTTATTTCCTATAGTTTTAAAAATTTATTTTGAGGTATTTAACTAAATCACGATTCAAGTTAGGGCTTGAATGCCCGAATAAACTTTTCTATACCAAAAAAGATGAGTATGCTAATCAAAAAGACGAAAATCCTTTTTTAAATGCTCTAGCCTCAGGTGGGTTTCAGGTGGAAGAATTAGCACGATTGCATTTTCCTAATGGGCATTTGGTAGATGATGCTCAAGGTGAGAAGTATAACTACGAGCTAAAAGTAGAAGAAACCAACCAATTGCTTCAAAATGAAAATGTGGTTATATATGAGGCGGCTTTTAAGTACGAAAATCTGTTTGTTCGTGTAGATATATTAGAGAAAAAAGGACGTCAAATCAATTTAATTGAAGTCAAAGCCAAATCCTTTAAAGATGGTCACAAAGAGGTCACGTATAATTCAGAATGGAAGTTCTATTTATTTGATGTGGCCTTTCAAAAATACGTAATTGAAAAAGCGCATCCGCATTTTCGTGTGAGCCCGTATTTAATGTTAGCTGATCAACTGAAGACAGCATCTCTAGATGGGTTAAACCAAATGTTCCGTATTAAAAAGAACAGTGGCAATAGAACGGGTATAGAAAAAAGGGAAGATCAATTAGCACAGTTTGCATTTCCAGAAGACTCAGTGTTATCCCTCAAAGATGTGACTGATATCATCACTAAAATTGAAGCAGGTGAACATCGCATTTTAGAAGATTATGAATTTGAAGATGCCATTGCGGTGTTATCTCAAGCCTATCTAGACGACCGTTATTTTGGTTTTCCTCTTGATTATGCTAAATGCAAACACTGTGAATTTAGAACTGAGACAGACTTAAAAGATAAAAAATCAGGGTTTGAAGCCTGTTTTAAAAAGCAATTAGGGTGGAAAGAGGATGATTTCAAAGCACCAAACGCTTTTGAGATTTGGGATTTTAGGCGTTGGAAATACCTTACTGAGAAAGGCAAACTAAAGCTCAATGAAATTGAGGATGAGGAATTTGGTGCCAACAAGCCCAAGGTGGTTGGTCTTTCAAGAATTGAGCGTCAATTAATTCAAAAACACAAGGCTCTTAGAAATGAAAATACTAGTCATATTGATGTCACAGGTTTGCGCGATGAAATAGCGAAATGGACTCCCCCGTACAATTTTATTGATTTTGAAGCATCCACGGTAGCTTTGCCTTTTTACCGGGGTCAGCATCCCTACGAAAAAGTAGTATTTCAATTTTCTCATCATATTTACCACGAAGATGGACGCGTTGAACACGCCAACGAGTTTATCAATGTGAATCCGGGAGAGTTTCCAAATTTTGAATTTATCAGGGCGCTGAAAGTCGCATTAGAAGGGAATACAGGCTCCGTGTTCCAATATTCGCCTTACGAAAATTCAACTTTAAATCAAGTCAAGGCACAATTAGAAGTCTCTTTAGAAGATGACAGAGAATCTTTGATCGATTTTATCAAAAGCTTGACCACACCTCCAAAAAGTAATGATTACAAAGGTGAAATATGGCACGCTGAGCGAGAAATGATTGACTTATGTGAGGTAATAAAAGCTTTCTATTTTAATCCTTACACGAAAGGAAGTAATTCCATAAAGGCGTTATTACCAGCCATTTTTAAAAATAGCGACCTGATAAAAGAAAAGTACAGTCAACCTCTGGCTTCAATAAATGTGACGAGTAAAAATTTCCCTAGTCATTACCGATGGTTGAGAATGATAAATGGCGAAATAGAAGACCCCTATAAATATTTAGACAAACCCTTTTCAGACTGGAATGCTGATTTTGAACGAAAAAGTGATATCGAGGAAATTAATGATGGTGGTGCAGCATTGACTGCCTATGGATTAACTCAATACTCTGATATGACTACCGTTGAACGCGATAGACTACGCAAGGCTTTACGAAAATATTGTGAGTTAGATACTCTTGCAATGGTAATGATATTTGAGCATTTACAGGATGTTGCGTCACAATAGCCCTAATCTTGTTTTGCAAGTGATTGGAGAGAGAGGTTTATCTTGTGAACATGGATGAACGCATGGACGAGGCGTGCCATCACCAATAAAAAACACAAGCGATAAAGCACTTTTGTGAGGTGGTTTTCCGCCGGCTCCGCGATGCCGACAAGGCTAATCATAGGATTTGCGGCCATTTTTTAGTTACTTACAACCCTAAATTGTAACTTCATTATTATGAAAAATAAATTCTTACTTTTTGCGGTCGGTTTACTGCTCGTGTCTTGCCAGTCGAACAACTCACCGGAGGATGCCGTACGCAATGTCGTAAATGCGTTAATTCAAGGTGACTGTGAGGCTTTTCAGGCCGGTTGTTCGGAAGAGCAGGGTGAAGATATCCAGGAATGGTGCTCAGACGAGAAAGATTGGGGTCAGGATGTCGAAAGGGCAAAGGAAATGTATGGCGATCGTTTTGATTGGGAAGTTTCTTCAGCCAGATTAGAATTTACTTCTCCTGACGGATCTGACTCGGAAACCCTTGACGTAATCCTGGAAAATGGGATTTGGAAGGTAGACCCTTGACGTAATCCTGGAAAATGGGATTTGGAAGGTAGATTTTAACTAACCCTTCTGACAAGGAGAAGCCATCACACGGATTTACATTGAAGCCGGGGTGCCGAGTGCATCCCGGTTTTATTTTTTGGAGATCTGCTTAAGTAGGTCAATCTTATTTCCTGCTTGACCAAATGGGGGTTGAGGGTGTTCGGCTTCTGTCCTGCTGGGTCGACAAGTAAAGTGGACTTTACATCCTGGATGAATTTGTAAAGCCTACTTGACCAAATCCGGGTTCAGGGTGTTCGGTTTCTGTCCTGCTGGGTCCACGAAGTGACCAGTTAGCTCGAGAACTGCGAAGCAGTTCAGCCCCTCTGCCGAGCGCTGGTTTCAAGCTCGCTTGGGAATAATCGATCGAGGAGGGGTAAGCGCGTCAGCGCTCGAGCCCAATTCACTCTGAGTAAAAGGTGAACAATAACCGCAGGTCAGAGACTCCCTGCTAGTCTCCCTGCTCTTCGTTGAATTCAGCCCCCGTCGGTAAGAAAAAGAGATCCTTCAGACCAAAGAAATTCAACTTCGTAAGATTGCCGCTTGGCATCTTTACTCCGCAAAAATTCGATGTTTAGCTTTACGAACGTTTTTTCGCAGCTATTGATAGCTCCAGGCCATTCAGTAGGTATTGATTTCATGGAAATCAGCGACAAATCAAGAATTTTTGCGCCCTTGTCCTTGATTGTGCCATACATATCAGCAATTGTATACTGCATGTCCTGGTTCATGCCTTCAATAATGGACTGTCGCTCGGGGTTCATGATTTCATCACAAAACAAGTGTCTTCCCTGAACCAAGGCACACTCGCCTGCTGTCGTTGCCGAGATCCAGTCGTTGCATGCTTCATTTAAAAGCGTTTTTTCTTGTTCGGAGACTTTCATCAGTCTGTCGTAGCGAACAAGGAACCGTACAGCAGGTTGCCCACCTCCTAATGTTCTTACATCCCAAACTGATTCTTCGTCGTCCCAAGAGGAGTAGGCATTGCTCAATGATAAGATTGTTTTTCTCTCTCCAGTTCGCTCACCAGCTTCTATTGCATATTGTTCGAGTGATGCGCTTCCATAGCTCATTCTAAGTTCCACATCACTTGATTCTAATGAATAAGGAAGGCCTCCATTGCGGTAGAATTCCTCTGAAGATGCGTCTATGTCAACCTTGCCAATGTGTGATTCTGTCAAAACGAAAAAATCATAGACCAATCCTGGGGACATGCAAGGATTTTCGTTTGACCGACTCACGAAAAGTTCACAGTTTGGGGAGACATAGATCTCCTCAGGGGATTTGACAACGAATGTTTTCGGAGAAGTATCGATCGATTCTGAAAACAGAGTCATGCTTGTAAAAGCAGAAGATTCGAAGTCTCCAGCCCAATCCCAAAACGCCACGTACCAATCATCATCAATTGTGAAGACACCGGAGAATGATGGGTACGCACAGCCAAAGGAGCTATGAGGAATACGATCATTGGTGCAACGAGAAACAATTTCATCAGGGGGAGTTAACTCATTCAACAGCACGGCGTACCAGTCTCGTTCTTCTTTGTTGCAAAGAGTGCGTACCCTTTCGAACGCACACATGTTGGCCCATGAATCTCGCAATGATTGAATTTTGGCAGCTAGACGAGGTGAGGAGGTGTCTTCTAAAATCTTGTTCGCTGAGACCAGGGTTTGTTCTGTTTCGTTCAAAGACTTGTGACAGGTGGTTAGTTTGCCTCGCATCACCTCAAGTGAATCTTCAAAAATTGTGGTTCGTGCATCCAAATCTGCCTTCGCTCGCTTTAATTCGGCCTTGGCAGCAATAAAATCCATCTCAAATTGATCGCGATCAAACGTGATTGTCACCACCTCTTCAAGCAGCTCTTTTTTGTTCATCTTTTGAAGGGGAGTGTCATCCTGACATATGGCATCGCCGCACACTGAAATTAACAGGGCGAATACTACCAAGAGCCTGAATGGCCTATTGGCAGATTTTTCCAACAGAATTGATTGTTTCATGAGAGTTGAGTTTGGTAAATGTAATGAATCACTGCTCTTGGATTCATGAAAAAGGTATACCTCATCGGGGTTTTGAGTTTTACATGTGCAGGAGCATATTCACTCGTTGAATTCGACAATGCCGAATGTTCGTCAGAATTAACTTCAGTAGATTGTCCATGCACTCCCGACTGCATGCCGGGAGATGCATGGTGCACATGTCCGCAAACCTGCAGCAACTAATTTATTTTGATGTGTGCGGTGGTCGCAACAGGTTCTCAATAGATTCTGGAACGATTCTTG
>Ga0115569_10002844_pt1 | contig 12999 bp, 10 predicted proteins | sample COGITO_mtgs_1205_2_FD_87295 | JGI IMG/M metagenome (GOLD analysis project Ga0115569, IMG submission 87295) | Pelagic marine microbial communities from North Sea - COGITO_mtgs_120503 | ecosystem: Environmental > Aquatic > Marine > Epipelagic | place: Germany:Helgoland, sampling site Kabeltonne...
AGCCAGTGCTATCCGGACGTTGCAGCACTTTCAATTAAGCCCTGGAGCGCGTATAGCTCTCGCCATGCCTGCCGAATTTGTAGGTGGCATGATGATGGTCATCCGAGCAGCTGTTGGTAGCTTGGAATTGGAAGTCGTGGAACCGAAGTTGATGCCTTCTTTTTCGAAGAACACAATGGACTTTGTAGCGCTCACCCCGGCGCAAGCGCGCGCGATGTGCGCCTCAAAAAAGCATGGCCAACAGATGGGTCAGTGGAAGACGTTATTGCTCGGAGGAGCGCCTGTTCAATCGGATTGGCTTGGAGGGTTGTCAAAGGAATTAAAGGTCTACGAGTCCTTTGGAATGACGGAAACGATCAGTCACTTTGCCGTTCGGCAAGTGGCGCCAATTCTGGAAGATGCATTTCAATGTCTTCCCGGCATTGAAGTTTCCTCAGAATCCAATGGGGCGTTGAGCGTCCAATTGCCCAATCAGTCAATGGTACAAACGAACGATGCCGTGGAGATCGTCAATTCTCGGACATTCCGATGGCTCGGTCGCCTCGACGACGTGATCAATTCGGGTGGGGTGAAGGTGCATCCCAGTGCCATTGCGGCCCTCCTTTCGCCAAACATTGCGGAGCCTTTTGTGGTCTATGGACGGCCCCATGAGGGATTGGGAGAGGAGGTTGTTTTGAGAATCCATGCACAAGAAGAGCCGCAGGATGCCGACCAGAGGCGCGTTGAGCTGAATCACGTGTTTTCTACGTCGCTGCCTCGGAACCACGCGCCGCGTTCGATAGAATGGAAGCCCATGGAAAAAACCCGCTCAGGAAAATGGAAAAGCCCCCGATGATGACAAAGGAAGATCTACCGGTGTTGGTATTTGCGACCCACAATGCAAACAAAGCAGCTGAAGTCGAGCGCATGTTGGAGGGGCGTTACCGAATCCTCACCTTGAATGACATCGGCTGCAATGAAGAAATCATTGAAGATGCGACCACGTTGGAGGGCAATGCGCAAATCAAGGCCCGCTATGTCAAGACACAGTATGGGTTGGATTGTTTTGCTGACGATACGGGACTAGAAGTCGACGCCTTGGGTGGGCTTCCGGGTGTCAAAACAGCCCGATATGCAGGCGAGAATGCAGACTCAAGTGCGAACATGGAAAAGCTGATTCACGCGTTGGACGGGGTTTCAGAAGACAAGAGGCAGGCACGGTTCCGTACGTGTATTTGCCTGATCCAGGGTGAAGAGGAAGTTGTGTTAAAGGGGGTGTGTGAAGGCAGGATTGCGCTGGCATTGGAAGGCACAGAAGGGTTTGGATACGATCCGATTTTTCATCCAAATTCAGAATCCAGAACGTTTGCTGAAATGAGTCCGGCAGAAAAAAACACCGTGAGTCACCGTGGTCAGGCGGTGCGAAAAATGGTGAATGCATTGTTGGCAAGGTTTCAATGAAAATTGCGCGTGAACGCTAAGAAGTTGCATCTTTGTCCTGTAAACTGCAGTGCAGATGAATTATCTGGATTTTGAAGAGCCCATTCGCTTGTTGCGTGACCAGCTTGCCCAGGCAAAAGAGTTGCAAGAGACGAGTGATGTGGACATGGAGGCCTTGGTGCAGGACTTAGAGTCTAAAATTCGAGAAGTCACTGAAAAAGTGTACTCGGATTTGACGCCGTGGCAACGCGTGCAAGTCAGCCGTCACCCAGACCGACCGTATACCTTGAACTACATCGACGCCATCACCGGCGGTCGATTCATGGAATTGCATGGAGACCGGACCGTCAAAGATGACAAAGCCATGGTTGGAGGCTTTGGCTTTATTGATGACCAATGTGTCATGTTCATCGGTCAACAAAAAGGCATCAACACAAAAATGCGGCAGTATCGAAATTTCGGTATGGCCAATCCGGAAGGGTACCGGAAAGCCTTGCGTTTGATGAAGTTGGCTGAAAAATTCAATCGACCGGTTGTAACGCTCATTGATACTCCTGGAGCATATCCTGGACTTGAAGCGGAAGAACGCGGTCAGGGAGAGGCCATTGCACGCAATCTCATTGAGATGTGTCAGTTGAAAGTGCCCATCATTTGTATCGTCATTGGAGAAGGAGCCTCAGGAGGGGCTTTGGGCATCGGGATCGGAGACCGCGTTTTGATGTTGGAGAATACCTGGTATTCCGTAATCAGTCCTGAATCGTGTTCTTCCATCTTGTGGAGGAATTGGGAACATAAAATGGAAGCTGCTGCTGCATTGAAATTAACGGGGGAGGACATGCTCAAATTGGAGTTGATCGATGGGATCATTCCAGAGCCGCTTGGAGGAGTCCATGCAGATCGAGAAGCGATGTATGACTTGGTAAAAAAGGAAATCAAAACGCACTTAGCGAAGCTCATGCCGATGGACGCCAATAAGCGTGTCGATCAGCGAATTCGCAAGTTCTCGTCGATGGGAGTCGTCGATGGCTGAGGTTGTCTCGGGATTGCTTAGTTTTGTCACGAATTTGAAGATTCACAACACAGTATGAACCGTATTTATTACACCATGAAGTCTCCAATCACGTTGGTTGCTGCTTCCCTTTTGTTTCTCGCCGGATGTACCGGCCTGGGAAGCATGGAAAAAGAAATTGAAGCTTTGGGTCTCCAAGCAACACCTGAACCGCTGATTTTACGCGGTGACCAGGTGGAACTGAAGATTGAAGGCAAGTTTCCACCCAAGTACTTTGCTAAAAAAGTCAGCATGGAAGCGACCCCCGTTCTTACATGGGAAGGAGGTGCCGCTGAATATGACGCCCAGGGATTCCAGGGCGAGGATGCCGCTGGAAATTTCCAAGTCATCCCATTTGAAGCAGGCAAATCGTTCGTCTATGAGGCGTCAGTTCCTTTTGACGCCGCAATGGAAGATGCGGCTGAATTGGCTGTCCGAATCTCCGGAACACAAGGCAACAAATCGGCTACGTTTGATCCGGTGGTCATTGGAGCGGGTGTGATCACGACTCCATTGTGGGTGCAGTCAGATGACCAGTTCATCGCTGTTCCTGATGCCTATAAGCGTGTGATTTCTTACACCCAAGCCGCAACCGTCAACTATTCTGTAAATGCATCAGGGGTGCGCGGATCAGAATTGCGAGATGCCGATTGGCAAGAGCTCAAGACGTTGATTAAATTGGCCGCGTCTGCTGACAGTGTGACGTTGACAGGAGTGAACATCGAGTCGTATGCGTCACCAGAGGGTGAGATTACACTGAATGAAGATTTGGCCAGCGACCGTGCAGGTTCTGCTGCCAAAGCAATGGCCAATGAGTTGAAGCGATCTAAAATTGCTACCAACGATGCCTTTTACAATGAATCTCCTAAGGGAGAGGATTGGAATGGGTTTAAGAGCTTGATGAAGGCTTCTTCGATTGCGGACAAGGATTTGATCTTGCGCGTGTTGGAGATGTATTCTGACAAGAACAAGCGAGAGGAAGAAATTCGCAACATCGCCAAGACGTACAAGGAGATCGAGAAGGACATCCTTCCTGAACTGCGTCGTTCTCAGATGGCAGTGAGCTATGATGTTGAAGGCTACACGGATGAAGAGTTGATTGCTATGAGCATGGAGAGTCCGCAAATGTTAACGGCAGATGAGTTGTTGTTCGCGGCGACTTTGTTCGAATCGGTAAATGATAAATTGACCGTTTTTGAAAACGCGATGCGCGTGCACACAACTGATTTCAGGGCATACAACAACGCTGGGTGGTGTTTGACTGAAATGGGCCGCAATACACAAGCGAAGGAGTTGTTCAATCAAGCGTTGACTTTAGGCCGGAACAAAGCTGTTTTGAACAATGTAGCAGCAATCAAGCGTCAGGAAGGCGATGTTGATGGTGCAATGAAATTGCTCAACGAAGCGAACGGAGCAGGTCCTGAAGTGGCTTACAACAAAGGCATCATTTTGATTCAAAAGGGTGACTATCCTTCTGCGATTTCAAACATGGGTCGTTCATCTACGGTCAATGTAGCGTTGGCTAAGATGCTCAATGGAGATGCCTCTGGTGCAAAAACAACCTTGGAGAATGCAGGCGACGACAGTGCTGTCGCAAGCTATTTGATGGCCGTTGCATGTGCCCGTTTGGGTGATGCGAACGGTGTGAAAGTTCATTTGGCTGAGGCTTTAGCTAAGGATCCTGGATTGCGTGCTAAATCTGAAAAAGATTTGGAATTCCGCAATGTCAGAGACCAGCTGGGCATGTAATTGCTCGAAAGCATTTCGAAAAAGGCCGCTCCATTTGGAGTGGCCTTTTTCGTTTTTAAACCGCGAGAACTTGGTTACTTTGGTCAGATGAAATACGCGACGGTTGTTTTTTGTTTGCTTCTTGGGATGTTCAATGCGTTCGATGGATTGGGCCAAACGAGCAAAGAGGTCAGTACCCATTTATTCGATTTGCCTGGCGTAGAATTTGACGCAATTCCTGCACCTTCTCCGTTTGAATCATCTTGGGTTTTGATGGTGAAACAGCCTTTGGACCATGAACACCCTGAGTTGGGGAGTTTTCGTCAAAAAGTATATCTGTCTCATTATGAAGCGGACCGTCCTGTTGTTTTGGTGACAGAAGGGTACAATCGAGGAAGAAATTATGCGAGTGAACTGGCAACGGCTATCGGAGCCAATCAAGTGGTTGTGGAGCATCGGTTCTACGGAGCCAGCATGCCAGACTCCATGGACTATACGTATCTAACGATTCGTCAAGCTGCAGCTGATTTGCATCGGATCAAGGAGATGTTGGCCGGTCTGTATGAAGTGCCGTGGTTGGCTTCGGGGATTAGTAAAGGAGGTCAAACGACGTTGTACTACCGGTACCTCTATCCGGAAGATGTTGCGGTGAGCGTGCCGTATGTAGCACCCATCAATTTGGCTTTGGAGGACACCCGGATTTATGACTTTCTGAATGCTGTGGGCTCTCGATCGTGTCGAAGGGACATTCTCGAGATACAACGACGAATTCTATCGGATTATGAAGCATGCTTGACGCGTTTAAAGTGGCACGCGAAGGGTGAGGGGTTGGAGTTTGGTTATTTGAGTTTGGAAGAGGCCTTTGAATATGCTGTGCTCGAGTATCCTTTTTCATTTTGGCAATGGGGGATGGATTGTTCTGGCATACCCGATGCATCAGCGGACTTAGAGGTGGTTTTGGACCACTTTTTAGAAGTGAGCGGCTTGGCTTTTTTCTCGAATACGAGCATGACAGATTATGCGTCACATTATTACCAGTGTGCGCGTGAGTTTGGTTACTACAGCTATGAAACGGAGGCGGTTTCCGATTTACTTCGCGCCCTTCCAATAGACGTCAATCCATCAGCGATCTTCACTCCGAATCACGAAGAGGTTCCTTACGATGAGGAGCATTGGCTCGGGAGGTGTACGATTGGTTGGAGGCATCGGGCGAACGCATTCTCTACATCAATGGAGCTTTGGATACGTGGAGTGCAACAGCGATGCCAAAGCGCGAGGACCGCGACGCCCTTTATTTCTTTTTAGAGGGTGAAAGCCACAGCTCAGCGCGGATTCGAACGATGGATTCGGATCAAAAGCGAGAAGTCAAGAAGGCATTGGAGCGGTGGTTGGAAATGCCCATCACCGGATCGCTCTCTGAAATTGAGGAGGCGGACTAACCGGGCAATCCGATGCGCTTTGCAGCATGCCATAGAACAATGCCCGCACAGACGCTGACATTCAGACTTTGTTTGACTCCGAATTGGGGGATTTCCACCACAATTTCGGATGCATCACACGTGTTAGGCTCAACGCCTTTCACTTCATTGCCAAACACAAGGGCCCATTTTTCTCCGACTTTTGGCTCCCAGTTGAGGATGGAAATGCTGTTTGTGGTTTGCTCAATCGATGCGATTTTATAGCCTTGTTCGCGCAATTTCGCAATGGCTGAAAGTGCATCGGAATGCGCTGACCAAGGCACGTGTTCATCGGCGCCCAAAGCACTCTTAAGGATGTCCCGCTGAGGAGGGTGAGCGGTGTAACCGCACAAGTCGATGCCGCTAATTCGAAAGGCATCTGCCGTTCGAAAGAAAGCACCGACATTGAGTCCAGATCGAATGTTCTCAAGAACAACTCTCACGGGCACGGTCTCGGATTCGGTATACGCTTCTGGACGCGTGCGTTCTCCCAATGGGCTCATGCTTTTTTGGATTCTAAGAGTTTCTTCAATGCCAAGTATTCATCACGTAAACGAGCGGCTTCCATAAAGTCAAGATCTTTTGCTGCGCGTTCCATGACCTTCTTCGTGCGCTCGATCGTTTTCTGAAGCGCCTCAACACCCATGGCATTCACAACAGGGTCAGCGGATAGCGTTTCCATGGTGACATCGGGTTCTGCCGCCAAATGGCGTGGCCGGTCTTCGATGCTATTGCTTTGCTCGAACATGGTATTCCGCTGTTTCTTAATCTGAGTCGGTTTCATGCCATGCTTCACGTTGTATGCCTCTTGCTTCTCTCTTCTCCGTGCTGTTTCGTCAATCGTCATGGCCATGGACTTGGTGATCCGGTCACCATACATGATGACACGGCCTGAGATGTTTCTAGCCGCTCTGCCCGCAGTTTGAGTCAGTGAGCGGTTTGATCTCAGAAAGCCTTCTTTGTCCGCGTCCATAATCGCAACCAGTGCGACTTCAGGAATGTCCAAGCCTTCCCGCAAAAGATTGACGCCGACGAGCACATCGAATACACCGTCTCTCAATTCTCGTATGATTTCGACACGGTCCAATGTTTTGACATCGGAGTGGATGTAGCGTGTTTTGATGCTCAGGCGTTCGAGGTATTTGGTCAACTCTTCAGCCATACGCTTGGTCAGGGTGGTCACTAGAGTGCGGTCTCCTGCGGCTATGGTGCCTTGAATCTCATTCACCAAATCATCCACTTGGTGTTCACAAGGCCGGACTTCGATGGGCGGGTCTAACAATCCAGTAGGGCGAATCACTTGTTCCACGACGATGCCTTCAGACTTCTCCAATTCATAATCGGCGGGTGTTGCAGAAACATAGAGCAGCTGCCCCGTGATGTCATGAAACTCATCGCCTTTGAGTGGACGATTATCCAGGGCAGAAGGTAGTCGGAATCCATAGTCAATCAGGGCAGTCTTTCGCGAGCGGTCACCACCGTACATGGCCCCAATTTGAGGCATGGTCACGTGACTTTCATCCACGATGAGTAGGAAGTCATCTGCGAAATAGTCGAGCAAGCAAAAAGGGCGTTCTCCGGGTTTTCTGCGGTCGAAGTACCGGCTATAGTTCTCGATTCCATTGCAGAAGCCGATTTCCTTGATCATCTCTAAATCATACAAAGTTCTTTCCTCCAACCTTTTGGCTTCCAGGAATTTGGATTGCTCTTGAAAGAAGTCTTTTTGTTTCTCCAAGTCCTGTTGAATTTCCCAAACAGCTTGGTCTGTTGTTGATTTACTCGCGACGAATAGATTCGCTGGGTAGATGACGATGTCGTCAAACGTGTGTAGGGTCTGTCCGGATTCCGGGTCAATGGTCTGCAATGCTTCGATTTCATCTCCCCAAAATTGAATGCGCAAAGCATGATCTGCATAGGCTAAGAACACATCGACGGTATCGCCTTGAACGCGGAATGTACCCCGCTTGAACTCCGCACGTGTTCGGCTATACAAGCTGCTGACCAGGGCGTGCAAGAAGGCATTGCGCCCCCATTTCTGTCCAACGTTGAGAGGGATAATGCTTTTGTGAAACTCAACCGGGTTGCCGATGCCATAGATGCAGCTAATGGATGCCACAACAATGATGTCCCGTCGTCCACTCAGCAAAGCTGAGGTCGTGCTTAACCGGAGCTTTTCAATCTCCTCGTTGATTGCCAAGTCCTTTTCTATGAAGGTGTTGGTTGAGGCGATGTAGGCTTCAGGTTGGTAGTAGTCGTAGTAACTGACGAAATACTCAACGAGATTCTCAGGGAAAAACTCCTTGAATTCCGAGTATAGCTGTGCGGCTAACGTTTTGTTGTGACTGAGGACCAGCGTCGGGCGTTGTGTCTGCGCGATGACATTGGCAGCCGTGAACGTCTTTCCTGATCCTGTAACTCCTAGAAGTGTTTGGTGCTTGGTGCCTTGTTGCACGCCCTCCACAAGTTGTCGGATGGCCTCGGGTTGATCACCCGCAGGTTTGTATTCGCTTTGGAGTTTGAATTTCATGCGGTAGGTGCTTCAAATTTACGTGCGGTGAAGCGCAATTCATCCGAGATTTTAAGAAACAAAAAAGCCAGGCTTTTGGCCTGGCTTTTTTCTTGCAGTTGTTGTGGCAATCAGTCTGCCACTACATCAAATTTCACCGTAACGATGACTTCTTTGTGCAACTTAATCGTTGCTTCATACGAACCGAGTTCTTTGATGCTGTCATCGGTGAAGTGAATCAACTTCCGGTCAATGTTATGACCGGCAGCTTGAATGGCTTCAGCCAATTGAATGGAGTTGACAGAACCAAAGATCTTGCCGCTTTCGCCGGCTTTCGCTCCGATTTTTAATGTCAATCCTTCCAGTGACTTGCCCAATGATTGAGCCAATTCCATCGCTTTCGCAGCCTTGTGAGACTGTTGCTTGATGACTTCTGCTACCACCTTCCGTGCGGAAGGAGTGGCGGATGTAGCCAACCCTTTTGGGATGAGGAAATTGCGTGCGTAACCGCTTTTGACGGTGACGATGTCGTTTTTGCTACCAAGTAGTTCGACGTCTTGCTTCAGAATGATATCCATGATCGTCGGATTTAGCGGAGGTTGTCAGCCACATATGGCATCAAAGCCAGGTGACGTGCCTTTTTGATGGCCTGGGCCACCTTGCGTTGGTACTTCAGGGAGGTGCCTGTCAATCGACGAGGCAAAATCTTGCCCTGCTCGTTGCAGAGCATCAACAAAAAACTAGCATCCTTGTAGTCGATGTACTTAATGCCTTTCTTCTTGAAGCGGCAGTACTTCTCCTTCTGGGTGTCAATGCTGATGGGGTTCAGGTAACGGACGTTCTTGTCAGCCATGGTGATTCTTTTTTAAGAATTAAGCCTCTTCGGCAGTTTCAGGAGCGGCCGTAGGGGCTTGGCTCGACTTGTTGCGGCGTGACTCAGCATACACAGTGTGATGCTTGTCCATCCGAGTCGATAGGAATCGGATGATGCGCTCGTCTCTCCGGAATTCAGTTTCGAAGGGCAGGATTACAGGAGCCTCAGCCTCAAACTCAAACAGTTGGTAGAAGCCCGAAGACTTCTTCTGAATGGGATAGGCCAATTTTCGTAATCCCCATGATTCCTCATGATCAATGGTAGCACCATTGTCCTTGAGGTATGCACGGTACTTCTCTACTGTTTCCGCTACCTGCTCAGCAGATAGCACGGGAGTCATAATGAAAACAGTTTCGTAACGATTCATGTAGAACGGGGTTTGTTAAATGGGGGGCAAAAGTAATTCAGGAACCGCTGAAAAGCAATAACTGATCGTGCTGATTTCGAGTGGCTTTATTCCAATCTGAGTGGGCCGTTGTTCGTTGTCTGTTCAAAACTCCGCTTCCTTCGCCAAGAACAGCGCCCGATATTCGCAGAGTCTATCAACAAAATGGAATCGAGCAACGCAACCTATACCGTATCCGCCCTCAAATATCGTCCACAGGAATGGGACGCCGTTGTAGGACAAGAAGGGATTACACGTACCCTCAGGCAAGCCATTGATCAAAATCAAGTGGCTCAAGCCTATTTGTTTTGCGGTCCAAGGGGTGTCGGTAAAACCACGTCGGCGAGGATTTTCGCTCGGGCCATCAATGATTTTGATGCAAATTCAGGAGAAGACTATGCGTTCAATGTCTTTGAATTGGATGCCGCCTCCAACAATAAGGTTGAAGACATTCGATCCATTGTAGACCAAGTGCGGATCCCGCCTCAACGCGGTAAGTATAAAGTGTACATCATCGATGAGGTGCACATGCTTTCTCAAGCGGCGTTTAACGCTTTCTTGAAGACGTTGGAGGAACCGCCGCCTCATGCGGTGTTTGTTTTGGCTACAACCGAAAAGCATAAAATTCTTCCCACGATCCTGTCGCGTTGCCAAATCTTTGATTTCCATCGCATCACTGTGCCCGACATGGTGACACATTTGCAGGGCATTTGCACGCAAGAAGGAATCGAAGCCGAAGAAGCTGCTTTGCACGTCGTGGCAGTGAAGGCAGATGGAGCGTTGAGAGATGCGCTGAGTATTTTTGATCAACTGGTGGCCTTCGCTGGGAAGAAGTTGACGTACGAGGTGGTAGCGGAGCATTTGCATGTTCTCGATCATCAAACCTATTTTGAAGTGTTGCGTTGTGCGCTGGCCGGCGAAGTCGCTCCGGCACTGCTGGTCCTCGACGGGATCATCGCACGCGGTTTTGACCCCCATCACTTTATCTCAGGATTGGGATCCCACCTGCGCAGCTTGTTGGTGAGTAAAGATGCCTCCACGGTTCAGCTCATGGAAGGAACGGATGACCTGCGAAGGCAATTTGTTGAGCAATCGCAACAGACGGATTTGCACTTTCTGGTTCAAGCGCTCGATCATGTGAATAAAGCGGATGTTCAATACCGAGGTAGCAATCACCAGCGACTCCTTGTTGAGCTTACGCTGATGCAAATCTGCTCCCTTCGAGGAGTGGATAAAAAAAAAAATAGCCTCATAGCGATTCAAGCGGATGCTTGGCGGGCGAGCCGCTCAGTGAGCCGCCCCGCAATTCCTCCAACGCAGAAACCTCCTGTAGAGCGCGATGTGGCTCCTGAACCTGCCATGCCTGTGAAGGGTATAGATGTCGCGGAAGCTCAGCCGATGCCGGTCGCATCCGAAGATGTGATTCCGGCAGCTGTGGCTGCTGAAGAAAGGCAGGAGCCTCAGAAGTCCCCTGAAGTGGGGGTCTTGAAAAAACGCAGGGTAGCCCTATCGAAACCAAAGTCGCTCCAATCGTTGGTGGTGGACACACCGGAGGTGGTCAAGGAATTCGAACCCGTCTTGCGCGAAGCATTTGATTTGGGGCAGCTTCAGGAGGCTTGGAATCAGTTTGCGGAGGTGCAGAGACGAGCGGATCTACTCAATTTAAGTTCGACGCTTTTGGCGTGTTCGGTTGGATTGGAAAAGAAACAAATTCAAATCAAGCTGCTGAATAGAGTTCAAGAAGAGCAAATCAAGGAGGTTCGTGTCCAATTGCTCGAATATCTCAGAGGTGCTTTGAAGAACGATTTCATCGAACTGAACTTGCACGTCCCTGCAGCTGCTGAATCCGAAGTTTCGTCTCAATTCTTAACGGAACGCGAGCGATACGATGTTTTTGTGGACAAAAATCCACATTTAGACACGTTGAGAAAACGACTGGATTTGGATTTGGGATAAAACACAGATTCAAATTCCACGTGGATCGGGACTTTTTCTATTTTCAATTGAACGACTTGACCTCATTAGTGGTTTAAACAACATGAAGCGCATTTTTTCGGTTTTTACGATTTTTGCTGTCGTGGCCTTTTCGACGGAAATGTTTGCCCAATCCATAGGGGTGATTCGAGGAAAGGTGACCGATGCGGTGACCAACGATCCCGTTCCCTTTGCCAATGTGGTATTGCAGGGTGAAATCAAAGGGACAACGACTGATTTCGATGGTATTTTTGAATTGGCACAGGTTCCTACAGGGCTTCGTAATGTGCAATTTAGTTTTGTAGGCTACGATGCCATAACCATTTTTGAAGTCGAGGTCACGCCATCGAGACCAGCCGTCATCAGTGTGGTTATGAAGCCGTCGACTGTCGCAATCGCTGAAGCCGAAGTGCAGGGTTCGCGACGCGCTACGCAAGCCGAAGCACCTCTGAGCGTTCGGAGTTTGGGTTCCAATGAAATCAAGCGAAACCCAGGAGGAGGTCGGGACATTAGCCGGGCGATTCGCACGTTGCCGGGGGTGGCTGCCATCCCTAGTTTTCGAAACGACATTGTCGTTCGAGGAGGGGCTCCCAATGAAAATCGGTTTTACATCGATGGCATCGAAATCCCCAACATCAACCACTTCGCGACACAGGGAGCGAGCGGCGGTCCGGTAGGCATGATCAATGTTGACTTGGTTGAGAACATCGATTTCTATGCCGGAGCTTTTCCCGCAGCCCGTGGAAATGCCCTGAGTTCCGTGATGGAGTTCAGCTTCAAAGAAGCGCGAACCGATGAATGGACGGCCAACATGGTCGTGGGTACGAGCGACCTGGGATTGACCCTTGAAGGCCCAACAGGTGAAAAGTCATCGCTCATCATGAGCATGCGCAGAAGTTATTTGCAGCTGCTTTTCGAGGCCATCGGACTGCCGTTTTTGCCGATCTACAATGACTACCAGTTCAAGTGGACGGCGCGTCCTGATGACCGCAACGCCATCACTGTCATTGGTTTGGGGGCGTTGGATAATTTCGAACTGAACTTGGGCATTGCTCAGGACTCCGCCCAAGACAATTATCTTGACCAAGTGGCCATTTTGGGAGCGTTGGACATCCAACGGCAATGGAACTACACGCAGGGCGTGAAGTGGGATCGGTATCAAGACAACGGAAAATGGACATTCGTCGCGAGTCGGAACATGCTCAACAACCGCGCCTTCAAACACTTGGACAATGACGAAGAGAACCGCTTGATTCGGGATTACCTCTCTCAGGAGATTGAGAACAAGTTCCGGGCAGAGCGGAAATTATTTCTGAAAGAAGGAATGGAGGCGACCTATGGTGTGTTGTACGAGTATGCTAAATACAACAATAGCACTTCAGAAAAGCGACTGAATCCAGCCACGGGTGCACTGGAGTCGGTTGACTTCCAATCGGATTTTAAGGCACACAAATACGGCGCATTTGTTCAAGCCAATCGGCGATTGATGCAGGAGCGATTGACATTGTCAGCTGGGATGCGTATCGATGGCTCGACGGCTGCGTCGGGGCTGGTGAATCCTTTGAAACAGTGGTCTCCTCGGGTGTCTGCGAGTTTCGCCTTTGCTCC
>Ga0115569_10002866_pt1 | contig 12951 bp, 8 predicted proteins | sample COGITO_mtgs_1205_2_FD_87295 | JGI IMG/M metagenome (GOLD analysis project Ga0115569, IMG submission 87295) | Pelagic marine microbial communities from North Sea - COGITO_mtgs_120503 | ecosystem: Environmental > Aquatic > Marine > Epipelagic | place: Germany:Helgoland, sampling site Kabeltonne...
AGAAATGAGCAGGATGAAACCCGTTTAGGATTTGATGTTGACTACGATCGCATTATTTTTTCACCTGAATTTAGAAGTCTTCAAGATAAGACGCAAGTCGTGCCGCTTTCTTCAACAGACTTTGTGCATACACGACTCACACACAGTCTTGAAGTGAGTGTGGTGGCACGTTCTTTAGGGAGAAAAGCAGGGGTGAAAATTTTAGAAAAGCATCCCTATCTCAAAGAAGTGCATGGGTATAAAGCGAATGATTTTGGAGCCATTGTTGCTGCAGCGGCATTGGCACATGACATTGGGAATCCCCCTTTTGGTCATTCTGGTGAAAAATCCATTGGGCACTATTTTAAAAATGGACCAGGTCAAAAATTTAAAGACCAACTCAAGCCAAAAGAATATCAAGATTTATGTGATTTTGAAGGAAATGCGAATGGATTCAAAGTCTTAACGCAAGACAAACAAGGAACAAAAGGAGGGCTAAGATTGAGCTACGCCACTTTGGGCGCCTTTACAAAGTATCCTAAAGAATCACTCCCTGTAAAGCCAAATGCACATATTGCTTCTAAAAAATACGGCTTTTTTCAAACTGAAAAAACCAGCTTTTTAGATGTTGCAACCGAGTTAGGCTTAAACACACTTAGCACTGAAAACGCACAATTTTCTAGACACCCATTGGCCTTTTTAGTCGAAGCAGCCGATGATATTTGTTATACCATTATTGATTTTGAAGATGGGATTAATCTTGGATTAATTGAGGAAGATTATGCCCTCGAGTATTTGATTAATTTAGTAAGAGGCACCATCAATACCGAAAAATACAGCGCACTTCCTTCTACAAAAGAACGGGTAAGTTATTTAAGAGCTTTAGCAATTAGTACCCTGATTGAGGATGCGGTTCACATATTTATGGCGCATGAAAAAGAGATTTTAGCAGGGAAATTTCATGTTTCTATACTTGATAAAAGCAAATACCAAGCACAAATAAATGACATCATAAAACTCAGTGTAGAGAAAATATACAATTCCGACGAAGTTATCGACAAAGAAATCTCAGGCTTTGAAATTTTAAATCAGCTTTTGGATCGATTTATTTTAGCAGTTAATAATAATTATGAGAATGCGCCTACAGCTTATGACAAACTGTTGTTGAAACTTCTTCCAGACGAGATAGACGTTCATAATGACAGCCTTTACACAAGGATGCTAAATGTTTGCTATTTTGTATCCTTATTTTCCGATACAAAAGCGGTATTAACGTATAAAAAAATTAAGGGCTTGGCTTTTTAGTATCATTTTCTTATATTTGTATAGCCAATTTTGCTTTTTAAGAAACCCAAATCTTATGAAAAAGCACTACAAATTCCTATTACCCTTCGTTTTACTCTTGTCTATTTTTTGGTATTACAACCAAAATGAGGGCATTGAAACATCAAACAAACCAATTTCACTGACCTCCGAAAATTCAGAAACTTTAAAGTCTAAAGTTAAGCCCAAAAACTCAAGGCAACTTTTTGCTCAAGACCGATTGTTGCATGAATTTAACATGCAAAAAAATCCACTTTCAGGAACCATTCCAATGGAAGAAAAACAGCGTGAGTTTGACAACACGCTTTCAATAAAACAAGAGGGGCGATCAAACAGAACCACTTCGAGTACTTATGTTTCTAGAGGCCCTTCAAATTTAGGAGGCAGAACAAGAGCCTTTGCGGTGGATTTGACAGACGCAACTAGTAATACACTATTGTCTGGAGGTGTGAGTAGCGGTTTGTTTAGATCCACCAACGGCGGAACTAGTTGGACGAAAGTATCTGCTAATGATGAAATTCATAATGTCACTGCCTTGACTCAAGACCCTAGGGCTGGGTTTCAAAATAATTGGTACTACGGAACCGGGGAATGGACAGGAAATTCTGCCTCTTTAGGGGCAAGTTATAATGGGCGTGGTGTATGGCACTCTTCTGATAACGGTCTTACATGGGCACAATTAGCGGTAACCAGTTCTGTTTTTGAAAGTTATGATAGTGATTTTGACTTTATTAATGCTTTAGAAGTAAATCCTGTAAGTGGTCATTTATTTATAGCAACAGTAGGTAGTATTTACAGATACGATGGCACTAATTTCACACGTGAACAACAATCTTCAGGTTGGACTGATGTTATTATTGCTACCACGGGCAGAGTTTATGCAAGTTTAGAAGGGTCTGGCGTATGGACCTCCCCAACAGGGAATGGTTCTTGGACACGGATTGCACAAAATGGAACGCCTACAGCTTGGGCATCAACAGGTAGAATTGTCCTGGCAGAAGCCCCCTCCAATACCAATATTATTTATGCGCTCTACGAAAATGGAAATTCCAACGCTATTGAAGCAGACTTATGGAAATACGATTTAAGCACCACTACATGGACCAATTATTCTGCCAAACTTCCAGACGAACCAGGAAATGATTCACCAGGGAATGATCCTTTTGCGATCCAAGGAGGCTATGATTTAGTGGTGTCGGTAAAACCAGACAATGAAAACTTTGTAGTCATTGGAGGGACCAATGTTTATAAAATTGAAAACATTGTAAATGATGCCACTTTTGTAAGAATTGGGGGCTATGCTGATAATTTTGGGTATGCTCTTTATAGCGTTGGAGGTGTCAATCACCATTCAGACATTCATGCGTTAGAATTTGATCCTAACAACGATGATATACTTTATAGTGGCACAGATGGGGGGGTTCATAAAACGGTTGACATTTCCGCTGCGACGATCCCATGGCAAAGCTTAAATAATGGTTATGTGACCTATCAATATTACCATGTAGCTTTAGACCCCCAATCAGGAAGTAATATAGTAATTGGTGGCGCACAAGACAACGGAACGACAAGAGGTGGTACGGACGCAGGTTTAGCTGACAATACGACAATGCAATCCGTCTTTTCAGGAGATGGTGTTGCCGTCGCAATAGGAAGATTAAGCACTCTTACCAATTATCAATTATATGTTGGAGCTCAGCAGGGGATTTTCTACAGGGATAATAATGGATATACTGACATTGCTCCAGCGAATTCAAACAGTCAATTTGTGACTTATTTTTATTTAGATCCGGATAATAATAATAATCTTTATTATGCAGGAAATCAAACACTATACAAAACAAATAGCGCCACTACTGTTACACCAACAACTTGGACCAATGCTGGCACTCTAAATACAAACGAAAATTTAAGAACCTTTGCAACAACAAGAGGTACTTACAGTGCAGCAAGTAGTTATATGTTAATTGGCGGTAATAATGGGAGTGTTTTTAGATTTGATGATCCAGCCAACACAGCAAGTTTAAGTGCAGCTGTGAACATCACACCGAGTACATCATCAAGCGGCTCTATTGTAAGTGGCTTGGCGATTCATCCAACGAATCCAGACATTGTATTGGCGGTTTATGCAAACTACGGAATTAATAGTATTTTTCTAACTACGAATGCTACTGCGGCTAGTCCGACTTGGACTCTGGTAGAGAAAAACTTACCTGCGCACTCTATTCGATCCGCAGCCATTACGACCGTGGGTACAGAAATTATATACTTTGTCGGAACGGCGAGAGGTCTTTATAGCAACTCAGACCCAGTAAATAATAATTGGGATCTTGAAGGCGCTAATACCATCGGATTGGCAGTCGTCAGCAGCCTTGCATACAGACCTTCAGATAAAAAACTATTGATTGGTACACATGGAAATGGGATGTTTGAGACCACTGTTGAAGGGTCCTTATCCACAAAGAACTTCAGTAAAAATACGGACTTGTATTCGTTTCCAACTCCTACACTAGATGTGTTGAACTTTAGAAGCTCTACCATCGATTTTAGTAAGGAGATTGCCTATGAGATTTACAGTCTTACTGGCAAGTCTGTTTTAAAAGGAACCTTAAACAATAAAAAAATAGATGTCAGTAGATTGAATTCAGGCATCCATTTCGTGAACCTCAGAGCTGCAAACACGAATCACACACTAAAATTCATTAAAAACTAAATATTTTTTTATGCAAAGGGTTGCTCTAAGATTTATTTTTTTCATCATGATTATGGGCTGTGCTAGTAAATACAACCTTGAACCAAACACCATAATAAATACAAAAGAGTCGTATTATACGGAATGGAGCTCCCCTGTTAGAGACGGAGGTTCTGGGTATTCGACCTACATCGTTTTAGATGAAAAACTGGATTTAAATACCAAACAAATTGAAATTCAAGGGATCTATTTTCAAGATAAATACAGTGCTCTCAAATATCAAAAACCGCGTTTTTATCAGGGATTTATAAAAAAAAAAGCCAGCACCAATACTTTTGAAATGGATGAAGGAATGAGTCCCCCCTCGGATAAAGAAGCCGTTAACGAGGACATTCCATTCAAACTGACAGATCAAGAAGCGGTAATCGTTTATAAAGTCAAAAATGCTCTGAAATATATTAAAATAGGACTTCATAAAAAGGAAACTTTAGTATTTCCTATGTATAACAATAATAGTTTTTAAAAAAGGTATCGTCTAAAAAGTAATTTTAGACGATTTTTTTCGTGGTTATCAATCAATTAGGAATTTACAGGGTATTTGAACACAATTTTTTCTAGAGTCATTTTTTTTTTTGTAGCTTGCACCTAACCAATTTGCTTTTGTAATAAAAACTAATCTTATGAAAAAGCACTACACACTAGTATTTATTTTAGCATTCTTAGTTTCTTTAGGATGCTTTTTACTCAACAATAACACAACCACTGCCGAGACAGTGAGAGTCAAACACAAAACATTTTTAGACAACAGTCCCTTTAAAGAGACCAAAGGACTTACTAAAACACAGCGAAAAGCGAAAAGCTTACCGCCCAATGCTTATTTTGAAGAAGAGTGGGAGCTTACAATGAATCCCGAAAAGGGACGTCCAACTCCTGATAATTTAGAGGACATACGCGAGCAGCTTAATGCAGAGATGTCTGAAAGAGTCCCAGGAGATGCAGCCGACAATAATTGGATCTCAAGAGGTCCAGACAACGTAGGTGGTAGAACCAGAGCCATTATGTTTGATCCAAACGACGCCACAAATGAAACTGTTTTTGCAGGAGGTGTGAGTGGAGGTCTTTGGAAAAACACAAACATTTCCAATGCAAACTCAACTTGGACTCGTGTTAACATCCCTGAAAACTTAAACATTTCTACGATCATTTCAGACCCTAACAGCTCGACTACATTTTATATAGGTACTGGAGAATCGTATGTTGCGGGCGATGTAAACGGGGATGGTGTATGGAAATCTTCTGATTCAGGTGCGACTTGGACTAAAATATTCGGAGGTATTTCAGGCGCCACTAGTTTTCAGTCGGCATCTGATATTACAGTAAATTCACCCGCTGGAATTGCAGGAAATTACCAATCATTTCCAACCACAGCATTTGGACCAACTATTACAGCTACTCTTACCGCAGATCTGATTTTAGCAAACGACCCTACTGGGGTTGCTACAGAAGCTTGTAACGCTTTTGGAGCCACGGTAACTGGAAAAATTGCCGTCATACGAAGAGGTAATTGTAATTTTACTGATAAAGTGAAAAATGCTCAAAACTCAGGAGCTATTGGCGTTATTATGATGAATAATGTAGATGGTGCTCCCGTTCCAATGGGAGGGACAGACTCTACAATTACAATTTCATCCGTCATGATTTCAAAAGCGGACGGAGATATTTTAGAAACCGCCTTAAATGCAGGAACGGTGAATGGGTCTCTAAATCTTGCAGCCGGAACTTTCACTGGGAATTTAGTTCCAGGGATCCAACATATTAATGACATGAAAATCAGGAACAATTCAGGCGTTTCTGAGTTGTACGTTGCAGCTGGGGACACTTTTTATGGGACTGCCAATGCGACCACATATCTCGGCGGCCCTGAGTATGGACTCTACAAGTCCGTTGATGGAGGTGCAAATTGGTCTGAAGTTTCAATGCCATTAACAGCTAACAACCGAAAGCATTGCCCGAACGATATAGAGATTGCTTCCGACAATAAAATTTGGGTATCCACAGTAGAAAGCACTCTATATAATGAAGGCGGAGGAGTTATATTTTCCTCAACGGATGGAGTTACCTTTACAACAGCTTATACGGTTCCAGATGCAGACCGAACACAAATAGCAGTTTCTAGTACCACAGCAAATAAAGTCTACGTTTTGGCGGAAACTTCGACAGGGGTGACTATGAGACGAACAACAACGGGTTTTGTACCCGTATTTTTAGTTTCAAATATTACACCCCCAAATGATGCAGATACAGGGATTTCTGCTTGAGATTTTACGAGGGGACAAGCGTTTTATGACTTAATGCTTGAGGTGGATCCAACCAATGATGACATTGTTTTTGCGGGTGGAATCGATGCCTTTAAATCTTCGAATCAAGGGATTGCTTGGGATCAATTAACTCATTGGTATGGGGGATTTGGATTCCAGAATATGCACGCCGATCAGCACGCTGCAACATTTGCAACTAACGACGCCAGTAAAATGTTGTTTTCTAATGATGGGGGCGTATTTTATTCCAGTAATGGCGGTACTACTATTTCGGAAAGAAATAAAGGACTTATTACCGGTCAGTTTTACACGGTAGGCGTAGGACCAACCACGGCGTTCCCTACTGGGGATGTCTTTGCAGGAGGCTTACAAGATAATGGAACCCAGTTATTTCAAAATGCATCAACTACTGGACCAGATAGCACTACCGAACCTTATGGTGGTGACGGGGCTTACACCTTCTTTGATCAAGATGGGACGGATCGCTATTTTATAAGAAACTATGTATTTAATAGCGGATTAGAACTTTATAATTTTGACGGTGCAAACGTGACCATTAATAGCGAAAGTGCACAAAACGGCTCCTTCATCAACCCTGGTGCATTAGACTCTAATTTGGATATCTTATATACCAATTACAGTACAACCGCAAGTGGAAATTTAATTAGAAGGTATTCCGGAATTAAATCTTCGGCGACACTTGTTAAAACCACTTTATCGGATGCTAGTTTTGATAATAGACCAACAGCCTTTACAGTTTCACCACATACGACCACTTCTTCGACCTTGTTTGTAGGAACGGTTCTTGGGGATGTTTTTAAAATCACCAATGCCAATACAACTCCTATTTGGACTGAAATAGAATTGCAAAATGTCATCGTTGGGAGTATCTCTGATATTGAAGTAGGAGCTTCAGAAAATGAAATTTTTGTAACCATTCATAACTATGGCGTAGAAAGTATTTGGTACACAAACAACGGTGGAACCTCTTGGGTAGCAAAAGAAGGAAATCTGCCAGATATGCCTGTGAAATCTATTTTACAAAACCCATTGAACTCAGAAGAAGTCATTATAGGCACAGAACTAGGAGTTTGGTACACGAATAATTTCTCATCGGCATCTCCTAGATGGTCTTCCTCTTTTAATGGAATGAGGAATGTAAAAGTATTGGATCTGGATGTTAGAAATGATAATATGGTTTTTGCAGCCACCTATGGAAGAGGCGTTTTTTCTGGGATGTTTACTGCAGCACCGCTTAGTGTCAATGAAGAAGATGTATTTGCGAATGCAATCAAACTATTCCCAACAATTTCTAGCGGACAATTCACCCTAATAACGACCAAAATCGTTAGATCAACGCAAGTGGATATCTATTCCATTGCAGGAAAGAACGTCTATGAGACCAAGGTTGATATACAACAAGGTTTAAGAAAAGAATTTGATCTGAATTTAAATCCGGGGATGTATTTAGTTAAGTTGAAAGGATCTAATTTTGAGACCACCAAACGGATCATCATTCAGTAATAATCGACAGATATTATTTAAAAAAGGAAAGCATCGCTTTCCTTTTTTTTGCCTTATAATTTTGATTGGATATATTTCCTCAAACTATCAGTGTCCAGATTTAACGTTTTATGCAAGAGACTTACAGATCCATGCTCTATAAACGCATCTGGAATCCCTTTTACAATTACATCATTTTTATAACTGTGAGTAGCTGCAAACTCTAAAACAGCACTTCCAAATCCCCCGCTTACTACACCGTCCTCTAGGGTTATCAGAGTTGAATGGCTCTTAAAGATAGAATGCAACAATGGTTCATCCAATGGTTTTACAAAGCGCATATCATAGTGCGCACAATTGAGTCCATTGATGGCCTTTGAAACCGTATTAGAAACCGTCCCTACACTTAAAATAGCAAGCTCATCTCCTTGTTCTAATTGAACCCCAGTTCCAATCTCAATAGATTCAAACTCTGATTTCCAATCTGGCGTCACCCCTCTACCTCTCGGGTATCGAATTGCAATCGGATGTTTCAGCCCTTTTTGTGCCGTATACATGATGTTCCGTAATTCTTCCTCATTCCTTGGAGCAACAATGATGAGGTTTGGAATACAGCGTAGATAAGCCAAATCAAACACCCCATGGTGAGTGGCACCATCTTCGCCAACCAGTCCAGCACGATCAATACAAAAAATAACAGCTAAGTTTTGCAGCGCAACATCATGAATGATTTGATCATACGCCCGTTGTAAAAAAGTTGAATAGATGTTACAAAACGGAATCAATCCTTGCGTTGCCATCCCTGCAGCCATTGTGACGGCGTGTTGTTCCGCAATGCCCACATCAAACGCACGTTCCGGAAGTGCCTCCATCATATACTTAAGCGAACTTCCCGTTGGCATCGCAGGAGTGATGCCAACAATCGCCTTATTTTCTCTTGCCAATTCGACAAGTGTTAATCCAAATACATCTTGATATTTCGGAGGAAGGTCTTTACTGTTCTTAGAAATTAAATCGCCTGTAGTTGCGTCAAATTTTCCTGGCGCATGGTATTTTACTTGATCCTTTTCAGCCTGCTTTAACCCCTTTCCTTTGGTGGTAATTATATGTAAGAACTTAGGGCCTTTGATGGTTTTTAGGCGATCTAATTCTTTAATAAGAGCTTCCATGTCGTGGCCGTCAACAGGGCCAGAATATTCAAAATTCAGAGCTTCAAATACATTATCTTGTTTTTGAGTGCCTTTTTTTACATTCGTTAAATACTGTTTCAAAGCACCCACACTTGGATCGATTCCAATGGCATTATCATTTAAAATAACCAATAAATTAGCTGAAGTGACCCCAGCATGATTCAGTCCTTCAAACGCCATTCCACTTGCGATAGAGGCATCGCCAATCACGGCAATGTGCTGTCTGTTTTCACCTTTTAATTGAGAGGCAATCGCCATTCCTAAAGCCGCAGAAATAGAGGTGGATGAATGTCCAGTGCCAAACGTGTCATACACACTTTCTTCACGTTTTGGAAACCCACTAAGCCCTTTATATTGTCGGTTGGTATGAAACTCCGCTTTACGTCCGGTCAAAATTTTATGCCCATAAGCTTGATGGCCTACATCCCAAATCAATAAATCATCAGGAGTGTTAAACACATAATGCAATGCAATGGTAAGTTCTACCACGCCAAGACTTGCGCCTAAATGCCCTTCTTTAGTCGCAACAATCTCTATAATAAACTGCCTTAATTCTGTTGCAAGCTGCCGTAAATCATCTGCTGAAAGCCGACGTAAATCCGATGGGGAATTGATATGTTCTAGTAAATTTTTTAACACATAGCAAAAGTACAAGATTGAAATCGTATTTTTGACTTATGAATGCTATTTTTGACGACGATTATTTTATGCTAAAGGCACTTCAAGAAGCGGAAGCAGCTTTTGATAAAGGAGAAATTCCAGTAGGAGCGGTGATTGTGGTTGATAACAGAATCATTGCACGAGCCCACAATCTTACAGAACTTTTGAATGATGTGACTGCGCATGCAGAAATGCAGGCTATCACGGCTGCTGCTAATTTTTTAGGGGGAAAGTATCTAACTAATTGCACTCTATATGTGACTCTAGAACCCTGTCAAATGTGTGCAGGGGCTTTGTATTGGAGTCAAATTTCAACCATTGTCTATGGTGCAAAAGATGAACATCGGGGATGTGGTGTGATGGGTACAAAACTACATCCAAGAACCATCTTAAGAGGCGGTGTTTTAGCCAATGAAGCGTCGGAATTGATGAAACGATTTTTTATTGAAAGACGAAATTTGAACTAACGACTAAGATTTTTTAGAATCATTAAATTCTCGCATTTTGTCTAGATTCTCTTGAGTGAGCATATAATCGGCCATCTTTTTATCTTTCCAGCGGTAATAAGAAAACAATGGAAATACCACGGCACACAACCCAATCACACCAAATCCCACCAGTTTTTTTGAATAAGGGAAGTCCACAATCAGTCCTGTGAACATACTGATCATCGTTGCAATAAATAAAACCCAAATCAAGTATTTCATTTTATGAATGTCGTATTATTTTAAGTTTACTTTTAAGTGTAACTCCTTTAATTGTGTTTCATCTATGGCAGATGGTGCATCAATCATCACATCACGTCCAGAATTGTTTTTTGGAAAGGCGATAAAATCACGGATGGTTTCTTGCCCTCCTAAGATGGCTACCAAACGGTCCAATCCAAACGCCAATCCACCGTGTGGTGGTGCGCCATATTCAAAGGCATTCATCAAAAATCCAAACTGCTCTTTTGCCTCTTCTGGTGTAAATCCAAGATGGTCAAACATCAACGCTTGTGTGGCTTTGTCGTGGATACGAATCGAGCCACCTCCAATTTCATTTCCATTTAAAACCAAGTCATAAGCATTTGCTTTTACCGCACCTGGATCGGTATCTAATAACTTAATTTGATCTGGTTTTGGTGCAGTAAATGGGTGGTGCATCGCATGGTAACGCTTGCTATCTTCATCCCATTCTAACAATGGAAAGTCAGTCACCCATAGCGGTGCAAATTCCTTAGGATCTCGAAGTCCTAAACGTTCAGCAAGTTCCATTCGAAGGGCACTCAATTGCGCTCTCACTTTATCGGTAGGGCCAGAAAGTACACAAACTAAATCTCCTGGATTTGCTCCTGTAATTTTTGCCCACTGTCCTAAATCGTCTTGATCGTAAAATTTATCGACAGAGGATTTATAAGTTCCATCGTCATTACATCGTGAATAAATCATTCCTAACGCACCAATTTGTGGGCGTTTTAACCAGTTGATAATGCCATCAATTTCTTTACGTGTAAAGCTATTTCCTCCCGGAACGGCAATTCCAACGACCAATTCTGCAGCGTTGAAAACGCCAAAATCTTTATGTTGAGCCACGGCATTTAATTCGCCAAATTGCATTCCAAAACGAATGTCTGGCTTGTCATTTCCGTAAGTTTTAAGGGCATCGTCATAAGTCATTCTTGGGAAGGAACTAAGTTCTTTTCCATGAATGGATTTAATAAGGTGACGTGTCAACCCTTCAAAAATATTCAATATATCTTCTTGTTCCACAAAAGCCATTTCACAATCAATCTGCGTAAATTCAGGTTGTCTGTCGGCTCTTAAATCTTCATCTCTAAAACACTTTACAATCTGGAAATACTTATCCATGCCCCCAACCATCAACAGTTGTTTAAACGTTTGTGGCGATTGTGGAAGGGCGTAAAATTGACCTTCATTCATTCGGCTTGGGACTACAAAATCACGGGCACCTTCGGGTGTTGATTTGATTAAGTAAGGCGTTTCTACTTCTATAAAATCTTGAGAAGACAAAAACGAACGCACTTCTTGTGTGACCTTATGTCTAAAAATTAAATTGTTTTTTACAGGGTTTCTTCGAATGTCCAAATAGCGGTATTTCATACGAAGTTCCTCGCCACCATCCGTTTGATCTTCAATGGTGAAAGGGGGTACGATGGCTTCATTTAAAACGGTCAGTTTTGAAACTAAAATTTCAATATCCCCTGTTTCTAAATTTGGATTTTTTGAGCTGCGTTCAATGACAGTACCTGTCACTTGAATGACAAATTCACGTCCTAAACTTTTAGCCATGGATACCATCGCCTCTGGAGTCCGATCCGCATCAAAAATAAGTTGTGTAATGCCGTAGCGATCTCTTAAATCTACCCAGATTACAAATCCTTTATCTCGGGATTTTTGTACCCAACCCGAAAGGGTTACTTCTTCGTTGATATTCGAGGTTCTTAACTGACCACAATGATGACTTCTGTACATAAGACTAAATTAGTTGGACAAATTTAACATTTAAAAATTAAAATCGAGAGGCTTAGGAAACGACTTTAACCTTTTTTGTTTTCAATTTATTAATTAAATAAAATAAGATAGGAACCACGACCAAGGTTAAAAATGTCGCAAACGACAAACCAAAGATAATCGCCCAACCCATTGGACCCCAGAATGCAACGTTTTCTCCACCAATATAAAAGTTCGGATTCAGTTCGGTCAGTAAAGTTCTAAAGTTAATATTGATCCCAAGTGCGAGTGGGAGTAATCCTAAAATGGTGGTGATGGCGGTCAGTAATACAGGTCTTAAACGCGTGCGTCCAGCTTCAACCACACATTCGACAAGAAGGGCGGGTGTTAGTTTATCCGTTTCTTTTAATTCCAGTTCGCGTCGTTTCCGAATGATGGTGAGGTTGATGTAATCGATTAAAACAATGGCATTATTCACTACAATCCCTGCGAGTGAAATGATCCCAATCATGGTCATAAGGACTACAAAATCCATTCTAAAAATGAGCAGTCCAAAGAGCACCCCAATCAAACTTAGAAATACAGAGATCGAAATAATAATAGGGGTTGTGGCAGAATTGAATTGGGCTACTAAGATTAAGAAAATCAACAGCACCGCAATTAAGAGAGCTCTACTAAGGAATGCCATTTCTTTGGCCTGTTTTTCTTGTTCGCCTGTAAAGCTAATTGATATGTTTTTTGGAGCCTCAAATTTTTCGGCAATGCCTCTAATTTTATCGTTGACTTCTGTTGGGTTATAATCATTTAATACGTTGGAAAAAATCGTGACCACT
>Ga0115569_10002867_pt1 | contig 12947 bp, 13 predicted proteins | sample COGITO_mtgs_1205_2_FD_87295 | JGI IMG/M metagenome (GOLD analysis project Ga0115569, IMG submission 87295) | Pelagic marine microbial communities from North Sea - COGITO_mtgs_120503 | ecosystem: Environmental > Aquatic > Marine > Epipelagic | place: Germany:Helgoland, sampling site Kabeltonne...
TGGGGTCTATCGCTATTCATTAGACAAATTAAACTTTGTAGTTGATAAAGCAATTAAAATAGGTCTTCCTATGATAGCTCTATTTCCTTATACCAATAAAAAAAAGAAAAATGAATTTGGTACTGAAGCCCTTAATGAAGAAAATTTAGTCTGTAAAGCTCTTCAATTGATTAAAGGTAAATATAAAAATGAAATTGGTATTATGTGTGACGTAGCATTAGATCCATATACATCACATGGTCATGATGGCCTTATGAGCAACAATTATGTATTAAATGACGAAACTGTCGAAATTTTAATTAATCAATCTTTATTACAAGCTCAAATGGGTTGTGATGTTCTGGCTCCATCTGACATGATGGATGGAAGAATAGGACAAATTAGAAGATCACTTGATAAAAATGGATACCAAATGACACAAATTCTATCTTATGCTGTTAAATATGCATCCAGTTTTTATGGACCTTTTCGAGATGCTGTTGGATCAAAAGGACTTTTGAAGGGAAATAAAAAGAATTATCAAATGGATTATAAAAACAGTAACGAAGCTCTAAGAGAAGTCGCTTTGGATATAAAAGAAGGAGCTGATATGGTAATGGTTAAACCTGGTCTTCCTTATATTGATATAATCAAACTAGTAAAAGAAAACTTTAAAATTCCAGTTATGGCTTATCAAGTTTCTGGCGAATATAGCTTATTATCCAATGGTATACAAAAAGGTCTAGTTGATAACAATGTAGTTTTAGAAAGTCTCATAGCATTTAAAAGAGCTGGAGCTAATGCTATAGTTAGTTATTACGCCGATAAATTAGATAAAATTTTAAAATAATTATTTGATAGTATTAATAAATTGCAATCTACTTATAGGTTGATTTAAATTATTAGGCTTTAAAATAGTTTTTTCCAAATAATCACCCACTAATTTTAAACCTTTATACAAGGTAGCTGTATCAACTTCAGAAACATTTCTATCAATTAAAAAATTTGGAATTATTTTTTTTTCTACTGTGGATTTTGATATATATTGTATTTCGTTTTGAACAATTTTTTTTTCAACTAATTTTTCTATTTCTAAGTCATATCCTAGTAACTTAAACAGTTCCAACTCCCAAAATATATATTCTTTAATCCAATTTTGATTTTCAAGTACTAAATATAATTCGTTAATCAATTGATATATATCTTTATTAGATTGAGACTCAGCAGTTAATAATTTTACCAATTGCATAGCTGAAACTATACATGATAATTTTTGCATGTTTTCAAAATATGCTGGAGATAAAGCTCTTTCAATTTCAATCTTAAAATATCCAATCTTATTTTCTGATTTTGAATTAAAATTTACATGTATTTCATTTCCAATCTGAAGATAATTTTTAATTTTTTTTGAAGTTCCTCCAAAAATTATACCAGAAACTTTGCCATGATTTTTTGTGAAAATTTCTGAAATTAGTGAATTTTCGTTATATCTATTTTTTGAAAGTAAAAAACCAGTATCGTCCCAAATCATATATCTTTAATATTATCTAAACATAATATTGCAGCATTTTGTTCAGCATCTTTTTTTGATTTACCTTCTGCAATGTATAATTTTGTATCTACTAATTTTACACCAACTTTGAAAAGCGGTTTGTGTCTAGGACCAGTGTTAGAAATAAGTTTATAAGAAGGTAATTTTTTAAATTTTTTTAAAGAAAATTCTTGTAATTTTGTTTTTGCATCAATTTGTGTAATGACACTATTTTTAATGTGATTTGACCATAAATTTAATATAACTTTTTCTGCTGAGTTAAAACCTTTTTCCAAATATATAGATCCCATTAAGGCTTCTAAACTATCTGCTAAAACTTTGTCTTCAATTATTTTTTTCTTATTTTTAGAGTCTAGAGTTAAAACATATTTATGTAATTCTATATTTTTTGCAATTTCTAAACATGTTTTTTTATTTACTAAAGAGGCAAATTTTTTATCTAAAATTCCTTCTTTTTCATTTGGGTATATTTCAATTAACTTTTTAGAAATTATCAAACCTAATACTCTATCACCTAAAAATTCAAGCTTTTCATAATTGTTTTCTTTATCAAAACTTTTATGAGTTAATGATTTTATTAATAAGTTTTTATCTTTAAAATTTATTTTAATTTTCTTTTCTAATTCTAAAATTTTTGGGCTCATTAATTGATTCTTTTAAAAAACCTATTTAATCTTAAGGATTTATTCCATTTCCAAATTGCAAAGATGCTTCCTTTTGATCTGTCAGATGAAAAAAAAATAAATTGTGCTTTTCCTACTAAGTTGTTTTTGTGAACATAGCCCACACTAGATAAAAATCTGCTATCTTTTGAGCAGTCTCTATTATCACCAAGAAAGAAAAAGTGATCTTTTGGAACTTTGAAAGTGTCTGAATTTTGAAAAGGAAAATTTTTTAAGTAAACTGAATTATAGGATTTATTATTAGAAAGTTGCTCTTGAAAAGTGATGACATTTATTTTTTGACTACCACAAAATATTTCGTCAGTTTCTGATATCTTTGTTTTAATAATTTCACTATTATTTACATATAAATTTGAGTCTATAAATTTAATTGTATCTCCAGGGAGACCTATCAATCTTTTGATGTAATCAGTTCTATTATCAGCTGGTGTTTTAAAAACAATTACATCTCCCCTTTTTGGTTCATTATCTAAAATCCTTTCTTTAAACAAAGGTGGACTAAAAGGAAATGAGTGTTTGCTATAACCATATGAATATTTTGTAACAAAAATTCTATCTCCAACCAATAAATTAGGTTCCATTGATGATGAAGGGATGTAAAAAGGTTGAATTAATAATGATCTGATAATAATTGCAATAATTAAAGCGTAAAAGAGCGTTTTGGTATTTTCTATAATAAAGTTTTTATTTATCATTACTTGGTTTGTATAATTGTAAAAGCAATTGAATAATCTTTTTCATCAGAAATTGAAAGAAACAAATTATAATTTTTAATTTTAAATTTTTTTTTTACAATTGTATCAATTTTTTTAGACTTAAAATAAAAAGGTTTACCTTTTTTATCATTTAAAATCTCAATATCTTTAAAATTTAAATTATCTCTGATGCCAGTTCCAATTGATTTAGCAAAAGCTTCTTTTGCAGCAAATCTTTTTGAAAAATAATTTGTTTTACTTGAAATTTTTTTTGAAATCTTTATTTCATTTTTACTGAAAGTTCTTGATAAAAATGTTTTACTAAAAATCAAATTTTTCAATCTTTTATTTTGAATTATATCAACACCAATACCTAAAATTTTCATATTATTTATTTTTTTAAAATATTCTTAAATTTTTTAATAATTTTGGATAAACCATAAAAGATAGACTCTCCAATTATAAAATGTCCAATATTAAATTCATTAATCTGATTTATTTTAGATAAAAGTTTAGTTGTTTTATAATCTAATCCGTGACCTGCATGCACCTCTATACCATTTTTTTCAGCATAAATTGAGCATATCTTAATTCTTTCTAATTCTTTTGAATATTTTTTTTTTGATTTAACTAAATTAGCTAATTTACCTGTATGAATTTCTATACAATTTGCTTTCAATTCTACTGACGTTTTTACATCATTAAGTGATGGGTTTATAAATAAACTTGTTCTGATTTTTTTTTTATTGAATTGATTAATGATTTTTTTAATCTTAATTTTATTTTTTTTTAAATTTAAACCACCTTCTGTTGTAATTTCTTTTCTGTTTTCTGGGACAATACAAACAAAATTAGGTTTAAACTTAAGTGCTTTTTGAACTATTTCATGATTAGTTGAGATTTCTAAATTAACTAATAAATTTTTTAATGAACATATTTTTTTTGCATCAGAATCCTTTATGTGTCTTCTATCCTCTCTCAGGTGTATTGTAATTGAATTTGCACCAGCATTTTTAACAAATTTAGCACATAAAAAGGGATCAGGGTGAAGTTCACCTCTAGCATTTCTTAAAGTGGCTACATGGTCAATATTAACACCTAATCGTTTCACTTTATAAATCTACTTCCGGGTGTTGTTATTGGAATTAACTTTAAATTTTTTGGTAATTTATTTTTGCTATATGTTGGTACATCAATTTTAAGATGTGAAACTATCTTTTTTTTTATTTTTAGAGATTTTTTTGATGATCGGTCTATAATTGTAGCAAAACCAACTAGTGAAGCTTTAGATTGATTAATTAATTTTACACACTCTAAACTCGATTTACCAGTTGTTATCACATCTTCAATAATTAAAACTTTTGATTTTTTTTTAATTCTAAATCCTCTTCTTAATGTAAACTTTCCTTTAACTCTTTCACAAAAAATTGTTTCTTTCTTCAAAAGCTTGCCTATTTCATATCCAATAATTATACCACCCATTGCTGGAGCTAGTATTAAATCAATTTTTTTAAAATTTTTTTTAATCTTATTTGCTAATGATTTGCATATTTGTTGGGCTTTAAAAGGGAAACTTAAAAGCTTTGCACATTGGATATATTTGGAAGAATGTAAACCTGAAGATAAAACAAAATGTCCCTCTAGTAATGCGCTAGTTTTTCTTAAAATATCTAAGGATTTTTTGTGTGAAAGCATTTCTTTTATCTTCGTGTCTAATTATCTTAAATTTTATACCTTTTTGTTTGAGCTCTGCAATAAAATTAGTAAAATTTTTAAGATCTCTTATTATTAATTGAAACTTAAAATTAATATAATCAGGGTTTTTACCTGCCATCTCAAGATTAGAAATATTCAATTTATGACTTCCGATCAATGAGCTTACATTTCCTAATTGTCCAGGCTTATCGGGTAAAGAAATCCATAAAGTTGTGTTATATTTTTTAATTCTCTCTTCCTTTTTCTCTCCTCTTTCATGCCAATATCTTCTAATAGCAGCTCTCGCTTTCCCAGTCTTTGTAATAGGTATCCAATGTAATGAAGGTGATTGTTTTTTTGAAGTTATTATATTAACTCTATCTCCATTTCTTAAAATTGTTTGAAGTTCATTTTTATTTCCATTAATTTCACAACCAATAGCAGTATCTCCAACTTTAGTATGTACAGCATATGCAAAATCTATTGCTGTTGCATCTTTGGGTAATTTAATTACAGATCCTTTTGGTGTAAAACAAAAGACATTTTCTTGAAACATTTGAAGTTTTGTATATTCGTATGAGTGTTCAGGGTTTTCATTTTTTTCTATAATTTCCACAAGATCCTTCAACCAATCATATTCTTTCCAAGTTAAAGAACTAAATTTTTCTGATGATTTGTATTGCCAATGTGAAGCAATACCTCTTTCCGCAAAATCATGCATATCTTTTGTTCTAATTTGAATTTCTAAAGGTTTTTTATATGAGCCAATAACAGCTGTGTGAATTGACTTGTAACCATTTATTTTTGGAGAAGATATATAATCTTTAAATTTACCAGGTATACAATTATATTCCTTATGTATTACACCTAAGGTCTTATAACAATCATCTATGTCTTTTAAAATTATTCTAAAACCAATAATATCTGTTATCTCTTCTAACGATACACGTTTTTTTTGTACCTTTCTCCATATTGAAAAGGGTGTTTTTTCTCTTCCATAAATTTCTAATTTAATGTTATTTTTATTTAATAAAATCTGTAATTCACTAGACAGTGTTTCAAATATATCCTTCTTGTCTAATTTTATTTCATCTAACCTATTTTGTATCAAGGTTCTTGCATCATTATTTAAAACTTCAAATGATAAATCTTCCAACTCATCTCTAATTCTATGCATGCCCATTCTGTCAGCAAGTGGAGCATAAATTTCCATTGTTTCTTGAGCAATTCTTTTTCTTTTATCATCTTTAGATATTGCTTTAATTGTTCTCATATTATGTAATCGATCAGCAATTTTAACTAATAAGACTCTTATATCTTTAGATGTTGCTAGAATTAATTTTCTAAAATTTTCAGCTTTAGAAATGGGTGAGGCAGTATTTTCTAAAACTGAAATTTTAGTTACACCGTCTACTAAATCAGCAACTTCATCTCCAAATTCTCCTTTAATTGTATCGTAAGTAGCAAATGTATCTTCTATGGTATCGTGTAATAAGCCAGTTGTAATTGTTGCACTATCTAATTTAAGTTCAGTAAGTATGTTAGCTACTTCAATTGGATGGACGGAATAAGGATCACCTGACTCTCTCTTTTGATTACTGTGAGCCTTCACTGCAAAGTCATAAGCTTTATTTAATTTTTCAGGATTTAAAAACTTATTATAAACTTTTACTTTATTTATTAAGTCTTCAGAATTAAGCATTCATTTATTATATCACTAAATTAAATTTGTTTAATAGATCTAATGTCTTTATTTCCTAATGATAATATAAGTTTTTTTATAGGAAGCTTTAAATCTGGATGTATCCAAGCTTTATTCAACTCATATAAAGGTAAAAGGACAAAATTTCTAATATGCATCCGGGGGTGAGGTAAAATAATATTTTTATCAATCTTTTTACCGTTATAGTCAAGAAGGTCTATATCGCATTCACGAGGTGCATTTTTAGACCTTTTTTTTCTACCCAGACTAACTTCAATTTTTTTACATACATTGAGTAATTTTATTGGTGATAAATCTGTGACAACTTCTAAAACTATATTCAAAAATTTTGGATTATCTGGATTAGGCCATGACAAACTTTCATAAAAACTTGATGTTTTTTTTATTTTAATATTATTTTGTAATAATCTAAGTTTAGCTTGCTCAATATATTTTCTTTTATTGCCTAAATTCGAACCTACTCCTAAATAAATTGATTTAACTGGATTTTCTAACATATCTTGCTTTATCACGACTCCAATCTCTGTTTTTTTTTGTAGCTCTTTTATCAAATTGTTTTTTACCTTTAGCTATGGCCAGTTCAATTTTTGCCTTTCCTTTTTTGAAATACATTTTAGTAGGAACAATGGTAAAACCATCTCTTTGCATTTTTCCAATAAGTTTATTTATCTCTCTTTTGTTAAGTAGCAACTTCCTTTCGTCTAATGGATTATGATTTGAATAACTTGCTTGTTTATAAGATGCTATATGAGAATTAATCAAAACAATTTCTCCATTTTTTTCTATTGCATAAGAATCTGCTATATTTACTTTTCCATCTCTAATAGATTTGATTTCCGAACCTTTAAGAACTATTCCAGCTTCTAAGAGATCTTCAAAAAAATAATTAAAACTAGCTTTTCTGTTTAAACAGATAATTTTTAAACCATGATTGGTTTTTTTACCCATTAAATTAATTTTGCAGAATGAAGTGCTTTTTTTATAATTTCTTTGGTGCCTTCTGTAACTTTTACTAATGGTAACCTTACAGCATCATCACAAAGATTTAATAATTTTGCGGCATACTTTACTGGACTTGGGTTGCTTTCAACAAACATTGCATGATGAACAGGTTGTAAAATTTCATTTAAATGTTCAGCCTCTTTAATTTGATTGTCATTTTCAGATTTTGAAAATTTTTGAAAATCAGAGCAAAGTTTTGGAGCAATATTCGCTGTTACACTTATCGCGCCCTCTCCACCTCTTTTGTTAAACTCAAGAGCATTATCGTCATTTCCAGTTAATTGAATAAAATCCTTACCTAATTTTTTCAATGTTTGATCCACTCTATCTAAATTACCTGTAGCATCTTTTACACCAATTATATTCTTTAGTTCATAAAGCCTTGCCATTGTTTCAACTGACATGTCAATTACGGATCTACCAGGAATATTATAAATTATAATTGGAATTCCACATTTGTCATTAATGGCTTTATAATGCTGATACAGACCTTCTTGAGTGGGCTTGTTATAATAAGGCGTCACGATAAGTGCACCGTCTGCACCAATTTTTTCAGCATGAGTAGTTAAAGAAATAGCTTCTTTTGTTGAATTTGATCCAGTGCCTGCAAAGACAGGTAATTTTCCATTACTTTCCCTTACACATAATTCAATTACTTTTTCATGCTCCTCATGACTTAAAGTTGGCGATTCTCCAGTTGTACCAGCAGGAACTAGTCCACTGGTACCATTTTCGATATGAAAATGAATTAACTTGATATAAGTATCCTCATCAAGTTTATTGTTTTTAAATGGGGTGACTAAAGCAACATTTGAACCTTTGAACATAAATACTTATAACATAGTTTACAGATTCATATACTAAAAGATTATGCTAAAAAAATTCTTATTTTTTATCAGTTTATTTATCATTACAAATATAACTTTTTTTTTATCAGCTGAAATAATACCTTTAAAAAAACCTACTCAAAGTAAAGAGGTCACCGAACATAAACTGTTGATTGATATACTAAAGCCTCTTCCAAAACCAACTGTCGAAATAACAATAGAAAAAAAAGAAGAAAAACAGTCAGAGAAAAAGATAGTCTCAAATGATGATAAAAGTCTGGATATAATTTTACCTAAAAAGAAACCTCTAATTGCGGGCTCTACAAATACCGAGATAGCTACAAAGTCAAAATATTATAGTAAGAAAGATTTTGCCATAGCCAAAAAAGCTATTTCAGAAATGAAACAGGCAAAATGGCCTGTAGCGTTAAAAACAGCAAAAAAAGCCAAAGATAAATCTATATATAACTTTATACAATGGAGACATCTTTTAACTAAGGGAAATAAAGCTTCATATTATGAATATAAAACTTTTATCGATATCAATGAAGATTATCCAAGAATTGGAAGAATAAAATATCTAGCAGAGCATAAACTTTCAACTGACTCTATTTCGCCAAAAAAAATAATTGATTGGTTTGGTCCAAATGAACCTTTAAGTGGTTTTGGAAAAATGATATTAGGTGAAAGTTACATTTTAACAGGTAATAACGAAAAAGGTATTTCTCTTATTAAAGAAGGATGGATTACAGCAGAATTAAGCAAATCTGAATTAAGGTTTTATAGAAAAAAATTCAAAAAATACCTTAATGCTGATGATTATGTTAAAAGAGCAGATTATTTAGCGTGGAACAATAAATACTGGGATTTAAAAAGATTGTTAAGGTATTTACCTAAAGATTATGAATTACTTTATACTGCAAGACAATTATTGATGAGCAAGTCTTATGGTGTTGATAACGCTATATCAAAAGTTCCTGCAAAGTTCAAAAATGATGCTGGATTAAATTACGATAGATTAAAATGGAGAAGAAAAAGAGGTAGAGTTGACAGTTCAGTTGAGATTCTATTAACAATAAAAAATACAAAAGATTATTTAGTAAGACCTGATAAATGGTGGACTGAAAGAGAAATTATTTCTAGATCATTAATTTACAAAAAAAAATATGAATTAGCTTATAAAATTTCTAGCAATCACGCATTAACTGATGGGCCAGAATATGCTGCTGCAGAATGGATGAGTGGATGGATAGCTTTAAGTTTTTTAAATGACCCTTTATTAGCTAAAGATCATTTTGAAAATTTTTATGATAATGTAGGTTATCCAATAAGTACTTCCCGAGGTGCATATTGGCTAGCTCGAACTTACCAAAAACTTGGAAAACAAGATTTGGCTAATGAATGGTTTAATAAAGCAGCTAATTTTTTAACCACTTATTATGGACAGTTAGCTTTTATGGAATTATATCCTGATAAAAATTTTGAACTCTCTAAAGATATGGAGGTGTCAAAAGAATATAGAAATTATTTTTCAAAAAAAGAGCTGGTAAAAACAATTTATCTTCTTGATGAACTTGATGAAGATAAATACACCAAACATATTCTTAGACATTTAGCTAATGATGACATTAATAATGGTAGCGAAATATTAGCTGCTGAACTAGCAACAAATATTGATCGATTTGATTTTGCAATCCAAATTGCAAAAATAGCTTCTTATGAAAAAAGATTTCATCATAAATATAATTATCCAATAATAAGTACACCTAATTATATTAATGGAAGAAAAATTCCTGAAACTGCTTTTATATTATCAATTATTCGACAAGAAAGTGAGTTTGATTTAAGTGCTAATAGTCATGCAGGGGCAAAAGGCTTAATGCAATTAATGCCATACACTGCAAAGTTAGTTGCAAAACAGGCAAAACTTCCATATTCAAAATCGAGACTAACTAATGATGCTGAATATAATATTAATCTTGGTTCACATTATATAGCTGGCTTAATTCTTGATTATGATGGTGCCTATCCTTTTGCTATAGCTGCGTATAATGCTGGACCAAAAAGAGTAAAATATTGGAATAAAATTAATAAGAACCCTCAAAAAAAACAAATTGATTATGTCGATTGGATTGAATTAATAAAGTTTAAAGAAACCAGAAACTATGTACAAAGAGTGTTGGAAAACTATAATGTCTATCGTTATATTCTGACTCAAAATCCTGTTCCAATGAAAAATTTCTTTAAAGACAATCCTCTATACTAATTAATGGCGGAAGAGGAGGGATTCGAACCCTCGGTACAAGTTTCCTCGCACGGTCATTTAGCAAACGACTGGTTTCAGCCTCTCACCCACTCTTCCAGGAAATTTGTCACTTTTGATTGTATTGAATAATCAATATTTATAAAGTAATTATTCACTTATAATGAGAAATAAGTACTCTTTATTTTCGCTGGTTAAAAATGCTTTTTCATATCATGAAAATTGGGAAAAAGCATGGAAAGATCCTGAGCCTAAAAAAGAATATGACGCAGTAATTGTTGGTGGCGGTGGGCATGGTCTTGCGACAGCTTATTATCTCGCAAAAAAACATGGTATTAAAAATATAGCAGTTGTAGAAAAAGGTTGGATTGGTGGAGGTAATACAGGAAGAAATACTACTATTATAAGATCTAACTACCTTTGGGATGCAAGTGCAGGTCTTTATGATCATGCCTTAAAAATCTGGGAAGGTCTATCTCAAGAATTAAATTATAATGTAATGTTTAGTCAAAGAGGTGTAATGAATCTTGCTCATAATTTACAAGATGTAAGGGATCTAAAAAGAAGAACTCATGCTAATAGGCTTAATGGTATTGATGCTATTTATTTAAATACTGAGGAAGTTAAAAAATTTTGTCCTATTATTAACACATCACCCAATATTAGATATCCTGTTCTTGGCGGTACTTTGCAAAGAAGAGCCGGAACTGCAAGACATGATGCTGTTGCTTGGGGTTATGCAAGAGGTGCTGATGAAATGGGAGTTGATATAATCCAAAATTGTGAAGTTAAAGGAATAAAGAGAAATGGTGATATTGTAGAAGGTTTGGAGACAACAAAAGGATTTATTAAAACAAAAAAAATAGGTGTTGTAGCAGCTGGACATTCAAGTGTAATTGCAAACATGGCTGGATTAAAACTACCTCTAGAAAGCAAACCACTTCAAGCTTTAGTGTCTGAGCCAGTAAAACCAATAATTGATACTGTTGTTATGTCAAATGCTGTACACGCGTATGTAAGCCAATCAGATAAAGGTGAGCTTGTAATCGGAGCAGGCACCGATGATTATATTTCTTATTCACAAAAAGGTAGTCATGATATTGTTGAGGGAACTCTTAATGCGATATTAGAATTATATCCAATTTTTAGCCGAATGAGAATGCTTAGACAATGGGGAGGCATTGTTGATATTTGTCCAGATGCTAGCCCTATAATAAGCAAAACATCTATCAAAGGTCTTTATTTTAATTGTGGTTGGGGCACAGGTGGATTCAAAGCAACTCCAGGTTCTGGAGATTTATTTGCACATACAATTGCAAACGATGAGCCTCACAAACTTAATGCAGCATTTAATATTAACAGGTTCGTTAGTGGTGACCTTGTTGATGAACATGGTGCAGCAGCGGTAGCACATTAATGTTTTTAATAAATTGTCCTTTTTGTGGTGAACGTGAACAAAGTGAATTTAAAGCTGGCGGTGAAGCACATATAATTAGACCGAAACAACCTACAGAATTGAGTGATGATGAGTGGGCTGAATATTTATTTATGAGAAAAAATATTAAAGGTATTCAATATGAACGATGGAATCATGCTCATGGATGTAGGAAATGGTTCAACATGGTTAGAGATACCTCAGATGATAAAATAAAAGCAGTTTATAAAATGGGTGAAAAGCCACCTTCTGTTTAAATAATGACAAAAAATTTAAGAGTTAAAACTGGAAAAGCTATTGATGAAACTTACAGGATCTCATTTAAATTTAATGGATCAACATATTACGGTTTTAAAGGCGATACACTAGCGTCCGCGCTCTTAGCTAACAATATTCATTTGGTAGGTAGAAGTTTCAAATATCATAGACCAAGAGGTATAATGACTGCAGGTTCAGAAGAACCAAATGCCATTGTTCAACTTCATGATAATACCCCCAGAACTGAGCCTAATGTAAGAGCAACTGAAGTAGAAATTTATGAAGGTTTAGAAGCTTCAAGTCAAAATTGTTGGCCAAGCGTAAATTTTGATATTGGTGGAATAAACAACTTTTTATCCCCTCTTCTACCTGCCGGCTTTTATTATAAAACTTTTATGTGGCCAGCTAGTTTTTGGGAAAAATATGAATATTTTATTAGAAAATCAGCTGGCTTAGGTAAATCGCCAACTGAATCAGATCCAGATATTTATGAGCATAAATATATTCATTGTGACGTATTGGTGATTGGAGCTGGAATATCAGGTATTATGGCAGCTAAAATAGCTGCAAAGAATGGTTTAAAAACACTCTTAGTTGATGAAAAACCAAATCTTGGTGGCTCAACAATTTATCAAAACTCTAATTATTTTAAAATTAACAATCAAACCTCAGGTTCTTGGTTAGAAAAAGAAATAAATGAAATTAAAAAATTAGAAAATTTAGAAATCAAAACAAGAACAAGTGTAGCTGCTTATCATGGTTATAATTTTTTGTTAGCTCGTGAAAATCTTACTGATCATTTACCAATTGAACAAAGAAAAGAAAAAACAAGACA
>Ga0115569_10002870_pt1 | contig 12938 bp, 10 predicted proteins | sample COGITO_mtgs_1205_2_FD_87295 | JGI IMG/M metagenome (GOLD analysis project Ga0115569, IMG submission 87295) | Pelagic marine microbial communities from North Sea - COGITO_mtgs_120503 | ecosystem: Environmental > Aquatic > Marine > Epipelagic | place: Germany:Helgoland, sampling site Kabeltonne...
GAGTTTAACGCTCAGGTTCACAAGCCGCAAAGCGGCGCAGAACGCACTTTAGGGCGGAACCTTTTTTGATAAGACAGGGGTGAGGCCCCCTTGTATTAGTGCGCTCCGAATCATCCCGCGCAAGTCACTGCCACACCTCATGCAAGACAACTAACGCAAGTGTGGTTTTGTTTGCCCTAGAGCCCACAGACTTAAAATCCAAACGGGAAAGTCTCCAGTACGCCTTTGCTGGTTTCTCGATTAAGGGGTTCAACGGCGTGGGTTTCATCAAACCAAATATACTCATCAAATTGTTGCGGCAGACAGGCATAAAAATAATGACTTTGCAGTTCATTCTCAGGCCGGTAGATCACCCCAATAGCACGCTCTAACCGTTCAGCCAACAGTCTCTTTCGCAATGCGGGTTTAATCGGTTTGGTCAATGGCAGTAAAAAATTATCCGTCGCCACGTTATGACAGAGCCGCTCATAACTGTCGATATGGGCTGGCTGCACCTGTTTGACTTCCATCGGTCCACCCCACTCGGATGCTGCCGCCACAGTGCCATGGTCTGTGCCAAAGCCAATCAAATAAGCGCTGCGCCTGTAATGCTCACGCACCAGCTGGCCAATATTAAATTCACCGCGGGCACTCATCTGGGTAGATCGCGCATCACCGACATGAGAATTGTGCGCCCAGACAATCGCTTTGCTGTTTTTACCGCGAAAACTGAGTATTGATTGGAGCGTGTCGAACATGTGCTGATCACGCTGATTCCAAGAATTTTGCTCAGCATAGTAAAGCGTTCGATAATAGCGCTCGGCATTGGTTACCAGTCGCGCATTTTGCTCAGCATCAAAATAACGCTGGCCATCGGCATGGGCATAGGTGAGGCGCGCTTTTAATAGATCACGCAGGGTCGCCAGAACGTCCTTCTCACATTTTTTATACTGCTTAGTTAACATCACCTGCCCATAGACTGCTGGATCTTTGGCCCAGGGCGTCAAACAACCGTAGCGCACCCGTGCCAGCTCTGCAGTCTCTGGATCAACACTCTCAAGGTAATTTAATACCGCCTCAATGGAGCTATTAAGGCTATATAAATCGAGACCATAGAAGCCAGCGCTGCGGTTGTTTTCGGCAACCGTCAGGTTGTAATCGCGTAGCCAGTGAGTCAATTTAAGCACTGATTTATTGGCCCACATCCAGGTCGGAAAACGACTAAAGGGCGCAGTTTCCAGCAGCGGGTCGGGCGAGGTGTTGTGAATGTAATGATTGATATAATTAGCGTCTGGCCAGTCAGCTTCAACAGCAATAATATTGAAACCCTTTTTCTCAATAAGCTCTTGGCTGATCCGCGCGCGCATCTCATAAAACTCGGCGCTACCGTGGCTGGCTTCACCCATCAGTACCAGACGACTGTTACCTATTCGCTTTAATAACTTGTCGAGATTCACCTCTTTTATCGAGCCAAAATGCTCGCTACTCTGATAGATAAGTTCCGCAAGGGTAACTGTAACTGGCTCTTTGGTGCTTTGTCTGGAGCGCTCTTCCTGCCAGCCCGATGTGCCGATCAGCGGCACAAAATGTACTCCGCCTAAGTCCTCTTGCTGATAGTCATCCTCACTAACTCGACGTATACGGAGAAGGCTCTGACGATGCATCTCACTGCCGATCGGGATCACCAGACGACCGCCGATGGCGAGCTGTTCCAGCAGTGCTTCAGGAACGTCAGGTCCTCCCGCGGCCACCACGACAGCATCAAATGGCGCCTGGCTAGGCCAGCCTCGGGTGCCGTCACCAAAGAGTACCTCAACATTGTCAAAGCCCAGCTCCTGCAATCGATCGCGGGCACTGTCGGCGAGGATCTTGTGGCGCTCAATGGTAAAAACCTGGCCGACAATTTGCGCCAGAATCGCTGCCGCATAGCCCGAGCCTGTGCCCACTTCAAGTACACGATCGGTAGACTTTAACTGCAGTGCAGACGTCATCAATGCGACTATGTAGGGTTGTGAAATCGTTTGTCGAGCGGCAATCGGTAACGGCGCATCGTTATAGGCAAACTCGACCAGCTCCGATGGCACAAACGCCTCTCTTGGAACCGCACTCATCGCATTCAGCACCGCCTCATCGCGCAATCCACGAGCGATCATTTGGTGCTCAATCATCTGCCGTCTTAATTCTGCGAAGTTGGTCATCTTGTCATCCCTGCTGGCCTGCTCAACTGTGCCTGATTGTTGCAACTTCTGTCAGTGGGAAATTGATAGCCGTCAACAAATCAAAATGCGCGACCAGGGGCAGAGAAAATTTACACCAGAAGCGCAAGTCGTTGACTGCCATCAAGAAGCTTTCGCTGCCGTTCCGTCTAATGAGCTCAGATAACAAGTCAAACACTAAGGCTGTTCTGATGTTAGCAGTAGACAAATGCTTAACCGCAGCATGTTGAAACAACTCACCCTCGGTAGGAGTATCGCTATCGCTATCGGTATTTCACTGGTCGCGGTAATGTTGGCCCTGATGGTATTTCTGGATATTGATCAGCAGATCTTCGCGGCACTAGACTGGCTTGATTCGCTCGGCATCTGGGCGCTGATTTGGTTTGTGGTGATCATGGCAGCGGTAGTTGTATTTGTTCTGCCCGGTGTTTTATTTACTACCGGCGCCGGATTTCTCTTTGGTCTGACTGCCGGCACCCTTGCGGTAGTCATCGGCTCGACCCTCGGTGCTAGCGTGGCATTTCTCATAGCGCGCCACCTATTTGCCGACCGAGTGCGGCGCTGTATTCTCGCTAACAATCAATTCAAATTAATTAGTGGCGAGCTTGACTCGCGAGGTTTTAGGCTTGTTTTACTCACTCGATTGATACCCTTTTTCCCTGGAAAATTATCCAATTATTTATTTGGCTTAACGCAAATACCGCTGCCACATTTTGTCGCCGCTAGCCTAATTGGGTTTATCCCCTACTCTCTGCACAATGTTTACCTCGGCTCGATCGCCGCCAATATCACCACGCTTGGCAATCGACACAGCGATTGGGGACCGCTGCATTGGGCCGTTTACACGCTGGGTTTTGTGGCAGTAATTGCTGCCGCGCTATTTCTCAATCGACTAGCCAAACGCGTGCTTGAAAACGATCGTCAGGATCCATCTCCGAGGGGTCAGCAGTAATCCTTCTAAATATCTATCTGCACTGGAAGCCTAACCATGGACCAAGAAAGACTTAATATCGTCATGTTTACTAATACCTACACACCTCATGTCGGCGGTGTCGCCCGCTCGGTGCAAGGATTTGCCAAACAATACCGCCAACTCGGCCATCGAGTATTAATCGTGGCCCCGGCGTTTTCGGATATGCCAGAGCATGAGACAGACGTCCTCAGAGTACCTGCCCTACAACAATTTAATGGCAGTGACTTCTCTCTAGTACTGCCAGTATCAGGATTGCTGAGTGACGCACTGGATAAGTTTGATGCGCAAATTATTCACGCCCATCATCCGTTTTTACTCGGTATGACCGCGCTGCGCATTGCCCGCTTCCGCAACGTGCCTCTGGTCTTCACCCATCACACTCTCTACGAACAATACACTCACTATGTGCCCGGAAATTCGCCGACGATGCAGCAATTTGCCATAGCCTTAGCCACCCACTATGGCAATCTTACTGATTTGGTATTTGCACCCAGTGAGAGTACCGCGCGTCTCTTACAACAGCGCGGCGTCCAGACAGCCATCGAGATTGTTCCCACTGGGGTTGAGCTGGAGCGGTTTGCCCAGGGCGATGGCCGCGGTTTTCGAAAAGACCTGAATATCCCCAGCAAAGCCTTTGTCGTCGGCCATCTCGGGCGGCTGGCGGAGGAAAAAAATCTGTCTTTTTTAGCCACATCGGTAGCTGAATTTATCGTTCAGTATCAGAGCCAATACGGCAGACACAAAAAGCATATCCCCAAGACCTGTTTCTTGCTCATCGGCACCGGCCCCGCCGAGGAATTGGTGGTCGACATTTTCCACCGCGCTGGACTCAGCGAGCAGCTTTTCAGGGCGGGTACGATGACGCCGGATCAGCTAGCGGACGCCTATGATGCAATGGATGTGTTTGCCTTTGCGTCGAAAAGCGAAACTCAGGGCATGGTCATCAGCGAGGCCATGGCCTGCGGCGTGCCAATGGTGGCATTGGATGCATCGGGCACGCGTGAGTTGATTGTTGATCAGATTAATGGTCGCCTGCTGAACAATCAGTGTTGCGTCGATTTCGCCGAGGCTCTGCAGTGGATTGCACGGCAACCGGCGCTCCATCGACTGGCTCTATCTCACGCTGCACGCAAAACCGCTGAGCAGTTGTCGATGGCGCATACGGCGGATCAAGCGCTGCACCATTACCGCAAACTCATCCAACAAAAGAGCTCTCTGCCAGGTAAAAGCGACCATCTTCTGCGACAACTGTTGGACCTGATCAAAACCGAGTGGATGATCATTGAAGGAATTGCCAGTGCCGCAGGCGGCTCGATTGTAGCGGGTCATTCACCGCACAAACTATTCGCAGACCACTAAATGCTTAGCCGCATTGAGACCGCATTGAGAAAGTGGCGGCGACTGTTTAGTCGCAGCCAGTGGTTAGCTCGGCTATTACAACTCCAAGCCTCAACACAGCCAGCATCAGAGCCAGGACTGATTATGCTGCAAATTGACGGCTTGCCCCACAGACAGCTACTCAAGGCTCTGGCCGCAGGCGAAATGCCTTTTTTACAGCGGCTCATTGAGACTGAACACTACCAGTTGCACAATCTCTACGCCGGTGTCCCATCGACCACGCCCGCCGCACAGGGCGAGCTGTTTTATGCGGTTAAAACGGCCGTTCCAAGCTTTAACTTCAAGCCTCATGGTTCGCCCGATCTAGTGCGCATGTTTGAACCCGGCGCGGTCACCGCGGTGGAGGATCGGCTGCAAAGCCAATGTCAAAACCCGCTACTCAGTGGTGGTAGCTGTTACGCTGACAATTTTAGCGGTGGCGCCGCGGAAACCCACTTTTCTCCAAGCTCCTTGGGCTGGGGAACTGCGCTGCGCGAATCACGACCTCTTGTTCTCTTGCTGCTGATTGTCAGTCACAGCTACAGCTTTCTGCGCTGCGCCGCCTTGATGCTTCTGGAAACCGCACTGGCGATTATCGATTTCACCCGCGGTTTGTTTGTTGGTCATAATTTCTGGGCAGAACTAAAATTTGTTCCAAGCCGTGTTCTGATCGTCATTCTGCTGCGAGAACTGATTACCATCGGAGCGAAAATTGATATCGCCCGCGGCCTGCCAATTATCCATCTCAACTTTCTTGGCTACGATGAACAGGCCCATCGACGCGGTCCAACCTCGCTCTTTGCGCATTGGACATTACTCGGGATCGACGATGCTATTGCCCGAATTTGGCGAGCCACACAGCGTGCCAACCGCCGCAGTTATGACCTATGGGTTTACTCGGATCACGGCCAGGAGGAGGTGATGTCCTACCAAAATGCCTTCTCACAACACTTTTCAGATGCCGCCAACGCTATTTTTACAAAGCATTTGGGCTGTGCTGTGGACTGTCAGACAACGGTCGGCAGTGGTATTCAATTGGAGCGCATCCGCATGCTCGGGGGCAAACTAACACAGGCGATTTTTGCCAAACTATTAGCTAATCTAAACAACAATGGGCAGCATCAAGCCGAACCCGAGAGCGAGAAAATACCTCGCCTCAGTGTCGCGGCACTTGGCCCTGTCGCCCACCTGTATTTCAATCGGCCGTTAAGCACCCATCAACGCAGCAGCCTGGCACGCGCACTCTGCGTTGAGGCAGGTGTTCCCGCCGTGCTCTATCTCAATAGTGCCGGAGTGATACGCGCCCGTCGCGCCAACAGTGAATACAATCTGCAAGAAAATCCCAGCGCCCTGCTCGGCACCGATCACCCTTATCCAACAATGGTCTACGACGACCTTAAACGTCTTTGTTCACATCCGGATGCCGGCGTATTGATTGCCTGTGGCCAGTATCCGGACAGCCCTGACAGTTGCAAAAAATCATTTAGTTTTGCCATAGAAAATGGCGCTCACGGCGGCTGGAGCAGATATCAAATCGACGCCTTTGCACTATTGCCAAAGGATATTAATCTGCAAGCAGAGCAGGGTGACTGCCCGCGTATGGCAGATCTTCGGCGCGCCGCACTGGCTTTTCTGCAACCCCCTATTAGCACTCAAGCGAGCTCAAAAAAAAGCCCTCGAAGTGTCCCGATTACAGCTAACCGCAAAACCTCTCATTCACCGCGACCACCTCAACAGCTGCGCATCATGACCTATAATGTCCACAGTTGTATTGGCATGGACGGCAAGCTCGCTCCCGAGCGCATTGCCAGACTAATTGCTCGACATGAACCTGACATTGTCGCCCTCCAAGAGATAGATGTTGGCCGTGTGCGCACCGATAGCGCTGACCAGGCGCAAGTTATCGCCGATCACTTGGGCATGGATGTCCATTTTCATGGAGCGCTGCATTTAGAGCGCGAGCGCTTTGGCGATGCAGTGCTCACCCATCTGCCAATGCGTTTGATCAAGGCCGCTGATCTGCCCAGATTACCCCTCTCGCCAACCAGTGAACCACGCGGTGCACTATGGGTTGAAATTAAAGCCTTTGGTAAAAAAATCCAATTTATCAATACTCATCTCAGCCTGCGCGGCAGAGAACGTCGGGCACAGGTTGAAAGCCTGTTAAGCCGTCATTGGCTCGGGCACCCCAAGTGCCAGACACCGACTATTTTGTGTGGTGATTTCAATTTACAGCCCAACTCCAGAGAGTGGCAAACACTTAACACTGCACTTAGCGACGTGCAGAACGCCACGCTTGATCATATCCCTCAAAAAACCTTTGCCAGCCGCCTTCCTACCCTGCGTATCGACCATATCTTTATCGATAACGCTTTGCAGGCGATCGGGGTGCAAATTCCAAATAACGCTCTGGCCCGAGTTGCTTCAGATCACCTACCTCTGATTGCCGATATCAGCCTGCTTGGGGCTGATCAGATTACGTCCGTTGAGCACAGCATTCCGAGTGATGGCGAGTAATATTCTTGTCTCTGCTAGCGACTTTAGAATGCTCTGCGGCTCAGGCTGTTGTAGAATCTTGTTTTAAATTGTTGGACTGGACTTCATCATGGGCAGAGCCTACCAAAACCGTAAAGACTCAATGGCAAAGACCTCCGATGCCAAGGCCAAGGTATACAGCAAATATGGTCGCGAGATCTATGTCTGCGCCAAAGCGGGTGGTCTCGACCCTGCAGGCAACCTGACACTGCGCAGCCTAATCGAGCGCGCGAAAAAAGATCAGGTGCCAACCCATGTGATCGATAAGGCCATTGAAAAAGCCAAGGGTGGTGCCGGTGAAAATTTTGAACTGGCACGTTATGAAGGCTATGGTCCCGGCAACTGCATGGTGATTATTGAGTGTCTAACTGATAATCCCAATCGGACCTTTGGCGATGTGCGACTGTGCTTTACCAAGACTAAAACCAAGATTGGTACTCAGGGTTCGGTAAGTCATATGTTTGATCATCTGACCATTCTGATGTTTGCCGGTCAGGATGAAGAGGCCGTGTTGGATGCACTGCTGATGAACGATGTCGATGTTGTCGATATCGAAAATGAAAACGGCATGTTGACAGTATTTGCGCCGCATACTGAGTCATTTAAAGCCAAGCAAGCACTCAGTGATGCGTTTGGCGAAATCGACTATGAAGTTGACGAGATTCAATTTATTGCGCAGAACAGTGCGCCAGTCAGCGGCGATGATGTGGAGATGTTTGAACGCTTTATGTTTATGCTCAATGATCTCGATGATGTGCAAAATATTTACCACAATGTCGAGGCGAACCACGAGTAGAAATCACCAGACCGGTTAGCCTCCGGCGCTAAGCGCCCTGACAATCACCGCGCGCGTTGTCGCTGGATCGATAACCGCATCAATCTCTAAGTGCGCCGCCGCTTCAGTGGCTTTGCCGCGCTGATACATTTCCTCGACCAGATGATTAAATAAAGCGTCCCGCGATGCCTTATCAGTCTCTGCCGCCAGCTCCTTCTTAAAGCCCAAGCGCACTGCGCCTTCAAGACCCATGCCTCCGAATTCACCCGAGGGCCAGGCGGCACTGAACACTGGGCGATGAAAACTGCCTCCCGCCATCGCCATGGCTCCCAACCCGTAGCCCTTGCGCAGGAATATGGTTACCAGTGGCACGCTGATTTTTGCGCCGGCGATAAATAGATTGGCCATACGCCGCACCGCGGCCTGCTCTTCGCTAGCAGGTCCGACCATAAAGCCCGGGGTATCACAGAGTGACAGTAGCGGAATCGAAAAATTATCGCAGAGGGTGATAAAGCGCGCTGTCTTATCGGCTGCCTCGGCGTCAACTGCACCGCCTAACACACGGCAGTCGTTGGCGATCAAGCCGATAGATTTGCCTTCAATTCTGATAAAGCCGGTAACAATGCCGCTGCCATAGGGCTGTGATAACTCGAGAAAACTATCGCTGTCGACAAGCTGCTGAATAATATTACGAATATCGTAAACGAAGCGGCGATCATGCGGCATCATCTGACGCAGCTCTGTTTGCTCCGCGCAGGACCAAGATTGCTTGTCGCCTTGAAAATAGGCCAGGCACCGCTGCGCCAGTTGGGTGGCATGCAATTCATTATCGGCTACCAAGTCGACTACGCCGTTGTTGGCCTGGATCTCAATCGGGCCTATATCCGTGGGGGCGAAGGTGCCCAGTCCGCCGCCCTCAATCATCGCCGGCCCGGCCATACCGATCCACGAGGTCTTGGTCGCAATGCGAATATCGGCACAGCCAAACAGTGCGGCATTGCCAGCAAAGCAGTAACCATTGTTAACCGCAATCAATGGCACTCGGCCACTTAGGCTCGCCCAGCTAGCAAAGCTGGCAACATCTAAACCGGCAATCTGAGTTTTGACGTCGGTCTCACCTGGCCTTCCCCCGCCACCCTCGGTATACATCACTACCGGAAGATTGGCTTTGCCGGCCTGCTCAAGCATGCGGTCAATTTTTTTGTGGTGGAAGTAACCCTGGGTGCCCGCCAATACGCTGTAGTCATTGACAATCACTGCGACCTGAGTGGCGCGTTCGCCAAACTCTGCACTATTGATGGTCGCCAAGCCCGTTATCACGCCATCCGCGGCCGTCTCAGTTTTTAATGCCTCGGCACTGCGACGATCACGCTGAGCGGCAACAGCGAGCTGGCCATATTCGACAAATGAATCGTCATCACAGAGGTCAGTAAGGTTTTCTCTTGCACTGCGATAGCCCTTTTCATGACGACGCGCGACTGCGTCCACTCGCTCCTCATCGGATGAATAGGACAATTGTTTTTGCAATTCATACAGCGGATCGCCAATCACTGCTTGCTCGGCGGTCAATGTCTCGGCGGCATCAGCACCAGACTCCACGGCGACGACTTGGCAGATCAATTGACCTATTTGAATGGTATCCCCCGCCGCGACCAATACCTTTTTAACCACACAGTCACAGGGTGCACTGACTGCTGTCTGCATTTTCATTAATTCAAGGGTGACTAGGGGTTGGTCTTCGCGCAGCTGCTCTCCAGGCTGGACATCAACACTGATGACCGCCGCCGCCACTGGCGCGGTGATCTGCAAAACGGACTCTTTCACAATAGTGAGGACCCTTCCTATCGTGCGTTATCGCACTGTTATTATTCGAGCGGTTAGATCAATAGCAAAAAATCCAAGCCTAACAAGAGGATCAAACCGCGGGTTAGAAGCTTGGTGCGCGCATCTAGCTTATCGTACGCTTGTTGAAGCCGATCTATTTCGGCCTTGGCGAGAGACCCCTGCTCTTTTACTCGGTCGGCACTGGCCAACGCTAGCGAGGCAGCCGTTACGCCGGCTGCTCCCAATCCAAACTGTTTTAAAAAACGGCGTCGATCTGACGTTTTTTGCATAGTGGCTTCCTCAAAAAAGAGTCTTTGTAGTGTAAGTTAGGCCGCTGCGACATCGCAACCTTATCCTGATACTTGGTGTTCGAAAAATACCAATAACCACCTATTTAACCTGACATTGACGTCATTGCTAATCTATATTCAACTCTGCCACAGAAACTTATATCCGAGCACACATTTATCTATCCATTCACACACTTGTCATTTGCGCTATCGACAATAATGACAACGTTATTAGCCTAAGGATCAAGACATGAAGTCAGACCAAGAAAGATTATTTGTCGTTGTCGACCCCACCGGCAGCACCCATATCGCCTTGCAAAGGGCCATCATTACCGCAAAGTTCCGCACGCCCGCTCCGACACTATATATTTTTGTCGCTGTCGACAGCGAGAGTATCGACACCCGCGCAACTAATGATGCACTGTTCCGAAATAGTCAGTGGTTTGAGGATGAGATTCACGCTCCGCTAAAGAAACAGGGGCTGGACTACCAGATCGAAATTTCATGGTCCAGCGAATGGCAGCGCTCGATTCTCAAAGCGGCCAATCGGTTTGGCGCAGATATGATTTTATTGCCAATTCAGAAGAAGAAAAAACATACCCTGCGATTAACCTTTAGCGAGTCAAAGTGGAAAGTACTCAAGAAAGCCACCTGTCCAGTCCTTCTAGTGCGACCCGATGCCGCCGAGCAGCGAAAAATAATTTTGGCAGCGGTTAATTTTCAGGCCATTGGCGATCAGCAAAAGCTATTGAATGCCAATATTCTCGCCCGCGGGAAATGGCTCGCCGAGAACTATGGCGCAGAGCTTCACGTAGTCAATGCCTACAAAGACTCATTGAACTACCCAGATCGCGGCAAGTTGGCCAAAGAGACCGGTCTGCCTTCAAAAAATATCCATGTAGTGCCCGGCTATACCGATGAGGCAGTCGCTAAGACAGCCAAAGATATCAATGCCGACCTGGTGGTTATGGGAACCATGGGACAGACTGGACAGACGGCGACGCGCAGAGGCAATACTGCTGAGCGCGTTATCTCGAATCTTGATGTCGATGTCATGGTCGTTAACACTGAATATCAGGACTAGGCTTACCTTGTCATACAGCTGTCAGGAGTTTTCCGCACTGGCAGCTTGGCGTTGCTCTACCTGTCGCGCGCGCGGGTCCACCGCGATCATTGCGCACAAAACCACGATTGTGGCCGAGCAACCAACCAGGGTGGCCAGCAAATTCCAGTCCAGCGCATAACCAATCACCGTGTTGCCGACGGGCACTAGTCCCACCGACATAAACATGAGAATACTCATCACCCGGCCGAGCAGCTGTTCCGGGCAAATTTTCTGTAGCCATGTATTAAAGTGAACATACATATAGGTATCAAAAACACCGGCAAAGAAAAACAGCAACATTGCCCACCAATAGGGTTCGTACCAGACGATAAGACCCAGTGTTGCGCCGCTGTAGATAAACGCGCCAAACATCGCCGGAATTAGATTGCGATCACTTGGACTGGGCAGCAAACCGCTTAGCATGGCACCGAGCAGAGCACCTGCCCCATAGGCTGCGAGCTCGAGACCATAGACATAAGCGCCATCGGCAAAGCGCGCCTTGGCTAGCACCGGCAGCCCTACGTAGATCAGCGGCATAAACAGGACGTGAATAATTGCCATACCGACAAAACCCAAGCGCACAGCCGGAATTGAAACAACCCATTGCACTGCGACCTTGATTTCATCGTAGAGCGATCGCTCTCGGTTAGCAGATTGATCGCCACCCAGCTGTCGAGTTTTAACAAAAAATAGCGACATTAACGATAACGCAAAGGTTATACCGTCGACAAAAAAGGCGCGGGCCAACCCCTCTCTATCTTGTTCGTACGCATTGTCAAGCGCACCAAGCTGCTGCCCGACTGGCTCATGAGCTAACGAGTTTATCTCTCCAGCAATAATCAAGCCCGCCAACACCGGCCCTGCGACCATACCCAAATGAAGCGTGATCTGGAGTATCGCATTGCCTTCACGCAACATAGCTTTCGGCACAATACTCGGCAATATTGAGGTACTGGCCGGATAAAAAAATGCATCAGCGATACCAAAGAAGAATGCAATCACAAACACATTAGTGGTGTTGACCATGTTGTTGGTAATCATGTAGGCGAGAGCGAAGACCATTATCAGACGCGCAGCATTACTCGCCATCATGACCAGCCGCGGGCTGGTGCGGTCGACAACCGCGCCGCCAGCCAGCATCAAAACAGCTCTCGGAATACCCTGAACGGCAAACACCAGACCCGTCATTAGAGCGCTGCCGGTCATCTGCAGGATCAACCAGGGAAAGGCCAGCAAACTAATATGATCACCCACAACCGAAATCATTTCCCCAAACCAAAAAATAGAGAAATTACGATCTTTGAAAAGTTTAATCATAGGAACAGTCGTCGGTAATAGGTCGTGGCACTCGAGCAGAGCCAAAGGCGTAAGTGTACCGACAATAGCCTGTTTGTGGGTTAATTTTAGACGGGATTAGGCAGCAATAGTAAGGAGGCCAGTACGGCAATTAACAAGCCGCAGATGAGGCCGATCAAGAACCCATATTTAAAACCTGTGATCCTGAATTTCGCGAGCTTCGAGCGCTTAGTACCTCGCGGATCGGGGGAACCCTGTGCGTGAAACTGCTTATCAAGACGACTAATCTCCTCACGAGCCCAGGGCTCAAGATTTTCTAGAGCCCGTCCGGTTTTGTCATCATCGAGACTATCAGACATCCATTAAGGCAAATTCAGTCAAGGCTCTATCCGTCTGCTCCCTGGCACAATCGAGATGGGTCTCAATCAAGGCCTTGGAAACGTTGAGCCGTTTAGCAATATCATCTGCCGAAAGCGCCCTGAATTGTTGCAATAGGAAAATATAGCGAGTCTTGTCCGGCAACTGCGCCAAACTCTCTTTCAGTGTTTCCTGTTTCAGTTCATCGAGC
>Ga0115569_10002875_pt1 | contig 12929 bp, 7 predicted proteins | sample COGITO_mtgs_1205_2_FD_87295 | JGI IMG/M metagenome (GOLD analysis project Ga0115569, IMG submission 87295) | Pelagic marine microbial communities from North Sea - COGITO_mtgs_120503 | ecosystem: Environmental > Aquatic > Marine > Epipelagic | place: Germany:Helgoland, sampling site Kabeltonne...
CGAGCAGTTCTGGGCACGGTGGACATTGAGGTGCCGGAAGCCGCGGCTGATTTCGCCACGGTGGACATTGTGGTGCCGGAAGCCGCGGCTGATTTTGCCACGGTGGACATTGTGGTGCCGGAAGCCGCGGCCGATTTTGCCACGGTCGACATTGAGGTGCCGGAAGCCGCGGCCGATTCTGCCACGGTGGACATTGAGGTGCCGGAAGCCGCGGCCGATTTTTCCACGGTGGACATGGAGTTGCTGGATGCCGCGCTTGATGTTGCTATAGTTGATCTGGTGGTGCCCGAGATACCTGCGGTGACCGCAGTCTTGCCCAGCGAAGCCGAAGTGGTCCTAGAGCTGCCGGTGTTGGAGGCCGGGCCAGGTACAAGCACCTTAGCCGGGCAGGATGTTTTCCCTGGTGCGGCAACCATGGTTGAGGAGGAAACGATATCGGTTGATTTTCCGGATGAAGATGTACGCACGATTCTTCGTAGCGTGGCTGATTTGTTCGATTTGAATTTAGTGATTCCCGATATCCTTCAAGGTCGTACCTCTGTGAAGCTGCGCAACATTACTTGGCGTCAAGTGTTTGAAGTGGTGCTCGAGCCCCTCGGCTTCACGTATCTGGAAGATCGCAACATCATACGCATCAAAAGTATCGCGGAGCTCACTACCGAGCCAGTGGATACCCGTATTTTTATCGTGAACTACGCCCGTGCTGGCGAACTTCAAGCATCGATCGCACCATTGGTGGATGCCGCCGCAGGAGGGCGTATTCAGGTGGATGGCCGCAGCAATGCATTGGTGATTACCGAGCGCCCCTCGCGCATGAATAAGATTCAGGAAATTATCGAGCGTTTGGATAAGGCGACTGATCAGATTATGATCGAGACCAAGTTTATTGAAGTCACTAACTCGGATGTGAAGGATTTGGGCGTCAATTGGGCCTCTTTGAGTGGCTATGGTTTGGGAGTTGGCAATATACAGCGGGATTGGTCGCGCACGCGCACCAGCAACAATAGCAATTCAGCGAGCGTTGGCAGTGATTCAAGTTCAGGTATTACGACTGCCAGCGGCTCAATTGATGGGTTTCCTAACCCAGAAACGGTTGATAGCGGCGAAAGCATCAGCTCGACATTGAGTTCGCTGGGACAAATTGCTTCAACGGCTTCTACGGGACGTTTGGATACTGCAGTCTTTTCTGCGGACAATTTTAGAGTGGTTTTATCGGCGTTGACGCAGATGCGGAACTCGAAGCTCAAGACCAATCCCACGATTGTTGTCATGAACAATAAAGAAGCTTACTTGAATATCGGACAGCAATATCCTACGCGTGAATTTGAGTATAATGCAGAAACCGGTCAGATTGAACCCGGAGCTCTGAAGTATCAGCCACTAGGGGTGGAATTAAGAGTCACTCCCTCTGCAAATGCTGCTGGCATGATCAATTTAGAGATCGAGCCTAAAGTGACTGTATTAGCTGGTACGATTGCGACCCTTAATGGTATCGAGGATCCGCTGTTTGAGGAGAAGAGTGTGCAGACTTCGGTAACCATAAAGGATGGGTTCACGCTAGCGCTAGGTGGTTTGGTTGAGCAGACCACGAGTGATCAAAGTACCGCGGTGCCATTGTTGAGTAAGCTGCCAGGCGTGGGACGTTTTTTTAAGAGCAATTCGACGAATATCGAAACGAATAACTTAATTATCTTTATCACTGCCAAAACGCTGAACCCCGATGGTAGCACGTATCGTGATATCGTTGATCCGCGGGTACTGGATCAGATGGAAATTTTGCCCAGTGAATTGCCCGGCTATCAAATGAATCACGAGGAGCAGGCTCAGTTAAAGCAACTCGAACAGTATCGCATCAACAGCAGTCGAGGACAGGCGTCGGCCATGCGCAAGGCGCGACTCAAAGCGATTGAGAAGGAAAAGCGCAAGGCAACTAAGGCGGAAGGCAACTAAGGCGGAGGAAACTAAACATGGGGAAACTAAATAACCTTTTGAGAGACTTCGTCATGACTGATATATTTAACAAGAGCTATAGAAGTTTGTTATGTGTCCCTTTTGCATGCATCGCGTGCGCCCTCTTGTGCGCGAGTGCCTCGCTCGTCCACGCTGGGACTATTGGCGCGGGTAATCAGACCGCACTTTATATTAGTGATCAGGCCTCAGGTGCTAATTTATTCGGTTGGGGTGCGAATGGCTCGGGGCAGATCGGGGATGATAGTGCGGAAGATCGTCTCACGCCTGTAAAATCGGAAGAAGATGGTCCTTGGCTTGCCGTCGCGACTAATTTGACCGGAGTGTCTAACAGTAGCTTAGAAGGGCACAGTCTCGGCATTAAGGCAGATGGTGTCGATAGTACGCAAGGAACGCTGTGGGCGTGGGGCGATAACAGCTTTGGTCAGCTTGGTCTCGGAGACACGACTAATAAAATGGTTCCGACACAGATTGGTTCAGCTTCCAACTGGATTGCAGTTGAGGCGGGCAGCGCGTTCTCGATGGCATTGAACGCAGAGGGCGAGATCTGGGTTTGGGGCGATAATCGCTTTGGTCAATTAGGTGCGGGTGTCGTTGCTTACTTTCAGAGCACACCGACGCAGTTGGCCGACAAGGACGGCACCACGAGCAACAATGACCAGTGGGTTTCGATCGCCGCAGGTGCAGACTACGCGCTCGCTGTCCATTCCATCACCGCTGGTTCGTCATACGGTTATATTTATGGATGGGGGCGTAATTCACTCAGCCAGATTGGTTTAGGGCATAATAGCAGTCCCGTAGTCGGGCCATCCAGTGCCACACGTATTGCTGGTACGACTCTGTGGCGTTCGGTTGAGGCAGGGATTAGCGCGTCTTTTGCTATTAATTCGAGCGGGCATCTTTATTCCTGGGGGCAGGGAGGCTTTGGCGGCTTGGGCTTGGGCCCAAGCCAAGGGACTTCGATCGGGGGTGTTATATCGCCGACTCGCGAGGCAACGCAGAAGGTGTTTGCCAAAGTATCTGCCGGTAGCTCACACACGCTTGCTTTAACATCAACCGGGCAGCTGTTCGCCACTGGTCAAAACGCCAGCGGTCAGCTGGGTAAAGTCGGCAGTAACTTGTACAATACCTTTCAATTCATCGATGGCGATGTTGCCGAAATCGCTGCGGGCAACGCATTCTCTGTCATCGTTAAAGAGGACGGATCGGTATTAACCGCCGGCTCCAATGCTCGTGGGCAACTGGGTAATGGTACAACTAGTTCTGTGAATTCGTTTACTGCCACATCGCTCGGAGCCGTGGACTTGTCGGTCGATTCGATTTCGATTACCAGTGATATCTCAGTAATCGCCCCAGGCGATACGTTGGACTTCCAGATTATCATTCGCAACAACGGCACAGGAACGATAGATTCGGCTTTAGTTGATGCGACTGAGCTGACTATTGCATTGAGTCCGTCGACCATTTTTAGCGCCGAAGGTGAAACTTTATTTGTGGAGGGATTTACTGTTGAGGTTCCTAATGCGGATGTTGCGGATATTAAATCCGGTGGGTCCATCGCTGTTGATATCACTGCCACCATTCCGAATCCGATCTTGGCGAATTCATACTATATTCTAGTTGAGTTGGATGCGAATGATACCATCGAGGAGTCCGATGAGTTGAATAACTCAGGTGTATCCGAGGTGGAGCAACAGCTTAATTTTAAGCCAGATTTGGAAATTGAAATTATTGCGCCTATCACGTTAGCTTCGGTGTCCGCCGGTGCTACTTTGACGGTTGATGTAAATATCAGTAATGCGGGTACGGGGTCGATTCCGTCAGGTGTAGGTTCGGGCTTCAAATACAATCTTTTATTGTCTTCTTTGGCTGATGAGTCAGTGGGCAAAGTCTATGAATTGGCGATTACACTTCCGGTCGATGAGAGCCCGTATAAAGGTGGACTGAACAACGGAGCTTCGGTCACTCGTTCGATCACTGTGAGTGTACCTGAAGAAGTGACTCTAGGAATGTATTATCTCGGAGCTGTAGTTGATTCTGGAGCTGATATAGATGAGCTCTCTGAATCCAATAATACGGCATTCACTTCGAGTGATTTAATTGAAATTATCGGTCTATCGATTGAGGAGGCTCTTGATATTGATGGGGTGACTTTTCCTTCTGTTTCGGATCCTAAATTAGTATTGTCAGGTGATTCAGACTTCTTCGGTACAGAGGATTTGACTGCGATCACTCCTCTGGTTGGTGATGGTGCGAGTCCTAACGTTGGTTCGCTTTCTAGTCCGTCGTTGTTTGCTGGTGAATCGGCGTCGCTAACATTCACTTTTGAAGAGCCTCGCGAGGTTAGCTTCCGTTGGAAGTCAGCTACATCTTCAAGTCAGAATAACTTGTTTTTTGGCGCGAACTTGATCCCCATTGAGCCTGAAACTGCGGGGAGTCCCGCGAGATTGTCCGGGACAAAAGATTGGGAGGAAGTGAGTTATATTGTCCCTAAAGATATACCTGTCGGTTTTACTTATGTGCAAGGCGTTACAGGGCCGGATGACTATGTCTTTATCGACGAGTTACGCGTCAGTTCACCAATTACGCTTCCTGATTACATCGTCCAGACTATTGATTATGAGGTCGGTGATTATGTCTTACAGAAAGACCGTTTGACTGTGACAGTTACAGGTATTAATCGTGGAGCTGACTTTCCGCTTCCAGATGATTTTTCTGTTCAAGTTTGGCTCTCCTTGGATGAGGTCGCTGGTGATGAAGACGATGTTAGTATCGGTGAGATCAATAGCTTTCAAATTCTCGATAACGGCTCACGCTTCATCTATCAGGCTATTTTCTCTCTGCCGGAAGAGTTGTTGGATGCGCCTTATTATCTCTTAGCACGGGTCGACAGTCAGAACTCGGTGACCGAGTATAATGAATCAGCGGTTCCATTTTCGATTGATGACAATAACTTTAAGTTTTCCGACTCCGCTGGACTGAACATTGACCGTCGAGCGGATTTGCGTGTGACGAATTTCATTGGTGTTGAAGAAGTCTCGATTTTTGCAGGTGGTCCAACTAATCATGCTGATTACAATCCGTTGGCTGGAGAGAACGAAACAACCGTCTTTGGCCAGTTTATCATCGTTCCAAAGCCAGGAGAAAATAGTGAACTTGCAGTGCGGTTTGACGTTGTGAATGCTGGTTTGGCAGCGGTGGAAGGTGTCGAACAAAACTTCGATGTGTCTGTCTTTCTCGCGCCTTCACGTGATCCGAGTCCAGGCGAGATTTATGAAGTCGCTGCGTTTGTCGAAGACATGGGACTATCCGTGGGTGGAGGCATTACCTATGAAGTCACGACCAATATCAGCGAAGCGGTTTTGCCTGGGGATTTTTATTATGTGGGTGTACTCGTTGATGCTTCCGATAACATCGCCGAGTCGAAGGAAGATAACAATACTACCCTTAGTGAAACGAATGAGGTCTTTATTGGTGAATATCCGCTAAATATCGCTCTGAATGACGATACACTTACGGAGACGCTTGCAGGCGATCTAGTCGCTCAAACTTGGACGGACGGATTTATTCCGGCGAATGAAAATAACGGTAGCCCCAGAAGTCCTTGGTTTGGTCAAACCGCGGAATTTGCCGTCGATAGTTCACTTCGTGCTGCTGCGCGGTCAGGGCCCGTTGCGACGGGGGCTGTTTCATTCATGGAAACTCTTAAGGTCATTGATGTTGGTGCAGAGCCCCGTTTTGTCTCCTTCAAATGGAAAGTATCCTCGCAGTTGGATGTGACTGAGGCGGGCATAGTCGAAGATATTCTTGAGTTTAGTATACGCGAAGGTAGCTCAGGTCCATTTACCCGAATTGCCAAGATTTCGGGAGAAGTCGATTGGACGGCCTATCAATACGTCATTGAAGAGCCTGGGAACTATACCCTGCGTTGGTCTTATACTGAGAATGGTGATGGTGAACGCGGCGGTCAGGACGCCGGTTGGGTTGACGATTTCAATGCGCAAGCTCCGGACTTTTCCGTTACGGGTTCGCCTGCGTTTTCGATCAACTCTGCGGATTTTGTCGAGATAAACGGGCCTGTTGACGGAGTGCTTTCACCGGGTGATTCCTTCGACCTTTCATTTACTGCTGAAAACTTGGGTGAAGGCGCTTATGCTAATGTCAGAGGTCAGATACGTTTAACGAAGGCTCGTGGAGTCGCTGCAAATCTGGATTGGAATCAGGGTAATTTCGAAGATGTAGTACTCTTCGATGGATTTATTCCACTCGAGTTGAACGACCTAACGTTGGTTATTCCCAATTCGATTAGTGAGGCGGAAGCCTACTATGTAGGGGTCTGGTTGGAGTATTCACGGAATATTCCGGAAGATAGTGAGGCCAATAATCTGGTTTTCACTGATTTGCCCGTTATATCCGTCGATCCTTTAGTCAGCTTTGCAGATGCGGTTGATAATCCTACAAATGATTGGTCGCTGATTGGCGATGGCCGCTGGTTCCCTGTCAGTGCGATGGTGGGGGATCCGGATGACATCGCTTTCGATAATGTGGATGCAGTATCCGCTCCGGACATTCGTATTGGTGAAAGTGCCGGTTTCGAAGCAATTATTGATGGTCCTAAATTGATGAACTTCAAGTGGCGTACGAATAGTTTGAGCAATGTGAACTATATGGAGCTACGTATCAACGGAGTCGCGCAGGAGCGCGAATTTGGCGCGAATGCTGGAGACCGTATGCGTATGTCCGGCGACTCTGGTTGGGTCGAGGAAGCCATCTTGATTCCTTCGGGCACGCAAGTCGTCGCATGGGTCTTCGTGAAAAATGGCGAAGAGCAGGGATTTGCAGACATGGCCTATGTGGATGTGATCGATCTGGATGCCTATTCCGCCGATGCTCCCGACCTCGCCATTCTATCTGTCGATTATAACGGGTCAGCCGACCCTCAGACAGGAATCCAGCAATATGCACTGGAGCGCGATCAATTTCCACTGACTGTAATTGTGGCAAATCGTGGTGGTGCTGTAAGTGGAGCGGCTTACGGCGACTTGGACTTGGAAGTCCGACTCTCGGAGGACATTGTCTTTGACTTTGCTGATGAGGTCGTCGGGCATTTGGGAGTCACCGAAGTACTCGAAAGTGGCGCTCGTCTGGTGTTTAGTGGTAATATCGACCTACCTGTTAGTATTGATGCGAAAAAGTACTATCTGCTTGTGCGTGTGAGCTCGCTGGATCCGGACTTTGCCGAAATTGAAGACCCCCTTCTTCCAAGCTCCGGCGAATTGCTCTCAAATAATAATTTTGAGTCACGGGGGCAGGATGTCGAGATTCTGCATCTCCCACGACTGGTGTTTGAGATGGGTGCCGCTCCCGGAGTGAAAGTATATTATCCGAAGGAGGCGCTCTATTTCGAATGGTCGCTTATCAATATCGGCTTGGGGGATATCAGTGGCCTTCAGTCGTACACGCAGCGGATTGAGTTATGGAGATTTGATGAAGGGGCAGATTTCTCGGATCTATCTGCTGCGGGGAAAGTCATAGATCTCGCGTCGATCACGGAGTCAGAATACCTGCCTGGTGTCCTGTCGCGTGATGATATCAGTGAATCGACACTTGAGTATAAGACCACACTCGCACTACCTGGAGCAGGTGTGCTTCTCGAAGCGCTTGGAGAAACCGATAGTCTACAAGAGGATGAAAGTGTAGATGTGATCTCGAAGCTAGAGAAGTTGGAGGGATATACTTTCTTTTTGGTGATCGTTCGTGATCAAGTGATTGAGCAGTCGAGCAATCTCTCGATCGAGCTCTTTAGTGGTGCTCGCTTTAAAATCGCAGCCTTTCCATATGACACGACTCAGCCTTTCGTCGCAGGTGAAAGTACTTTGACGACCTTTGACGAGTGGCGTGCTTTCAACGAGGAGCTTCTTGTGACAAGTGGTGACTTGTCTGGGGTCTTACTTGCCGATCTGCCGGATGCGGATCCAAGTGTAACGTATCCTGGGAGCGGAGATATCGAGGGCCTATTCTACTACGCCCTGAATTTGCCTTTTAGTACGACTACTCGTTTAGAAGATGATGCTGTCAAGGGAGCAGTACTTGAGCGAATGGGCACGGTGTTTGTCGCTGGCATTGAGTACCAACGTCTAACGTTTCCGATTGTGCGGGGTGCCGAGGATTTGAAATATACGGTGCAGGCTTCTGATGATATGGTTATATGGGAGGACCTCATTGTGATGGAGTCGCCATACCTTGATTCCCGCGGTACTTCGTTTGCGGGATATTATGGTGCGCAGGCATTGACCGATCCGACTCCCGGTTCTGGCAGTCTGATCACTTTGCAAAGCCCCGCTCTTGATGGCCAAGGCTATATGCCGGTCGTCAGTGTTGTGGACCACAATTACACGGCAACGGTCACAGTGCGTGATTATGTTCCTTTCGGAGCAGGTGCACGTTTTATGCGTCTTCTGATCGAAAAAGAATAGTAGATGGACGTACGGGAAGCGCAGCGTCTGCTAAGCATCGTTTAGCTGTGCTCTGTGGCGGGAGGAATCACTGCACTGTTGTAGTCAGCAGGTTCGTTTTTCTTTGCCGCAAGCAGCAGCCCAACGCAATGGCGGAGGCTTTTCTTGGCTCAGTCGAATTCATTTTGATTTACTTGCAGCCCGCAATGTCTTCAAGCGTGCCTTCGGTGCATAAAATGAGGACCTGATCACCTTCGGTCCAAAGCTTGAAGGCCTGCTGGTTGCATGCGAAACTTTGCGGACGTTGTGAGCAGTGCGCGGGGAAGTTGGCTTTGTCGGCCGTAATTAGATGGTACACTTGGCCGTTCTTGAAGCAGATCATGCTCAGTTTGGTGCCGTTGTAGTCAAAGGTGACGCACCCCATCGTCGGCATTGTGTCGAGCTGCGCTGGAATGGTCTGCGGGCTCGGCATCCCGGTGCGAAGTAAGTGGCTGCGCAGTTCGCCGAGCTCGTCGTCACGCTTGTCGAATTTCGAGCCCTTGAACGCACTGATTTCGTTAGCCAGAAATTCGATGACGTTGGGCACGCTGGCTGTGGTCATTCTCTGGTTGGGCAGGCTGGCAGTCGCCATTCTCTGGTTGGTCGCGAGTTGGGGCGGTTCGTCGGGGATCGGGCGGCTGAGGATCGCAAAGGTGACCGCAATTGCGGCTGCCATGCCCATCCATGGCTTGAACCAAGGTCTGTGGGCTGTGTGGCCCGCTGGGCTTGGAAACGGAATGCTGTTGTGTGCGCTCGGCGCGTCGTTAGCGACCTGACTGCCGATCTGTGATTCGGATTGAGCCGCATGGGCGCGCATACCTACGAGGATGGATGCTTTGAGGTCCGCGGGGGGCTCGATGTGACTGAGCGCATCGCTGATCTGAGCATCGAATGCTTGTTGCGCCTCAAACCACGCGAGCAGTTCGGTATCCGTTTTTAGCAGCCTCAGGGCTTCTGCGATGAGCGGATCGTTGCGGTCCTCGTCGTTGCCGGGACGGCAGAGCTGGAGAATGTGTTTAGCTTCTTCGCGGTCCATGGTCTAAAGGGTGTTGTCCGAGGTTTCGGTCTCTTTACGTTTGAAGATCTCGCGGAGCTGCGCTTTGCCGCGGGAGAGACGTGACATGATGGTGCCGATCGGCACATCCAGAATGGTCGCGATTTCTTTGTAGGAGAGGTCTTTGAGGTAAAATAGGTTGAGCGGTTCGCGGTAGACGGCGTCGACTTCTTCAAGCGCCTCGACGGCCAGATTACCATCCATGCTACGGCGGATGTGGGGCTCGACGGAGCCGCCGGTGTTCTCGAGCAGCTCAGGCTGGTAGCTGTCCATGCGCGCGTCTTTGCGGCGACGACGGAGGAATTCGCGATACAGGGTGGTGAACAGCCAGGATTTAACCTTTGATTTGTCACGCAACGCATCGCCCTTTTCCGCGTAAATGAAAAAAGTCTGCTGGGCAAGGTCGCCCGCCTCGTGCTCGTTTTTAGCTAGACTGTAGCCGAAACGATAGAGCGGCTGATAATAAGCACTCACAATGTCTTCGAAGGTCAAATCTGGTTCTGTGGTCATGTGAGCAGTAGCTGCTGAGGCTTATTCCGAGAAAAATGAATCGGTCGAACGTGGCTAAAGAATGAGCATGGCGTCGCCATAGCTATAAAAATTATAGTTATGCGCAATGGCTTCGGCGTAAAGTTCCATCAGCCAATCAATGCCCGCATCATTGCCAGGGCTCAAAAATGCCGAGACTAGGCAGAGCAGGGTGGATTTCGGGAGATGGAAATTGGTGATCAACGCATCCACCGCCTCAAACTGAGCGGGGGGGTAGATAAAAATGTCGGCTTCCGCTTGAACCGATCTAGCGGGAGTCAGGCAGCTGTCTGGTGCAGTCTTGACCCGCCGCATCGCGTCTTCGATCGAGCGCACCGAGGTGGTGCCGACTGCAACGCGAGGGCCGGGGGCTGTTTGCTGCAGTGCGGCGTAGGCGCTTGCTGGAATTTCATACCACTCGTGGTGGATATTGTGGTCGAGGATGTTGTCCACTTGGATCGGATGGAAGGTGCCGATGCCGACTTGCAGAGTGAGGTCGTGGAACTGAGCGCCGCCGGCCTCTAGATCGCCGATGAGGCCAGGTGTGAAGTGGAGTCCGGCGGTGGGCGCGGCCACCGCTACACGTTTTTCGTAGTCGGCGTAAACCGTTTGGTAGCGTTCGTTGTCGGCAGCGCGACGCGGATCGTCAGCCTCGCGCTCAATATAAGGCGGCAGTGGCATGATGCCGAGGCGCTCGGACAAATCGGTGACTGATTCGTCGCGGACGGGGTGGAAGCGCACACGATAGTTGCCGTTTTCGCCTGCGTTAAGGACTTCGGCGCTATATTCGCCTTCAATCCCGAAGGTGCCTCCTTGCAGCGTTTTTTTGCCTGGGCGCAGTAAACACCACCAAGTCACCGCGTCTTCGGCGGGTTGCAGGAGCAGGCATTCGACTTTGCCGCCGGTGGGACGCTGGCCGAAAAGTCGGGCTTTCAGGACCGCTGCGTTGTTGCGGAAAAAGCGCGCGTTATCCGGCAGGTAGTCGCCGATGTTGGCGAATGTGGTGTGGGTGACCTGGCGTGTTGTACGGTCCACGACCATCAGGCGAGAGGCGTCACGCTGTGCGGCGGGCTCTTGTGCGATGCGGTCCATCGGCAGGTGGTAGTCAAATAAGGCGCTGTCCATGCAGTGGCTTTTAGAGACCGAAACCGAAAGAGGAAAGTGGGAAGTTTACTTTTTCGAAGGTTGGCGGTGGGCAGGCGTCTGGTTCGTTCTGGAGTGGCCGCTCAGGTTCGGGGCCGAGGGGCGCGCTGCGATCGCGTGGGTGGGGGGCATTTTGCCCTGCCAATTAAAATCCCCTGTCGGGGTCGCCGCCGAGGGGGACGCCGGGGGCACTGCGCTGGTCCATTAAATCCGCAGCGTAATTTTTGTGTAGTTGCCAGCCGGCGCGGTAGGGGCTACCGTGTGTTTTGATCCAGTCGGTGATGGCATCGAGCACTTCGGGATTGTTGTGCTGTGACCACTCGGGGTGCAGCCAAATGCAGTCCTGCCCGTTTAGGTCAGCGCCGAGTTCGGTGAGTGCACGGACGTATTCGCCGATCGCCTCGGGGCGGTCGACGATGATTTTGAACTCATTGGCGCGGGCCACATTCTCGGCGAGTGGTAGCTTCCAGCGTTTGGGGCTGAGGGTAATCCAGTCGAATGTGCCGCGAATGGGAAACGCCCCGCTGGTTTCGAGGTGTGTCGGTTGGCCGGCAGCATGCAATGCATCGGTTAACGCGTTGAGGTCGTGAATCGCCGGTTCGCCGCCGGTGATGACGGTAAATTCGGCCCTAGTTTGGGTCACCTGCTGGGCAAGCGCCTTGGGCTCTAGGCGTGTGATGTGTTTTGGAATGTAGTCTGGATGCCAGGTGCCCGCGGAGTCGCACCACGGGCAATGTACCGGGCAGCCGAAGGTGCGGATGAAGTAGGCAGCCCGCCCGGAGTGCACGCCTTCGCCTTGGAAAGTGTAGAACTGTTCGTGGATCGGGAGTTTCATGTGAGGTGTGAATGGTTGTCCAGGGCTGCGTGGTGTCGGCCCTTATGCGGGGCGGTAGGCGGCGCTGTTTTTGGAGTCTTCCAAAATTTCGGTCTCCGTGATCCAGGCGCGTCCTTTGGTGTGTTCACGTACCATGGTGTCGAAGATGCCGTGCAGGTGTTGGGCTAGCCCTTCGCAGGAGCAATTTGGCAGTGTGTAGGCTTTGAACAGGTTGCCGGCGGTGGCGAGCAGGCGCGCGGCTTCGGAGTCTGTCTGGTTAAAGAGGCAGGCGTGATCGAGGTGCTCGTCGATCCAGGCTTTGAGGTATTTAAGCTTGCCGAAGTCAATGACGAAGCCGTTCGCGTCGGGTTCGCTGCAGGCGAAGGTGACGGTAATCGTCCAGTTGTGGCCGTGAATGAGCGCGCAATGGCCGTCGTGCAGGTGTTGGCGGTGGGCGAACGGAATGTCGCGGTAGGATTTTTTGCAGGTGAGCATTTGTTTAAAAGCGGAGAGGTGAACTGCGGTTCGTCGCGTATGTTTTGCCGCGGTAAGCACCCGCGTCGAGCGATGGTTCGTTGGTTATTTATAGTCGCCAGTCGTTGGCGCGCAGTGCTGCGACGCTCGGGGCTTCTTTGGCGTATGTGGTGGGGTCGGCAATGCCAGCTAGGTCGAAGGCTTCTCGGCGCTCGATACAAGTGCCGCAGCGGCCGCAATGGATTTCACCGCCCTTGTAGCAGGACCATGTTTTCTCAAAGGGTAGGTTGAGCTCCGCGCCGCGGCGGACGATGTCGGCCTTGGTCCAGTCGACGAAGGGGCGGCTGAGCTCGACGGTGCTCCAGTCGCAGAGTCGGATGGCTTCGGCCATGGCATCGGCAAATTCGTTGCGGCAGTCGGGGTAGATCGCGTGATCGCCGCTGTGTGCGGCATA
>Ga0115569_10002877_pt1 | contig 12923 bp, 11 predicted proteins | sample COGITO_mtgs_1205_2_FD_87295 | JGI IMG/M metagenome (GOLD analysis project Ga0115569, IMG submission 87295) | Pelagic marine microbial communities from North Sea - COGITO_mtgs_120503 | ecosystem: Environmental > Aquatic > Marine > Epipelagic | place: Germany:Helgoland, sampling site Kabeltonne...
ACAAAAGACATTATGCCTTATGTTGATGAAATGTTTGAAGTTTTTGATGCATCATATTCTAAACTATCTACCTTTGTTCCTATTTCTGATTCTCAAATCGCATTTTTTAAAAAGAAATACATTTCATTTATCAACCCAGAGTACATAAAATTTGTAGTTGATGAAAACAATAAATTGGTAGCTTTTGCCATTGTAATGCCTTCTTTTTCTGAAGCTTTGCAAAAAGCAAAAGGAAAGTTATTCCCATTTGGATTGTTTCATTTATTAAAAGCAAGAAAGCACGCAAAAGACGTTACTTTTTATTTGATTGGTGTACATCCAGATTATCAAAATAAAGGTGTACATGCTATTATTTTTGATCAATACACTAAAACATTTAAACCTTTAGGTATCGATAATTGTATCAGAACTCCTGAGTTAGAAGAAAACCAAGCGATAAATAAATTGTGGGAAAACTTTAAACCTGTAACTCACAAAAGACGAAGAACTTATAAATTAGATATCAATGCAACTATTTTATAATTCAGAAATCACTTCACAAACGACGCAAATTACATTTGACAAAATTGAAAGTAAACATATTGTGCGTGTTTTAAGAAAACAAATAAATGATACTCTTAAAATAACAAACGGAAAAGGTTTTTTATTTGATGTAAAAATAATTATTGCTAGCGATAAAAAATGCCTTGCAGAAGTTACTCATTTTGAAGAGAAATCAAAACCTTGGAATTATTATTTACATATTGCCATTGCCCCCACTAAAAGCAATGATAGAATAGAATGGTTTTTAGAAAAAGCAACAGAAATTGGTGTTGACGAAATTACACCAATTATTTGCTCTAATTCTGAACGTAGAATTGTAAAATTAGAACGTTTTGACAAAATAATACAATCTGCAATGAAACAATCCTTAAAGTTTACATTGCCAAAACTGAATAAACCTATAAAGTTGAATGACTTTTTAAAACAAGATTTAGACGGGCAAGTTTGTATCGCACATTGCGAAGAACAAGAAAAAACATTGTTACAATCTGTTGTAAAACCATCAGAAAAAACAACCATACTTATTGGTCCAGAAGGTGATTTTTCATCAGAAGAAATAAAAAAATGTTTATCAAAAAATATGACTCCTATTTCTTTGGGAGAGAGTCGGTTGCGGACAGAGACGGCGGCTTTGGTTGCAGTGAATACAATTTCGTTTATCAATCAGTAAGTTTTTATTATATTGCTATAAAATCTGATCAAAATAATTAATGAAGCAATTTCAATTTCTACTTTATACATTTTTTTTTCTTTCGATCAGCGCTCAAGATGTTGCTATTTTAAAATACAATGGTGGTGGAGATTGGTATGCAAACCCAACTGCAATACCAAATTTAGTTGCATTTTCTAACACAAATATAAAAACCAATATCTCCAAGAATCCACAAGCTGTATATATTGGTAGTGAAGATCTTTTTAATTACCCCATCCTATTTATGACCGGGCATGGTAATGTCGATTTTTCTGATAATGATGCAAATAACCTAAGAAATTATTTAATTTCTGGTGGATTTTTACACATTTCAGACAATTATGGTTTGGATAAATTTATTCGAAAAGAATTAAAGAAAGTATTCCCTGAATTGGAATTAAAAGAGATCCCAACGAACCACCCAATTTATAATCAGACTTTTAAATTTCCAAACGGAATTCCGAAAATTCATGAGCATAATAAAAAAATGGCACAAGGTTTTGGATTATTTCATCAAGGAAGGTTGGTCGTTTTTTACGATTATGAAACAGATTTAAGCGACGGTTGGGAAGATGAAATTATACATAACAATTCTAAAAGTGTGAGAGACAAAGCATTAAAAATGGGTGCTAATATTATAGAGTACACTTTTAAAAACTAACGTTTCACTGTTAGTAAAGAATTCGAATTATTAAAATAAAACCTTATAATGCAAAACCAAATAAACATAGACGAAATAAGAATAAACTTTGATGAAAGTGGGCTATGGGTATTAAATATTGCCATTGCTATTATTATGTTTGGGGTTGCCTTAGGAATTACAATAGAAGATTTTAAACGACTTTTTAAGAACCCTAAAATAGTTTTTGTTGGAGTTCTATCTCAATTCATTTTATTACCAGCACTTACTTTTTTAGCCATTCTAATTATAGAACCGCATCCTAGTTTTGCTCTTGGAATGATGATGATTGCTGCTTGTCCTGGTGGAAATGTTTCTAACTTTTTTAGCAAAATGGCTGGTGGAAATGCTGCTTTATCAGTTAGTTTAACTGCTTTTGCTACTTTAATATGTATTATAATGACTCCCTTTAATTTACAATTTTGGGGAAGTTTATACAAACCGACTAATGAAATTTTAAAGACAGTTTCTTTAAATCCTTTTAATTTATTTAAAGTAGTTTCCTTAATTTTAGGAATCCCTTTAATACTCGGAATGCTCATCAAACATTACCATTCTGAAATGGCTGGAAAAATTGAAAAAGTTTTAAAACCTTTATCAATGTTGGTTTTTATTGCATTAATTTTCATTGCATTTTCTCAAAACTTAGATGTTTTTGTAAATCACATTCATCATGTACTGTTCTTAGTTATCTTTCATAATGTTTTTGCATACATCTTAGGATTCTATACTGCAAAAAGTTTTAAATTAAATAGTCAAGATCGTAAAACAATTGCTATGGAAACAGGCATACAAAATGGCGGCTTAGGTTTACTTCTTATTTTTGGATTCTTTGAAGGATTAGGAGGAATGGCTTTACTAGCAGCTTTTTGGGGTATTTGGGATGTGTTTTCTGGTATGGCATTGGCCACTTATTGGGGAAGAAAAACCAAGCAAAAACTGGCAACTGTGCTTCACAACACAAATAAATAATTATTTCTATTGAAAGGAATTTGGTACAACTTTATAAGACTAATTATTAAAATCGGTTTGTTCTTTTACACCAAAAGAATAAAAGTTTCAGGTAAAAATAATATTCCTAAAAAAGGCGCTGTTTTATTCGCAATCAATCACCCTAATGGATTGATTGATCCTTTAATTGCAACAACAAACATAAAAAGAGACAATCATTATTTAGTTAGAGCGGCTTCTTTTAAGAAACCTGTTGTGAAGAAAATTCTAGGCTCTTTAAACTTAATGCCTATTTACAGAATTAGAGATGGTGCCAGTCAGTTAGGTAAAAACCAAGAAATTTTTGAAAGTTGTTTTGATATTTTCAATCGAGGAGAAACTTTGATGATTTTCCCTGAAGGAAGTCATAATAGAAAACGTACTATAAGACCTTTGAGTAAAGGTTTTACAAGAATCGTTTTTGGCGCTTTAGAGAAATACCCGGACTTAGATATAAAAATAATTCCTGTTGGATTAACCTACCAAAACGTTTCTTACTACCCAGCAAAAGTATCTTTAAATTTTGGAAAACCAATTTCGGCAAATGACTTTTACAACCCAGAAAAACTAAATGTTTCTACTGTTCAACTAAAAAATGAAGTCAGTTGTCAATTAAAAAAACTGAGTGTTCATATTAAAGATGATGAAAATTACGAATGCACTTTAGCAAAGCTAAATGATGCTCAAGTAGATTTTACGAATGTAGAATTGGTAAACAAAATAATTCTATCTGGAAATATACCTGAGAAAAAAGAAGCAAATACAAATCTTTTAAAACCTATTTTTTACCTTATTCTTTTAAACAGTTTTATTCCTTTTTTAATATGGAAAAAAGTATCAAAAAAAATTGATGAAATCGAGTTTATAGACACTTTTAGGTTTACAATTAACAAAGTTACATTCCCTATTTTTTATAGTTTTCAAACTTGGATTATTCATTTATTCTTTGGTTGGAATATTGCGGGGATTTATGTTCTAACTTCTCTACTTTTAATTCTTCTTTACACCAAATTATCTACTACCAATACAGAAGCTTAAATTTTAAAGAACGAGTAAAAAAGAACGAAAAAACCTCTAATCTAAAATAGAATCTTGAATAATTTGCTGAATTTCAGTACGAATATTATTAGTCAACAGACTTGTGTTTTTCATTGTTGGATATACTCTATTTGATAGAAAAACATAAACCAGTCCACTTTTTGGATCCGCCCAAGTATAAGTGCCTGTAAATCCAGAATGCCCAAAGCTTTCATCAGAAACACAGCCACAAGTTGCCTTAATTTCAGGATTTAACTGAGGCTTATCAAAGCCTAAACCTCTGCGAACTTTTTTATCAGAAAAATAACGGTAATTAAATTTATCTAAAGTTGCTGTATTTAAATAGCGTTTGCCTCCATAAAATCCTTTTTGCAAATACATTTGCATAATTTTAGCAACATCGTTCGCGTTCGAAAATAACCCCGCATGACCTCCTACTCCACCCAACATTGCTGCACCCATATCATGTACGTCTCCATGTAATAATTGGTTGCGATAATAATCATCATTTTCCGTTGGAACAATTTCATCTTTAGGAAATTTTTGAAGCGGTAAATAACTCGTTCTATTCGCGCCTAAAGGTTGATAAATATTTTTATCAACCAAAGTATTTAATGGTTTATTATATTCTCTTTCAAGAGCCTCTTTAAATATATAATAACCCAAATCACTATATTTATAACCTGCTTCCTCTCTTTGTTCCGCCTCTCTAATATGTTTATAAATACTGTCTTTATAAGAATTCTTTAAGTACAAATTTTGGGCAACTTTAACCGAGTAATTTTTTAATTTTTCCTTGCGATAAAATATAGGTAAATTTTTGTGAGTGACCGTATCTTGAGTTCCTTTATAAAAAGGAATCCATGCTTTCAACTTACCAAAATGAGACAGTGTTTCTCTTACAGAAACACTTGCTTTATTTGATCCTTTAAAACTTGGTAAAAGATCTTGTAACTTTTCGTTTAAATTAATTTTTTGCTCTTCTTCTGCCTTCATTAATAGCGGCAAAGAAGCTAATATCTTTGTAAGTGATGCTAAATCATAAACATCATTATTTTTTACTTTTAGCAACTTTTTCTCTGTATGATATCCATAACTTTTATTTAAAACAACTTTGCCTCTTCTTGCTGCAAAAACTTGAAAACCTGGAGCCATTTTTTTTGACAAAATAATCTCGGCTAAAGAATCTATCTTTTTTAATTTTAGAGAGGACATGTTTGCAGCTTCTGGAATTGTGTACTCAAACCGGCTAAGACTTGATGTCATTAAACCATGACCTTCTCTAAACTCGCTTTTTATAGAAACAGGTAATTTTCCTTTTGCGGGAAAAGCACCAAAAATTAATTGTGCAGAAAGTTCTTGCGCTAATTTACTGTTCTGATAAGAAACAAGAATTCCTTCTATATTTGTAAAAGTTTTTAATTGCAATAAACTATAAGGACTTGTAAAAACATCTAAAATCACGTTATTTTTTCTTGCAATCTCTTGCAACCAAACAAGGTCTTTATCTTTAAACTTAGAACTTTTCCATGGATTTAAATTTGACTTATGAAACCCAATAATAACTAAATTATAAGGCTTCAATTTTTTTATAATTCCATCTAAATTTTCATCAGAAACCACATCAATCCTTCCATAATTCTTTAGCATTTTAACAAAATCTATACTTGAATCATCTCCTAACTTAACATAAGCAATTTTTCTTTTTTCTAAATTACTAATCGGTAAATTTCCATTGATATCTTTAACAACTGTTAAAGAATTTTTCACCAATTCTCTATGCAGTAACTCATCTTCTATTGCATTTAAATCCTTTGCAATACCGTCCAGAATAATTGGTTTATATTTATGCAAACCCGCCCAATATTTAGCATTTAATATTTTTCTGACAGAGAAGTCTACTCGTTCTTCTGTCAATGTTTTTAACTCAATTGCTTTTTTAATTATGTTTACCGTAGCAGGTATATCTTGAGGTATTAATAGTAAATCGTTTCCTGCATGTATTGCAGCCAAATTTATTTCTGCAGATGTTGCATAATTTGCAGCACCTTTCATGTTTAAACCATCTGTAATTACCAGACCTAAAAAGCCTAATTTTTGTTGCAATAAATTGGTTACAACATTTTTAGACAACGAAGTTGGCAGCCTTTTATCAGACTCTAAACTAGGTATACTTAAATGCGCAGTCATCACACTCGCAATACCCGCGTCAAAAACTTTTTTATACGGATACAATTCTACAGAATCTAAACGCGCGATATCAAAATTTAAAACAGGCAGTGTATGATGAGAATCAGAGGCTGTATCTCCATGACCAGGAAAATGTTTTGCATTTGCCAAAACACCCTCGCTTTGCATCCCTTGTGTCAAAGCAATTGCCTTTTGAGTTACGTTTTCTTTATTCTCACCAAAAGAACGATTCCCAATGATAGGATTTTTAGGATTTGTATTTATGTCAACAACGGGTGCAAAGTTTATATGAATTCCCAAACGCTTACAATGTTTCCCTAAATGAACACCTAATTCTTTAATTAAAGAATCATTTCTAATAGCACCCAGCGTCATATTCCAGGGAAAGCGATACGTGTTTTTTAAACGCATGTCTAAACCCCATTCCCCGTCAAAACCGATCATTAAAGGTACTTTTGCAGCATCTTGATATCTATTGTTTAGCTCAGCTTGTTTTTCTGGAGTTCCTTGCATAAAAATTAGATTACCAACATGATATTCTTTAATCATCTTTGTAATAAAATCTGCATGTTTTTCATCTTTATTAGAATACGCTTGTACCATGAATAACTGACCTATTTTTTCATCTAAAGTCATATTTTTCATAATACTATCTACCCAAATAGTTTGTGCTTCTGAATCTTTCGCTATTAAAGGATCTACACTTTGTGCAGATATTTTAAAAGCAAAACAAATAAAAAACATAATAAGTAACTCTCTCTTCATTTTTTTCGTCAATATTTATTTTGGGCGTTTTAACAGGCTTTCCATTATATCTTTTTTTCGTTCCTTCAAAAAGGATGTCATTTCAATCCTTAACGTGGTTTACCGAAAAGCTCCATACTAAATTTAAAACAATAGCTATACCAAAAACCGTTTGTGCCAACTGTCATTTGCCGGAATTTCCCAATTATTTTCAAAATCTTCCTTTGTACTTACCATATTATTAAACACAATCGTTTCTGAAGTTACTTTTTGTTCTTTCGCAAATTTCTGAAAATCAGATAATTTCACTAAATTAATATTTTCATTATCTCTAAAGGTAATGTTCATTTTATTCATTAAATCTAATTTCAATTCATGCTCTAACCCCTTCACAAAGCGAACTGAAGCATCAATAGAGCAGCCAGAAACATTATTAAAACTTTCATCTACCGCTAAGACTAAAAACTGATTATATTTTATTGTAAAAGAACCTTTCAAATCATCTCCATGACGCGTCCATTGATTAATAAACTCTTCTGCTTTCTCGGAGATAAATTCAATTTCTTTTTCTTTAAATTCTCTATCAGACTGATAAATCCAAACACGAGAATTATTTGGTAAATTTTTATATTCTGTGAACATATTTTTTAGATTATGTGATTACTAGATTACTGGGTTATTATCTAACCATCTAATTACCTATCGTAAATTAAATTTCTGCTGCAAAGCTTGTAACTTTTCTTTATCAGACATTTTCTTTTTCGGAGGAGTCATTCTTTGCTTAATTTCATTCAACACCTTTTTCGTGTATAAAGGAAAATCTGCATTTTGCATCCAATTATTATAACCAGGGTTTTCTTTAAAAACCTCCTCAACGGTTCTTCCTTTGTATTTTCCGAAAGAAAAAATCTCTTGTTTTTTATCATTCATCAAAACAAAACCCGCAAAATCTGCTCTTTCTCCGTGTGTAGAAAATTCACTTAAAGCAGCAACAGAGTTCTCTATGTCATCATATTTATCTAATTGCGCTAATAATATTTCGTAAGTAGCATTGGTATCTGCTTCTGCCCCATGAGCACCTTCTAATTCCTTACCACAATAAAACTGATAACCTGCACTCAACGTTCTTTGCTCCTTCTTATGGAAAATAACTTGCACATCAATTGCTTTTCTATTTTTCATATCAAAGTCAATACCTGCACGCATTAATTCTTCTGCCAATAGAGGAATATCAAAACGGTTTGAGTTAAAACCTGCTAGATCCGAATCTGCAATCATCGCACTAATTTGTCCTGCCAACTCTTTAAAAGTAGGCTCTTCAGCTACTTTTTCATTAGTAATTCCGTGCACATCAATAGATTCTTGTGGAATTTCCATTTCTGGATTTACCAACCAAGTCTTACTTTCTTTATTTCCGTTAGGAAACACTTTTAAAATTGCTATTTCTACAACTTTATCTGTTGCTATATTTACTCCTGTTGTTTCTAAATCGAAAAATACGATTGGTTTTGTTAAATTTAATTCCATTTTTTTATTATAATTCCCGTAAAACAGGAGCAGATTTTTAATTATTTCTGATATCGAGGTTGCAACGAAAGTATGAATAAAAGCTTTAACTAATCATTGTTTAATTTTGACTTAAAACCTATTCCTCATATTTAATTCTTTGATAAAAAATAAGTTCTACGAGATTATATTTTTCTCTAAATCTCCCCATTTTAAATATTTTTTAAAGATAAAAAAAATAGTCATTTTTTATTCCATTTTTATATCATTTTATAATTATTATAATTACCACATTCATAACAACTTAAATTAACAAAATTATTTTATATAAACTTAATTTTAGTAGAAACTAATTTATTTTTTAACCTTTTAATTTCATTATTTTTGCACTATGGTAAAAGAAATTCAACTTCGAGTAAACTTAATTGAAGAACGCAAAGAAAATACGCTTTTATTCAAGGCTTCTCAGGAATTAGGTGTTGATAAAAGTGAAATATCTGCAGTAAAGGTATTGCGAAAATCGATTGATGCTCGTAAAAAAGACATTATTTTTAATTACAAGGTAGCTGTTTATATCAATGAGAAAGTACCTGAAAAATCTGATTATATTTTTGAATATAAAGATATTTCTAATGCCAAAGAAGTTCATATTATTGGTTTTGGCCCTGCAGGAATGTATGCCGCTTTGCGCTGTATAGAATTAGGCTACAAACCTATTGTTTTAGAACGCGGAAAAAATGTACAAGATAGAAGACGTGATCTAAAAGCCATAAATCAAGATCATATTGTAAACGAAGATTCTAATTATTGTTTTGGTGAAGGCGGCGCAGGAACGTATTCTGATGGGAAATTATATACTAGAAGTTTAAAGCGAGGAGATGTAAGGCGTATTTTTGAAAACCTTGTTTTCCATGGCGCTACAGAACAAATTTTAGTAGATGCACATCCTCATATTGGAACGAATAAATTACCCAAAATCATTGAAAATATTCGTGAAAATATTTTAAAATATGGTGGTGAGATTCATTTTGAAAGTAAAGTCACAAATTTTAAGATAAAAAATAATAAGCTTCAAGCAATTCAGCTAAAGAATGGAAAAGAAATGGCTGTTAATTCAGTGATTTTAGCAACAGGTCATTCTGCAAGAGATATTTATGAGTTATTGCATAAAAAAGAGATTGCTTTAAAGGCCAAGTCATTTGCAATGGGAGTTCGTGTAGAACATCCACAAGAAATAATCGATCAAATTCAATACCATTGTTCTGGCCAAAGAGATGAACTTTTACCAGCTGCCGCTTACAGCCTGGTGCACCAGGTAAAGAACCGAGGTGTGTATTCTTTTTGTATGTGTCCAGGAGGTTTTATTGTTCCTGCTGCTACTGCAAATGGTGAAGTTGTTGTAAACGGAATGTCGCCAAGTAGAAGAAATAATCGATTTGCAAATTCAGGTATTGTTGTTGAGTTAGATATTGACAGAGACTTCAAAAAGTATGAACAATTTGGAGCTTTAAAAGGCTTAGAATTTCAGAAAGATTTAGAAAAAACCTCCTTTTTTGCTGGTGGAAGAACTCAAACTGCTCCTGCACAAAGATTGGTAGATTTTGTTGATGGAAAACTATCATCAGGGCTAAACGATACATCTTATCAACCTGGATTAAATTCTGCTCCACTGCATTCTTTATTACCTAAAATAATTGGAGGAAGATTAAGAAAAGGTTTTGCTGCTTTCGGGCAAAAAATGCATGGTTATTATACCAATGAAGCAAACATCATTGGAGTAGAATCTAGAACCTCATCTCCTGTAAACATACCAAGAAAAGAATCTTTAGAGCATACTGAAATAGAAGGCTTATTTCCTTGTGGAGAAGGTGGTGGTTATGCAGGTGGAATTGTTTCTGCTGCCATGGATGGCGAGCGCTGTGCTGAAGCTGCAATTGCAGGTTTTTAGAACTTTTTTCTTCAGTATCTTTATTATAAAGCAAGAATTATTAATTGTTTTTTCTCTTAAACAAACTTCAATTCATCAATCCCCATTGCAAGTTTAAACAGAGCGCAATACTTGCACTAAATTATATCGAATTTAAAAAAGTCCAGAACTGTTTAAAATAATTCTGGACTTGGTATAAAAATTAAAGTTCGCTAGCTTAAATTCTCTACAGATTTCGCACTATCTATTAGCGTTTTTTCAAAAGAAATTGGTTTCCAATTAAAGACTCTTTTAGTTGGGAATATGTCTGCACTTACTTCTGCAATTGATATAATTGGAGATAAATGGGTATTAGTGCTTGTCAAACAAATGCTATTTGAAGAAAAACAAACTTTTAAAGATTTTACAGAAAGTAATGAAGCTATTGCTACTAACATTCTTGCTACAAAACTGAAACTACTAACAGAACTCGAAATTGTAAAAAAATCTAAATTACCTCATAATAAAAAATCTGTTTACTACCATTTAACAGATAGAGGGCTATCATTAACATCTATTATTGTAGAACTAGCAATTTGGAGTGGTGAAAACATAAGAGAGCTACACGCGAATATGAAAGAAAGCGATAAGCTAGATGCAATAAAAGCTAATAAAGATGAATTTATTAAAACCATAATTGCCAATTATAAGGAAAACCTAGCCAAAAAAATGTTCATAGAGTCTTAGAAATCAGCATAATTATGTGGGTTTCTAGATTAAGTGCTAGCGCATCTAAAAAGTTCTAGAAATATTAAAACCAAAATGAATATCGCCTGCGAAAAAATCACCAGTATTTTCAGTAATAAAACTTTTTTCTATCATTGTAATTGCATTTGATAAAATCAACTGAAATACGTGCCCGCCAGTTTCTATATCTACACCAAAAGCTAATGAGTTTCTTGCATCTATTGATTTAGATTGGTCAAAAGCAAAATAGTACTCGCTATTAAAAGAAACTCTTTTCGTTAATTTCATTCTTGTTCCTAAACCTACTGCAAAAATATCATGAGGATCTGCAGCGATTCTTACTGTATTTCTATGCACATACGTAGGTGTTACTTGAAAAGAAAAAGAAGGACTTACCTTTTTGGCTATTAACACCTGACCAACGTAAAACAAGCTTTCTGCAAAGGTTCTTTTATCAGCTGGGTCATAATCTTTTAATGTTTTTACCGCTACACTCCCAAAAAGTGAAACTGCAAAAGGAAAGGAATTTGATCCCGTTTTCTGCTTTAACAGACTATATTTTAAAAATCCATCATATGTTTTTTCAAAACTACTTCTACCTAAACCAACAGTTAAATTGTTATTTACACCGTATTCTAGCGCAAAACGAATATTTGATTTATCTAAACCAAAAAGTTCATCAAAACCTAAATTTATGCGTCCAAACCTGTGAGATATGATAAACTCTAACTCCTTGTCTTTTCTATTTTCTATTGAGTGTCCGTTTAATATTCTTGTTCCCTTAAAAGTTGCTGAAACAATGTTGTCTGTTTTTGGAGTTTCACTATCTAAAATATCTAATAGATCTTGTGCTGGTATCTGTATACTTAAAAGAACAACAAAAATGGTTAGTATAATTTTTTTCATCTTTTATTTATTGTAAGGTTTGTGATTAAAATCGAAAGTAACTTTAATTGTTTTGGCAATACTTTTAGAAACTACCCTCGGTATCTCAATATTGTAATCTGCCAATAATACATTAAACTCGCCTCTTAAAACAATACTTTCTTCTGATCTCGTCATATTTGCACTAATTACAATTTCTTTACTGACACCATGAATTGTAATTATTCCCTCCACTTCTACTTTTGTCTCTAAATCTGTTATACTCTCAAAATCAACGATAGCGCCTCTAAAAGTTGCTTTCGGAAACTTATCTGACTCCACATAGTTCTCATTAAAATGTTCTTGCATTAATGCTTTTTCAAACATAAATGATTTCATTAAAATAGAAATTGCCATTTTACCTGAATCAGTATCAATAATACTTAATACCTGATTATTGTCTGCTTTAAAATCTTTCACCACCGCAGAGGAAAAAAAAGATATCGAACCATTTTTTGTTAAAAACTTTTCTTGAGCATTATTTGCAGTTACAAATACAAAGCAAATTATGATTGTATAAATAGTTTTCATGTTTTTTACATTTAGCTAATTATTTCACATTTTACAAGAATAACGTCCATTAAAAAACCTGTACATATTCCTTTTAAAGTAATAGTTTGTCCTACTTTTAGTGATTTCATTTTTTTCATTCCTCCCTCGGATAAATGGCACAAAACACTTCCAAAATCATCCGTTGTTTTTAGGGTGATAATGCCCCTCTCTTTCTCTATATTTAATTCAGAAATTGTACCATTAATTTTAATGATTTTTTCGAGATATAACTTATTGGCTACATTTTCATCAGTAGAAAAATCATTCAAAATTTTTGATGCAGATAATATAATATCAGATTTTGTATCAACAACATTCACATGCGGTTTGTTATACATTTTATAGGCAACAAAAACACCCACAAATCCAACAATTAAAATTACGATGACTATTTTATTTTTTTTCATCCTCTG
>Ga0115569_10002881_pt1 | contig 12910 bp, 10 predicted proteins | sample COGITO_mtgs_1205_2_FD_87295 | JGI IMG/M metagenome (GOLD analysis project Ga0115569, IMG submission 87295) | Pelagic marine microbial communities from North Sea - COGITO_mtgs_120503 | ecosystem: Environmental > Aquatic > Marine > Epipelagic | place: Germany:Helgoland, sampling site Kabeltonne...
CAAAGGCTGTTTTTATCAACCCTCTCCTTGGCACCAGAAAACACATAAGCTTATTCGGCTGAATCATCTATCTTAGCGCTCATATCCCTAACCGGGACTTGAACCGTTATGAGGTTCACAAAATCTGCATACATGCCATTCTTGGCAATAAGCACCGCAGGGGCGATTTAAAACTCTATTTCAGAGCTCACCCAGAGCCGTTTCCAACCACTCCATTCGGTGGCTATACCAAGACTTCAGATGATCAACCTCTTTTTGGTAAGTATCAAATACGACCGGATTAGGCCAAACAGCCATACCAATCGTCCGCCATTTATCATCATTCTCTTGCTGAGCCCACTCTAGCTGATCCGCATAGCCATCTATTTTATTTAGAATAAAATTCTGATTTTGCTTGAAGTAGGCAAAGCGAATTTTAACTTTCTCTACAAAAGCAGGATCTTGAAAAAGACGCTGATACCATGGGTGATGTTTAACCCAAAACCCGTCGCTGTATTGAGCATCGGAATAGTCCACATTGCCAAATGAGAGATCGAAATCCCAGAGAGGACCCATCTTGATTTTTCCTCCTGGTATAACATTGACGAACATACTGGACCAAGACTGTGAGTCTTGATTCTTGGTAATCTCGTTGATCAGATACCAATCGACAAAGCTGTCTAAATCAATGTATCTAGCATAGCCAGCGCTGGCACTGCGATAACTGGGACCGTATAAGGCTGTTTCAAAATCGTCGAGCAGATCTTTGATATACGTATATTCAGCACTACCAAATTCTAGGCTGGGCTCTTTAATATTAATCAAGAATCGCTCTGTGATGACACTGTCAAAATACACATCATCTGCATCGAGCCTTTCCAGCTGATCCAGTTCTAGCAGATAACCGCTGTCGCCCAAAGCTACTCGATTATCGCTTTCTTCGACTTTTTGGGTAACATGGTAAGTGCCGTTGTACTGGTCGTTGATATAGACCTCGGCGAAGCGCCCCTGAGGTGTCCAGTCCAAATTGCTCAGATAGCCCATCTCAAAAGTAATCTTATTGCGCAGTAGAGTTTTATCGGAGTACTCCGCGAGAAACAGCCATTTTTTATCATTGGCCATGCTCAAAAATTCGGCTTTTTCCTCTAACTTCATTTGGAAAGGCTTCTTAGGATGTAAAAACCATGTTGAATTACCCCTGCCGCGTATTTGCATTTCGCTAGCAGGTAAGTCTGTGAAATCTCGACCACCGTCAATTGAAACATCGCCAGTTACATAGGTCTCCTTCGAGTCTATAGCTACAGCACCATCAGTCGCTAGATAGATAATCGGCAGACCGGTAAACTTGGTCAGATCCACAGTATAGCTCTCTGTGGCCCCTTCTGAATTAGCCACTGAATAGACAACAATCTCAGTGAAATCGTTAATTGAAGTACCGCTCTCTTGAACTACACCCTCAATGGTGACGGAACTGCCGGTGAACTCATAGCTAGCAACTAACTCACTGACCGGAGTGTTGGTGAGCACACGCCCGGTAAAAACCGAAGCATTCCCGTTTTTGTTCAGCACCAGATCTGCTGCCAGGCCAGAATTGTTAGCGGCGCTAAATGAAATCTGGCTAATACTCGGGGCTGCAGCGGGCTCCTCAACAGGAAGGTTAGCTGTGACATTATCTTGGGGTTTGGCCGGAGAGGATCCACCACCACATGCATTGAGTAAGAATAGAAAAGTCACTAACAAAGTCTTTTGACGCACGGGCTAAATCTCGCTTTATATTATTGTTGTCGGGAGCCGCTGACTATAACAGGCAAAAATACCTATATGACCACTATTTTTCTCGCCGCTAGAAATAAAGTGCGCCAATGATTGGCCTCCTGAGCACCATTTTGAAAATCGTCGACAGCTTGGTGAGAACATCAAACTGGCGTGTAAGCGCAGAGGCTATACCTAGGTCTTGATATCCGAGCGTACAGGGCTCAGCCGTCTCACTATTCGGAAGGTCGAAAAAGGGGATCCCAGCGTTTCAATCGGTCATTATCTTGCCGCGCTCAGTTTCCTCGGGTTGGCAGAAAATTTCGCCAACATTGCTAGAGATGATGAATTGGGTCGCAAGCTGCAGGACATCAAACTGATAGGTAACAAACCAGGGACCTCTTCATGAGCACAGATGTCCTGGTCTTTGCGGACTGGCAGGCGTTCGCTGGATACTCTTTGGTGTTTTATTGGCTGGCCTTGTCAGAGCCTTTATCTCGCCAGAGCAGTTCGGCAGTCACCATTATACATTCCTAACCAAACGCTTTGATCGCACCGAGAAAAGTCGCCTTCACTTTACATCGGCGATGACTCAACTCGGCTATTACGATGGCGACAATGAAGCCAGCTATTTAGAGCTTGCACAATTCCTAACAGAGAAAGGCACAAATACGAAACAAGACCTCGCACAATTATGGCGTCGCATCGTATTTTACATCGCCATTTCGAACACAGATGATCATCTCCGCAATCACGGATTTATCTACCATCAGGGAGGTTGGCTGCTATCTCCAGCATATGACATTAATCCGGTTACACCTGCCAACGGATTGCATCTCAACATTACGGACAGCGATAGTAGGCTGGACTATGAGCTGGCCATGGAAGTCATCGAGTTTTTTCAACTGGACCGTGCGCAAGCGCTAAAAATAAAAGGTGAAGTGCTAGCCAGCGTTAGTAATTGGAAATCAAAAGCGAGCGCCGTTGGGCTCAGTAGAAGTGAGCAACAAATGATGGAACCGGCATTTAATCTCTAATGCGGTTCTTCCACCATTCCACCGAGGATCAAAATCACTGACAAACTGCAGGCGAGCCAAAGCAAGGCAAGCGCAACCGCACTGGCTGCACCAAATTTAACTGAATCTAACTGCATAACAGCCTCCATTTCGATATGTTTCATTGAGTGTCTAAAGTACCGCACTATTCATCAACCAAGCGATAACAATAACCTGGGGCACTGTGAGCAACGGAAGAAATAGGGCAATCTTCCATGACTTGGTGGTATCTTTAATCACCATTATCTCGGTATAGTCAGTAGAGACTCCGGTCATTAGAAAAGCGAAACTATTGCCAGGGGCCTGTGCTCTTGTTAGCAGGTCGGCCGCGATTGGTGTTGACCCTTCCGAGCAGACTTCCAGAATAGTTGCGACCAAGACAGTCAGACCCAAGCCAGCCAACGTCGGACCAAAATAAGTACCAAACTGCTCTGGCGAGATAAAGGCTCTGACAAGGCCAGCCAATAAAACACCAAAGAGTATCCAGCGAACGACCATCCGTGAGTCCTTCAAGCCGTCAATCAGCATGCCGGTCACAAATTTAAAGCTAAACTGAGTGTCTGAGAGCCCTTTTTTGGCCTCTGGCCAGAATCTAAAATCGTCTGGTAAATCAACTTTTATCGGATTTTCCGGTAACACGCCATGTCTTACAAATCGATCAAAAAGCAAACCGACAACAATGGCAATCAGCATCGACAATGCAATAAACCCCAATGTCCACGGAATACCAATCAGCGCGATAAGAATCAATGTTAAGGAAAACGAATTCCACGGACTGGCAATCAGAAATGCCATGACCTGTCCGATGCTGGCTCCCCGCTGGTATAATTTGGCCCCTACCATCAAGATGCCATGACTGCACAGGTCGAGCAGCACTCCAGCGGCCGTAGCGCGCAAAATGCCATTTAACCCGGTATTGGTTCCCAGTAGCGACATAACAAATTGGCGAGGGATCTTTGCCAGTCCGGCGACCATTAAAATACCGACAGCAATTCCCCACCAGATAGTATTTATCAGCTGATAGACAGAAGAAGTGAGTATCTGATACCACTTAGCAAAGCTGGCCGATTCTTCAAACCAGCCGTAATGGATATAAAAAATAACGACGCTAATCAGTGACATCCAAAACAGAAAATCTGGACTACCTTTAGTGTTGTGACAGTCAGTGTGCTGTCCGTGCTGGTGAAGTGCGACGCGCTCTTGCTGGCTAATATGATCACATGAATGATCCGACATAATGGCCTCCTGGCATTGTCCTAATGGTCACCCGGCGGTACTTTTTTGCAACAGTATGGCTCATGCTTAGCATTGTCTTTGATGTTCTGGTCGACTTGACGATCCCAGCCCAGCTTCCACATGTTCCATCTGTTCCCACTCACGCGCACACCATGCTTGGCAATGATGCCAATTATTTCATCAATATCATGATGGGACGCATCGTAGGCTATCTTGATGGTGGATTTCTCGAGATCAATGCAAACGCCATCGACAGCGACCAGTGCATCCAGTTCCGTTTGTATTGCTTTGGCATTGATTTTATCGAGATCAGTAAGCTTTAGTTTGTGCTTGGTCAAGAAGCCTTCGTTCACGCCGGCTCTATGCTGCGTCATTTTGACTACCTCCTAGTTGCTCGCGGACGCTAGCGGTGAACGGCATAAACCATTCTCAAAGCTCTTAGTCTTAGAATTGTCAGCCTCAGAATTTTCAGCCACAAAATTGTCAGCCGCTAAGCCCTTAAGCAATAGCAGGTCGCAAGATTAATATCCACGATACTCTTCGCGGTCGGCAGGGTCATTACATTCAGCGATTGCGCCCCAACGCATCATGGCTAGTGACCCAGTCGCCGGCGACGACGGCACTCATCAGAGACACTTCACCGGCAAGCACAGTGGCAGCGATTATTTCCGCCAATTTATGCACTTTGCCTGCACCGTTGCAGCCGAGCATATTGAGGCACTCTTGTTGCGTCGGCAGACCGGTGCCGCCACCGTAGGTTGCGACAATCAAAGACGGTAATGTGATCGATAAATAGTAGTTACCCTGATCATCAATATCAGCATAGACAATCGACGATGACGATTCAGCAACATTGGCGGCATCCTGGCCGGTAGCGATAAACACTGCGGCGATACCATTGGCGGCATGCGCACCGGTACTCGATGACCCAGCCATAAAACTACCGACTTGGGTGATCTGCCGTGACTTAAACAGGGTCTGCGCCGACACCCCCATCACCTTTTCCAGCAGCGCATTGGGTATCACTACTTCGGCGACAACGCGCTTGCCGCGGCTGTGTAGGGTGTTGATTTGCGAATGTTTTTTATCTGTGTCCATAGCGCCAGAGAGCATATAGCGCTGAATGCCCGGATAGGTTTGCATAATCCATTCACAGGCGACATAGGTCGCCTTGCCGACCATATTTTGTCCGGCGGCATCGCCGGTGGTGAAGTTAAAACGCAGGTAGCGCATCCGCGCTGCGGCGTACTGTTCAATATTGCGCAGCTTGCCCGACGAGGTGGTGGTCTCCGCCTGCGCGGCAATCTGATCAAAATTCTGTTCAACCCAGATACCAAATTCGCGAGCTTCGCGGGCATCATTAAAAATAAACACCGGTGCCCGCTGCATGGCGTCATCGACCACAGTGACCTTAATACCGCCAGATTCCCGCAACAGTCGTGCACCGCGGTTATAGCTGGCAATCAGGGTGCCTTCGCTGGTGGCCATGGGCACATAGAACTCTCCCTGGGCATGTTCACCGTTGACCAGTAGCGGGCCGATCAAGCCCATTGGCACCTGAGCGACACCGATAAAGTTTTCGATATTGCCCGCGGTATCTGCGGGATCAATCGAGTAATGGCCGATATGATGTAGCTTAGTCGAGGTTTTTTGCTCAACAAAATCGCGGCGCTGCTGTGCCATTACTTCACTGTAATCGTTGTCACTGTCTCTGGGAATTCGCTCTGACATATTATTATTCTCTTTGTCGTCATGGGTCGGTAAAAGTAAGTTAACGCAGCGGCGCCGCAAACAAATAGACTGCGTGGCTAAAGCCTTTACTCTTATCTATGATGGCGCTGCGTGACACTTTACAATAGCCAAACAGCGTACCTTATTTTTCGGAGATTCCAAACATGTCGGCCACTAAACCCTACGATGCCGTAATTATTGGGGGCGGCCATAACGGTCTTGTCTGCGCCTATTACCTCGCTAGAACGGGCATGCGTATCAAAATCTGTGAACGTCGCTCGATCGTCGGTGGCGCAGCAGTGACTGAGGAATTTCATCCCGGTTTTAGAAATTCTGTCGCCAGCTATACGGTTAGCCTGCTCAACCCTGATGTGATTAAGGAAATGCGTCTTGCCGAGCATGGCCTAAATATCCTCAAGCGCCCTATCGCCAACTTTATGCCCTTCGACGATGGTCGTTACTTAAAGCTTGGCGGTGGACTAGAACGCACTCAGGAAGAGTTTAGACAGTTCTCCCAACATGATGCCGAACGCCTGCCAGAATACTACGAACGCATCGAAGCGGTGGCCGATGTACTGCGTGATATCTCGACCAAAACCCCGCCCAACCCTAAACGCGGAATACGTGCGGCGTTGCAAACGGCACTGCAGTTATGGCCGGTGGCACGCGGCTCCAATCAGCTCCATCAAGATCTGCTCGATTTGTTCACTAAAAGCGCGCGCGCTTTTCTCGATGGCTGGTTTGAAAGTGAGCCGGTAAAGGCAATCTTTGGCTTCGATGCCATCGTTGGCAATTTTGCCAGCCCGGACACCCCCGGCTCAGCCTATGTTTTGCTGCACCATGTATTTGGTGAAGTGAATGGCGAAAAAGGTGCCTGGGGACATGCAGTCGGTGGCATGGGTGCGATCACGCAAGCCATGCGCCGGGCCTGCGAAGCTGAAGGCGTCGAGATTATTACTGATGCGTCAGTTGCCCAAGTTATTGTCGACGACGGTCGTGCAACCGGCGTTGTACTGGAAAACGGCGACAGAGTGGCGGCCAAAAGAGTGATTTCGAACGTCAATCCCAAGTTGCTCTACGGCAAGATGATTGCTGCCAGCGAACTGGAACCTGAGTTTAAACGCCGCATGGACGCCTACAAATGCGGCTCCGGGACCTTCCGTATGAATGTCGCACTCTCCGAGCTGCCCGACTTTACTGCGCTACCCGGCAAGGAGCAGGCAGAGCATCACCAGTGCGGCATTATCATTGCGCCAAGCCTCGACTATATGGATCGCGCCTACCTCGATGCCAAAATTCATGGTTGGTCAAAACAGCCCATCGTTGAAATGTTGATTCCCTCGACTCTGGATAACAGTCTCGCACCACCGGGGCAACATGTCGCCTCGCTGTTTTGTCAGCAGTTCTCGCCACAACTCTCCGACGGCCGGTCATGGCATGATTACCGAGACGCGGCAGCGCAAACCATCATTGATACAGTCACCGCGTATGCACCCAATTTCAGAGAGGCTATTGTCGGCCAAATGATTTTGTCGCCGCTTGATCTGGAGGAAAAGCTCGGCCTAGTCGGCGGCGATATTATGCATGGGGTGATGACTCTGGATCAGATGTGGGCAGCGCGTCCGGTAATGAATCACGGTGATTACCGTGGCCCATTAAAAGGCTTATATATGTGCGGCGCCGGCGCCCACCCGGGTGGAGGTGTTACCGGGTTGCCGGGGCGCAATGCAGCGCGCGAAGTGCTAAAAGACAAATAGGCCCGCTGTTGTTGCCAGACTAATCAGTCGGGGGTTGCAATTTGCCGAGTAGCCGTTGTCCAGGAAAGAGGCCATCTACATGAGCGGCATTTTTGACCACGTGTTGGCCGCCGACCAAGACATGCTCAATGCCTGTGGATGGCTGATAGGGGTCTCCGTAGTCGGCATTGGCGGCGACCGTTGTAGCATCAAAGATCACAATATCCGCATCTGCGCCAATCTGCAGTCGCCCTTTGCGCTTAAATAGCGGCGATGCCTGCTCCATCCACTGCGCTTGATAGAGACTCATCTTGGCCAGTGCTTCGCTGAGGCTGAAAATCTGTCGCTCACGCACATAGTGCCCCAGCACCCGCGAAAACGTGCCCGCTAAATTAGGGTTGGTTGCGAGACTGGTATCCACCGCTGGAAGCGCATCGGTAGAGATCATCATGCGCGGCCACTGCAGCGCAGTCTCCATCCACGGTTCTTTCACATAGTGATGATTGACCGATCCCGAGGGCTGCTCTTTTGAATATTTCTCCCAGCTTTCTTTAGTCAGCCATTCACCGGTGGCGACCCATTGAACGTCCTCGTAGGTAATATCAAATATCGCCTGCCAGTCGCGACGCCGAAAGACATCGGCGGCGATACTGGTGCCACCGGCCGCATAAGATAATGTCTCAGTGGTGATATTGGCGCCCTCGCGGTTGGCCTCATCAATCATCGCCAGCCAGTCTCCGATACGACCCATGGCGTTGTGCGTAATATGGCAGACAAACAGCGGAGCCTGGGTCGCCTTGGCAAGCTCAATCACTTCAATCAGTCCCGCCGGATCGCCAGTGTAGCCGCGACGTACATGCACATAGATCGGCACCTGTCGCGCTGCTGCCACGTCAAATAACATGCGCAGCTCAGCATCGGAGACGGCCTCGGTCATATAATCCAACAGCACACCTATGCCGAGGCCGCCCTTATCGAGCCCCTGATTAATCAACACGCGCATCTGCTCAATCTGGTCTGGCGTGGCCTGCTGCATCCACGCCGGACTTCCCATAACAATGGTTTTGTCGCCAGCAAAAATATAGGGTTGATCAACGCCTTCGAGCACTTTAATCCGCACGGCAAAATGGCCCACCGAGGAGCCATAATTGATCGCCGCACCGCTGCGCAGATGTTCACCGTAAAAACTTACCGGAAACGCACCCGCCTCGAGATCTAACTGCGTGGTAACACCATCTAGAAGATTAAAATGCTGGCCAAGAACGGTAGGAGTGTGACTGTGAACGTCGATAAATCCCGGGGCAACCACCAAGTCGGTGGCATCAATTGTTGCCTCGCCGATCAGCGGCTGATCGGAAATAGCGACAATACTGCCATCGCGGATACCGACATGTTTGCGCGCATCAAGATTGGTCTGTGGATCAATCACACGACCATTGGCAATGACTAGATCATAACTGCTAGGCGAATCAAATAAAGAGCTCTTAAGCAGCGCAACGATAAACACTGCTGCGACAAAAACCAGCTGTAAGATCAGCGCCAGCTTGGCTATTTGTTGCGCTTTTTTTCCCCGCATAAGACCCACCTATTATTTTTATTGTTGTCCGTGCCAATCGACAATATCAGATTAAAAAGCAGCGATACCTGTTTGAGCACGGCCCAGTGTCAAACCGTGAATATCATGCGTTCCCTCATAAGTATTGACAGTCTCTAGATTCATCATATGCCGCATCACCGGGTATTCACCAGAGATACCGTTGCCGCCCAACATATCGCGTGCCTTGCGGGCGATCTCCAACGATTTCCCACATGAGTTACGTTTGATCAAGGAAATCAACTCAGGGGCAATATTGTTCTCATTCATCAACTGTCCAGCGCGCAAACAACCCTGCAGGGCAAGGCTAATGTCAGTTTGCATATCAGCCAACTTTATCTGTATCAATTGATTGGCCGCCAGCGGACGATCGAATTGTTTGCGCTCCATTGTGTAAGAGCGCGCCGTGTGCCAGCAGGCTTCTGCGGCGCCGAGCGCGCCCCAGGCAATACCGTACCGCGCATTATTCAAACAACCAAAAGGTCCTTTCAAGCCTGATACATTGGGCAGCAACTGCTCTTCGGAGACAAACACATCTTGCATAACGATTTGACCCGTCGTCGATGTGCGCAATGAAAGCTTCCCTTCAATCTTCGGTGCGCTGAGTCCCGCCATGCCTTTCTCGAGAATAAAGCCGCGAATGACATCGTCATCAGTCTTCGCCCAAACCACAAAGACATCGGCAAAGGGACTGTTAGAAATCCACATCTTGGCGCCATTCAATATATAGCCGCCCTCAGTGCTGCGCGCACGCGTCACCATGCCACCCGGATCAGAGCCATAGTCTGGCTCAGTTAAACCAAAGCAGCCGATAAATTCACCGCTGGCCAGTTTGGGTAGGTATTTCTCGCGCTGCGCGTCGTTGCCGTAGGCATAGATGGGGTACATCACCAGTGACGACTGAACACTCATCATCGAGCGATAGCCGGAGTCGATACGTTCAATTTCTCGCGCCACCAGACCGTAACTGATGTAATCCATTCCCGCACAACCATAGCCATCGATAGTTAAACCGAGCAGGCCCATGGCACCCATCTGGCGAAAGATATCCGGATCGCTGGTCTCATTTTGAAAGGCCTCGCGAACCTTTGGCTGCAAATGATCTTGCGCATATTGTCGCGTCGAGTCGCGAACCATTCGCTGCTCGGCGGATAGTTGCTGTTCAAGGAGAAAGGGATCTTGCCAATTAAGACGCTGCCAGGAGCTGTTACTTGCCATTAAAAATCTCCGAAAATACTCTCTATAGGTTGCCGCAAGCGTAGCAAAAATAGGGTTAGTTAGCGTCGCCCTTATGGGTAGGTACAGGCACTATTTTTTTTGCCTGACAAATGAAGGCTGTTGCTCAAGATGAGTAAAAAACTTGGTGTTTTTATACGGTAGTTTCATAAAACCGGAGACACCCAGCCCATCAATAGTCGGCAATTCGGCAAGAATACCATCAAGACAATTGCGAAACAGCTGTTCCTTTGATCTATCGAGTAAGGTCAAATAATTGTGAATCTTGAGATCCTGTTCGACCGCTTCAAAAATGATACAGCCGGTGTGATGAATCCGGTTCATGCTCGCCAGCACCTGCATAATCGACTCTGGCAGCTGCAACATTTCATCCGGGTCGCTGCCATCCTCGAAATAGGAATGCAGGCGAGTGTCATGCCGACCGATCTCTTCATTAACTGATAGCGCAGCGCTGAGATCAAAGGGAATTTTTAGCTCAGGATCTGCAATAAAAGGCTGGCTAATATTTTTACGACTAATATGCAGGGTTTTGCGGGCATCGAATATACAGCTTTTAAACACCCCTTTTTTATTGATCGCACGCCCCAGATGGACAACATTATTGACCGCGGTGGCCAGTGCAGGGGCCAGTCCCGCATCGTAAAGATTAAGACTGGAGTCAATATAAACACCACCGTCATCCCAATGCACTGCCAGCCCACCGACCAGCGGATAACGCCCCAGATGGGAAACGGCAATAACAAAGGCTTTCTCAGTATCGCCCATTCCAGAGAGATAATTGCGCAACTCACCGTAGGCACCAAGGTCGCCCGCCAGCGGATGTTTGCTGTAATTGGGTTGCGCAAAAAATGCGGCGGCGCCAATTTCCTGACGCAAAAACCCTTTCCTTGAGCTGTAGACCACCGTCTCTAAAGGCTCATCTGACGAGACAATAGCAACTGGAATCAATGGCTCTTCATATCGCTCATCGGCAGTCCGAACACGACTGACAATATGCTTCATATAGCGCATATTAGCGAAGAAATAGTCCCCGGCCTTGCGGCGAATCGCGGCATCATCATGCAACATACCAGCCAGGGTTCGAGCGAACTCAATTGGTAGATCCAGCGATTCCGGGGTGATCACATTTTTACCGAAACGGCTGCCCTGCCCTGATGCCAATGCATACAGTGTTGCGGCGAGACCCTGCTCATCAAAGCGCGGCGATGAACAGGCACCCTGCAATTGCTCTTCACCAATAAAATAGATATCGCCCAACTTGGCATTGCTCTGCTGAAACTCGGCATTGATAGCGTCCAGCCCAATACCATCGGCTCGCTGCCCTTGCTCATCATACTGCGCTATGACAGCGGCACCCCAGTCAATTAATGCGACTGTTTCAGTCTGTTGATCAAACATAATATTGGAGGGCTTAATGTCGCCATGGACAATAGTCGACTTGCTCTTGTTATGCCGCAGGCGCATTAAAATATCGGCCATCTGTGCAGCAATTTTCAGTATTAGCCGAGGCTCGAGTCGGCCCGCACGACGGGCATACTCCTGCAGTGTCACCCCAGGGGCGCGCGACATCATCAAAATGGACTGTCCACGCACATGTTGAAAGGCAACAAACTCAGGAATGCCCTTGTGCTCAACCATGCTCAACATAAACCCCTCTTCCTCAAGACGGTCTTTGATATGTTGTGGCAAGGTGATGCGCGCGAACTTGAATACATACTGCGGCGGATTAGGGTCTGTACTAGCGCTGCTGGTGCCGGCAAAGACAAAACCATAAGCGCCATTGCCGATCAACTCAATATTGCTGTAGCCAAGGCGTCGCAACTGCGATTCACAGAGCTGCAACCAGTCCTTTAATTTCCGCGCATCCTTGTGACTCAGCAGATAAAAGGACTGCTCTTCATTGATATAAAAATGCTGTAAATTTTTGCTTTCATACAGACTCAAGATTCCAGCACTCCGCTAGGCCATGGTCGCAAGCATGGTTGCAGGCTGTTCAAGATAACGCTTCCAGCAGTTATTAAATCGTGCGATGGTACCTCCATCAATGACCCGATGATCACCAGACCAACTGACCGTCATCATGTTGCGTGCAACCACATCGCCCTGCTGATCAAAGCGCGGCAGGCGCTGAATTTTGCCCAGCGCAACAATCGCCACTTCCGGTTTATTGATAATCGGCGTCGCCACGGTTCCACCAATGGCGCCAATATTAGAAATAGTAATGCTGCCACCTTTGAGGTCTGCAGGATTAATTTTGCCACTGCGCGCCGCCGTCGTTAAGGCACTTACCTGAGAAGCAATATCGACAATACTGCGCTGCTCAACCGCTTTAATATTGGGCACCAGCAAACCGTTGGCACCATCAACTGCCATGCCAATATTATGACTAGCGAGGTAGGTGAGCTCGGTAAAATCGGCATTGGCGCGACTATTGAGTATCGGAAATTCTTTTAGCGCCAGTGACAAGGCCTTAATAAACAAAGGCATCAGGGTAATATTCAACCCGTCGCTACCATAACGCTCATTAAGCGTCTTACGTAACTGCATCAATTCGCTGACATCGACTTCATCGACAAAGGTAAAATGTGGGA
>Ga0115569_10002897_pt1 | contig 12884 bp, 10 predicted proteins | sample COGITO_mtgs_1205_2_FD_87295 | JGI IMG/M metagenome (GOLD analysis project Ga0115569, IMG submission 87295) | Pelagic marine microbial communities from North Sea - COGITO_mtgs_120503 | ecosystem: Environmental > Aquatic > Marine > Epipelagic | place: Germany:Helgoland, sampling site Kabeltonne...
AGAAGGATGTCGCCTACGACGAGAAGGCGATCCAGACTCTTGATGCGCTTGAGCATATTCGTTTGCGGACGGGCATGTATATCGGACGGCTCGGTGATGGTTCGAATTCTGCCGACGGCATCTACGTGATGATGAAAGAGGTCGTCGATAACTCGATTGACGAATTCATCATGGGCGAGGGCAAGAAGGTCGAGATCTCTCGTGATGGGAAGACCATCGAAGTGCGCGACTACGGCCGCGGCATTCCATTAGGCAAGGTCGTTGAGTGCGTCAGCCAGATTAATACGGGCGGCAAATACAACGACGACGTCTTCCAGTTCTCTGTCGGTTTAAATGGTGTCGGCACGAAGGCAGTGAACGCACTCTCCTCCGAATTTGAAGTGCGCAGTATCCGGGACGGGAAATTCAAGCAGGCATTTTTCGAACGCGGCAAGCTGAAAAAGGAAAAGGGCGGCAAGTCGAGCGAACCGAACGGCACTTATATCCGGTTCACGCCAGACCATGAGATCTTTGGGAAATTCGACTTCGAAGAAGGCTTCATAGAGCATCGCCTCCGCTACTACACGTATCTCAACCGCGGCTTGAAATTCAGCTACAGCGCTCCGCCTCGCAAAGAGACCTATCAGTCGAAAGAAGGCCTCAAAGATCTTCTTCTCGATGAGCTCGGTGATGCCGAGCCGCTCTACGAGATTGCTCGCGGCGAGGGCGATCGTTTCGAAATGGCCTTCACGCACGGCAATGCCTACGGCGAATCCTATTTCTCCTTCGTGAACGGGCAATACACAAATGATGGCGGCACCCACCAAAGTGCCTTTCGTGAGGGGCTCCTCAAGGGCGTAAACGAGTTCGCCAAGAAGAGTTATGCGGGCGAAGACGTTCGCGACGGCATAGTGGCCGCAATTGCCGTGAAGCTCCAGGATCCCGTCTTCGAGAGCCAGACTAAAAACAAGCTCGGTTCGGCCGACGTGCGGGGCTGGCTTGTGCCTGCCGTGAAGGATCAGGTCGTTCGCTGGATGCATGCGAACCAGAGCGAAGCGAAGGTGCTGCTCGAGAAGATCGCGCTTAACGAAAAAATCCGGAAGGAACTCTCGGCGATCAAGAAAGACGCGCGCGAGCGTGCCAAGAAAGTTGCGATCCGGATCCCGAAACTTACGGACTGCAAATTTCACTATGACGACCCCAAAGCGAAGCGACGCGAAGATACGACGCTTTTCTTGACCGAGGGCGATTCCGCGGCGGGCGTGATGGTGCCGACGCGCGATGTCTATACCCAGGCGATCTACTCGCTTAAGGGCAAGCCGCTCAACTGTTATGGGCTTAAGCGCGATGCAATCTATAAGAACGAAGAGCTCTACAATATCATGCGGGCGCTTGGGATCGAGGACAGCCTTGAACAGCTTCGGTATAACCGCGTCGTGATCGCAACGGATGCGGATGTCGATGGCATGCATATCCGCAACCTGCTGCTGACGTTCTTCCTCCGCTACTTCGAAGACCTTGTGCTTAAGGGGCATGTCTACATTCTTGAGACGCCGCTGTTTAGGGTTCGTAACAAGAAAGAGACGCGGTACTGCTACACGGACGAAGAGCGGGATACGGCGCTCGAAAAGATCAAGGGGCCCGAAGTGACGCGCTTCAAGGGACTCGGTGAGATCAGCCCTAAGGAATTTGGGCAGTTTATTGGAGAGGGGATGCGCCTCGTACAGGTCACCGTCGGCTCAATGGGCGAGGTCGTGAAGAGTCTCGATTTCTTCATGGGAAAGAACACGCCCGCTCGCAAAGACTTCATCGTCGAAAACCTGTCGACGGAGGTCCTCTAGATGAGCCAGCTAGAAGGCTTGATGAAGGATCATTTCATCGAGTACGCCAGTTACTTCATCTTGGATCGGGCGATTCCGGAACTGCGCGATGGCCTAAAGCCAGTGCAGCGCCGGATCATGCATACGCTTTTCAAGATGAACGATGGCCGTTTCCATAAGGTCGCCAATGTCATCGGCGATACGATGAAGCTGCATCCTCACGGTGATGCCTCGATCGGTGATGCTCTCGTCGTTCTGGCAAACAAAGATTATTTCATCGAACGGCAGGGGAATTTCGGCAATCTGCTGACGGGGCATTCCGCAGCCGCGCCGCGCTATATCGAGTGTCGCTTAACGCAACTTGCCCTCGACACGATGTTTCATCCGACCTTGACCGAGATGGTGCCGTCTTATGACGGACGCAATGAAGAGCCGGTCGCATTGCCGACTAAGCTTCCTGTTATTTTGATGACGGGAGCTGAGGGCATCGCCGTTGGCATGGCGACAAAAATTCTGCCGCACAACCTACCCGAGATCTGGAAAGCGCAGATCGCGGTTCTGCAGAAGAAGAAATTCGCGCTCTATCCTGATTTTGCACAGGGCGGACTGATGGATGTTTCCGGCTATGAAGACGGCGCCGGGAAGATCGAAGTGCGCGCGAAGATCGAGTCGAAGGATCGCAAGACGGTCGTGATTCGTGAACTGCCCTTCGGCACGACGACCGAGGGATTGATCTCATCGATTGAGAACTCCGTGCAGAAGGGTCGCGTGAAAATCTCGTCGATCGACGATTTTACGACTGACCAGGTCGAGATCGAACTCTCGATCGCGCGTGGCTCTGATGCGAAGGAAGTCATCCCTCAGCTCTACGCCTACACTGATTGCTCCGTCTCCGTGTCGTCTAATCTGAACGTGATCGATAATCGGAAGCCCGTTCAGATGAGCGTGACTGCGATTACTTTGGCGCTGACCGAAGCGCTCAAGAATCAGCTGAAGCGCGAACTTGAGTACGATCGCGAGCAGCTGATTGATAGGAAACATTGGCTAACGCTCGAACAAATTTTTGTAGAGAAGCGAGTTTACAAAGATATCGAAAATAAGAAGACCTCAGACGCCGTTCGTAAGGCCGTTTGGGATGGTATGCAGAAGCATAAGAAGCTCTTTGTTAGGCCGATGGTCGACGAGGATGTGTTGCGGCTGCTGGAGGTTCGTATTCGACGGATCTCTGCTTACGATATCGAGCGCAATCGCAAAGAGATTGAGGATATCGACCGAAAGATCAAAGCGATCGAGCGTAAGTTAAAGAACATGGTCAAGACGACCATCGATTATCTCCAAGGCATGCTTGCGACCTATGGCGAGCAGTACCCACGCCGCACGAAGATCACTGAGATTCAAGCTGTCGATAAGCGCTCGGTCGCGCGACAGAACCTGCGGCTCTCCTTTGATAAGAAGTCGAGCTTCTTTGGGACGGAAGTCCGTGGAGACCTGTTTAAGCTCACCGTCTCGGAATTCGAGCATGTGCTCGGGATTGCGAAAGACGGCACCTATCGTGTGATGAACGCGCCGGAGAAGGTCTTCTTTACGGGGCCCATGATCTACGGCGAACTCTTTGATCCCGATAGGGGGACCGAGTTCATCGTTGTCTACCGCGACAAGCAGAAGATGGCATTCGCGAAGAAGATCAAGATCGAAAAGTTCATTCGCAATCGCGAGTACAGACTCATCAAGGACAAGGGCGGTCGCGTTGACCTCCTGTTGTCGTCGGATCAGCTTGGGACTGTGCATCTCGACTTCGTGCCGGCGAAACGCCAACGGCTAAAGGAGGCGGATTTCGATCTCGCAGAACTCGAGTGGACAAGCCCAACCGCGCGAGGCGTCCGCATAGCGCCTAAGCCGATCGGCAAGGTAAAGCTGATTCCCGCGCCGGAAGCTAAAGGTAAGGCGGGTAAGGCCAAGGCTAAACCCGCTGGGAAGGGGAAGGCCCCCGATGGGAGCTCCGGCTCTTCTTCAGGCTCGTCTTCGGGCAAAGGCGGGCAGGGCGACCTCTTCTAGGGCGCCCGCTGGAGCCTAAAAGAAGTCCGGAATGCGATTGCAACTCGCCCTGAATATGAAAACAGGACCGAGCCCGCAAAGCGTAAGCCCGGTTATGCCGCCTTATTTTGATACAGGCTGGTGCGCTCAGCCGGATAGATGGCTTGGGCCGCCTGGCCTAGTACTGTCGCCATCGAGCCTGGATGTGTCGCTGGCGGACGTCGACTTCTCGCCGCCGATCGTCAGGCGAGATCGTCGGCGTATCCGGCGGCAGCACGTCTCGAACATCCGCGATCTTCATGGCGAAGGTTTTGATGGTCGGCATCTGTTCCCTGGGCGGTGCCACGTCGTATAGAAATCGCATCGACATCATGACCTTTGATAGCCCCGTCGTGGAAAGCCAGCCCGGCGTGCCGGGATCGCGCGCAGATACCACGTAGTAGCGCGCACCATCGGAAGCGACGCGGTTTTGACTGCCTGTTTGACTGCTGACGTAGTTGGCTTGGTCGAGGGATTCGCCCCAGAGATTGGCGAGCTGAAAGCCTACGTAGTGCGGTTCTTCGGGGGCTTCGACTCGGATGACTAATGCCTCGTCGTCTTCGAGTTCATAGGTTCCGGCTGCGTAGAGTTGGCCTGCGCCGGCGGTCCCACCTGCGATGAAGGGCGGAGCCGGCGGATTGAGGTCGTTGAGCGGAGACGCGAGGCGTCCGTCGCCATTCCGGTCGCCTTTCAGCTCGAGCCCGAATTCGTGAAGTCGATTCCAAAACGCGACTTGATGGGCGACGCGCTGTCCGATTGCGTTTAGGTGAAGCCCCATTTCCGCGCTCGAGCGCGGAGGACGAGGGGCTCCGCGCATATCGAGGCGCGTGATTTCGAGCTCGACGGGGATTTCGTTTGCCCAGTCTGAAAAGATCTCGCGGACGTTCAGGATTGTTGCGTCGCGCATGCGATAGGTGGTGGTACCAAAGGGCGTGGCACAGGGGGCTTCGGCGCGGCTCGCCAGAAAATGCCCGTCGTAGCCCGCGGGCCTTCGTGCGGCGACGATGATTTCGAAGCGACCTTCGTCGTCGAGTTCAAGATCAAACTGATCGAGGGAGTCGAGGGTCTGATTGCGGCACTCGCGCATTTCCGCGAGCTCACCGGTTTGGCCGATGGTGGCGGTCGAGGTTTGAAAGATGACCACGCGCGGCGCGCGATCACCACTGGTGCTCCGCTCCCCTGTTTGCCAGGCCTGCGTGTCTAGGGCACGACCCCGAACCCTGTATACGCCTGTCGAGTCGATCGCCGAGGAGAGGTACATCGTGTCGGGATTGTCGATTGTCCACTTCGAGAGCATGCGAATGGATCGTTGGAAATAGGGGAAATCAGGATGTTGTTGAGTCTGGGATTCGATGATTCGAGCGAGATGGCCTAACAGGTAACGGTAGCCCTCGCCGAGGTTGCGGTCTGTTGGAGCCGGGGGGAAGTAGGCGGGGTTCTCGATGGCCTGGCGCGCCTCGTCGAGGCCCTTCATGAAGCCGATCCATCCGCTCGTGAGTTCATCCGGCGCGACATCCGACGTCGCGGAGAGGCGAATTTCGGTGGGTGCGGCGTTCTCATCTTCGGGGCCTAAAAAAATCGAGCACCCGGTCGTCGCTAAGGCGAATGCAAGAAGCAGAGGGGCAACGCCTAGAGCAGATGGACGGCAGTCGCGTAGGAGAGGGGCTAGGCGCGTCTCGGCATGCTCGATCGGGTCGCTGTGTATGGTGGGCACGGAAAACATCGGCATGTAAAATCCTCTGGATGAGCTTCGAGCCGGCTATGGCCCGGAAGGTGACGAGGCTGTTATCGTCGCTTCGCTCGTGGCGAGCGTCAATTGAGCGCCCGCCGAAGTTTTTTTCGAGGTCACCATTCCGGTCCTCGGGACTCAGAGGAGAAAAAGCATGGACGCCATCGAGGCCATCTATACGACACGCGCGATGCGCCGCGTGAAGCCCGATCCCATTCCCGAAGACGTGCAGAAGAAAATTCTGGACGCCGCCGTGCGAGCCCCAACGGGGGGCAATGCGCAGGGTTGGCGATTTCTGCTGGTTGATGACCCCAAGGTGAAGGCCGAATTGGGCCCTATCTATCGGGAATGTATGGAGACGCTCTGGGGTTCTATCTACAAAGATCGAATGGATGCGGCGGTAGCCAATCCGGAGGACCCCGAGAGCATCGAATTTCAGAAGATGTTCCGCTCCGCTTCTCATCTCGGTGAGCATTTCGAAGAATACCCGCTGATCCTCTTCGCGTTTTGTCAGTACGACAACAGCGGCGGATCGATCTTTCCCGCCGTCTGGAACGCGATGCTCGCAGCGCGAACCGAGGGTGTGGGGAGTGCACTTACGAGTGTCTTCTTCTTCCAGCTCGAAGAGATGAAGAAGGTCCTCGGAGTACCGTCTGAAGGCGACTGGCATTTCAGCGCCTGCGTGACGTTTGGTTATCCGACGGGTAAATGGGGCGTGGCACCGAGACGGCCCGCGCATGAAGTCTCATTCAAAAATTCGTGGGACGGCGATCTTGGCTTCGAAATTCCGGAACCGCTCTTCTCCCTCGACTAGTCGAATGCTCTCGGACTATGCAAAGCAATTTCCCGACTAACAGATAGGCTCAGATGGCAGACTTTAATGCAGTGATGTGGGACTTTGGTGGAGTCTTTTCGGCTTCGCCATTTACGACCGTGGCCGCTCTTGGGCGTGAGAAGAACTACGACGCCGATCTCTATTTCGGTGCGATCTTCGGTCCCTACGACGCAGACACAGATCATCCTTGGCATCGCCTCGAGCGCGGCGAAATAGACTTCGTGTCCGCGCGCGAGGAGATCATGGAGGCCGCCAAGGCCCAAGGCATGGAGGCCGACCCGATCGAACTCTTCACGCGCATGGGGGAGCAGGGCGGAGGCATGCGCCAGGAGGTTGTGAGACTCGCGACAGATGTTAAGCGGCGCGGCTTTCAGACGGCGATCGTCACAAATAACGCGAAGGAATTTCGTGAAAACTGGACGAAGTCCGTTCCCATAGGCGACATCTGTCACGCGATTGTAGACTCGAGCGAGATCGGAATCCGAAAGCCCGACCCGCGCATCTTCGAGTTCGCACTCAAAGAGCTCGGGGGCATTGACCCCTCACGAGCGATCTTCGTCGACGATTTCGAAGCGAATATCGTTGCAGCAGAAGCGCTGGGGTTTAGAGGGGTGCTGATGGAGGATGACTATCATCCGGCGCTTGCGGAAATTGAAGGACTGACGCGGTAGGGAGAGGCTTAGATAGGCCTAATTGTTTGGGTGATCGAATCGGCCTTTATGGGGTGTCAATCGGGTTCGACCGGGTCAACTTTTAGAAGGGCAGCGCAACTCGCTCAAAAGCCCTGGGTTGTCGTGAACAGCTCCCGGTTCGAGATTTTCTCCTCGATGTTAGAGGAGGCGGCGAATGCCTTAGCTCAGGCGTTTCGATCGATCAGCACGCCGTCCTTCTTGAGCTCACCCACTTCATGAATTGCCCCGAGCTCTTCGTCTAGATAGTTGGGCCCTTCCGCGGTCGGGATGAACCAACCTGTCGGACACATGGTGAGGATCTCAACGAAGGAGAACCCTTGGCCCTTCTCTTGCGAGGTGAAGGCGCGGTCGAGGAAGCGGCGGGTGCGGGCTACGCCTTTGGCGTCGTGTACCGACGCGCGGGCGCAGTAGGCGGTGCCTTGGAGGCCGGCGAGAAGGTCTCCTATCAGGATTGGGTAGCCGTGTTGCTTAGCATCACGCCCTTCGATCGAGTTTTTCGTCCTTTGCCCAAGGACCGTGGTCGAGGTCATATGCCCGCCGGTTTCACCGAAGACGCCGTTGTTAAGGAGGATGCATGTGACGTTTTCGCCGCGGGCGGCTGTATGGATGACTTCCTGCAGGCCTTCATTCACCATATCGCCATCGCCCTGGAGCGTGAAGATGAGGTTATCGGGGCGCATACGTTTGGCGCCCGTAGCGACGGACGGCGCGCGACCGTGGAGTGCTTGGATCAAGTCGATATCCATCAGGCTTGTTAGGGCGGTGTAGCATCCGATCCCGATGACCCCGATTGCATCTTGGGCATGGCCTAGCGCTTCGATCGAGTCGAGAATCTGTCGAAGTGCGAGGGGTTCGCCGCAGCCGGGGCAAAGGTCATGCTCGCCCATCAGAGTGAGTGCAGGCTCGAAGCTGCCTTTCTTGCGGCAAGCTACGGTTGGTGGGGCATCAGTGGGGATCACGCGGAGTGGATCGTAATCGTTGCTCATGAGACAACTCCTCTTGGAACGGGTTTGCCCGCGTATGCATCGCGAGCGCGAGCGGCGATTCGGTCACTGTCGAGCAGTGCGCCAATTCCAAAGCCAGCGGCATCTGTCGAGATGCCGCCAATCGCAACGACGGGAACGGAGCCGAGAAGCGAAAGCTGAACATCGTCGATCATCTGCCCCGCATTCTGTTCGAGCACGGCCACGCGTTTGCAGCCCGAGGCCGCGTCACGAAGCGCTTGTGCAGGGAAGGGCCAAAGGCTGATCGGCCGAAAGAGTCCGACCTTCAGTCCATCGGCGCGCAAGTCACGAATTGCGGCACGCGCGAATCGCGCGAGCGTCCCGAAGGCGACGATCAAGAGTTCTGCATCCTCCGCTTGCTCGACTTCGAAGCGCTGTTCCGCTTCTTGGATTCGGTCTTCTTTGTCCGAGAGCTTCTGCCAGAACTTGTTAGGGTCGATTCCCTTTGAACCCTTTTCCATCCCGATCGGGTTCACGTTTCGCGATCGACCTGTTCCGCCGAGACTGCCGTCGACTGCCCAGTCCTTGTCGGGAAGCGGACCGAAGTTAATTTTTTCAATTTGGACCGCTTCGGCGGTATGCGCGATCAAGTAGTCGCCGTAGATGACAACGGGATGCCGCCATTGATCCGCGAGATGGAAAGCGAGTTGGGTGAGCTCGGTGGCTTCGCCGACGCTTTCGGGAGCGAGGACGATATGCCGATAGTCACCGTGTCCGCCGCCACGAGTCGCTTGGAAGTAGTCGCCTTGGCCACGTGCCATGTTGAAGATTACGATCGGAATTTCCGCCCGCGTGATCTCGGACATGGACTCCTGCATGAGCGAGAGTCCTTGGCCCGTGGATCCTGTTGCGGCGCGAGCGCCGGTGGCGGCTGCGCCCCAGGCTTGCCCGATGGCTTCGATTTCGCTCTCTGAGTTGATGCAATGGCCACCCTCATCAGGCAGTCGCTTTGCAAAGCACTCAAGGACCTCGGTGAAGGGGGTCATGGGGTAGCCCGAAAAGAATCGACAGCCCGCCGCGATCGCGGCCTCTGCGATTGCTTCGGATCCTTCCATAAGCCGGCGTTGGTTAGGCGGGGATTCTGCGGCGCTCACTGCGCTGCCTCCTTTCGGATGTTTGCTGGCGTACTTCCGTCGGGCGCATCTTCGAGTTGGTAAACCTCGAAGCAGAAGTCAGGGCAGACCATGAGGCATGCGCTGCATCCAGTGCAGCCCTCGATGAGTTCGGGAAGTAGATAGCCTGAGGCGTTTCGACGACTCGACATCCGCAACACGCCGGGCGGGCATGCGGGGACGCATAGTTCGCATCCCTTGCATCGTTCAGTATTAATCACGACGCTGCCGCGTGGCCCTTTGTGGCCGGCTTTTTTGTTAGCTTCCGCGCCGCTCATATGTCGTCCTCCGCCGGCCAGGCCGGATGAATCAAAGCTTCAGTCACATCGCGCCCTGCGGCGAGCGCGCGTCGATTGGCTTCGAGAAACTGATGTCGGTAGCTCGGCAGAGAGTCGGCAAGCGCTGCATCAAGAGCGTCGGCGCCAACGATCCCGGTCGCATGGGCGAAGGCGCCTAGCAAGATGAGAGCTGCAGCTTTAGGAGCATCTACTTCGCGAGAGAGACGCGTGGCTTCGATGGGGTAGATCGTGGCGGACGTTTCGCCAAGGGGTTCTTCGAGCAGATCTGCATCAACGAAGACAGCGCCTTCCGGCCTTAGCTTCTGTCGGATCGGTTCGAAGTAGCGGGGATGCACGACGACCGCGGCCCATGCGCTGGATACCATGGGTGGGGATAGGATCCGGTCACCAGCGATAACGACAGCGGCATCGGTATTACCGCCGCGCATGGTGCCGCCGTACGTGCCGAGTGACATGACCTCTCGGCCTTGTCCCGTCGCGGCGAGGGCGAGGATCTTGGCGGCGAGTTGAACCCCTTGGCCGCCGATCCCCGTCCACATGATTTCGCGTTCGGGCAGGGCTGCCCCGAAAGCCTGCAGATTGCCATCGGTCGTCGAAACTTGTGCCGAGCTCATGTGTTCTCCCCCGTGGCATTCGGGTCGTTCGGGTTTCGTGTGTCTCGCACAACGCTCGCGCCATCAACCTGGTCATCGGCTGATGAATCGGTCTGCGTGGGGCGTGCTAGTCCGGCGAGTATGAAGGCTTGAAGTTGCATGACTTCGGAGGAAGAAGGAATACGTCCTTCGACAAGTCGCGCTTCCACCCAGCCCATCATAAGGTGGTAGAGCGCCTCAGATTCGATCTCGGGAACGACGCAAGGCATATGTCCCGCATCCCGAGCCTGCCTGAGTGTCTCGCGGAGTGGCGCGGTCACACGTCGCTCAGATTCGGCTACTTCCGCCGGAAAGGATTCGGCCAAGCGGCCGCGGGCGAGAGCAAAAGGTCGAGAGGCGGCGGCACCGATCGGGTCTTGGGTCTGTGCAGCCATGCCGAGAATCCATTCCCGAACGGCTTCGACGGGTCCCTTGGTTTCAGCCATTCGTGCTGCGAGGTAGTCCGCGAGGGATTGGATGCCGTCGTCCAAGACTGCGACCAGGAGTGCGTGCTTCCCTTGGAAGTGGCGATAGAAGGCCTGATTCGAGAGTCCGGCCTCGGCCAAGATGTCGGACACCTTCGGCTCGAGGTGCCCGGTTCGCTCGATGATGCGGAAGGCCGCAGAGATCAAGCGATCGACTTCGTCTTCGGCGGCTGCACGGCGGCTTTCGAGAGATCGGTCGACGGCTCGACGGGCAGTTCCCGATCGCCGCGCTGAGCCCGCGCCCGCCTGAATCTCGCTCGCTTCAGCCGCGACTTTTTTGCTAGGGCGCGAGAGCTTCAGTTCTGAGACGGAACTGAATGAGTTTGGAACGTTGTTCTTCATGACGAGAACGGTATTCTGCATTCGTCGGTGGCGCAACCTTTGTACCCTGGCCATTGAAACGGGCCTCCTTGGGGCGCGGCGGCGGGAGAGATTAAGAAGATGTCATCGGGAAGTGGGAAGGAAGTTCGAGGTGGGCAAGCTGGCCGGCCAGCCGAACAGCGGCTGCTGATCGACAGCATCATCCGGAGGGCTGCAGAAGCGACTCCTGAGGCGCCAGCGGCCTGTGTAGGCACCCGGGAGAATGGCTACTCGACGCTTTCCTATGCCGAGCTCGAGCGAGATGCGAACCGGATTGCTGCAGTGCTTCGGGATCGCCTCGGAATCAGTCTCGGAGATCGGGTGCTCGGTTGGGCGGATACGTCGATCGAAGTCCTGCCGCTCTTTGTGGCTCTCGCCAAAATTGGGGCGGTCTTCGCGCCATTGAATGCGCGCCTAGGCTCCGCGGAGGCGGCGGAGATTGCACAACTGGCGCAGGCGAAGCTGCTGATTGTGGATTCCCCTCGTGCGGCTGATGCGCCTACAGTGGCGGCCTCGGCAGGAATTTCAGAATGGGCTTTGCTTCCCGTGGACGCTGAAGGTGGAGCGATTGAAGCGAGCTTGAATCGCGTTTTCCTCGACGCGAGTCAGCTCCCAGATCCGCCCGATACGATTCAGGAGCCGGCACTCAAAGAGACAGATCCCCACGTCATCTTTTTCACGAGCGGAAGCACTGGCCGGCCTAAGGGTGTCGTCCTGTCGCATCGGGCAAATTGGCTGCGCGGATTTCAGGGCGTCTTTCGCGATGATCCTGAGCGAACGGTTTGCATGTTTCCGCTCTTCCATATGGCGGCGTTCACTTTGGCGATCGCTGCGTGGCAGACCCGCGGCGAAATTACGTATACGGAGTCATCTGCTGAGGCACTCTTGGCCGCATGCGAGGACCGCAAAGCGAATCGGCTCTACGGGCTGCCGCTTGTTTGGAAGCGGATCGTCGAAGCTGATATTGACGCCTACGACCTGAGCACGCTTTCTCAACTCGACTCAGGGACCTCGGCCACTCCCATCGAGTTGCTGGAAGCCATGCGCGAGCGATTCCCCGGCGCCAAAATTCGGATCTACTACGGTTCGACTGAAGTGGGGTCTGCGACCGCACTCGCGAACACAGACATACTGCGCAAGCCGGGAAGCGTTGGGATTCCGTCCAATAACGTCGATGTCCGCCTGGCGGAAGACGGTGAAATTTTGGTGCGAAGTCCATACCTGATGGACGGCTATTTTGATGACATCGAAGCCACGAAGGCCGCTTCTCTGGATGGCTGGTTTCGAATGGGGGATATGGGGACCCTCGACGACGAGGGGTACATGTCGATCGTCGGCCGCAAGAAGGAAATTTTGCGAACCGGAGGCGAGAGCGTATCGCCAAGCGAAGTCGAAGCTGTACTCCGTGATTTTCCGGATCTCGCGGAGGCTACGATCGTCGGTCTTCCCGACCCCGAGTGGGGCGACGTGTTATGCGCCGCGATTGTACCTGTCGAGGGGACGCAGCCGCCGACACTCAAAGCAATCCGAGAGCATTGTGAAGGCCGCCTCGCAGGTTTCAAGAAGCCGCGTCGAATCGCGATCCTCGAACGGCTGCCCCGAACTGCGGCAACCTCTCAGGTCCAGCGCACGCTTCTCGTGGAGGAGATCTTGACGCGGGGGCTGGCGACGGAGTGAGTATGAAGATCGCAACGCATATGCCACTTTCGCTTCTTGAGCCGGTGAGTGCCGCGTTCCCGGGGGTCGAGATCGTTTCGATTCCGGTGGACGGCGACGTGCCCGAAGATTTGGAAGCGGAGATCCTGCTCACGTTGCCTTGGGGGGCACCTAATCTCGCGGCAGTGCTCGAAAAGGGCATTCGTTG
>Ga0115569_10002898_pt1 | contig 12883 bp, 7 predicted proteins | sample COGITO_mtgs_1205_2_FD_87295 | JGI IMG/M metagenome (GOLD analysis project Ga0115569, IMG submission 87295) | Pelagic marine microbial communities from North Sea - COGITO_mtgs_120503 | ecosystem: Environmental > Aquatic > Marine > Epipelagic | place: Germany:Helgoland, sampling site Kabeltonne...
ATTGAGTCCAGATGTTAATCGGCCGGGATTTAGAGCAATCACATTTGAAGAATTAGAAGTCGCTTATGCCGAACAAGTTAATGGGTTAATGGATGGCGGTGCTGATCTTCTTTTGGTTGAAACGGTATTCGATACATTGAATGCGAAGGCGGCTCTATTTGCTGTTCAACGTGTATTTGATGAACGTAGTGAGTCAGTTCCCATCATGGTTTCAGGCACGATTACAGATGCGAGTGGAAGAACATTGAGTGGACAAACCACGCATGCATTTTTAATTTCAATATCGCACGTTCCCTTATTTTCAATCGGACTCAATTGTGCCCTTGGAGCAGATCAGCTGATGCCTTATATCGATGTTCTCGATCAACATTCGCCTGTATTGGTTTCAGCGCATCCTAATGCGGGTCTGCCCAATGAAATGGGGAGTTATGATCAATCACCGGAAGAATTTGCAGAACTGCTTCGCGCATATTTTAAGCGCAATATGATAAATATCGCAGGCGGGTGCTGCGGAACAACACCTGAACATATCAGAGTATTAGCCGATGTTGCAAAAGAGTTTTCGCCTCGACCTTTGAACTTTAAAAACACTTCTGCTCTATGAGTTCAAATAGCGAAAATGAAATAACACTGCTTCTATCTGGCTTGGAGCCGCTGATTGCAAGAAAATCATCGAACTTTATCAATGTCGGAGAAAGAACGAATGTTGCTGGATCAAAAAAGTTTCTTCGTCTTATCAAGGATGGGGAATTTGAAGAAGCGCTTTCAATAGCCCGAGATCAAGTAGAAGGTGGTGCTCAAATTCTTGATGTGAACATGGATGATGGATTGATTGACGGCAAAGAAGCGATGGTCAATTTCTTAAATCTCATAGGTTCAGAGCCCGATATTTCAAAGATTCCTCTCATGATTGACTCTTCTAAATGGAGCATCATAGAAGCTGGACTTAAAGTCGTTCAAGGAAAATCCGTTGTAAACAGCATCAGTCTAAAAGAAGGTGCTGAAGAATTTGAAAGACAAGCGCGGGCAGTAAAGAGATATGGAGCCGCTGTAATCGTGATGGCATTTGATGAGAACGGTCAAGCTGATTCGTATGAAAGACGGATTGAAATCTGCGAAAGGGCCTATCGTATTCTAGTCGATAAAATTCAATACGATCCTAAAGACATCATTTTTGATCCAAATATATTCCCTGTTGCTACTGGAATGGATGAGCATCGAAAAAATGCGGTAGACTTTTTCAGAGCCACAAAATGGATCAAGGAAAACTTGCCATTTGCTCATGTTAGCGGAGGCGTGAGCAATGTTTCATTCTCGTTCAGGGGAAACAACAAAGTGAGAGAAGCGATGCATTCTGCATTTCTATATCATGGAATCAAAGCAGGAATGGATATGGGGATTGTGAATCCTGCCATGCTCGAAGTTTACGATGATATTCCAAAAGACCTCCTCGATCTGGTTGAAGATGTTTTACTAGACAGAAGAGACGATTCTACTGAGCGATTGATGGATTATGCCGAGAATGTAAAACAAGATGTGAAATCAGAAAAGTCAGCTCCCGAATGGAGAAGCTGGGACGTTCAGAAACGCATGCAGCATTCATTAGTTAAAGGCATTGCCGACTTCATCGAGCAGGATACAGAAGAAGCTCGCCAGTTATTGAACAGGCCTTTAGATGTGATCGAAGGTCCACTCATGGATGGAATGAATGTGGTTGGGGATTTATTCGGTTCTGGCAAAATGTTTCTGCCTCAAGTGGTTAAAAGTGCGCGAGTAATGAAAAAGGCCGTAGCCTATTTAACGCCTTACTTAGAAGCAGAAAAAACAAGTAAGAGGCGAACTGCAGGAAAAGTGCTTCTTGCCACGGTAAAAGGTGATGTGCACGATATTGGAAAAAACATTGTTGGCGTGGTAATGGCTTGTAACAACTACGAGGTGATCGATCTTGGTGTGATGGTTTCAGCCGATAAAATATTGAACGAAGCTGTAGCTCAAGATGTCGATATTATTGGCTTAAGCGGATTGATAACTCCATCTCTCGATGAGATTATTCACGTTGCTGAAGAGATGGAACGCAGGTCCATAAAAATGCCTCTCTTAATTGGCGGAGCAACTACTTCTAGAGTTCACACTGCTGTAAAAATCGAACAAGCTTATCCCCATGGCGTAATACATGTAAATGATGCGTCAAGAGCCGTTCCTGTAGCGGGGAAATTGAACTCTTCAGAGAAAGATTCCTTCTTAGCATCTATCAAGGTTGAATACGCCAAAGTGCGTGAGAATTATGCAAAGTCTTTAGACAAGAAGCAATACGTAAGTCTTGGAAAAGCCAGAGAGAGAAAATTCAATATCGATTGGAGCTCTTTCACTTCAAACAAACCCAAAACACTGGGAATACAGAAGATTGAATGTTCCATTGAAGACCTTCGAAACTTCATAGATTGGACGCCCTTTTTTCATACATGGGAATTGAAAGGGAAATACCCAGAAATACTCGACAAAGAAGGAATTGGTCCTGAAGCAAAATCGCTTTTTGATGATGCCAATGCTCTATTAAACGATCTGGCTTCCAATAAAGCGCTCAAGATGAAAGGTGTTTTCGGCATTTTCCCCGCACAATCTGACATGGATGATGTTATCGTTTATTCAGAGCAAAACAATAACGAAATCAAAGAAACCATCCGAACGTTGAGGCAGCAAAAGAAGAAAAATGACGATGAAAGCTACATTGCCATGTCTGACTTTATCGCGCCAAAAGAAAGCGGAGTGATGGATTATATTGGAGCATTTGCTGTCACTGCAGGAATCGGTATAGAACCGATGCTCGAAGAATTAAAGAAAGATCATGATGACTATGGTTCTATCCTTTTAAAAGCCATTGCCGATCGATTGGCCGAAGCATTTGCTGAGTATCTGCATACGAAAGTGAGGACCCAATATTGGGGCTATGCAGCAGACGAGCAACTCACCAATGAAGACCTGATCAAAGAAAAATACCAAGGTATTCGTCCAGCACCTGGATATCCTGGCTGCCCTGACCATCTTGAGAAAAAGACGATTTGGAAGCTTCTCAATGCAGAGGAAAATACAGGAATCACTTTGACTGAATCGCTCGCAATGTATCCAGCTTCTTCGGTGAGTGGATTCTATTACGCACACCCTGAATCGCATTATTTCGGATTGGGTAAAATCTTGAATGATCAAGTGGAGGATATCGCCAAGCGAAAAGAAATGGAAATGGAAGAAATGACAAAATGGCTTCGCCCAATTTTAGCTGAATAAAGAGACAGAATGAAAGTAACTGAACATATAAAGAACGCAGAAAAAACCCTTTTCTCCATTGAGGTCTTGCCACCGTTGAAAGGTCAAACAATCAATTCAATCTATGAGACCATGGATCAATTGATGCCTTATAACCCTGCTTTTGTTGATGTAACCTATCACCGACAAGAAGTAGTTTACCGCGAAGTTGAGAAAGGATTGATGAAACGACATGCTGTGAGGAAACGTCCCGGAACGGTCGGCATATGCGCCTCTCTGATGAATAAATTCAATATTGATACGGTTCCTCATATCATTTGCGGAGGTTTCTCTAAAGATGATACGGAAGATGCATTAATCGATTTGAATTTCGTTGGAATTGATAACGTGCTCGTCTTAAGAGGCGATCCTGAAAAAGGAACAGGCATCTTCAAATCTGAGCCTGACGGTCATGCTTACGCAAGTGAATTGATAGGCCAAGTCATTGAAATGAATAACGGGAACTACTTGGATCAAGATCTAAGAGATACTTCCAAAACCAATTTCTGTATTGGTGTTGCAGGATATCCCGAAAAGCACTTCGAAGCACCTAATTTAAAAAGTGACCTAAAGTATTTAAAAAAGAAAATTGATTTGGGTGCGGAGTATATCGTTACTCAGCTCTTTTATGATAACAGCAAGTATTTTGAGTTTGTAGATAAATGCCGCGCGGCCGGAATTAATGTACCTATTATCCCCGGGCTCAAACCAATTACTTCTCAGAAGCAACTGAGTGTTATTCCTCATTACTTCCATGTGAACCTGCCTGATAAATTGGTGGATGAAATTGAAGAATGCAAAACTCCTGAGCAAACAAGACAAGCGGGAGTCCGCTGGTGTATTCAGCAATCACAAGAATTGATCGAAGCTGGAGTTCCCGTTCTTCATTATTATTCCATGGGCAAAGCAAAGAGCATCCAAGAAGTAGCTGAAGAGGTATTTGGTAGTTAATCTGAATACAATTCAAATATTCCATAGCCAAACCATTTTAACGATGGTTCGCTAATTACCAGAAGCACAGCATCTGAAGCTGCAATCTCTTCTTTTCGAATTGCGTCTGACAAAACTTCCTTCTGATCTAGACTGTCAGTATACATTGACTTGTTATAGTAAAAGTATTTGCTATCCATACTAAACAGACCTTGATGTAAACCGAGGTAATAATAGCTCTGATAGTAACTATCACCAATTACAGTAACGCGAGGTTTATATCCCTCAGAAAAACTGAACGTTGGATAGGCCAAGTTTTCACTTTTGGGTGGAGCCATGATATTTAAAAGATCATGTAAATCTTTGTCCGTATTTCTGGGGACACTATCTACCTCTTCACTTTCAATACTAAATTTGGGCAGAGAAACCCCTTCTTGAGCGAACGTCATCCATAGATGATCTGCAGACATCGCGGCTCCAAAAATGCTCCAATGTGTGCCTTGCTTAGAATGCAAAGGATGAGGTGGACGTTGAGAGTGTTCATATTGAAAAAGATCTATTTCATCGCAAATAGAATAACCACGATGACTCAATTTCTCAATGAAAGATTCATAATTGGTCATTTTAGGTTTGCATTCCCAATCCACTTTCTTCTGATACGTGCGCCATTTATTGGGCGGAATAAGGATGATCAGCTTTTTCCCATCCAACAACAATCTATTGCGAAAATCATCGAGGGAATCAATCTTAGCATTTATAGCCTCTTCTCCCAGATAATCCAACCCGCATACCGATGACCTATAGCCTTCTTCAAAATAGTAGCCATCCTTTCCAAATACAACGTATGGATTATGCTCTTCTAAAAAGGTTAGACGCAGTTGATTCATAAAACGCACCAAGGCAGATCGAAATCCAAATGAAGATTTAACTTGATTCTCTAAAGCCATTTGGGCATCACGATCAATCCAATTTTCAATGGCACCTCCTTTGAACTCTTTGCTAAACTCGGCTCCGGCAAGAGGAATTTCTTTGATAGGATGAAAAGCAGACTGGATCAGCATTAGCACCAAAAAGGCTAATGCCAAGAAATACAGTGTTCGGTTAGTATTGCTTTTTTCGATTTCTAATTTGCTTTGTGAAGAAATATCCAATCTTGAGGTCGATACCAAAACTATTTAATCGCGCGACAAAAGGATCATTTGAATTGAATTGACCAGAAAAATCGCGTGCATCATGCAATTGATATCTGTACATCGGCTGTACAATTAAGACTATTCTACTCTTCACATAAGTTGAGATACCAATTCCAAAGTGCGCTCCAACGTAATAGTCTCTAAATAGATTCATCTCCACTCCTCCTTCTGATAAATTCCAAATACCTTGAACAGGGTCTGTTTCTCCTGAGAGATAATTGTTTCTAGCACGCTCAGAAAAGACATATCCACCCGTAATTCCAGCTGTATATATCATCTCCACTTTGCGCCTCAATCGATGATGCAGGTTTAATGATAAAGGAACAGCTGCGATGTGGATGCTCGCCAATGTTGAGCCGGCTCGTGAACCATCTTGGTTCCGAATTTGATTTCGAAATCCCTTATTCATGTATATAGCTCCTACGCTGAAACTCAGTGATGGATCAAAAAATCGTTTGTATTCCACGCCAAAATTATAGCTCAGCTTGGTTCCGAAACTGTTGTTGTACGTACCCGAATTGATTGATTTACTAAACCTTAACCACTCCGCTGTTGGGGATAAAAGCAATGTTAGTTGATACTTTTCATCTCCAGCTCGCAAACTTGGAGCCAGGGATAACAGCACCAATAAAAGGCAAATTGCCCTTCTCATTACGCAAATAAATCAGGATACTTGATAGGATCTACCTCGCTCATAATTGCATACACCTTCTCGAAGATATCCTCGTTTGATGGCTTAGAGAAATAATCTCCATCACTGGCATACGCAGCTCGATGGGCATTTGCTGCCAAAGTCGCTGGTGCTGAATCCAAGTAACGATAACCACCTTGTTCTTCCAATACCTTTTGCATCATAAAGGCTGACGCGCCTCCAGGAACATCTTCATCCACGAATAACACTCTATTTGTTTTCTTGAGACTTTCAACAATCTCCTGGCCAAGGTCAAATGGCAGTAAAGTTTGCACATCAACTACTTCTGCAGAAATACCAACTTCTCGCAGTTGTTTGGATACTTCAACACACATTCTAACCATAGAGCCATAAGTAACGATAGTAATATCCTCACCTTCAGTCATTGTTTCCACACGACCCAGTTCAACTTTGAACTCGCCAAAATTATTCGGTTGCTTTTCTTTTAAACGATAGCCATTCAAAGATTCTATTACCAAAGCAGGATCATCTCCAGCCATCAAGGTATTGTACATTCCAGCAGCTTGAGTCATATTTCTAGGAACACATATATGCATTCCGCGCAATGCATGAATAATCATACCCATTGGTGAACCGCTGTGCCATATTCCTTCTAAACGATGGCCTCTTGTGCGGATTATGAGAGGTGCTTTCTGACCTCCTTTTGTGCGGTATTGAACCGTTGCCAAATCATCACTGAGGATCTGAATTGCATAAAGCAGGTAATCGAGGTACTGAATTTCCGCAATCGGACGCAATCCGCGCATCGCCATACCAATACCTTGACCGATAATAGTACACTCGCGGATTCCAGTGTCAAACACTCTATGAACACCATATTTGGCTTGCAAACCTTCTAAACCTTGATTCACACCACCAATCTTTCCTGCATCTTCACCGAAGATGATTAGCTCAGGATGCTTGTTTAACAAGGCATCAAAATTGTCTCTCAAGATTTCACGTCCATCAACCTGAGCGTCATCCGCATATTCAACATCAGTTCCTGAAATTTCTAATGGAGAAAGTTCGGATTCTGAATGCAAATGAGAAGAATAGCGCGCTCTATTTTCTTCAAATCGCTTGTTTAACCATGAAACCAATGCAGTCTTAGATGCAAGTTTTTCATTGCGTGCATAGCGAATGGACTTTCGTACTGACTCATAAATCTCTTTACGCAATGGATCTGTTGATCCAGCAAGAGCATCTTTAATTTTATTGATGAAAGCTGAGTTTTTACTCTCCGTACCCATAGCCGAAATCAAATCAACCGCTTCTTTGTGTTCCTGTTTTATCGGTTCCAGAAAACTCTTCCACGCGTTGGTCTTTGCATCACGTGCATCTTTCCTGGCTGTTTTTTCAATCTCTTCTAATTCTTCTGCTGTACTGAGTTCCTTTGAAAGAATAAATTCCTTCATTTTTTTTATGGGGTCAAAATCTTTCTCCCATTGCAGACGCTCTGGCGATTTATAACGCTCATGAGATCCACTCGTGGAATGTCCTTGCGGTTGGGTCACTTCCTCAACATGAACCAACACAGGAACATGCTCTTCTCTTGCAATTTTAACGGCCTTCTCATAAGTAAGTACCAAATGGGGATAATCCCATCCCTTGGTTTTTAAAATCTCAAAGCCTTTTTTATCCGCGGTTCTTTGAAAACCAGATAAAGCTTCACTGATACTTTCTTTGATGGTTTGAAACTCCTTTGGCACAGAAATTCCGTGTCCATCATCCCAAATAGACATCACCACTGGAACCTGCATAACACCAGCAGCATTTATGGCTTCCCAAAACATGCCTTCACTTGTAGATGCATCTCCAATGGTGCCAAAAGCAACTTCGTTTCCAGCATTGCTGAATTGCTTTTTATCTTTTAATTCTGGGTTATTTCTATAAAACTTACTAGCCAACCCCAATCCTAACAAGCGTGGCATTTGGCCCGCTGTTGGCGAAATATCTGGGGAAGAATTTACTTGTTCGGCAAGATTTTTCCAGTTTCCTTTTTCATCGAGACTGCGTGTTGAATAATGACCATTCATCATTCTACCGGCAGAAGCTGGCTCACGTTCTACATCAGCATCGGCATAGAGCTGTGCAAAAAATTGCTCACCTGTTAGCAGCCCTGCCGCCATCATCATGGTTTGATCACGGTAATAACCCGATCTCCAATCTCCTGGCTGCCATTGTTTGGCAAGTGCGATTTGTGCTACTTCCTTGCCATCTCCAAGAATTCCAAATTTTGCTTTTCCTGTGAGCACCTCTCTCCTGCCCATCAAGCTGATCTCTCTACTAAAACTGGCAAGACGATAATCGTTCAAAATCTCAGTCTTCAACTCGTCAATCGTAATCTCCTTCTCTGCTTTAGTTTCTGTCTGGGCCATATGTCGAATATCTTTGTGGGAGCGCATGGTACGCTAGTGAATCAGAGTCGCGAAGATAGCAAATCGAGAGCGGAAATTCTAACACAAAAAAGCCCTGTTCCAACAACGATTGAAACAGGGCTTTAACCTAACTAAACAGAGAAATTGAAAAGAACGATCTTAAATTATTTAATCCGCACGTCTATTGACATGTTGTCTACGTCAATGCTAATTTCATCTTCATTATCACGTCCCTCTTTACAATCAAGGCAAGTCAATCCTTCAGAATTCATAATCCAATAATGACTCACCATTTTAGGGTCAAACATATCGGTGACATTCTGAATATCGTCCATAACACGTTTTATACTTGGGTCGAGGTAAACGACTTGACCAACTGGGATTTTCAATGTTAATCTCACTTCTTGATCTCTAAGCAAATGCATCTGAGGATAAGAAAAGAAGGGGTCAAACGTGATACTGCTCGAGTCCATAGAGAAGTTATACTGAATGGAATCGGCTCTAATACCTGCTTCTTCATTACTCTCTGCTTGTGCTGACTTTTTAACTTCAAGTTTGACTTGACTATAACTTGATTGTTGAATATCAAACTCAACATTCCCGACAATGATTCTGCGATTATCTACTTTCATCATAAAGTCGTTGTTCGCATAATAAGCTCGATTTGTTGAGATTCCAAAAGGATCATGTCCAACATTGAGATTAATGGTATCAGCTATCAAACCTCGATCAGATAATACAACGGTCTTCACTACCTTTTCTTCTTTAGAAAACTCTTGCCCTATGCTGAAGGCAGTCATTATCGAAAGGACAAGTCCGATGAACCAAAGTCCAAAAAAGCTTGCACCGAGATAAGGAACTTTAAACCTTGGAAAAAGAAGTTTTACTCCACCGTAAGCCAAGGCTAAAAAAGGCACACCAACCAATAATATAAAACCAACAATGGCTGAAAGTAGCCATGTTCCCGAGGTGAATACAATATCACCCCATTCATAGATGTTCATGCTGGAACTCCAATCGTTTGAATCAAAGTGAATCACATCCGCAACACCTATGATTCCTGCAATCATAAAGATGATGGTGAAGGTTCCGATCATTAAGAAGATCGCGCCAAGCACCTTACCAAGTACTTTAAAAATCCCGCGAAATATCTCGGCTAAAAAATGGGCAAGTCTGTCAATTCCTCGTTCAATTTTCCTGCCGGAGGTTCTTGAGAAGTTGTTCCCCGAATTTGATATTTTCTCTCCAAGGCTTCCAATTTCCTTTTCGATGGTTTTTCCGATACTACCAATATTGACAGGTTCACCCTTCATATTTAGCTTCTCAGAAGCGCTGCGCGCTTCTGGGATGATTATCCAAAGTAGGATGTAGAATATAACTCCTGATCCAAAAAAGATGAATGAAAGGCCGAAAAACAACCTTATCCACACTGGATCAATTCCAAAGTAATAGGCTATTCCGGAGCAGACACCACCGATAATTCCGTTATCAGAATCGCGGTATAATCTCTTTTTCGAGCTGTCTGAAGAGTAATTGGTGCGATACGATTCTTCTGTGTCATCCATTGAGTCATCTTCAAATTGCTCTGGATTACCCATAATAGCCGTCACAGCCGCTACATCTTCTATGGTTACTACTTCTTTTGATTCACCTTTTCGCTCAATTAATAATTCAGCGATACGAGATTCAATGTCTGAAAGAATCTCATCTTTTCCAGCACTACGATCGTATAATGAAGCAATCCTTTTTAAGTATGCCGATAATACTTCGTATGCGTCTTCGTCAATGGTGAATACCTGTCCACTTAAATTGACTTGAACTGTTCTTTTCATTTTTCCTTAGGGGGTTGATTTTCTAATACTAATTTGTCTACGGCATTCCTGAGTTCCTCCCAAGAGCTTACCAGCTCACCATAAAACATTCGTCCTTGTTCTGTTAAACTGTAATACTTACGCGGAGGTCCAGATTTGGACTCTTCCCATCGATACGTAAGTAATCCAGCATTCTTGAGCCTGCTTAGCAGCGGGTAAAGTGTTCCTTCCACTACGATCAACTCTGCGTCTTTTAGCGAGTTGAGTAAATCTGAAGGATACGCCTCTTCCTTTTGCAAAAGAGCCAACGCACAGAATTCTAGGATTCCTTTTCTAAGTTGAGCTTTTGAGTTTTCTATATTCATGATCTTTTATTGCATTACAAATATATATATGTATTCTAAGTTACTATGCAATACATAGTACTAAAATAAAACATAAGTAACTAGTAATCAAGCTAATTAATTTTTAAGCTGACAGAGAAAATGATCAAAAAAGTAATGGACCACGGTTTTTCACCGCGCAATAAAAAGTGATTATCGCTTCAAAGTGAACGAACCCGCGAATACATTGCGGTCTACATCCACCACTACTTCATCCTGATAATCCAAGGTGAAATAATAAACGCCTTCACCGGCCATTTCACCATTTATATAGCCATCCCAGCCATAGGCAATGTTCCTTGTTTCATGGACAAGTTGTCCCCAGCGGTTGAAAATGGTCAATCGATAGCTATATATATTACATGTAGTTGTGGGTCTGAATAAATCATTGATTCCATCTCCATTTGGTGTAAAGACATTGCTATACTCAACATCACAATCAATGGAAGGGCATGCAATATCATCCAGATCAAAACGAATTGACTCCACCTTAGAGCATTCACCTTTGGTAATGGTAACGGAATAGCGTTGTGTTCGATCATCAAGAACTGCCCAAATACTATCTACGGTATCTCCGGTATTCCATAAATAAGTTGCCGATGAATCCGTTCCTTTCAGTAACACAGTAACCAGGTCGCAAATGACCGTATCTGGCCCAAAATCCGTCATGAGCTCGCCATTGAAAAGCACATTCATCGTATCAACGAATGTTCCACAAGCGTTAAAGGCAGCCAGCCACACTATTTGACTTTCTCCTACATCAAAGGTTCTTGAATTGCTTGAGTCCGACCAAACAAATGAAATGCCTTGTGCGGTCGGTCTTACCAGAGTAAAGCTGGCGTCAAAACAGTTAATGGTATCGGGTGGCAGAAGAGAATCAGGCAGGTTTGGAAAAAACGATACCTGAATGCTATCTTCTATCGCCCCACAATCACTAAAAATGCTTACGAGGTATTTAGCACTGGAATCAACTTCAATGAATGGATCGGTATCACCCGTGTTCCAAAGAACATTATAACCAAAAGAAACAGTATCACCGATAACAATTGACGAAGCTCCACAGACCACTGTATCCAATCCTAGTTCATAATTCAATGGTGCCAAACGAATCACTTGAACAGAGTCTGTAACCGTATCGCATACTCCAAACAATGTCACTTTCACTAAACCAGAGTCCGTGGCGATAAAAGCTGAATCGGTTGATCCATCTTGCCATAAATACGAAATCGCACCTGGCTGGTCTATATCAAACGTAAGTACTTGACCATCGCACAAAATTGTATCATCTGGAAAGCTCACTGTTTGATTGGGGAAGATATTGACCTCAACAATCGTTGTATCAGACAAAAAAGCTGAATAGGCAATATGAGTAACTGTGTACGTTCCCGGAGTTTGATAAATGTGAAATGGATTTATAAGCGTAGAAGTATCATTCACTCCTGAAGTCGGATCTCCAAAATTCCAGAAGACTGAATCAGACGATAGATAATTAGAAAAGAAAAATGAAGTATCGCCAAAGCACTTATCCAATACTGCAATATCTCCTTCTATGAAAAATGGATAAAACTGAGGCAAACCTCTATTAGAAATAGTTCCCGTTAGGCTAACGGCATTATGATCATAACCACACAATGGACCTGGATCATTCGGGAAATTAACACAGGCCAAAAAGGGGGCTGCGGCTCTACAAACATAAATCTTTCCATCAGGCCCCAATTGCAATGCTCCACCACCAGTTCCTGTATATCCGATTCCTACCATTTGCTCAGAGGCACTTACTGTAGCAGGATCACCAGAAGTCAGATCATACTGCCTAAGGTCGGCCAGAATGAAGGATTGCACATACAAGAAATTACCATTAGGCGAAAACTCAACACCATAATTAAATGTGTCCTGCAGTGTTGGCGATATTCCATAATCATAGGTCATCTGACCTGTGACATTATCAAAATCAAACAAGTGCACTTTAAATGGATTCGTTTGTACAAATTGTGCCCAATAAATAGTCATCGCAATTTTGTCATTTTGCTGAGATCCTTTTAAGTACCCAACTTGATCGAATCCTATTAATGGCAAACCCGTATTACTCAATACTGGAGTTGTATTGAGTCCAGAAGCAGTGATTTCAAATGCATAAGCTGTATCACCAGGTTTTCTTAAAGCAACCACCCAAAAATCTATATTGTTTGGCTTGCGC
>Ga0115569_10002904_pt1 | contig 12873 bp, 12 predicted proteins | sample COGITO_mtgs_1205_2_FD_87295 | JGI IMG/M metagenome (GOLD analysis project Ga0115569, IMG submission 87295) | Pelagic marine microbial communities from North Sea - COGITO_mtgs_120503 | ecosystem: Environmental > Aquatic > Marine > Epipelagic | place: Germany:Helgoland, sampling site Kabeltonne...
GCACTATCAGCCAAGGCTAAGCATTAAGCCGACAAACAAAGCTCCAACCTTACCTTGTCTTTGCGTCAGGCTAAGACGGAAAGACCACCACGAAACAGACACTGCACCATCGCTGCCCCAAATGCAGGGAATTGCAACTTTCAGACACAAAGTGCCTGAACTCCTCAGAACAAGAGAATCGCCACTTAAAGAACACCTGCGCTGCCCCCTTTAAACTGAACCACTTGAAATGTTAGTCTGGAGCCTTTAGAAAGGACCCAGACAAATGAAGAAGAAACGTCATTCCCTCGAATCGATAATGCGCATTTTGCGCCAGGCCCAGAGCGATCAGTCGATCGCTGCGGTTTGCCGCGAACATGAGATCACTGAGCAAACACTGCATCGTTGGCGCCGCAAATATGACAATATGGACCTTGCAGATGCCAAGCGCCTTAAAGCCTTAGGGCAGTACTGAGGGACAGGCTCATTTTCCTGTCCTACAGCCCTAAATTGAGAGCTTTATAGGTATCTCAAAATCTAGTCCGTCATTTTGAAGCGGTAGAAGCGAGTGCTTTGGGGTGCATCAACCTAAAAGGTGGGCCGTGAGGTCGTTGCACTTGACCAGTCATTTATAGCAGAAGTTTCTTCAAGGGTCAGTGTGGTGTCCGCTTGTCGTCCTGATACTTCAATTCATTGTGGAACCAACTCTGACATCTCTGATGCCTCGGCCATTGTCATACGTGCATCGCGCTCGGCGGTCCTAGTAACAAGGTCAGCAGCTATCGTATCATAAGCGGCTCGCGTGGGACGTGCTTCGCGCTCGGCCGCTAGCACCGAATCAATCTCGAAAGCTGCAAGGCTTTCTCCTTTCCCACCTTTACACCTACGATAGCATCAGCCATCTTGGAGGCATGTCTGCTTATCAAACCGTTCAGGAGATTAAGGGAATCGACGTTAATATTGCCGCCCCCTTTCGCTGCATTCTGATTCTTCGCCGTAAGACGTCTAAGACGGCCAAGAACGGCAATCCCTTCCTCAGTATCGAACTGGGCGACAGCGGCGGCAGTTTTAATGCCAACTGTTTTGGGGATTCGGATGTATTCAAGGCACTCAACCCAGTCGCTGAGGGCTCAATTATCCGCCTCTCTGGCAAGACCGAATATTATCAGGAGCGCTTCTCCCCTCGCCTGCAAGCGGCCGAGGTAATCGACGCGGCTGAGGCCGAAGCCGAGGGCATGATGTCCCATCTGATCGAAATCCCACCTGAATCCGAAGACGAGCTGTGGGCACATATTGTGGAAGGCGTTGACGCCATCCAACACCCGCAACTCAAGGAAACGGTGCAGCGCGTGCTCAGTGAACTGGGCGACCGCTTTCGCAAGTGTCCCGCTGCGGTGAGTATGCACCACGCGTATTACAACGGCCTGCTGGAACACACCACCCACATGCTGCGTGCCTGCCGTGCGTTGCTACCACTCTATCCGGAAGTCGATGCGGACCTTTCGATTGCCGGTATCATTCTGCACGACATGGGCAAGCTGGAGGAATACGAGGGTGAATTTGCCGCCAAAGTCAGCCGCATCGGCACCCTGCAGGGGCACGTGGTGATCGGCTTCCGCATTGCCCGCAAGGCCGCGCTCCAATCGAAACTCAACGCCGACCTGACCGAACGCCTCGAGCATATCATTCTAAGCCATCAAGGCGAAAAGGAATGGGGCGCCGCTGCAATGGCTGCGACGCCCGAAGCCGTGTTCGTGTCGATGATTGACAACCTTGACGCCAAGATGGGCATGGTACAACGCGCCCTGCGTAACACTCCGCAAGGCGACGAATTTTCCGATCGTCTAATGGGATTGCAGACACGCGTACTGGTCACTCCACCGGACAAGAGCTAGCGCAACAGTCTACGTAGCGTAAAGCCTTCGCGGGTCGAAGCACCGTACTGCGCGAAAAATGCCCCTATCAGCTTCTAAATGGACTTGAGCATGCTCAGCCCTGCAACTCCCAAGGCCGCTAGCGCTGGCACTTTGGGCAATAGAAACTGTTGCGCTGACCAATCACGACCGAGCGGATCACCGTCGAACAACGCCGACACGGCTCGCCTGCGCGCCCATAGGCCTGCAGCTCCTGTTTGAAATAACCAGGCTTTCCATCCGCACCCAAGAAATCCCTTAAGGTCGTGCCACCTTGTTCGATCGCCTTGGCCAGCACGGCCTTGATATGCTCTGCTAATTTTAGATAACGCGCCCGACTCACTTTTCCGGCCGCGCGGCGCGGATCGATACCAGCCATAAACAATGCCTCGCTGGCGTAGATATTACCGGCGCCCACCACGATATGGTTGTTCATAATAAAATTCTTCACGGCCACCGATTTCCCCCGCGATCGGTTGAACAGCAGATCACCATTAAAAGCGTCCGTCAGCGGCTCCGGCCCCAAGGCTTGAAACAGCTTAAGTTGTGGCTCATTCACCCCCTGCCACAGACAGGCGCCGAAACGGCGCGGATCATTCAGGCGCAAGCAGTTGCCGCCCTGCAACACAATATCCAGATGATCATGCTTGATCGGCGCTTTGCTTTGCGGCTGCACGGTCAGGCTGCCGGACATGCCGAGATGCAGCACTAGACTGCCGCGAGCGGTGTCTAGCAGCAGGTATTTCGCACGTCGCCGAACCGCTTCGACTTTTAGCCCAACCGCTTGCTGTACCGCATCCGGAATAGGCCAGCGCAATTGAGGCTGGCGTACGATAATCGCCTCGATCGTCACCCCCTCAACATGGGGCGCAATTCCTCGGCGTGTCGTTTCGACTTCAGGTAACTCTGGCATCGTCTTGTTTATATCAGAGCCGCACGGCGAGTAAAGTCCGAGTGTGCATCACTCTGCCATCGACTGGCACGCGTCAGCAGTGCCCCTCTCTACTCGATAAAAAAGCCTGAACGCATGCACGTTCAGGCTTTTTGAAAAATCAACCATGCCGCGCGAGTTACTCGGCGCTCTTCAGCGGCTTCAAGCTCGGGAAGAGAATCGTGTCGCGAATACTTTCGGCACCCGTGAGCAGAATGATCAAGCGATCAATCCCGAGTCCCATTCCGCCTGCCGGGGGCATACCGTGTTCGAGTGCGTTGAGAAAATCGGTGTCCATGTCCTGCACTTCTTCGCCCACCTGCTCGGCAAACATCTTACGCTGAATGATCGGGTCATTCTGCTCGGAATACGCCGGCGCAATTTCCTGGCCGTTAATGCACAGCTCGAACACATCGATCGTGCTGTCATCGTCGACGGTGATCTTCGCCAGCGGGCACAGTTCCTTTGGAATATGCGTCACAAAAGTCGGCTGAATCAGAGTCGGCTCGATCAGTTTCTCGAACACGTTGTTGGTGATTTCGTAATCCTCAAGTTCGCCGTCGACTTCGATATTCAGCGCGCGGGCTTTCGCCAGCTTGTCCTCGCGGCTATGGCTGAACCAATCGGCATCGCTGGTCGCTTCGATAATCAAATCCTTATACTTCGCTTCGCGCCATTCGCCATCTAGGTTGATGATGGTGCCGTCGGGACGTGCGATTTCGAGCGAGCCGATCACTGTCTTGGCAACGTGTTGAATGAGGCCCTGAGTGAGCTCCATCATGCCACGGAAATCCGTGTAGGCTTGGTACAGCTCGAGCATGGTGAACTCCGGGTTGTGACGGCGCGATAGGCCTTCATTGCGAAAAACGCGGCCGATCTCGAATACGCGATCCTCACCAGCGACCAGCATCCGCTTGAGATACAGTTCCAGCGCGATACGCATGTAAAACTGGCAATCGAGGGCGTTGGAATGCGTCACGAACGGACGGGCTGCCGCACCACCGGCAACGCTCTGCAGCATCGGCGTTTCCACCTCTGTAAAGCTGCGATCCCACAGGTACTTGCGCATCTCCTTAATGATATTTGCGCGGTGACGGAAACGCTGACGTGAATCCTGATTCACAATCAAATCCAAATAACGCTGACGGTAGATTTTGTCATCGTCAGTCAACCCCGCCCACTTTTCAGGGAGTGGGCGCAACGCCTTGGAAACCAAGGTGTACTTGGCGGCACGCACGGTGATCTCGCCGGTCTTGGTTTTGAAAAGACGCCCCTCCACACCGATAATGTCGCCCAAATCGAGCTTCTTAAAGTATGTATTGTATTCGCCTTCGGGCAAATCGTCGCGTGTGACGTAGCACTGAATCGGACCATCACTGTCCTGAATCTTAATGAAGCTCGCCTTGCCCATGACGCGGAAGACCGTGATCCGCCCAGCGACCGCAACAAACGGCTGCTCCTCGTCGGCGTCGCCTTCTTTGTAAAGTTTAACAGCTTCGCCAGATGTGTGCGTCTGTGCGCAGTTTGCCTGAAAGGGATTGCGCCCTTCCTTGCAAAGATTCTCAAGCTTTTGGAGGCGGACCGCATAGAGATCATGCGAATTGTCCTGATTGGCTGTTTTATCTGTCATAACGAAAGCAGGCGAAAATGCCCCCGCACTTTGAAATGGCAATTGTAAATTGGCCCCGTTGCAACAGGCAGGTCGCTAAAAGATGAGCAACGATTCGCGCACTGAACTGGTGGGACAAGCATCGCTCGCTCGGTGATAAAAGCAGTACTTCAAGTTTACAGTTCGGCGATGCCCAAAGATCGCAGCAGCCGTCACATTTTTAGACTTTCAGTTTCCCTGCGTTGTTCGCAGATTACCGGTATGACTTGGATCGAATATACCGCGCTCGGCGTCAGCTGCATGATCTTCATGCTCGGGCTCGCCACCTCATTGCTGCCCGTGGTCCCCGGCAGTCTAATCGTGTGGCTGGGCGTGATCATTCATAAGCTGTGGATGGGGGATGCCTCCGTTGCCTGGAAGATCGTCATTCTGACTGGAGTGCTCACACTCATCGGCCAATTGGCAGACATTGTCATGGGCGTGTGGGGTGCCCGACGCTTCGGAGCTAGTTGGAAAGGGACGCTCGGCGCGCTGCTTGGTGCCCTGGTTGGCTTCTTCCTACCGCCGCCGCTATTTTGGTTGATCGTCGGCCCGGTGATAGGCGCGGTTATCGGCGAACTCGTTGCCGGGCGCACATTTAAAGCCGGCAGTAAAGCCGGCTTTGGTACCGTGGTCGGCAGTATCGTCGCCTTTGCGATGAAGTTCGGGTTGAGCGTCTGCGTCGTCGGCCTGTTTTTCCTGGGACTAGCACTCTAAGACGGAACAGCTCGCAAGTCAGAGCCATCCCATGCTTTCGCGAACAACAGCCGCAGGCTATTGAGGCACACCACCACGGTGCTGCCCTCGTGAGCAAAGACTCCGACGCTCAACGGAATCCAACCAAGTATCGCGGCCGCCACCATCAGCACCACGGTGCCCAAAGCAATGGCCAGATTTTGCCGAATAATCGTGCGCGCGCGATGACTCAAATCTGTCGCGGCCAGGTAGTTTTCAATGCGATCTTTCATCAGCACCACCTCGCTCTGCTCCAGCGCCGCATCACTGCCCCGCGCGCCCATCGCCACAGACACATAGGCCGCCGCCAAGCTTGGCGCGTCATTCACCCCATCCCCCACCATCGCCACTTTGTATCCTTGCTTTGCATACTCTTGAATCGCCGCCACTTTACCATCCGGCGTCAGCCCCGCACGCACTTCCTCAACACCGATTGCACGACCGACCGACTCCGCAGCACCACGCCGATCACCGGTCAACATCACCGTGCGCACACCGATCGCCTTGAGCTTTTCAAGAATCGGCTGCGACTCGATCCGGATTTGATCTTTCAACAAAATTCGCGCGATCAAGTCGTCTTTCAAAATCCAGTTTTCGGAAAATTCTGGCGGCGGCTCAGGCACTCCTTTGATCCATTCCTCCAGCGGCCCAGTCTCCAAGAGCTCGCGCCGACCGAGCACACACAAGGTCTCGCCGTCACGCCCCTGCAGCCCCTTGCCGCTCATCGATTGAAAGTCCTCGATCACCCGTTGCTCCAATCCCTGAGACTGTGCATATTTCTTAATCGCTCGCCCGATCGGATGCGAACCATGCACCTCCAACGAATAAGCAAGCTCCGCCGCTTCCCGTTCGCGTCCAGCGGGGAAGCTCTCGATCGAATCGACCTCCATCTCGCCAGTGGTCAAGGTGCCGGTCTTATCCAGCGCCACCAAATTGACCTCAGCCATTTTCTCAATCGCGGCCCCACCTCGAAACAAAATCCCATGCCGCGCGCCCCATGCAATCGCCGCCAAAATCGCCGATGGAATCGACAGCACCAAGGCGCAGGGACTCGCGACGACCAATAGGGTCATGGCCCGATAAAAGGCCGAGAAGCCCGCCTCGGAATTGACAAAAGGGCGCACGCCCATGCCCAGCCACCAGACAAAGAACATCGTGGCCGTCAGCGCTAGAATACCGATGGTATAACGCGTCCCGAACCGATCCGTAAACCGCTGGCTCGGGGCTTTCAAATGCTGCGCCTCACGAATCAAACGAATTACATTCTGCAATGCACTTTCACCCGCGGGACGCAGAGTACGCGCATCAACCGCACCCCACAAATTGATCGTTCCGCTAAAGACGGTATCGCCCGTCAACTTCGATACCGGATTGGCCTCACCCGTCAGGTTGGATTCATCCGCCGCGCTCTTTCCTTTGATCACCTCGGCATCCACCGGGAACAGAGCCCCCGGCTTGACCACCACCACATCACCGACATTGACCGCAGCCACCGGCACTTCACGCTCGTTGCCGGACGCATCGCGAAGAATGGCAAACTTTGGCGCCGCATCAAACAAGCTATTGATCTCACGCCGCGTGCGGTAGAGCGCAAAATGCTCCAGCGCACCGGAAAAGGAAAACAGGAAGAGCAACAGTGCGCCTTCCGCCCACGCACCAATCGAAGCCGCTCCTATCGCGACTGCCAGCATTAAGAAATGAATATCCAACTCCCCCTTCGGCAGGCCTTGTTTGGTATCTTCAAACGCATCCCAGCCCCCGGCGATCATCGCACCGATATAAAGCGCCACCGAAACCCAAGCCGGCGCAGCTTCCACATAAGCAACCATCCACGCCGAAATCCCAAGCACCGCACAACCGCCTGCCAACAAACCCAGTACGCGCCATTCCTCGCCGGTAGCTTCCTCTGCTTCCAGCGCCTCAGGCCACTGCAACTCGCGCCAACGCCACAAGATCGGCGCCGTCAAACAAGTCGGCTTCTGCAAACGAATCCCGCCAGCGACTTCCGTTTCGATCGATACCCCCACTGCCGCATGTGGCTCCGCATGCGATTCAATTAAACGAATCGTCTCTGCGAGGCTCGCTTGAAGCGCTCCCATATTCACTGGCCCTAGCGTCGCGATTTCAACCTTCCGATGCTCCGAGTCCACCACAAGTGCTTCCACCTCGCTGTTGTCCTGTAAGAAACGAGCCAGCCCCGCCGCCCAGCTCTCCGTATTTACGCGCTTTGCTTCTGAATCCATCTCTATTTAGAATTATTCTAAATAAGTAATTCTGCAAGCGGGAAAACCGATTATCAGTCAGTCAAAGCACAAGCAATCAGCGAGCTATTCACTCATCGAACGATCCTATCTTGCGAAAGCCGACCGCGCCCTTACCTTTAGATTATGAAAACCACACACCGCCTACTGACTCTCTTGTTCTCGATTGTCTTATGCGCACTCAGCGGTTGCGCCACACTGCACTCTGACTATGAAACGCCGAAGGTGGATGTGGTCGGGATCAAGAAGAGCGCCACCGATGCATCCGCGCTTCAGTTCACGATCCAACTCCGCATTCTGAATCCGAACCCCGAGACGCTGACGCTCGGCGGGCTCTACTACGAACTGAGTTTAGAAGGAATCGAAGTGATTACCGGCACCGCAAATAACCTCCCACCGATCGCGGGTTACAGCGACGCAGTCATCTCCGTCAGCTCCGCGGCGAGCCTAATTAATAGCGCACGCCTGATCAGGCTACTCATCCATGAGCCACAGGAATTGCTCAGCTACAAGCTGAGCGCCAAGCTCGGTTCGACTTCCAAATGGAAGCCAGCTACGACCATCACGCAGAGCGGACAGATTGCGCTGCAATAAGCACAGTCGCCCTTAGCTAATAATAAGAATGTTTCGTTATCAAACACTCTTAATGATGTTAAGCTGCTTGCTTATTGCTGGCTGTGGTTTCGTTCACGATGAGGTAATCACTGGAGCATACCGCCTGATTGCAGTTGATATGGATGAGCAGATGGGCATCTGCTACGACCTCAGCGATGGCAGTGCTGCCGGAAGGATCAATGAGACAGTTTTCGCATATGGGTTCAATAATCGCTACGTCGTAGCCAAGCAGCATCCGAACGATGATCGCAGCATAACGTACTATTATTATTTGGATATGACCAAGGACAGCAAGTATGCAGATCCATCGGATAGCGTCACAGGCCCCTTGAACGAGGGGGATTTCGCACTAGCCTCTCGTAAATTGAGCCTTCCTACTTTTAGTCGTATTTTGAAGCACTTACAATAAATCGGGCTAACCATTCGGCGCACTCAACGCGCTACCGGCTGAGTAGTTGATCTTATGATCGTTTTGACTCAGCACCCTTTCATTAAAGTTCGCCGCCGGTATCGGGTGGATGGTCCATACGTTGACCGTGTGCCGAGGGGGGGCCTCCAACGGTTACGCGACTCAGCAGCAGACTGAAATCAAGCAGTGATCCGACAGACTGCAGAGCTTAGGCACTCGCACGATAACGCGGCCTTGGCGCCGGGCGCTTCGCCGTTTGCGTCTTCGACGCCGGCTGCATCGTGCTCGACTCAGCCAATGGCGTCAGAAACTCGACCTTGTAAGCGGTCAAAAGAATCCGGCTGCGTTTTTCGCCAGCGTCGGTTTCCCATTGATCCTGCTTGAGGCTTCCAGAGACAAGGACTTTGGATCCCTTCGACAGATATTCGGAGAGATGAGGCATATTCCAGCTTTGGACCGGAAGGAAAACGACTCGCTCTCCTTCGTTGCAGGCCAATGTGAACTTACTGAGATGATGTTCACCGACTTTGCGTGTTTCAATATCGGCCGTGAGATGGCCACTAAGTATCGTCTGATTCATGATAGTTTCTTTAAGTGATGGTTGTAATACTGTCGTGAATGAATCTGTCCCCAACGATAGGAACATGACCAATATGCCCCCATTTCCGCAGCAGGTCAACTCGATGGTGCTTTTTTGAGCACCACTTATTGCACGCAACAATTTTGGCAGCCGAAAGCAATACACCACTTGCAAACAAACTGCTACAGCTCAGCTGTTAAACAAATACCAGCGCGTTGTCACTTTGCTGCGATCCAGACTTCCATCGCCAGTGTATTCATGTTCAGCTGTTCGACCTTAATACTTCCCCACCACACAACAGCACATGATTGGACTCATCGAAAACGCAGGAGGCACTCCAGTCGCACCAGGCTACCTCGTCGCGCTGGTTGAGTCGATTTTCAACGAGGGCGGGCATTTACAAACCGTCCTGGAGCTCGATCACCGCCCTCAGCAAGCGGCCATGGCAATCGCGACTGCTCAGGCACTGGCGAGCAATCAACCACTCCTCTTCGAGGCAGGCACTGGCGTGGGCAAGAGTCTGGCTTACCTGATTCCAGGGCTCATTCATGCGGTCGACAGTGAGCGCCCGCTGATCGTATCCAGTCACACCATCACCTTACAGGAGCAAATTCGCAGCAAGGACCTCAAGATTTGCCGCACACTGTTTAACGCGGTCCCCGAGCTCAAACGCTATGCCAGCTTCAAGACTGCACTGATGGTCGGCAAGGGGAACTACTGCTGCACGACGCGCTTGAAAAATGCGCTCAAAGAGGCTCAGTCCTCCAAGCAAACCGAATTCCTCGAAAGCGATGCCAAGGCCGAACTGCTACGCTTGGCGACATGGTCGGCCAGCAGCAAAAACGGCATCGTGCAAGAGCTCTCTCCCTCCCCGCAGCCAGACGTGTGGGACGCGATCAATGCAGACAGCTCGACTTGCTCAAAAAAAAATTGTAATCCGGCGGTCTGTTTCTATCAGCGCGCGCGCAAGCAGCTGCTGTCGTCCAACTGTGTGATCGTCAACCACAGCCTATTGTTTGCGTTGATCAATGCCGGCATGCCGCCCAAAGGCGACGCCCGCGGCATCCTGCTGCCCGATGACTTTGTAGTGCTCGACGAAGCGCACCGCATCCCCGCGATAGCAACCGACCACTTCGGGATTAATGTCAGCTCGTACGCGATGGACCGCGCCCTGAAACGGATCTACAATCCGCGCAAAAACCGCGGCATCCTGCGTAAACACGGACAGAAATGGGACCAGGACGCAGTCGATAACGCGATCGCGGCCGCGGGCGAATTTTTCAGTTATCTGGGCGACACATTCCTGACCAAGCGCTCGATTCTACGCATCCACGAGGCTGACTTTTGCGACAACATCCTCTCCGGTCCGCTCAAGGAAGTGGCCGAGCGCCTCGGAGCGATCATTCAAAAGAGCGATGACGAGCGCGTGCAGGAAGAACTCAAGGACCACCGGCGCAGCATCCTCGGCTACCGCGACACGATCAACGGCTTCGTCACCTTGGCCGAAGAAGGCCATGTGCACTGGCTCGAACGCGGCGGCAAGAAAGGCCAACTGATCACCCTGCGCAGCGCTCCGCTCGATGTGGCCCCTTATTTGCGCGAAGCACTGTTCAACCGTCAAACGGCTGCCATTCTCACCAGCGCCACGCTCTCAGACGGCACCAGCATCGACAGCTTTCAGCAAAAAGTGGGGGGCGAAATCGCCGAGACCCAAGTCGAGGATTCACCGTTCAACTACGAAGAGAATTGCCGAGTCTACATCGCCAATGATGCCCCCACACCCGAACCTGGCCAGGGGCGGCTCGACCTCGACTATTTGGCCAACATGATTTGCTGGCTCAGCCGCAACGTCCAAGGCGGCACGCTGGTACTGTTTACCAGTCACTTTGACCTGCGCCAAGTGCACCAACGCGCGGAAGGCTTTTTCCAAAAGATCAAGCGGCCGCTGTTCAGCCAAGGGCATGGCACCGACCGCAGCGAGCTCACCCGCCAGTTTAGCCAAGCCGGCAATGGCATCCTATTTGGCACCGACAGCTTCTGGACGGGCGTCGACGTTCCCGGCCCGGCACTCTCACAGATCATCATCGCACGCCTACCATTTGACAATCCGAGCCACCCCGTGAGCGAAGCCCGCAGTGAGTATATTCGGGCGCACGGCGGCAACCCGTTCGCCGAAATGACCGTCCCCGAGGCGCTGGTGAAATTCCGCCAAGGCATCGGCCGCCTCATCCGTCGCCACGCCGACACCGGCAACATCGTGATCCTAGACTCGCGCATATTAACCAAGACCTATGGCCAGCGCTTTCTGGATGCGCTGCCGACAGCAGACTTCCAGCGTTTCAATCGCGACAATCGCCGCCAGGTGTTTGCCGCCGAATGATTTCAATAAAAACAACAACCCGTTTCGTTTAATATGCACATGCAGCTCTCATCACACGGCATCTCCGACACAGGCCACGTTCGCGATGCCAACGAGGACGCGTTTCTGATCGACGAAGCGCATCAAGTGTTTGCTGTCGCAGATGGACTCGGCGGCCTACCTGGTGGCAGAGATGCCAGCCAGCGAATCGTCGAGCTATTGCAACAGACTTACAGGCAAATCGATGCCGCCGAAGAACGTGCGGACCTCGGCGAAACCATAATGGGCATCCACCGCATCGTGTCGAAAGAAGGTGTCGAGGCACATCCCTTCACAAGCTGGGGCAGCACCCTCACCCTCGCACAAATCATCGGTGATCAATTACTGATCGGACATGTGGGCGATTCCGCCGCGTATCATTTACATAGCCACCAGTTTGAAAAAATCACCATCGACCACACGATGGAACAGGCCCTCATCGACCGCCTGGGTGAAACAGCCCACCAGATAATGCCCGCGGAGTACCCGCACACGCTGACGCAGTGCCTGGGACAATTCGAAGCGGAACTATGCGTCAAACAGACTCGCCTCACCCTCAGCAGCGGCGACCGCCTCTTACTCTGCACAGATGGCCTGAATAAAGTCGTCTCGATGGAAGCAATCCAACAGATCCTGCAACTCAACGAAAGCCCCGCAGCCATCAGCCAAAAACTAGTCGATAGCGCCAATGCCAACGGAGGGCCCGACAACATTACCGTCATCGTGATATTCATCAATGAATCACCGCGGACCACAGCTTGAACCAATGAAAAAATCAGAAATCTTCCTTCCGAAAGTCGAGGCCAAGCCCGACAATATGCTCTTCCGTTTCAGCCTCGGCCAAGCCCTTTATGACGAAGGTGCAACCGAAGCATCGATCCCGCATTTACAACGCTGCGCCGATTCACGCGATGACTGGATGCTGCCACGCATTCTACTCGGCAAAGCGCTGCTAGAACACGCTCAGGCCGACAGCGCCAAGCCGATTCTGGAGCACGCCCTGCAACTGGCGGTGACGCAACATCACGACGATCCAGCCGAAGAACTGCGTGGCATTCTGGAAGATTTGTAGCCCTCACAGTCGAGTATTTTAGCGGCTCAAACTGCAGCGACCAGCAGGCTCCTACCTTTGCTGCCTACGAACGGTCACCCGAGAAGGTCGTCGAAATCAGAATCGTCTAGCCCGAAGTGTGTGCGTCGCAGCGCATTGATACGATCCGAATGAAAAAAGTCCTGCTGTTGTTACTGCTGTTACTGCTTCCGACGCTTGCGCTCCTGCAAACAGTTGAATCGATCGATACGCGACACTCGCTCGGCTACCTCGTAGTCATTTCACTGAGTACATACGTCGCCTACTGGCGAGACAAACGTCGCGCTCAGATGGCGGGAAGGCGGGTCTCCGAA
>Ga0115569_10002918_pt1 | contig 12839 bp, 11 predicted proteins | sample COGITO_mtgs_1205_2_FD_87295 | JGI IMG/M metagenome (GOLD analysis project Ga0115569, IMG submission 87295) | Pelagic marine microbial communities from North Sea - COGITO_mtgs_120503 | ecosystem: Environmental > Aquatic > Marine > Epipelagic | place: Germany:Helgoland, sampling site Kabeltonne...
GGTATCCGAGGCCGGCACGATGCCGACTTTCCAGTCGTCCGGCATTCCGAGAATCGAGCGGCTGCGGTCCGATACTTCTTGGATTCGCGCTTTGGCTGGAGCGGCGCGATGGGATCGGCCGGTGAGGGCGTCCTTGAGTCCGTTGATCGTCCAGCCCGGGCGCTTTGCGCAGGGGCCGGAAGAGAATTGCGGTCGGTCAGGTCTGGCATCGGGACGAGTCGTCACGGGATCCTCGGTTCTGTGGCTTGGGTGCTCGCTCAGTCTGATCGGGAATGCGAGCCAGGCGCGGGTGGTACGATGTCACATGAAGAAAGCGCTTCATTTGACAGGCGGCGCAGTCTATCGGTGCGACGTCGGTGGGGCCATGATTTCGTGCGCGATCTCTTCGTGTGGGGGACGAATGGGGTAACCTCGGGCGCCAGCCGCGCTCCCGCGCGGCGTTTTGCAGGAGCGAAGCCTCATCATGTCCAACGCCCCGGTCCCGCCGCCCGGCGCAAATAACCGGCACGATCCGAAGGATCTAAATAGCCCTGCGGACGCACCTGATTTGGCAGCGGTTCGCAGCTTTCTTGATGACTTTCAGGATCGGATCTGCGGGGAACTTGAAGAGCTCGATGGCGAGGCGCGTTTTCGTCGTGAGGAAATTCCGCGACCCGGCGGCGGCGTGTCGCGACCGCGCGTGCTCGAGGGTGGGCCACTCATCGAAAAGGCTGCCGTCAATTTTACGCATACCCACGGTGCTGCGATGCCACCGGCGGCGACGGTGAGGCGTCCTGAACTGACCGGTCGGACCTATGAAGCGATTTCTACCTCTCTGATCGTTCATCCGCGAAATCCCTATATCCCGACCTGTCACGCAAACTACCGCTTTTTTCTTGCCCACGATCCGAATGGCTTGGTGCCCGTTTGGTGGTTTGGCGGCGGCTTCGACTGCACGCCGTATTATGGTTTCGAGGAAGACGCGATTCATTGGCATCGAACGGCTCGCGCCGCATGCGACGAACATTCGGAGGGACTCTACGCGCGCTTCAAACGCCAATGCGATGAGTATTTCCATCTGCCGCATAGAGACGAGCCCCGCGGCATTGGTGGACTCTTCTTCGACGATTTCGACGAGGGCGGGTTTACCGCGGCTTTCGGACTTTGGCAGCGCACCGCGAACGCATTCCTTGCCGCGTATCGTCCGATCGTCGAACGCCGGCGCGATATCGAGTGGGGCAAACGAGAGCGCGATTTTCAGCTCTACCGCCGTGGGCGCTACGTCGAATTTAATCTGTTGCAGGATCGTGGGACACGCTTCGGACTCGAAGCGGGCGCTCGCACCGAATCGGTCTTGGCTTCGCTACCGCCGGAAGTTTCCTGGCGCTACGACTGGAACCCACAGGAGGGCACTCCCGAGGCTACCCTCTACAGCGATTTTCTTCGGCCAAGAGAATGGGCAGACGAATCGCTGCCTGGGTCGGAGCAGACTGAGGAATGATTTTCCGCTGCGGGCGATGGGAATTGCCGCGGGAAATGCTCTCGGGAACACCTGGCGGATCTGGTAGAATGCGGCCGCCCGAGATCCAGCCGAGAAGGTGAGGCTCTGGTGCCCATCCCGCTCACGTGCCCGATTGCGCTCCGGGCCTGCGGCTTAGAATAGTTCAAGGAGTAGAAAAGCGATGTCTTCCGAGGGGGCGACCGATTCAGGCGCCAATGCAAACGGACCCTATTTTAATTTGCGTGTGACCGAGGTCATCGACGAGACGGCGGATAGCCGATCGATCGTGATGGATGTACCCGCCGAACTCGAAGAACGCTTCCGCTACGCGTCCGGTCAGTTCCTCAGCTTCCGGGTCGAAGTTGCCGGTCAGCGTATCGTGCGATGCTATTCGCTCTCGAGTGCACCGGGCATCGATCCCGCACATAAGGTGACGATCAAGCGCGTCGTCGATGGGCGCGCGTCGAACTGGATGAATGATGCAGTCAAGCCGGGCGATACGCTTGAAGTGATGCCTCCTAATGGAGTCTTCGTGCTGCGAGATGCGTCCACGCCGCTCGTGCTCTTCAGTGGTGGATCCGGAATCACGCCCTGCATCTCGATTCTCAAGACCGCGCTCCGCAATACGGATCGTCCGATTAAGCTCGTGTACGCGAATCGGGATGACCGCTCGATCATCTTTAAGGATGAACTCAACGCGCTGCGTTCCGAATACGCCGAGCGTCTCGATATCGTACATCGCCTCGACGATGTACACGGTTACGTTGAAGCGTCTCTTGTGGTGCAGGAGATCGGCGATCGCAAGGACGCAGACTTCTATATATGCGGCCCGGGTCCATTCATGGACGTGGTCGAAGAGGGTCTCTCCTCCCTGAATATTGCGGCGGACCAGATCAATATCGAACGATTTGAATCCCCGGATATGCCGAGCGCCACGGATGCGGCGCCGGTAGCCGAGGGCGAAGGCATCGTCGTGACGATCTCGCTGGACGGGACCGACACCGACATCACACTAGGTGAAGGGGAAACTTTTCTCGCCGGCGCGCGTCGCGTAGGCCTTGAGCCGCCCTTTGCCTGCGAAGAAGCCTACTGTGGATGTTGTATGGCGAAGGTGACAGAGGGCCAGGCCGATATGGCCATGAACGATGGTGGTATCGACCAGCGCCAGATCGACGAAGGTTGGGTCCTCACCTGTCAGGGGATCCCTAAGGCGGGATCCGCAGGCAAGCTTCGAGTCGAGTACCCGGACTAACTCGGCCTAGCGCTTGCGCAGCGCCTGGCGCCTCAAAAATCCTTTCGGTAGGAGAGCATCACCGACGCATTGAGGCGCGACGGGATCGTCTGGTCGTTGACCGCTTCGACTTCCTCTGTCTTGGGCGAAGCGCCGACCGCGAGGTCTAGGTTGAAGCCAAAAATGTCGAGGCCCAGACCACCTGTGAGCGCGATTGCCTCAGGGGTGTTGGACGCTGCGTTAACGTATGCTCCGGCACGGAGCGCGAGTCCGACCGGGCCGATTGGGATGCCGAATTCGGTGCCTAGAGAAACGATCCGTGATTCGTACCCGTCGAGGAGTTCCGACTCATTTGTGGTGAGGTCCGCATCAAAGGCGACCACCCAGTTGGGCAGCACCCAGATGGCGGCGCCTGCGCGGACCTGTGGGTCGAGGGTGAGCTTGCTCTTCCCCGCCGGGTCTGAAGGGTCTCGCGCCAGGTTGAATTCCGGGCTGGTGACGTTGCGTGCTGTTAGGCCTAAGCGCAGCCAGTCGTAGGGTTTTACAAGAATGCCTAGGTCTAGGGAGACGGTCTGGGTCGTCTCCCGGTTGTTGGCACTGGTGAGTTCGTCGACAAGGTCGGCTCCGCTGTTGATGTCGTTGTAGCGGACGAACTTGTTGAAGGTCGTGCCGTACATGTATTTCAGATTTGCGCCGAGGCCGATTCGCTCTCCCCAGAACGGGAGTGGATGGCCGTAGGCCACGCCGACTTCTTCCACAGCGAGGCCACGAATGAAGGCGCCCGAGTTGTTGTCTGCAAAACTGTTGGCGGAAGAGCCGGCGGTCGCGCTGGCCAGATTGAGGATCGCTTGGACGACGCCAGGATCATTGACGTTGACGCCCGCGGACTCAGCCTGGAAGACGAGTTCTTCTGCTTGTAGATTCGGATTGCTAGACATCGCAGTGGTGAAGATCTCTTGAAGGTCGGAGACGACGTCCGGCGCGAGCCCCGGGGCGTAGCGATCCATTGCGGTCCCGGGATTGATGAGCTGATCGATTGCAGCGGCGCCGTTCAGATTTGAGAGAGAGAGGTTGACGCGGTCAAAGACAGGGTCCGCTCCGAAATAGCCTTGGCCAATACCCGTGATGGCGATTCGTTCGTGTCGCATAAGCAGAGAAGCATTTGCGGTCGCGATGAGACCTTCGCCGGGTTCATCGAGCCCCGGTAACCGAACCGCGGCCAACTCGAGAACCGTCGCGAGTTGCGCGCCGTTCAGGGCGTTGCCTATTTGAAGATCATCGAGCAGTTGATCGAACTCGCCGTCTGCGAGTCCGTCGAGAAAGGTCGCGACCTCATCGACATCACGCAGGATGGTTCCCTCTGCCGCGGCTTGAGCGCTGACGGGAAGCGCCACGCCATGGCGTCCGCCGAATGCGAGGGCACCGGGATTCCAGTACGACGCGTGCTCATCATTGACGACGGCAACGCCCGCCCCGCCCATGCCCTGATAGCGCGCCCCAAGAAAGCCCCACTCTTCACCAAAGGCGGGCAGCGAAGCGGCTAGCAGTAGAACGAGCGCGGTTGCAAAGGGAAATGAAAGTCGGTGGCTCATGGGATGACCTCTCGAAGCGCGGGGGTAAAGGATCGTTCGGATCCCGTGGGCCCTACGCGATGACCTAGGTCACATCGGCGTGTCTGGGAATTGACGTGAGCGACGAATTCTCAGTCCATAAATGCCTACTCTTCGATCAGGGAAAGCCCCAAGTGCCCTTCGAGTTCCCGCAGCGCCGCTTCGGGCTCTTCGACTTTGATGGTGGCCATGCCCATCGCCTTTGGCGGCTTCAAGTTCGGGCCGATATCGTCGAGGAAGACAATTTCTTCGGGCGGGCGTTCGAGTCTTTCGCAGGCGAGCTCGTAGATTTTAGGATCGGGTTTGCGCAGTTTTTCCACGCTCGATTCGATGAAGACATCGAAAAGGTCTTTGAGTGCCCGCGTCCCATCGTTTCGGCCGGCGTCGTCTGTGTCTTCGGTATGCGCCCAGTTATTGGTGAGGGCGCCGACGCGATACCCCGCGGCACGAAGTCGCCGAATTGCTTCGATCATCACTGGACGAGGATCGGTCGCATCAGACATGCGCGTCATCATCTCTCTCGCGTCCATCTCGATTCCCGCTTCGCGGCAATCGGATTCAAAGGCTGGATAGAATCTTTCCATTTCAAGTTCACCGCGTTCAAGGCGCGACCAAGCTCCAGAGGGGGCGGTATTCGCGGCAACGAGGTTGATGGCGTTTCGTTCGAGGCCGAGTTCGGCTTCGTATTCTCGGATGGCATGAAGCGGGGAGCCGAGGACGACGCCCCCGAGATCGAATAGGACTGCGGTTCTTGTCATGGCGGAGACGTTAGCAACGGAACGCTGCCGAACGCGCCCGTCGAATCGAATCCGGGTCACGGGCGAAGACAAGACTCGCGCAGGGATCGCCTTCCGAACTCGCTCGCGCGAGATCGACGATCACGGCATCGTTTCCTACTTCGTGGTAGATCCGCCGGCGCCACTCGCGGTCGTCCGCCGCGCGGTAGGTCAGCGCGAATCCGTGCCGATCCCCCGGCTGGATCGCGAGCCGTTTGCGCACGCGCGGGAGTGCGCGCTTCGCGAGGCCGATCGCAACGAGGCCCATGGTCGTTCGAGCGTTGAATTCTAGGACGCTTCTCGAACGTTCGACTTCGTCTCCATCCGGCATCGGCTGGACATAACGAAAACCATCTACGCCACAGGGCCCCGTATATCCGAGTTCGCGCGCGCGTGTTGCAATCCCGGCCGCATCGGCTCGCGATGCTTCATCATCTCGGTCGCCAGAGAAGACGCGACCACGAGAATCGATCTCTCCGAAATGCCCGCGATAAACGCCGCTCGCCGAACACCAAGACTCGAGGGAGCCAAGAATTCGGATGGGTGCATCTGATTCGTCTGTGGGCGGCACGAAGAGTGAGACGGAGTAGTCGCTGCGTCTATCGAGCCATGGCTCGAGGACTGCACCGCCGCGCCGCGCCAGGCGATCGAGTGCTCCGCGCACGCGATCGAGGGCCTCGACGCCCGTGCCTCCTACGCGACCGCGACCGCTACTTCCCTGCCGCGGTTTGAGGGTGAAGCGCTGGCCGGTCCAAGCGGGCCAGTTGGAGAGTCGCTCGGAGAGGTGCGCGATCAGGGCCTCTTCGTCAGCAAAGTCTTCCGGCCCGAGAACCGTGAGTAGGTTTTCGAGGCCGCGTGGCTGCGTCCCGAGAAGGTTTGCGGATTCGATTGCAAAAGCCTTGTCATGAAGTGCGAGAGTAAGCTCGTGCGGCGCACCGGCGAGTGGACGATGAAATTGTTCCGTGGCCTGGCTCACTGCTGCCTCGCTAGTCAGCCAGGCGTAGGCGACGTCGGAGGCGCCGAGGAAATCGAAAATGGGCTCACTCGGTGGGGGGCCGAGATCGTTAGGCCAAAGGGATGCCTGGGAGATCGGCGGTATTTGTTCGCCTTTCGCGGATGCAGGCGGATGCAGTCGCGCGTGGCGTGGAAAGAGCAGGCTCCACAGATGTGCGGCAGTGCGGACCGGAGCTTGATCTCGATAGGCGCGTCCGAGGCTACTGGGGTCTTCCTCCTCGGCGCCTAGATTTGGCAGCAGCTCGATCGGCGCGGTGATGCGCTCCTGGACGCGTGCATGGCGAACGTGCTCGATCAAATCTTCTGGGAGTCCCGCGCGGCGCCTGGGCGTGACTTCAAAGCGGCGTCCTTTGGCTCGTGCTGGGCCGAGTGGGAAGGGCACGGTCTCGAGGTAATTTTCGAGGGAACAAGTGCCCGGACCTTCCGTTTTGCTTTCGGTCGCTTCATCGCGACTCAGTCGACCGAGCCAACGTGCGGCGAGGGCGACGTGTGCGATCTCATCGTTATGGACTCGCTGGCAGATCGCAGCACTCTCGTCGTCGCCCACCGTCGCGAAGGCGTCGCGGTAGGTGAGGGTGAAGTCAAGATTCGCCTGCTCGAGCGTCAGCCCCATCGCAGATAAGAATGCTCGTATGCCCGAATCGGATTCGCCGATTGCGGGCGCCTGTCGCCAAAAATAGTCGGAGTGGTCGTTCGAGTCGAAACGGCCGCCGAGTTCCGCGAGGCGGTCCAGGTAGAGTCGGCAATGTCGCTGTTCGTCGACCAATGCCGCGACGAGTCCGCGGCGAAGCTCGGCGGGGGCCTCAGGCCACCGAAGTAGGGCCCAGGCAAAATACTCGACCGCTTGCAGCTCATGATGAGCGAAACGGGAAAGACAGAGTTGGCGAGCTTTGAGTTCGCGAAGTTCGCCGGGCGCGGGGAGAGCGTCGCCGCCGGATCTCATCTCGATCCCGGGATCTCGCACAGGACGGTCGATGTGTCGGATCGGCCCCGAAGGGGTATCCGGCAGCGGCTCGCCATCGTGAGTGGTGGGAGAGGCGAGTTTTGCATCGAGATTGCCCTGCATGAGGATCTGGAGGCAGAAGCCTTCTAGGTCCGTTGGGGCATCGTAGGGCTGGCTTTGAGGAGACATCGCGGTTGAACGTAGGCCATCTGAAGGGCGACACCTCGGCCATCAGCGAGCATCGGTTTCGGGCGTGAGTGAAACGTGTTTCAATTGGCCGCCATGGCCGCCGAATCCCCCGATCCGATGCGCGAAGATCGCGCGCTGCGCATCATCGAGACGACCATCGAATTGGCGGAGGAGGGTGGTTTCGAGGCCGTGAGATTGCGTGACGTGGCCTCCCATGCCGGGGTGGCGATGGGCACTTTATATCGGCGATTTCGCAGTAAAGAAGATCTGTTGGTGGCTGCACTTGAGCAAGAGACCCGGGCCATGGCGGTTCGGGTTGCTGAGAAGCCACCGAAGGGAGATACCCCAAGCGAGCGCGTGATCGGATTTTTTGCGATGTCCACTCGCGGCATGCTGCGTCGCCCTAATCTGTCGCGCGCGATGTTTCGTGCTTCGACGGCGGGGGAGCCGGCGCTTGCAGACAAGGTCGAGATCTTTCACGACTTAATGCTGCGGATGATTGTTGGCGCGATGCGTGGCGAGCCGATCCCGCCGGATATGCCCGCGGTCTTTGCCTCTCGCGAGAAACTCGTGGGCGATGTCCTCAATAAAATTTGGTTCGCAGTGATGGTCGGATGGTCCAGCGGGATCCAGACCCAATCTTCACTAAACGAATATATGCGAGACGCAGTCGTGTTAATTATCGATGCGGAATCCGCAGCAAACTAGTTTCCCGGCCCAGCGGCCGGTTGCACGATGAGCGGGTTCGAGCGGACCCGACGGATAATGAGTCAATGAAAGGCAAGGTAGAGAAGTCATGAGAGAAGCAGTCATTGTTGAAGCAGTGAGGTCTCCGATCGCGCGTGGCAAGATGATCAAGGGCGACCTGTCCGGCATGCATACGGCGCGGCTTTTTGCCCGAGTGCAACGGGCAGTTTGTGAGCGCGCAGGGGTTGCCCCCGCCGACGTCGAGCAGATCATCGGCGGCTGCGTTACGCAGGCCGGTGAGCAGTCGAATAACATCACGCGACAGGCATGGCTTTCCGAGGGCGACGACTGGACCTGCGGCGGAACGACGATTGACACTCAGTGCGGTTCTGGCCAGCAGGCCAACAGCTTGATCAACGCCCTTGTTAAGGGTGGTTCGATCGACGTTGGCATCGCCTGCGGCATCGAGATGATGAGTCACGTCAGCCTCGGCGCGAACGTGATCAACGGCCCCGGCTACTTCATTCCCGAAGGCTGGCCCTGGGATTCCCCGCAGACACAATTCGAAATGGCTCAGCGCATCGCGGACAACCGCGGCATCAGCCGGGCGGACGTGGACGCGTTCGGCTTCGCTTCTCAGCAGAAGGCCAAGGCCGCACAGGACGCGGGATACTTCGACCGCGAGATCGTGCCGATCGAAGCTCCGGTGCTCGGTGAAGACGGACAGCCGACAGGCGACACTGTGAAGATCGAGAAGGATCAGGGTATTCGCGAGTCCACCCTTGAAGGGCTGGCGGCGCTCAATCCGGTGATCCCCGACACGATTCATACCGCGGGTAACTCTTCGCAGATCTCCGACGGCGCTGCCGCCGTATTGATCATGACGAAGGAAAAGGCGGAGGCCTATGGTCTCAAGCCCCGTGCGCGAATCATCCAGGACGTGCTGACGGGAACGGATCCCTACTACGGTCTCGACGGTCCCGTCGACGCGACCCGTGTGATGGAAAAGAAGACCGGCATGAGCATCCGTAATGACATAGATCTCTACGAGGCCAACGAAGCCTTCGCTGCGGTGGTGCTTTCATGGGCGGGCGTTTACGACATCGACATGTCCAAGGTCAACGTGAACGGCGGAGCGATCGCGCTCGGTCATCCGGTGGGCAGCACTGGATCGCGACTGATCGTAAGCGCGCTCCACGAACTCGAGCGATCGGGCAAGGGCAACGCCTTCATCACGATGTGCTGCGGCGCGAACGTCGGCACGGGAACCATCATCGAACGGCTCTAAGAGAGCCGTCTCTAACCGATTCAAAATCGACCTAGGAGAACTAATAACATGGGTGAACTCGACGGAAAGGTGGCAGTCGTCACCGGTGCGGGACGTGGCCTCGGCCGCTCTCACGCCCTTGAGTTGGCACGACAGGGTGCTCGTGTCGTGGTGAACGACCTCGGCGTCGCTGCCGATGGTAGTGGCCGAGATGAGTCCGCAGGCCAGAACGTGGTCGACGAGATCAAGTCCGCCGGTGGCGAGGCGGTTGCACATTTTGGTGATGTTGCGGACTGGGATCAGTCGAAGTCGATGATCACGAAGGCGGTCGAGACCTACGGTGATTTTAATATTCTTGTTTCAAACGCAGGATTCTGCCGTGACCGAATGATTTTCTCGATGGAAGAGGATCAGTTTGATTCTGTACTGCGCGTGCACTTGAAGGGTCATTTCTGCGGCATTCGACATGCTTCGGAGTATTTCCGCAACAAGGGCAAGGCGGAGGGGGAGGTCTACGGTCGGATTCTTTCGACGGCTTCCGAGGCGGCCTTCTTCTGTGATCCGGGGCAGCCTAACTACTCGGCCGCCAAGGCGGGCATCATCGCCACCACGAATGCTGCGGCAATCGCGCTTCAGAAGTATGGCGTCACGGCGAACACGTTCATGCCGCGTGCGCGCACGGACATGACGATGGTCGGTCAGACGGCTCAGTTCTTCGAAAAGCCCGAGGACGGATTCGACACCTTCCATCCTGACAATGTATCGCCGCTCGTGAGCTGGCTTGCTTCTCCGGGAGCTTCGAACGTATCCGGCAACGTGTTCATAGTGTGGGGCACGCAGATCACGGTCATGGAACCGCCGACGCACGGCCTCGATCTCGACAATGGAGAGAAGTGGGACATCGAATCGGTTGGCGCAAAGCTCGGTAAGTTCTTCGAAGGGAAGGAAGCCGTCAAGGACAGCTTCATCCCACCGTCGATATTCTAGTACCACGCACGATATGCAGACGCCGTGCTGCAGCCAACTAGCATAGCTAGACAGTTGCATAGCTACACGGATGCTCGAATCAGCGCCGGTCTCCTTTGAGAGGCTGGCGCTTTTTTGTGTTGCAAGCGGAGAATTTTCAGGCTGATTTGGACCGCGGCGGAGATGTTCGCGTCGAAGGTTTCCGCGCGGAGAGTCAGCATTTGGTTCAAGACGCTACGAATCGTACAGCCCGAGCGAGGTGGCGGATTTCGCTGCCTGACATAGCCTCGTTGGGTCCTGATTAGGATCTAAGGAGAAGCGCGATGGCAGACATGAAGTCCTGGCAGATTGGTGATGTGAAGGTGACTCGGGTGCTTGAGCAAGAGGCACCGCTTCCACCGGAAGGACTGATCGCGAACATCGACGCGGACCGGTTGGTCGAGCATGAGAGTTGGCTCAAGCCACATTTCATGAACGATGAGGGCCAGATCGTGCTTTCGATTCACGCGCTCGTGGTCGAGTCGCGTGGTAAGACGATCGTCGTGGATACGTGTATGGGGAACGATCGTCCGCTTCCTATGGACATGGAGCCCTTGCAGACGAATTTCCTGTCGGAGCTCGAGACCGTCGTTCAGCGTGAGCAGGTTGATTACGTGCTGTGCACTCATTTGCATTTCGATCACGTTGGTTGGAATACGATGAAGGTTGGGGGCGAATTTGTTCCGACGTTTCCAAACGCCAAATATCTTTTTGGTCGCGAAGAATATGAGTATTGGTCTGGGGACGCGGAAGACGTGAATATTGACCTGCAATATGGCGTGACTCCGGTCGTCGAGGCCGGGTTACATGAGCTCGTGCCGAGCGACCATTCGATCACCGATGAGGTTTCACTCGAGCCCACTCCCGGGCATACACCGGGTCACGTGAGCGTTAGGATCGAGTCAGCTGGCAAAAGAGCGGTGATCACTGGGGATTTGGTCCATCACCCAGTTCAGCTCGCAGAGCCGACCTGGGGGAGTCATCCCGACGCGCAGCCGGAGCGTGCCGCCGAAACCCGTCGAGATTTCGTGGCTCGCTACGGTGACACCGATGTCCTCGTGATCGGGACCCATTTCGCCGGACCCACCGCGGGGCGAATTGTGAAGGTCGGTGACTCGTGCCGTATCGAGTGCGACTGAAGGCCGATCCCCACTCCCTGAATTGGTTTTGCGGCCCAGGTGGGGCTGGATGACTGTCTTCGCAGACGTCTTTTTAGGGACTGGTGCAGCGGAGAGCGAATGGGGTAGATTCGGTGCGCTTTAGACGATCCGCCGGGGATCGTGAGCTGATTGAGAAACCGGGATCCACTCGAGTGCCTTCTTCTAGCAAGTTCTAGCAAGGGGGGCCGGGGGATCGCGCCAGGAGAGACCCATGAAGACTGTTGTGGACTACGACCTCTGCGAAGCGAACGCGCTGTGCATGGAGGCCTGTCCCGAGGTTTTTCGTGTCGAAGATGACGACACGCTGACCGTTCTGATGGACGAGGTTCCCGAGGAACTTCGCGCCAAGTTGCAGGACGCGGAGCGGCTCTGTCCGCGACAGGCCATTCGCATCGAAGGCTAAGTCTTTCTCTTTCGAGACATTCGGTCTCGAGAGCAGGATGATGGGTCTGGGTAAGCCAGGGGTCTTATGGCGTCTGGTGTTGCGACTGCGGATTTAGGTTCGCGGTAAGTTTGAATGTGGGCGTGCGATCTCTGATCGCGCGCCCTCGTTGTGTTCGGACCCTCGCTGTGGGTTTGTTGTAGTGGTGCCGTGGGTTGATTGAGAGAGTGAGTTTGGATGGTACGAGTAGAAGATGAGCGGATCGGGACCGGCCTAAAAATCCCCGGTGCCCCTGAAGCAGGGGCTGGGGCCGAGCGCCGCGAAGCGCGGGTCGCGCGTCGGACCGAGGACATGTCTCTTTCTGATCATCCCGACTGGCTTAGACTGGCGGAGGCGATTCGCCGTCAGATCGTTGCCTGCGTCGAAATCGATGCAGAGCCCGAGACGATTGCGAATCTTGCCGAGCAGGCTGAACGTCTGGCAACGGCGCTCGAATCGGAAGCTGAGGGTAAGCGCTTCGGCCTGGTGGAAGCGATGTGGGGCGAGAGCGGCGATGAAATGGACTACCTCCCCTTTAGTCCGATCATGGGGAGACTGAATCCGGCTTCAAGCGGATTGCGGGTACGGCGCGAGGGAGAGCGTGCCGTCGGGCGAGTCGTGCTGGATGAGACGGCAGAGGGCGCTGTTGGGCTGTCTCATGGCGGCGTGATCTCCGGCATTTGGGATGAGGTGTTGGCGTCGGCGAATGCTGTAAAGCAGACGGGCGGGCCGACTGGAAGACTCACTATTAAATACCGTAAGCCGACGCCGCTTTATGAACCCCTCGTTTACGAGGCTTGGGTTGAGCGGATCGATGAGCGCAAGGTGTTCGTGCGCGGCGAATGTCGAATCGAGGGGCAGGATGTCATCCTGACGGAAGCGGAGGGGATATTTATCCGCCTCCGCGTTCCCGGAATCGATTGGCATAAGACGGATCAGTCAGAAGACGCGAAGCCGGTTTAGTCCCGGCTTGGCTATGAGCAACTGAGGACCCACCGAGCTTCGCTTAGCCCAAAAAAGCCTGTCCGCCGTCGATCGCGATGGTTTGACCATTGA
>Ga0115569_10002922_pt1 | contig 12822 bp, 11 predicted proteins | sample COGITO_mtgs_1205_2_FD_87295 | JGI IMG/M metagenome (GOLD analysis project Ga0115569, IMG submission 87295) | Pelagic marine microbial communities from North Sea - COGITO_mtgs_120503 | ecosystem: Environmental > Aquatic > Marine > Epipelagic | place: Germany:Helgoland, sampling site Kabeltonne...
ACAATAATGGGGAATGCATACAAAGAGAGTAATCGATTTTTCCAAGATAGCGAACAAGAAGATGTTGGAGCTCTAGTCCTTTCTGGTGGTTGGATTGAGGCATTGTACTTTACGACCGTTGTAGCTAAAAATGATGGGCCAGAATCTGTTAAAACTCGTATCGCTGAACAAAAAGGCTCGCTAGAAAACTTAATAAAACTTTTACAACAGAATGCGGAAGAGGAAGAGGTTGCAGAGTTTGTTTCTGAATTAATTGACCTATATTCCTTATTAGATGAAGTAGAATCTACATATGTTTGGAAAGAGCCAACAACGGATGAAGCAACTAAAACTACGATCATTAACAGCACAACTGAAGCGTCTATTAAAGATGAGCAGATAAATGCAATATCAGCTAAAGTTGAATCGATTAGAAACCACATTATAGGATAAGCATGAAAACAATCAAAAATTTACTAATTGGAGCATTTATATTAGCAGCAGTAAATTCTTACTCTCAGTGTGATACAATCGCTTTAATCTGCAACGATCACATTACTAGCGGTTTTATTTCGGACGGGCAGATGTACCGAGCTTTGCTTATTGATGATCAAATCGCTGAGTTTCATACCACATTCTACGGAGACGCGAAATACCGTATCGCTTCTTGTAGCGGAACCACAGATGGAAACTTGTTGTTCAGAGTATTTGACGAAGAACGTAACTTTATCTTTACCAATGAGGAGTATTTAAATGCCCCATATTGGGATTTTGATGTGAAATCTACAATGAACTGCGTAATTGAAGCCCAACTTGACCCTTCTGCGCTTTCTTCCGGATGTGCAGTTTTACTTATTGGTTTTAAGCAATAACCGTATATAGCTAATGAGCGAAAGGATTCTAAAAGCATTAATGCAGTTATTTGCCCTTGTGGCAGAAGATGATGGCGTTTCGAACTATAGCCGAAAGATTGTCGCACTTTTCTTAAAACAACAACTTAGTCAGGATATGGTTATGGAATATCTTGTTCTTTATGACGAGTTTCTAGAAACCTACCACAAAGTATCGAAGAAAAAAGAAGGCAAAAAGAAAAGAACCTCTTTGAATTCTGTTAAAGTTCTAAAAATATGTGCTCAGATTAACACTGAGTTGGCACAAAAACAGAAAGTAATTGTACTTCTTAGACTTGTTGAATATGTTAATTCGTATGAAACAAATACAGAGCAAGAGTATGAATTCATTACCACAGTTGCTGAATCATTTAATATCTCGTCACAGGAATTTAACCTTATCAGAGAATTCACAACATTCGAAAACGGTGATGTGCCTAACAACCAGTATACTCTAATTATTGATAAAAAATCTAACGAATCCGACACTAAGAATAAACGACTTACTGCCGAGAGCTTAGATGGTGAACTTTCCATTCTTAGTATTGAAAGTGTCGGTTTATTTATACTAAAATACTTTGGAAAAACAGAGCTTCTGCTTAACGGCCAAGCTATTGGCCCAAAAACTTGTTACATTCTTACGGCTGGCTCCGCGATTAGAAGCTCAAAAGTAAATCCGATATATTACAGCGATATTATCAGCAAATTTATGAGCGATAGCTCACAACAAAAAATAGTTTTTACTGCTGATCATATCGAATACGAATTTAAAGGAGGTAAAAAAGGACTTCATACCTTAACTTTTTCTGAAGAATCAGGAAAACTGCTCGGTGTTATGGGAGGCAGTGGCGCTGGAAAATCGACTCTCCTTAACGTGTTAAATGGCAACAATAAACCGTCTTCCGGTCAAGTTTTAGTTAATGGCTTAAGTATTCATGACGACAAAGATAAGATTGAAGGAGTTGTCGGATATGTATCGCAAGATGACTTGTTAATTGAGGAACTTTCTGTTTTTCAAAATCTATTTTATAATGCTAAACTTTGTTTTGATGGATTCACGGATAAAGAAATAACAAAACGAGTTCTCAATCTATTGCATAGCATCGGCCTGTATGAAGCAAAAGATCTAAAAGTTGGCAGCCCCCTTGAGAAAACGATTAGTGGTGGTCAACGAAAAAGGCTAAATATCGCCCTTGAACTTATTCGTGAGCCATCTGTGCTATTTGTTGATGAACCAACCTCTGGTCTATCATCAAGAGATTCAGAGAACATTATGGATTTACTCAAAGAACTTGCGCTAAAAGGCAAAGTTATTTTTGTTGTTATACACCAGCCCTCTTCAGATATTTTCAAAATGTTTGATAAGTTGTTAATTCTAGATTTAGGTGGTAGGCCTATATATTATGGAAATCCTGTAGATGGAGTACTTTACTTCAAAAAGTTATCAAACCATGTTAATAGTGATGAAAGTGAATGTATACAGTGCGGAAACGTAAATCCAGAGCAAATCTTTAACATTATAGAGTCAAAAGTTCTTGACGAATATGGAAACCTTACCGATAATAGAAAAGTTTCTCCAAAAGAATGGAATGAGCACTATCATAACGAAATAGATAACCATATTGAAATTTTTTCTGCTGGAACAGAGGTGCCTAAAAGCACTTTTAATATCCCCAACAAAGTAAAACAGTTCAAAGTATTTATTACAAGAGATGTATTGTCAAAGCTAACCAATACACAGTATTTGATGATTAACTTACTAGAGGCGCCTGTTTTGGCTGCTATCTTGGCATTTTTTGTTAAGTTCTATCATACTGATGTTACCGCTGACGGCTATGTCTTCCGTGAGAATGAAAACTTAATCGCTTACATATTTATGGCAGTCGTAATTGCTTTATTTATTGGTCTTACGGTTAGTGCAGAAGAAATTATTAAAGATCAAAAAATTAGAAAAAGAGAGTCATTCCTTAACTTGAGCAGCGGCAGCTATCTCTTTTCTAAAATATCTATAATGTTTGTTTTATCGGCATTACAAACTTTAACATTTGTTCTGGTAGGCAATACAATTCTTGGTATTCAAGGAATGTACCTTGACTATTGGGTAGTGTTATTTTCGGCGGCCTGCTTTGCTAATATGTTAGGTCTTAATATTAGTTCAAGCTTCAACTCTGCTGTTACTATATACATCTCAATTCCGTTCCTTTTAATTCCTCAACTTTTGTTTAGTGGATTGATTATTAAATTTGAGAAACTTAACCCTGTAATTACCTCTCAAACCCATGTTCCTTTAATTGGTGACAGCATGGCTTCTCGATGGGCCTTTGAAGCATTAGCCGTTAATCAATTTAAAAATAATGAATTCGAAAAACACTTTTACAACTATGATAAAGGTATGAGTATTGCTAGCTTCAAAAAAACATACTGGATTGCAAGTATCAAGTCTAAAATCGGTTTAATTGACAACCACTTGGGTAAAGAAAACGAAATACAGAAAGAATTGGTTGACGGGTTAGTTTTACTTCAGAATGAACTGAAGAAAGAAAATAAGGTCTTCGCAAAGATCGATATTAACAGGTGTTTTCCTGAGATAGATAAACTAACTATTGCAGAGCTCACGAAAGACAAATCAATTATTAAAAAGCTCAAAGACCACGTATCAAGGCTACAGAAGTTCTATATACACAAATACAATGACGAAACCGATGCAAGAGATAAAGTCATTGGATTGATGCAAAAAGGCGAAAAACGAGCAGAATACCTCGCTCTTAAAGATGATTACGAAAACGATAACCTGACTGACCTGCTTCGTAACAGAAACGAAATCAATTTCATTCAAGAAATTGATGGAAATCTTATTCAAAGAACAGATCCTATTTTCTTGGACCCACTTAATTTCAGAGCTCAATTTTTTGCTCCTAGAAAATTGTTTTTCGGAAACTATATCGAAACCTTCTGGTTTAACATAGCTATACTATGGGCTATGTCTATTACATTAATCATAGCTCTTTACTTCGACATCTTTAGAAAACTAATGGACGGCTTAGGAAAAATCTCCATGTTTAATTTAGGCAAGGGTTAATACAACATTTAGGTATTATCCGCCTCTGTTAATTCAACTTTCAAGGAAATTATATACTGCTCAGTGATTTGTTCACGCATCTATTTGATACCTCAATCACTACTTAAGGTTTTTTCTTGAAGTATTTAGTACTTTTCTACCTAATTTTTAGTCCAAAAAAAGACCTTCTCTAGCGAGAAGGTCTTCGTTAAATTCTAGTAAGTAAGCGTATTGCTATTCTTCTTCAATCTCCACCATTTTAAATGGTACGTTGATGATCGCTTGGTAGTCTTCCCCAGCTTCAAGCATATCTTCATCATCTTCCTCGTAGTGCCAGTTGATTAATATATTACTATTTCCACTATTATGTATAACTTCTAATTTCTTGAACACATCTAAAATGCATTTAGAAGAACTAGTGTTAAAATACTCTAATTGAATAATTACAGACGTATCAGCTTTTGCACTGCCATTATACTCATCTAACCAAGCTATTATCGGCTTGTAAAATTCAATTGAATTCTCAGGAATTGATCTCCCTTTTAATTCTATGCTACCTTCTGGGTTAAAGTTAACCGTAGGTGTCTTTGGCGTTCCCTCTATATTAATTGCGTCCATAATTCTTATTTAGTTATGTTTTCCTTTTTTTTCGTAGTTATTTTAATGTTCAGAGTGAAGAACGAACAAGATTCATCAACTGACATAAAGTTGTAATCCAATTTTTGTCCTGATTTTCTGGCAATATCAATCATTCCAAGACCTCCACCACCTTTGGCTGACATCTCCCCATTATTTAATACTTCTTTGTAATATGCTTTTAATTCCTCACGGTTCATACCATTTACCGTGTCAATTCGATTACGAAGTTTACTGACATTCTTAGTGTACATATAATTTCCTGTGATTATTCTGTAGTGGTCACCGACTTTGCCTATCATGAAGATTGCTGAACGATCATTTTCATCACCACTACCCGCTTCCACAGGCACTTCATCCATATGATGGTACAGATTTTGAAGACATTCAACAAGAACATTGTAAACTTTCTTCCGCATTTTAGGCGGTTCAGCTAAGTTTTCCATCTTCGATTCCATGATTTGAAGAATTGAAGTCAATAACTCAGAAGAAATATCTCCTTTAAAAGAAAGCATAATATTATTACGCTCCATTTTGTCATAAAACTCGAATATATCCATCATCATGGACCCCCTCTCGTCATTCATAATAGCAAATATAAGTATTTGAAAACTACTTCCAAATCAATTTAAAATTAAATTGAATGAACAATTAATAGGCATTTATCACTCTCTAGAAGGCTTTAATCTAAAAGTGATAACAGTATGATAAATAAATAAACCTAATCTATACTTTTGCGTGGTAATAGTTAAAAAAACAAAGAAGATGATACAAAAAATTTCTATCCTTTTTGCCATTATTCTCTCTGCTAACATAACTGTAAAAGCAGACGAAGGAATGTGGCTTCCGCTTCATATTAAAAGATTGAGCCATGTTGACATGCAAAAACATGGATTGCAACTTACCGCAGAAGAAATTTACAGCATTAATGATGCATGCCTTAAAGACGCAATTGTGATGTTAAATCGTGGCGGTTGCACTGCCGAAATGATTTCTAGCGAAGGACTCATGCTTACCAATCATCACTGCGCTTATGGAGCCATCCAAAAGCATAGCTCTATCGACAATGACTATTTAACCAATGGGTTTTGGGCGATGTCGCGTAAGGAAGAACTTCCAGCCTATGGATCTACGGCCTCCTTTTTGGTAAGAATGGAAGATGTAACTAAACACATAAATACTAAATTAACTGCTGATTTATCTGAAGATGAAAGAGCTGCAAAAATTAAAGTTCTTTCAGATAGCATTTCTAAAGTTGCCACTGCAGATAATCAATACGATGCTAAAGTGAAAAGCTTTTTTCATGGAAATGAATTCTACTTATTTGTTTATGAAACCTTCACTGATATTCGTTTAGTTGGCGCTCCACCTTCATCAATTGGCAAATTTGGCGGAAACACAGATAACTGGATGTGGCCTAGACATACCGGTGATTTTTCTTTACTAAGAGTCTATTGTGATAAAGATGGAAAAGGTGCTGATTACTCAACAGATAATGTTGCTTATAAGCCTAGATTCCACTTGCCAATTTCGCTCAATGGAGCCGAGAAAGGGGACTATGCAATGATTATGGGTTATCCAGGTAGTACCGACAGATACCTGACTTCATATGGAGTGAAGCAGGCTATCGAAATTGACCAACCAGCGCGTGTTATGATCCGTGGGAAAAAATTAGCGATGTATGAACAAGACATGAACGCAGACCCTGCGGTTAGAATAATGTATGCATCTAAACATGCTGGAGTAAGTAACTACTACAAGTATTTTCAAGGGCAAATGAGAGGCCTCAAACGATTGAACGTTTATGACAAAAAGAAAGCGCAAGAAGATGCACTTAAAGTTTGGATAAACGAGAATGATGCCAGAGCAAAAAAGTATGGCGATGCACTTGTGCTAATTGAGGAAGCTTATGCTGAAAAATTAAAATATTTATTGGTTCAAACTTATTTTGGAGAAGCTGTAATTGGCGTTGAAGCATTTTTATTCTCTTATTTTTCTAATTCTGTATATACCGCCATGAGTGCTGAAGGCGCCACCGAAGAAACAATTAAATCAGCCGCAGCATCTATTAAACCGCGTTTAGAAAAACGATATAAAGACTATAACTTAGCTACAGATCGAAATGTTTTCGCAGCTATGATGGAAATGTATTACAATAACATAAATATAGAGTTTCACCCAGAAGGTCTAACAAAAGCGCACAAGAAATACAAAGGTGACTTTAATAAAATGGCTTTTGATTATATGGCAAAAAGTTTAGTTACTGACAAAGCTAAAATGATGGCGTTTTTTGATGCTCCATCAAAAAAAGTATTAGATAAAGATCCTGTTTTTCAGTTATTTCTGTCGTTTTACGAAAAATACACTGGTGAAATTAAACCTGCAATGGCCCAATCTAAAGATAAAATGACCAAAGGAATGAGATTATATAGTGCTGCTTTACGAGAAATGCAGTCAGCAAAAAATTTCGCACCAGATGCCAACTCGACGATGAGAATTACCTACGGAAATATTGAAGATTATGTACCCGCTGATGCTATTTTCTACAAACACTTCACAACACTTGCTGGCGTTATAGAAAAGGAACAACAAGTTTATGTAGAAAAAAACGGTAAAATAATAGTCGACAAAACAAGTGAGTTCTACATCCCTCAAAAGTTAATAGAACTATACAATAACAAAGATTATGGACAGTATGGTAAAGATGGACAGTTAAACGTCTGTTTCATTGCAAATCTAGACATTACCGGAGGCAACTCCGGAAGCCCTGTAATAAATGGGAAAGGAGAGTTAATCGGTTGTGCATTTGATGGCAACTGGGAAGCCATGAGCGGTGATATCGCTTTTGAGCCAGAACTGCAAAGAACCATAGCGGTTGACATTAGATATGTATTATTTATCATTGATAAATACGCTGGCGCGACACATCTAATTGATGAAATGACTCTAGTTAAAGCCACAAAAGAACAAGCTCTTCCTAAAAGCGAAGTAACTCCTACTAAATCTAACTAAAGTGGCTGAAAAACAGTGGTTCGAAACTTGGTTTGATTCGCCTTACTATCATACCTTATACGACCACAGAGATTTCGCTGAAGCAGATACGTTTATCAATAATATCATATCTTATCTTTCTCCTAAACTAGGATCTACATTTTTAGATTTGGCATGCGGAGCAGGAAGACATTCTAAGTATATTAACTCGTTGGGCTACAATGTAACTGGAGTAGACCTCTCCCCAAAAAGCATTGAAACTGCGAAATCTTTTTCGAATTCCAAATTAAATTTCTTTGTACACGATATGCGAGAAAAGATTGCAAATCAATCGTTCAATTACGTATTTAACCTATTTACAAGTTTCGGATATTTCGAAAACCAAGACGACAATCTTAGAGTTCTTTCATCAATAAAAAGTTACCTCGAACCGCAAGGCAAAGTTATTATCGATTTTATGAATGCCACTAACGTTGTTAATAATCTAGTTGCTTCAGAGACCATTATTAAACAAGGAATTACATTTTCGATAGAAAGAGAAGTAAGTGAAGACATAATCAATAAGCGAATTTCATTTGCTGTCCAGGGCAAAAAATTTTACTTCGAAGAAAGAGTTCAAGCTTTAAATTTGAAAAAATTTACCGAATTTTGTAACAAAGCTGGTTTTTCGATAGTAAAAGTCTTTGGAAATTATGCATTGGAGGAATTTATTGAAGATCAGTCTGACCGACTTATCATGGTTTTGGAAGAAAAACAATAGTTTAATTTTATTTGCTACCTTTCGCTCGTCTAAATGGTAAAAACAAAACACATACTGTCTTTATTAGTTGTTGCCCTGTTTTTTATGACAACGGATGTTTGGGGTCAAGAAGAAATTGAAGAACCTTTAGAATCTGAAACAGAAACAATATCTCCAGTCGAAACTGATGAGGAAGAAACTGACGGCCCAGCACTAAAAGTACCTTTAGTACTAGCAACCAAGCTTTGTGTTGAAGCCGAATCTTTAAAGAAACGGGGGAAACATGATGAGGCTATTCAAATATATACTGATGCACTAGAAAAATCACCGGAGCACTACCCCGCATTTATTGGTCGTGCCGGAACGAAGTTTCTTAAACTTGACTTTCAGGGAGCTTTAGCAGATTATGATGCTGGAATTACTATGATGGCAAGTCTCAGAGAAAAATATGAAACACAAGCTAAAATCAAGAAAGTTTTTGGTGACGTAACAGGTGAAAAGATTGAATTAGATTATGCCAACGAAATTAAACCAGCGCTTGCTGATGGATATTATCAGCGTGGGAACATTAAACAATTTATGGATGACCTAACAGGAGCATGTGACGACATAAAAAAAGCGAAAGAGCTTGGTCATAATCAAACAGATTTCGCAATGAAAGATATTTGCGCTGAATAACTCCCCCTTTTCTCCTAAAAACCACTCCCTTATTTCAATCAGATTGTCTAATTTTGCAGTTAATCAATAAAGACAATTATCAATCAAATAAAATTATAAAAAATGTCAGTTTTAGTAGGAAGAAAAGCACCTTTATTTACTGCTCAAGCAGTAATTAATGGAGGCGAAATCGTAGGAGATTTTTCATTAAACCAATTTGCAGGTAAATATGTTATGTTGTTCTTTTACCCAAAAGATTTCACATTCGTTTGCCCGACAGAATTATTCGCATTTCAAGAAAAATTAGAAGAATTTAAGAGCAGAGGGGTTGAATTAATTGGAATTTCGACAGATACTGAGCAATCTCACTGGGGCTGGTTACAACTAGACAAAAACAAAGGTGGAATTAATGGTGTTACTTACCCTTTAGTTGCTGATACCAACAAAACTATTTCAGCTAATTACGATGTATTAGTTGGCGATTGGGATTTTAATGATGAAGGTGAAATGATTGCTCATGGTGAGCTAATTGCTTATCGAGGTCTTTTCTTAATTGATAAAAAAGGAGTTGTTCGTCACCAGTTAGTTAACGATTTACCATTAGGAAGAAACGTTGATGAAGCTTTAAGAATGATTGATGCACTCCAATTCTTTGAAGACAATGGAGAAGTTTGTCCAGCTAACTGGAGTATAGGAGATGCTGGCTTAACAGCTACTCACGATGGTATTGCTGAGTATTTAACAAATAACTAATCTAATAATTATAACTTAAAAAAAGCATCTCGAAAATTCGAGGTGCTTTTTTAATTATAAAACAGATCATGCTGCTGTACCATCACGATTAACTCATGGGCCTTTTTTCTGTTGCCCAAGAAATTAATTCCAACAGAACTGGTTTGTAAAATAGTTAATGAACACTTAATTATTCCAATAAAAAACCCACACTTAAGACAAGTATATTCAATGTAGTTTATGATTTGTTCTTTCTCGTTTTAATGAGATTGAACGATTCGACCAAATAAACAATCACTGAAAGGCTTTGCCAGACAAAATTGAATAATATAATTCATAATTTAGTCGAAATATGCCTTCTACTATTTATATCGATTTAGCCTCTTCCCAATACACATCCATTTCTGCTAAGGTCATTTCGGAAAGCTCTTTACTAATTTCTTTTGCTTTAGCTTCAAGGTACTGAAATCGTTTAATGAATTTTTTATTTGTTCTCTCTAATGCATCTTCGGGATTTACGCCAATAAAGCGAGCGTAGTTTATCATTGAAAATAGTACATCACCAAGCTCGGCTTCAATACGGTCTGCGTTACCCTTCGCTACCTCTACTTTTAGCTCAACAATTTCTTCCTCTACCTTTTCCCAAACCTGATTAGGTTCTTCCCAATCGAATCCAACACCTTTAACTTTGTCTTGTATTCGATTAGCTTTAACAACTGCCGGCAATGATTTTGGAACACCTTCTAGCACACTAGTTTTACCCTCTTTTAGTTTAAGCTTTTCCCAATTTTGTTTTACTTCTTCCTCGTTAGCAACTTCAACATCGCCATAAATGTGTGGATGTCGATGAATCAGCTTTTCACAAACTCCATTCAGCACATCTGCAACATTAAAAGCACCTTTCTCCTCTCCTATTTTTGAATAAAACACCAAATGCAGCATTAAATCGCCAAGCTCTCCTTTTATCTCTTTTAAGTTATTGTCAAGTATAGCATCACCTAGCTCATAAGTCTCTTCAATGGTTAAATGACGAAGTGTTTCCATAGTTTGCTTTTTATCCCAAGGGCATTTCTCTCGTAACTCATCCATAATAATGAGCAACCGTTCAAAGGCAGCTAACTTCTCTTTCATTGAATTAATTTTGGCCTAAAGGTAAAAAGTTGAATGGTTATTTCGAATCGTGTATTGTATTTTCGCATTATGTTAAAAAAATGGGGCATTATTTTTTTCCTGCTTACGATAATAAGCGAAGGATACTCATCTGGAGATTCCCTCGAAACTCAGCCCTTTTCTATCATAGAAAGAACTCACTATGGATTTATTGTACCACATAGAGACGGGCTAAGTAACTTGGTTACGAACCACACAAAAATCATCGAAATTTGTTTGGATAAAAAAACTTTTGGTGCTAGACAATGGGAAAAAGATTACGCGAATCCGTCATACGGAATTTCAGTTCTTTTCTTAGATATGGGTAATCCTCAGCACCTAGGGTATGGGTACGGTATATTACCCTATATTAATTATCCGATTTTCACAAAAGAGAAAACACAATTTAATATCCGTGTTGGTTTTGGCGCCATATACGCTACTACTCCCTTTAGGCAGGGTGAGAATAAAAATATTATCTATGGATCGAATATTAATGCGCTGATAAGTTTTACGGGAGAAGCCAAATTTCAGGTAAATGACAAGTTAAACATTCACCCGGGAATTGCTTTTACGCATTTTTCAAACGGAGCTTATAATCTACCAAACCTTGGTCTTAATAATGCTTCTATTAACTTAGGTCTAAGTTATCGTATAAATCATTTTTGTACAGAATTCATTCCAGATACTTTTTCAACATTCAAGCCATATTTAGAAATTAATGCCTCGGGTGGGGTTGGTTCTCGAAAAATTGAACCCGGTGGTAGCCGCTTTTATTTAGGGGCAGGAAATATTGAGCTTGCTGGACGTATTAGCACAATGTCTCAATTTTCTATTGGGATCGATGAATTTTACAATACTTCGGTTAAACCTAGAATGGAGAATCAATTAGGTACAACGTTATCAAATTCAGCTATTTTTCAAACCGGTGTTGTTGTGGCCTATTGTTTGAAAATGAATCGTCTTCAAATTGGAGTGGCCTGGGGGACTTACGTTCATACTGAAACGATTGTCGATAAACGTTTTTACCACAAATTAACAAACAGATACTACATTACCGATAAGGTTTTCGCAAAATTGGTTCTTAAAACTCATTTTGCTAGAGCCGATTATTTCGAATTTGGCTTAGGTTTCAAACTATGGAAAAGCAGGTAGCTATAATCACCTTATCTCTACTGATCTTATTTTCTTGCAAAAAGGAAAATAAATCGAACTGTATAAAATCGCATGGCCAAGAAATAACCGAAACAATTGAAATTGATTCGTACTCGGTAATTGATATTAGCGGTCACGTTAATATCGAGATTAACCCAAACCAAAAATCAATAGCAGAACTAACTGGTGGCAAAAATGTACTGCCTCTTATCCAGTGTAAAGTAATTAATGATACCCTATATATAAATAACAATAACACCTGCAATTGGGCAAGGTCATATGATCGAGAAATTAATATTACTCTCTATTGTGATTCGTTGGAAGGAATAGTAAATCGTTCAACTGGTAATCTTCTATCTACTGACACTGTAAGAAACAAAAACACTTTTACTCTAAAAGGAACAGCTATGAACGGGGAAACAAATCTTACTCTTTCTGCAAACCGAATGGACTTTAATTACCTTGATGGAACAAGTACTGTTTACCTTAGCGGAAAGGTTGATATAGCAAGTTTCTATTGTAAAAGTATCGGCTATGTAGAAGCTAGTAATTTATTCTCAGACGAAACAATCATTAATCATTACGGAACTGGGGAACTTAATGTCTATAGCTCAATTTACCTCCGTGGGTGGATTAATCATACTGGAAACGTTTATTACAATGGCTCACCAAAAACCATTGATGTAGATGAGTTCAATTCTGGTGAGTTAATCGAAAAATAAGTATCTTTGGAGCATGGAATTAGTATTGCTCTCAATCGGTTTATTAGGTCTTAGTGTTGCAGGAATCGCAATTAAGATTTTGGTTAAGAAAGATGGGAAATTTCAAGGCACCTG
>Ga0115569_10002928_pt1 | contig 12805 bp, 10 predicted proteins | sample COGITO_mtgs_1205_2_FD_87295 | JGI IMG/M metagenome (GOLD analysis project Ga0115569, IMG submission 87295) | Pelagic marine microbial communities from North Sea - COGITO_mtgs_120503 | ecosystem: Environmental > Aquatic > Marine > Epipelagic | place: Germany:Helgoland, sampling site Kabeltonne...
GCCAATTTAACACTTTTTTGGCTAATTTGATGTCTGGTTGGCGTTTTAATGGATCATCCTTGGGAAGCGGTTTAAAACATATTTTTTGATTTGAGTTCGTAAGTTTTAATATTTCGAGTGCAAAATCTTGGATTGAAATTTCGTCTGGGTTTCCCAAATTTACTGGATAACTGAAATCACTAAATAATAATCGGTAAATACCTTCGATTAAATCATCCACATAACAAAACGAGCGGGTTTGTAAGCCGTCTCCAAACACGGTCAAATCTTCGCCTCTCAGCGCTTGTCCCATAAACGCTGGGATTGCGCGACCATCATTAAGCCGCATTCGAGGGCCGTAGGTGTTAAATATACGTGCAATACGAGTCTCTAGGCCATGAAACCGATGATAGGCCATGGTAATCGCTTCTTGAAAGCGCTTGGCTTCGTCATACACCCCTCTTGGACCAATCGAATTGACATTTCCGTAATAATCTTCCGACTGTGGATGTACTAAAGGGTCGCCATAGATTTCAGAAGTCGATGCAATGAGGATGCGTGCTTTTTTGGCCTTTGCTAATCCTAATAAATTATGGGTCCCCAAAGAACCTACTTTAAGGGTTTGTATGGGTATTTTTAGATAATCGATAGGGCTTGCAGGAGACGCGAAATGTAATATATAATCGATCGGCTCCTGGATGTCAATGTGAACTGTGACATCATGCTCTATGAGTTGAAAGTTGGGGTGTTCGAATAAATGCTGAATATTGTTTCTATCCCCTGTGATAAAATTGTCCATTCCTACCACCCGAAAGCCTACTTCTATAAAACGATCACATAAGTGAGAGCCTAGAAATCCTGCAGCGCCGGTAATAAGTATGGTTTTGGACATCTATGATTTAAATGATTTACAAATGTAAGAAAAAATTAATCTAAGAGTCGGGGACTTGAAGTATATTTAAATTGTTAGAGGAATATTATAGTTTCATTATACTATTTGGTTTTATTATCAGTTTTGTTTTTTTCATGATTTGAGTAATGATAAATCATCAGGACAAACAAAAGGTTAACGTATGGATCATATAAAAAGGCGCTAGAAAAAAAAGAAGTAATCATTAAGATGAATAGAAAGAATAATACAAAGTTTGCTTGAATTTTGAAATTCAACAGGATTTTGAACAAATTAAAATAAACAAAGAGTCCTGAAAGCCCAAAAAATAAATATAAATCAAATAAATCCATTCCCGTAATAAAAATATAATTTTGAAAAGAAGGTCCTCCGAAAACATAATTTGTAAAGGTCCAGTTCTTAAGTACAAACTCATTTATTGTGTTGTAAAAAAGGTCACTTCTAAATGATGTTAAGCTTGAAATGAAGCCATTGGTATAATAAATTTGTTGAAACAAATCGAAGAATTTATTAAATGCATCAATTAATTTATGTTTTAAAAACACCCCTAAAAAAGCGGCTATAGCTAAAAACCAATATGTCATCCTTTTTTTGAAACCTCTATGAATAAAAAAATAGTGAAGTGACAATAAAATTAAGAAAAAATAAATTCTTTTAGTTCCAAGTAATAATGACAGTGATATAAAAAAAACAAGCTTAAAAACATCTACTTTAGTTAGTCTATCCATTAACCGATGGTAATAAAAGAGAATAAACATTATGAAAAAAAAACTTGCTTGCCCACTTCTACTGAAAACTCCAATATAACCAAACCTATTTTCACCATACGTTTTGAATAGATTAACTTCAAAACAATAACCAATTAAAATAAATATCGAATTTACTATAAAAATTAATTCGATAAAAGATATTATCTTTTTCACGTATTCTATTTCATTTTTTAGGCTTGAAAACAATAAAATCGTTATAGGTAAGTACAAGTATTTTACTAAATACTCAATGTTTAAAAAAAAATTTGAAGGTTGTGGAATATTACTTCTCAAGCTAATTTGACCTATTATAAAAGTAATGGTTAATATTGTTATGGCAGTTGCCATTTTTTTAAAATAGTCTTCTCTAATGTACCTTTTAAGGTTAAAAATGAAGAAAATGAAGAAAATGAGAAGAACTACAAGTTTAGATACTGTAGAATATCTAGTGAATTCGCATTCAAAATAAATTGCAATTTTTCTAAAAACGTCTCCTATGAAAAAAACACTTACGGCTGTTAAATATAAAAAATAAAGCGAGCTCTGAAATGTTTTATTTAATTTAGGATTTAGGTTAATTGATTTCTTTATAATATCTAACATTCCACTTAACTATAAATTTTATTATACTTGTAATATTCCAAATATTATAATTGCTGAATATGTTTTTTGAACTTTTTTCATTAAGATTATGAAAAACATATGTTGTATTATCCCCAATAACTTTCATGTTTTTTTGGTGAGCTTCAAAACAAATATCTATGTCTTCACAATATAATCTATATCTTTCATCTAAAAGTCTCGCTCCGGCTTTTAAAAGCTTATTATTGATTAACATACACGCACCTAAACACCAGTCGATATTGGGTCCTTCCATTTGTTTTTCGTTAATAGCTTTTGTCAATCCAATTCTTTTTTTGAAAACCGTTAAAAAGTTTGGGAAATTTTTCCATGTCATCTGAAGTCTTCCATCTGGATACTTCAATAAAGGAGTAATAATTCCTATTGTTGGATCTAGCACCATTTTTTCGTACATACTATCTAAAAAGTTTGTGTCAAAAAATGTGTCTGGATTTAAGAGGAGATAATATTTAACATCTATTTTAAAATGTCTAATTAAATCGTTGTTGTTTTTGGAAAACCCTTCCAGCTTGTTCTTAACTAAAATATTGTCTTTAAAAGGACTGTTTTTTAACTTCTCTAAAGTTCCATCTGTTGAAACAGCATCACAAAAAAAAGTATTATTCAAATTAAATTTAATCAATGAACCAATTAGTTTATCAATATACTCCTCATGATTATGGGTCACTACTAAAATGGCAATATCATTGTTGTTTTTCATTTTTTTATTATTGATTTAATTTGACTCATAAAATAATCAAAAGAATAATTTTCTAAATAAACGTCTCTGCATCTCTTTTTTAACACTTCGTTAATATGGGATTTTAAATAATAATCTTGCAAGATAGTTAATAATTCGCTAGAATCTTCACTAATATGAAACCCAACCTTTCCAGTAACAATATCATCTGAAACAACCTGTTTAGTTGTTATGATCGGAAGCCCGCTCATTAGTGCTTCTATATAAACAAGGGGGGAAACCTCGTAGTTTATGTCGCTTAAAAAAAGCAGGAAATTATTTTGAGAAAATATGTTATATTTTTCCTTTACGTCAGTTATCGGCCCAAAGTAATTTATGAAATTATATTTTATTTTTAAAGTATTAAAAATTTGTGTGTTGGCACTATCTAGTATACCTCCATATATATTTACTTCACAATTTAAATCACTCTCAGCAATTAATCTAATAATTGATATAAGACGAAAAATTCCTTTTTCTTTTGACAAATTCGAAAAAAAAAGTAGTTTAATTTTACTTCCTATTGACTTGTGTTTGAACGTAGAGATATTAAAAAAATCTGGAAGTGCATTTTTAACTAAATACACATTAGAACCTAAATCTTTTAGTTTTTCATGTTGTAGCTCATTGATAACTATTATTTTGACATTTTTAAACACACACCTCGTAACTAAATTAATGTTGTTTTCTAAATCATTAGCATGTACGTGTGCTGTTACTTTTCCTCCTTTAATTTTACAAATTAATATCATACAAAGATCTCTAAAAAAAGCAAAACCTTTTGGAGTTAGATTTAAATAGATTAAATCTGCCCGTTTTACTTTAATCAATTTGGAAAAGATCTTTAGTGTATATATTATTTTACTTAGGCTAAATTTACCGAAGTTACTGAATCCCTTTGCTTGAGCAGTGTCTACGACGAGTACATCAAAAGAATGATCTGCTAAAAAGTTTGTTAATATATGATTTGATATTATTTTCACTCCATTATTTGGCCCACTTACTGGAAAACAAAAGTATATTTTCATCTTTTTTATTTTAACTACTTAAGGTTTTGATTTTTTTGTTTACTAAATGAGAATATAATACTGGGAAGAAAAAAGAAAAAAATATAATTCCTTTATTTAACTCAAGAATAGTTTCTGTTAAAGAGACGCCCATAATGATAATTAAAAAGAACACCCCTACTTCGTTCTTTTTTGCATGGAAACTTTTTATGAAAAACCCTAAGAAAACAATGAAAAATAATCCTATTAAAACTCCAAACTTCAATACTTCTTCTAAATATTGATTATGAGGATTAAATACTTTTCCTCGATTATTCATCAAAAATAATAAAGGCCCTATTTTCTTTTGCCGATAAATATTATCTAACTGCTTCTGAACTTCTACAGAAGACCCATATCCTGTAAATGGTGCTTGTTTAATCAAATCTACGCAGCTTTGCCAAATTAAAAGACGAATACCTCTTCCTCCCCAAACTTCTTTAGTATTAGGTTTCCATACTGCACTAGTATTATATTCTGAATTATAATTGACTAGTTCGTTAAACCTCTCTTTCAAAGGGTTGACGTTATAAATAATCGCCGCAGAAAAAAAAAGTATTCCGACAATGGAAAAAGAAAGGTGGCGTTTGTTTTTCTTAAATAATTTGATTCCTTCAAATGCTAGTAAAACAAATAATAAAAGCCAAATGACACGAACAGACAGTAATAATATATACGTCAATAGACATCCACATATCAAAACTACAAAGAACCTATATCTTAGCGTGTTTTTACGCTTCATATATAGCAATGGATAGGAAAGTGAAAACAATAAGTACATGCTTAAATAAGTGGCGTGTAGGCTGATGTTGTCAGACAGGTCATGGTTTATAATAGTGTTATAATCACCTGTGTCTAGAAAGTTATAGATGCTAATGAAAAAAGCAATTGAAGTAAAGAAGAACCCAGTAAAGAAAAATATTGCCAAAATTTTCCGTAAATCTTGTTTGTTAACTTTTATTAGGCATATAGATATTGGTAAAACTAAAAACGATAATTTTTTCTCTAAGTCATTAAAGATACCTTGTGAGTTAATGTCATACAAAAAACCTGTAAATATTAAAAAGTAAAAGGCGGTCATTGCAATTACACTTCGATTATTGACTAAAGTACTAAAATCGATCGTCTTATACTTGATTATCACAAATAAAACCAATAGAATAGAAATGATATTTGTGAATATCATTGGTAAATAAATAGATACTGTAAATAAATACAATAATATTTTTCCGTTATAAACCTGTTTTAAACTAAGATATTTCAAGATAATTAATGTGTTTTATTTATAATATTAGTTTCTGATTCGGAGTTTAGTTTAATGTCTAGTAATACTAACAACTCAAAAATTATAATGACAGAAAAATATTCGAACCAGTAGTCAAGTACAAAATAAAAAACTAAACTAATTAGTAAAAATTTAGTGAACGTTAGTTTTGGCCATTTTTTAATAATGAAGCCTACATAAAAAATTAAGAAAAGTAAGATTCCAATTAGTCCATATTCTCCAATTATTTGATTGTAAAATGAGAAAGGTTGATTCGCTGTATTATTATTATTATCCCAAGGGTTTCTAAAGTCATAGTTCCATAAAGCAAGGTGATTTTCCTGAAAATCATTGTGAGCATAAGTTAAGAATGCAGGGTACCAATTAACGTAATCTCCTGAAGAAATAAAAGCAGATCTAGATGAAAAATTTCCTGCTCCTGCCCCAAATACAAAGCTTTTAAGGGACGATGTAGAATATTCAAACGTTTCTCTAAAAGATTTAATCTTAAACGGCACATTGTCGTCATTTGCTAAAACTCTGTTAACATATCTTGATACATAAGTTACGTTGTTAGGTGATACTTTTTTAAATATGGACAACATAGAAATGCCAGAAATAATAACTAAAAACTTATACTTTAATTTTATTTTTGAAAAAATAAAGAGACTAACAACAATTGAAATAATAAATATAACAAGTCCACTCATGTAAGTTGTCATTACTAAACTTATTACAGCGAAAGACCCTTTGGTCCATTTTTTTCTTAATAAATACATCACTGCAAAAAACCCCATTATAATAGAATTTACAGATGAGTTGCTATAAATAGATTTTATAAAATCTCCAGCTGAAGTGCTTACCCCATAGGGATTAAGAGAGTCAAATAAATACATTATATCAATAAATTGAATTAATACAATTGATACATTAATTAAAAAAAAGGCATCAATAGTTTTGACTACCTTAACTGTTGTGTTTTTTTTGAAAAAATATAGAACTTGACTTAAGGAAATGTATGAAACCATCCAAAACAACAATGACAGAAAATACGTTGGAAGGTATCTAAAGCTTTCAAATAAAACACAGAAAATGCCGTAAACTAAGTGATAAAATATAATGGTAAAATAAAATAAATTAAAAGAATGTAAATAATTAAGTGCGTTAGCTCTTGTTATTAAAGCAAAAAATATCCCGACTATTTTTAAGGGAAGACTACCCTGAGTTAAAAATATTAAAAATATTAAAAATATAAAATCAATATTTTTGATTAACAATTTCATTAGTGGTGTTTTTGTAACGTTTAAATATGTTATCTATTATTTTTGAAATCAAAAACTGGCAAATGCTCTGATAAAGCAGACTTAATAGACCCCGTAAATAATTTTGAATCTGAGTCTTTAAAAAACACTTTATTGTAGATTTCAAAATATTTATTCATCATAACCCCTCCTCTATTTTTCATTAAATTTTGATCAATTGTAGGGTGTGTCAAGTTTTTATATTCTTTTGTTTTATCAAAATGTTTCGATCTTAATTCATTAATAATCTTGTACTCACTATTTAGGGGAAATACTTTACTTTGAGTTTTAGAATTCGTAAAATAATCCCCTCCATTTAAATCAATTCCTAACATAACGATATTTTTATATCCCAGTATTTGAGCAAACATTACGGCACAGCCAATGTGGCTATTATGGTGAACTAATTCAGAAAAAGTTATGTTTTTCTTTCTTTTTAGTTCTAAAAAATACATTTCTAAAATATCAATGTAAATTGTTGGGAATAGGTGCGGTACATGTATATAGGCTCTTTTCTGATGTTTGTAGTCTTTTAATTTAAAACCGCTTTTAATAATGTGTTTGTACTGAAAAAACATGTCCACATCTCTATAGCGCTCTTTAGTATTGTGACAAAAGAATTCTTGCATTTCTTTTAAGGGAATCATTTCCATTAAGTGATAGTCTGGAATAATCGGATGAACGAAAGAGTAGTTTAAACCAATAATATTATGCTCTTTTATATAGTCCCAATCTGGTTTAGTTAGATCATTAATAGATTCTCCACTACCTAAAATAAAAACAGTATCCGATTTTTTTTTAGTATCGACATACTTGTTTATTAGTAGAAACCCTTTGACTTTGGCGTGGGCTTTAAAAAACCACAGCTTTACTTCAGACTCAGCATACATTTGTAAATACTCTTTTCCTTTTTTTGTTCTAAAAATATTTTTTTTAACATAAAGAATATATACTGCATAAAACTTTCCTAAGAGATGAAATAAAATCATTTGATTTTTTTTATTAGAGTATTCGATTTAATTATTGTAAATATAAATAAAATCAATGTTAATACTAGTTTTATTGGATACGACGAGTCTTTAAATGAGTAAGAAATAAATAACAGTATAAATATATAAACAATCCACATAAATGGTTTAAAGTCATAAGGATATATCTTTTTAAAACTTGTAACCAAAAAACCAGAAAACCCAATATATAAAAATGATAAAAATGTTGTGAATACAGCTACCTTATAGCCATAAATCGGTATGAAAATAATATTTAATGAAATATTTATCAAACCTCCAATAAATGAAATTTTCCAGAACTCTTTTGTTTTTTCATGATAATAAAATACCGTAGCCATAGCTGTGTACATTGGTTTATAAGCGTAGGACATCGTCAAGATTATACCCATACTATATGTGTTAGCTAAGTCATCGTTTTTAACCATTATTTGAAAAATTTCTTTAAGCCAAATTGAAAGAGCAAAAGACACAAAGCAAACGACGAAGCCTTGCAGAAAAATCATGTCTTTCATATAGCTTGTTTCTTTTCTTTCTTTGTATTCTTTAATTAAGAGAGGAGTTGAGGCCTGGTGGATGCTTTCTGAGAAAACACGGGCATAACCTGCGAATCGATACGCAAAATCATACAGTCCTATGTTAGCAGTGCTAACGTTTAAGTTAATCATGACTATTCTGTCAGAGAAATCTAACAAAAAAAATGCACTAGTATGAGGCACTAAAGGCAATGACACTCTTAAATATCTCTTTATAGCTCTTCTACGAAAAAGAAAATTTGGGTATAATTTTTCACAGATCCATATAGGATATATATAGGATAAAAACATTAGGGTTTCGGTCACAAATAAGCTCCAGACCCATCCCAAATAACCCATTTTCATGACTACAATTAAATAATAATTTAATACAATTGATAGTACCCCAAAAATTAAAGACCTGTACCCTATTTGAATGGGTTTTTCGGCTAATTGATAGTATTTTGTTGAAACTATCTGCAATGAAGAATAAAATATAATGGGAACTATAGTAAGTATGATTATTAAACCCCTATCTTTTATTACTTCTGAAGGAAGTAGTCCATAAATCAGAAGTCCTATTAGAAGTCCTAAAACTATGGACCATAAAAAAATAAAACCTTGAATCTCATTCCAAACAAATTTATACCTACTACTTTTATAATGGTGTATAAAACTATTCATTAGAATCATGTCTAGGCCCAAGCCTTTAATAACCGTAGCGCCTGTTGTGATTGACATTATTATTCCAAAAACCCCGTAATCCATGTTTGTCAAAAAAGGAGTTAAAAAAGGTAACATTAAAAACCCAAGTAATATAGGCAGCTTGGGAAGAATTGCATATATCAATGAGTGATTAATGATTTTTTTTATCAAACCTGAAGATTAATTAAAATTAAAATTTTGCAGTCTATCTATATACTGAGCACCTGTTTCGTTTAAGTCTTCGTTATTATACCCATAAAAGGAAATATCATTTGCTTCAGCAGCTTCAAAATCGTTTATGGAGTCCCCTATTAAGCAGGTGTTCTTATTGTCATATCCATGCTCTTCAAGCAATGTTTTAACTAATTGGATTTTTGGAGTTGGAGAACCATGAATGGAGATGAAATACGATTCAAGACCCAGTTCTTTGCACAAAAAACGTAGTTCAGCCTGGTCAGACCCAGACACAATATGAAAGCTAAATTTCCTGGAATTTTCCCTAATAAAACTGACTGCATCTACAATTAAATTATCCGTGTTTGTCAACTCTTGCTTCATTAAAACTGAAAATGCTTCCGCATATTCTAACACTCTTTCTTCTGAAATCAATTTTCCTAGAATGTTCTCATAAAAATATCTGATTTTTACATACCTAGAGAGCCCTCCGTTCGCATGATGGTACTCTAAAAGTTTAATGACCTGTTCTTTTGAGAAGTCTTTAAAAATATCTTTAAAACCCCAATCCCGCACAGTCATAGAATCAAGAATAACGCCGTCAAAATCCCATAGGATTGTTTTAATATCTTGGTTCATTATTAAGTTTTTGTTTATAAATCATTTCTGCTAATTTAAAATCTTCAGGCCAATCGACATCTATGGACTCAAAGCCCTCAGTTACATATAAATTAGGTTTGATACCTATTCTGTCTTCATATTTTAAATAATTTTCTCTTGAATTAATAAAAAACCCACTATTTATCTCAAAAAGTTCTGGTAATGTTTGGGTGCGTGGCCATTTTTCAACAGATCTGTTATAATTAATTGGTCTTTCTTTATCCCATAAAAATGTTTGAATTTTATTGACCGTCATTAAGCTGTCATATTCATCAGCATTAAAGTATTGCTCAATTGCTTTTTCAAATGTAGAAACCGATATAAAAGGTGACGTTACGTGAGTCCATAAAATATGCTCATCTTTAATTACTGTAGGTACATAATTAATAATATCATCTGTGCTTGCTGAGGATGTTGCTAAGCGCTCTGGTCTTATGTCTATTACTATTCTTTCGTTTTTAAAAGATTTTGCAATATTCATTACCTCAGTGTCATTAGTAGATACCACTATGCTATCAATCGCGGGAACTTTTAGAAGTGTGCTAAGTTTAACTTTTAATAATCCACCTTTTACACCTGCAAATGTTTTTGTATTCTTTTGAGGAATTCGTTCACTACCTAGTCTGCATGGAAGAAATATTGTCATTATAATAAACTATAAATTGATAAAACCTCTATATTCTTATATTTTGTAGGCGTAAAAGTTTTTACCTCAACTCCAGGAATATTAACAGCATCATCTATGACCTCTTGATTTTCATGAGCAATAACAAATTGGTTTTGATTAATGTTTATATCATAGCCGTCAAAACCTACTAAATAAATTTCTTTAGCGCCTAAATCTAACGCCGCTTGAATCGCCAAAGCCATAGGCGAGTCTGAAGTTGCATCTGTGAATGAAATAGCTTCTAATTCTTTAGCTAACTGTTGAATATCATCGGGGATTGTAGTACCCATCGGTCGAGGATAAGGTGGGTAAATACATGTTTGATCAATCTTCGAAAAATCATCAATTTGTTTTAATAACTTGTCGCTTTCAAAGCCTACTAACCCGTAATACTGATCGCATTTTAAATCCATATATTCTAACACATTCCGAGTACCTGCATGAATCAGACAGGCCTCTTTTTTAGTATGTTCAAAAAACTTTTGAATCGCTTTTTTGTGTGAAAGAGAAGACAAACCTCCACCAAGAATTATTGCTTTTTTATACTTTTCAACTTTTTTTAAGACAGGTAATTTTAAATTATCCTTGATGTCTTGTTGTTGATTGTTAAGTGCGTTTATAATACTCCCTAAAGGATAACGGTTCATTCCTACCCATTCCATAACTTGTTTTTGAGGTAAAGACTTCGCCCCCGAAAACATATAAGGTAAACTTGTTCCCCACTGGTGAAGTTTACGAAGCTCTTCAAATTCACTAACCACCTTGCTTAGTTCTCTATATTTAACAGGAAGTCCCTTTGCATTTTCTAAATATGTAAGTAGTAATTCTGTTTTTAAATTACCTGCACCTCTTCCCATCCCCGTAATTGTAGCATCAACAATATCACAGCCTGCATCAATTGCCGTAATCGTATTTATCAATGCCATTTCTAAATTATCATGTCCATGAAACCCTATAGGCACATTTGTTTTTGATTTGACTAATGCTATCGTCTCTTTTACATCTTCAGGCATAACACCTCCATAGGAATCTACCATATAAAAATAGTCAATAACATCATCCACACCTTTTAAGTGATTTAAAAATGATGAATCCGCTTTCCAGTTAGACATATACATCACATTAAAAGCCACTTTAAACCCTTCTTTTTTTACTTCCTTTGCCAAGTCAATAGCACGTTCCATGTTTTGGGGGTCAATAGCTATACGAATCAATGAAATATATGGCTTACAAGGGTCTAGTAGCCCATCTTTAATGTGTGAGGCGCGAATATCTTTTTCATTTAAAATGATCGTTAGTTCTTTAGAAGGCATTAGGGTTTTTAGTCTTTCTAGAACATATTCAGGACAGTAAAAATATTGTCCTAAATAACCTTTCAATGGAATGCTTCTGTATCCAACTTCTACGTAATCAATTGGTAAGGACTCCATGGCCTCAGCATATACTTCAACGAGAGTGTCATCAAAGTTCCAGTCGGTATAATAGCCCCCGTCTCGTAAAGTGCAATCTAAAAGTTTTATCTTATTCAATATCTTATTCTTTAAAAATGTTCGTTAAATTATTATTTTTCGACTGAAAACTAAAAAGAGGACAGCCAAATGATTTATTACTCTATTGACGATTTTTGTTAAGTGCCCTAAACAAGCCATCCTGCCAATTTAATGTTACAATCTCTAATACGCTTTTAATTTTTTCCTTATCCATCACACTAAAAAAAGGTCGTTTTGCAGGGGTAGGGTAGGCTTCCGTTTTAATGGCGTTTAGCTTTATTTTTAAATTCGAAGCTTCAAAAATAGCTTTTGCAAATCCATACCAGCTGGCCACCCCTTCATTGCTGTAATGATAAAGTCCAAAATTAGTGTTTTTAGAACTTATGATTTTTAATATGACGTCTGCTAAATCGCCTGCATAGGTTGGTGTTCCTATTTGATCTGAAACGACGCTAATTTCATCGCGTGTTTCGGCCAACCTTAACATAGTTTTCATGAAATTAGTACCATGCTCAGAATATAACCAAGATGTTCTAAGTATAAAATACGTTTCTAATGTTTGTTTAATTTCAATCTCTCCTTGTAACTTTGACGCTCCATATACACTTATAGGTTTGGCAACATCTGTTTCGGTATAAGGCTCCTTTTTTTCTCCATCAAACACAAAATCGGTTGAAATCTGAATTAAAATTGCGTCAAATTCGCGGCAAGCTATAGCTAAGTTTTTTGCGCCGTTTGCATTGATTTCAAAGGCTTTTTCGACGTCTGACTCTGCTTTATCAACAGCGGTATAAGCCGCACAGTTAATGCAGTAATCAATCTTTTTATTGGATTTAAAAAATGTGTTTACCTGATTTAAATCACAAATATCTAATTCTTTGTAATCTGTATAAATAAAATTTAAACCGTCATACTGCTTTGCAAGGTCTTTAATACAACTTGCTAATTGCCCATTACTTCCCGTAACCAATACATTCA
>Ga0115569_10002929_pt1 | contig 12803 bp, 10 predicted proteins | sample COGITO_mtgs_1205_2_FD_87295 | JGI IMG/M metagenome (GOLD analysis project Ga0115569, IMG submission 87295) | Pelagic marine microbial communities from North Sea - COGITO_mtgs_120503 | ecosystem: Environmental > Aquatic > Marine > Epipelagic | place: Germany:Helgoland, sampling site Kabeltonne...
AATGTTCGAAAGACTTTACCATCATCGGTCCGGCAATGAACGAAGTCATAACTCCAGACATGATTGCGGTACTCAGGACGCAGTCGAACGCATGATCCGTCATTCAGCCAAAGTCTTCCCTTCTTCGGTTGCTTCTGCGGAACTTTTAGCCCCTCTCGTCGCCAGAGCCGTTCAATACGGCCATCGCTGAGGCTCATTAGGGTTTAGTTACGATGACGTCTATTAATAGCCATACTCGCAAAAAAAACTGTCGAAAAAGGACCACGATCTATTAAACAGGTCGAAGCAAGTTCTGGCATTGCCGTCTTTGGGACCGCAGAAACAATAAGTATGTAACGAAGACTTCGGGAGAAACTGACAGGCAAGAGGCCACCATTGCAGCACGCAATTGGAAAGACTCGTACCTTCAACAGGCGTCTTCACATTTGGTATCCGTAGCAACTTCAAAAGATGCGTTCGAATATTATGCTCGTATGATACCCGTCACCTCAAAAGATGATTGGGTGATCCTAAAACGCCCGTCTAATTCGCCTTCCTCAACGGCTTTGGCGAATAGATCTAGCACCGCGGCAACGTCATCTAGGCTTTGAACAATGACAGCGTTGTTATCTGCATCGAGTGGGACAACGCGTGCGCCATATTTGAGTTGGACAACCCAGCCTTGCGCATCTTGAAAAACCAAGGGCGCACTGCGTGTGTTTTCTCCACGCGCTGCCGGTTGCCATTTATATCCCGTGCCCAACCTGGCTTTGTAACCCTATGCTCTTGCCCTTTTTGTGCGGCCGCTAAAACAAGTTTTTGCTGCTGAGGTGCTGTAAGGGTTTTACTACGCCGTTCTTCAACAGGATCCCGATTAGGCTGCGTGCGTCGATAGGACGTCAATGTAAGTTTAGAAAGTGGTTCCATAATGCTCTCCTTATGTGTTTACATAAAAAGCGTACGGTCAGACGCGCACTTGGACGACCGAAAAGATTTCAATGAATTGAAAAGGCAAGGAAATTAGGAAATAGCTTATTTAGTGAGTTGCAATTGATCAGCTGTCACCAGCATGCGTGTTTTCTGTCCCATGAAATCCATGAGTACCCAGATACGCTGCTCGGGATCAATTGTGTCCACCGTTGCAATGAAATTGGCAAAAGGTCCGGTGAGCAATTCCACGCTATCTCCTTCAGTCAGACTTTTGGGTGGAAGCAGTGTGCTAGAGGCATCGCATCTCAGCATCAAACCAGAAATCAACTTAAGTGGTAGCGGCTTTGGTTTTCCTTCAAAGCTCACAATCTTTGATACCCCAATCGTATTGTTGATTGTACGCCATGGGGCCAAGTCAGAGTTAACACTGACAAACATGTACCCGGGGAACAGAGGCTTGAGATCACTTACGAAGCGAGAGACTTTTCTGCGAGTGATTTTCTGCATGGGCAGAAACGTTTCAAACCCCTGCCTGAGCAGATTGCGTTCTGCAAGGCGATGGCTGTTTGGCTTGAACTGTATCAAATACCACTGGTTCATTTTATCCACCCATCAAAATTAACGCTCACTATTGAACATATGTAACAGAATTAAGACAAATAGTAAACTGGCTAATGGTAATTTTGGAATTCCTTACCCTACCTAAAACTGACGACATATTGCAATCATTATTTAAACTATATAACTGATAATAAATAGTTTCCTTACCTACCCACAACTTTTGCGGGAGGTAAAAATTTCGTCTCAACTTGATATTTTGTGGTTGAAGTCGGAGGCATTTTGAGATATCCGTTAAACTTGAACAGTCATGAAGTTTATTGACCTACATCGCAGTACTTCAGCACTTGAGCTTGCGCGGATCGCAAGGCTTGGTGCGGTAGCCGTTCTGGAGCGTCATTTTGGCTAGTCGGCGCGAAGAACAGCAGGCGGAAATCCGTTTGAAAGTCATGCGGTTGATTTCCCAAAACCCTGAAATGTCCACACGGCAGGTTGCGGATGAAGTTGGGATTTCAAACGGATCAGCCTATTACGTGCTCATAGCCCTTGTTGAAAAGGGCTTTGTGAAGTTAGGTAATTTTAGGAACAACCCGCGCAAGGGTCAGTATGCCTATCTGCTGACACCCAAAGGCATTCGCGAAAAATCACTCCTTACGCATAGATTCATCGAGCGCAAGCGTGACAAGTTTGAAGTGCTAAAGGCGGAAATTAAAGCGCTGGAAGAAGAGGCGGGTCTTGCTGTTGATCCAACGCCGTCATCAAGGGGTAGCAAGCAGTGAGCGAACTGACCTGCTTCAAGGCTTACGACATTCGCGGCGAAATCGGTGTAAATATCGACGAAGGCATTGCCTATCTCATTGGCCGCGCCGTGGCACAGCATTTTGGCGCGCAATATGTTGTGATCGGCTTTGACGCCCGCGAAACCAGCCCCGCCTTTGCCGCGGCTGCGGCGCGGGGGGCAATGGACGCTGGCGCGAATGTGTTGGACATCGGCATGGCCGGGACCGAGGAAATGTATTGGGCCGTTACGGAATTTGGGGCCTGCGCCGGGATTGAGGTTACTGCCTCGCACAACCCGATCAATTACAATGGAATGAAAATCGTAAAGACTGGGTCGCAGCCACTGGACGACGCGGCGGATTTTCAGATTATCAAGGCGCTAGCAGCATCGCAAGACTGGGCCAGCCCCGCGCGCGTGGGCGAAACGCGCGATGTGGCGGATGCCGCGCTTGAAAAATACGCGGACCGCGTCTTGGGGTTCGTCGATGTGGCGACGCTGGCACCCCTGAAAATTGTAATCAATTCGGGCAATGGCGCGGCGGGTCCGACGGTGGACGCACTAATCCGGCGGCTGGCGGCACAGGGCGCACCAATTGAGGTTATCCGCGTTCACCACGACCCAGACAGCACATTCCCCAATGGCATCCCCAACCCCCTGCTGCCCGAAAACCACGCCGCCACGGCAGATGTGGTGGTGCGCGAGGGCGCGCACATGGGTGTGGCCTTCGACGGGGACTTCGACCGCTGCTTCTTCTTTGATGGGGCGGGTCGATTTGTTCCGGGGGAATATGTGGTGGGCCTCTTGGCTGCTATTTTCTTGGATAAAGAGGCGGGCGGCAAAGTCGTCCACGATCCGCGCGTGATATGGAATACGCAAGACATTGTGGCGGACAAGGGTGGTGTGGCTATTCAGTCCAAGACGGGGCACGCGTTTATCAAGCAAACCATGCGGGCCGAACGCGCGATCTATGGCGGGGAAATGTCGGCGCACCACTACTTCCGCGACTTTGCCTATTGCGACAGCGGCATGATCCCTTGGCTGTTGGTGGCCGAGCTGGTGTCCAAATCTGGTCGGTCGCTGGCCGACTGGGTGCGTGACCGGTTTGCGGCCTTTCCTAGTTCGGGTGAGACGAATTTCCGTGTCACGGATGCAGACATCGCAATCGACCGCGTTTTGGGCGCCTACCGCGATGAGGCGCTTTCACTCGATGAAACGGACGGTGTGAGTCTAGCCTTCGTCGACTGGCGCTTTAACCTGCGCCGTTCCAACACCGAGCCACTGGTACGCCTCAATATCGAGAGCCGCGGCGGCTCCGACGGCCTCGCCGCGCGCGTGTCCGACATCGCCGATTTGTTGGGCGGGGTCAGGGTTTGATTGTTCTGGGAATTTAAGATTACAGGCAGTCCAGCGGGAATTTTCCGACGCCGTAAAAAAGAGTCTTACAGAGAAAACTAGTCGCGAAAATTAACAAATCTCACTGTTTGGACCGTAAAAAGTTTGATATTGCGACAGCATGAAGCCACTGGCTGAAATTAAAGTAGAGACAAACGTAAAAAATGAAAAAAGCACTTATAACCGGAATCACGGGCCAAGATGGCTCCTACCTTGCGGAGTTCCTGCTCGATAAGGGCTACGAGGTCCACGGAATCAAGCGGCGTGCGTCTTCCTTGAATACCCAGAGGATTGATCACCTCTACGAGGACCCCCACGCCTCAAATCCCCGCCTTAAGCTGCACTACGGCGACTTGACTGACACTTCGAACCTCACTCGACTTATCCGCGACATTGAGCCAGATGAGATCTATAACTTGGGTGCGCAGTCCCATGTGGCTGTCTCCTTTGAGGCTCCCGAATATACAGCCGACGTTGATGCCATTGGCACTCTGCGCATCCTTGAGGCAATCCGTTTCTTGGGCTTGGAGCAGAAGACCCGCTTCTATCAGGCCTCTACCTCCGAGCTATTTGGTCTGGTCCAGGAGACACCGCAGCGTGAGACGACGCCGTTTTATCCCCGCTCGCCTTATGCAGTCGCCAAAATGTATGCCTACTGGATCGCCGTGAACTACCGCGAGAGCTACGGCATGTATGCTTGCAATGGCATCCTGTTTAACCACGAGTCTCCGCGGCGCGGGGAGACCTTCGTGACGCGTAAAATTACGCGAGGGCTTTCCAATATCGCACTGGGCCTTGAGGACTGTCTCTACATGGGCAACATAGACAGCCTCCGCGACTGGGGCCACGCCAAGGACTACGTGCGCATGCAGTGGATGATGCTCCAGCAGGACACACCTGAGGACTTTGTTATCGCGACGGGCGTGCAGTACTCCGTGCGCGAATTTATTGAGTGGTCTGGCCGTGAGCTGGGTCTCACCATCGAGTTCAGCGGCAGTGGCATCGACGAAGTTGGCACAGTTACGGCCGTTGAGGGCGAGCTGGCACCAGCGATCTCAGTCGGAGATGTCGTTGTGCGCATCGACCCGCGGTACTTCCGCCCTGCAGAAGTTGAAACCCTGCTTGGCGATCCCACCAAGGCAAAAGTAAACTTGGGCTGGGTTCCAGAAATCACTGCACAGGAAATGTGCGCAGAGATGGTCGCCGATGACCACAAGGCAGCGCGCCGCTCGAAACTTTTAAAAGAGCATGGACTGGAACTGCCAGTCTCACTCGAGAACTAAGGCTGACGCAGTGACTAAGTATTACATTGCTGGCCACCGCGGCATGGTAGGCGGCGCGATCGCCAGGCAGCTTAGGGCCGCAGGTGAGGAAAATATTGTCACCCGCACCCATGCCGAGCTGGATCTGACCAACCAGCTGGCCGTCCGCGACTTCATGAAGGAGGAGCTTCCAGACGTGGTTATTCTTGCCGCAGCAAAAGTTGGCGGAATTCACGCCAATAACACTTACCCCGCGGAGTTCATCTACGAGAACCTGATGATTGAGTGTAACGTGATACATCAGGCCTTCGATGCCGGTGTCACAAAGCTGCTGCAATTGGGCTCGTCGTGCATTTACCCCAAGGCTGTTCCCCAGCCAATGCGCGAGGATGCCCTGCTCACGGGCACTTTGGAGCCAACAAATGAGCCATACGCCGTTGCAAAAATTGCCAGCATCAAGCTCTGTGAGAGTTACAACAGGCAGCACGGTGTCGACTACCGCTCGATCATGCCAACCAACCTCTACGGGCCCGGAGATAACTTCCACCCCGACAACAGCCACGTCATGCCCGCGCTTATTCGCAGGTTCCACGAGGCGGCACAGGATGGCTTGAATGAAGTTGTCATCTGGGGCAGCGGCACCCCGAGGCGCGAGTTCCTACACGTTGACGATATGGCCGCGGCTTCGCTCTTTGTGCTGGACCTGCCGAAGGCAACTTACGACGAAAATACGGACCCGATGCTGAGCCATATTAACGTTGGCACTGGCGTGGACATTTCCATCCTCGAGCTTGCCCAGCTGGTTGCCAGGGTGACTGGGTTTACTGGAAAGATCAGCACCGACCCCACGAAACCTGATGGGACGATGCGCAAGCTCATGGATGTTGGGCGCCTGAGCCAAATGGGTTGGAGCGCCAGTATTGAGCTCGAACAGGGCCTTGCCGATACTTACGAGTGGTATTTGACCAATGCGCAGACAGCACGGACGTAAAGGGATAAACAGTATGAGCAATCTTATTCACCCAGTCCTGCTCTGCGGCGGCTCAGGTACGCGGCTCTGGCCGCTCTCACGCAAGTCGCACCCCAAGCAGTTTGTTAAACTACTGGGCGAGGAGAGCCTCTTCCAGTCGTCAGCGCGCCGCCTGTCGGGCGCGGGCTTTGCCGCCCCTTTCGTTGTGACCGGCTCCAACTTCAGGTTTATGGTTGTTGAGCAACTCGCAACCGTTGAGATTGCACCACATCAGATTTTGATTGAACCCTCAGCCCGCAACACGGCGGCCGCAATTTGTGCAGCGGCAGTGGCATTAGATGCCAAGAATGGTGACAGCCTTATGCTGGTAGCCCCATCTGACCACGTCATTCCCGACGCAGAGGGCTTCAGGGGCACCGTTGAGGCGGCTGCGCCCACAGCACTCGCGGGGCAGATCGTAACCTTTGGCATTCGTCCTGATCGTGCCGAGACGGGTTACGGCTGGCTCGAGCTAACGGCACGAGCCGCCGAGGGCTCCCCCCCTACCCCGCTGCCGTTGAAATCGTTTATCGAAAAGCCCGACGCGGAAACTGCCGAAGCCCTACTGAGTAGCGGCATGCACTTGTGGAATGCGGGTATTTTCCTCTTCTCAACGTCAACTATTTTGCAGGCATTTGCGGAATACGCGCCGGAAACACTTGCGGGTGTGCGCGGTGCCCACAGTGCAGCGGAAACCGACCTCGGGTTCACCCGCCTTGCCGCGGAGCCCTGGTCCAAGCTCGAGGACATCTCAATCGACTACGCTGTCATGGAGCGGGCGCCAAACTTGTCTGTGATGCCCTATAGTGGGGCGTGGTCAGACCTCGGCGACTGGCAAGCAATTTGGCGCGAGCGTGAGGCGAACCAACACGGCGTTGTGACAAGTGGCCCCTCAACTGCGCTCGACTGCAAGAACACGCTCCTTCAGGCGACCAACGAGGATCAACAGCTCGTCGCAATCGGCCTCGAAGACGTCATTGCGGTCGCCATGCCGGACGCTGTGCTCGTGGCTCACAAAGACCGCACCCAAGACGTCAAGACTGCCGTCGCTGAATTGAAGTTAAAGGGCGCGGCCCAGGCGGAAACCCTCCCCCGCGACTACCGTCCATGGGGTTGGTATGAGAGCATCGCCCTAGGTCCGCGCTTCCAAGTGAAACGCATTGTTGTAAACCCTGGCGCAGCCCTGTCGCTGCAGTCCCATAACCACCGCTCCGAGCACTGGGTGGTAGTTGAGGGCACCGCAAAAGTAACGATCGATGATGAAGTCCAAACGATTACTGAAAACCAGTCAGTCTACATACCACTCGGTGCTGTTCATCGGATGGAGAACCCAGGGAAATTGACCCTGACACTCATAGAAGTACAAACTGGCAGTTATTTTGGTGAGGATGACATCATCAGATACGACGATGTCTACGCTCGCGGACAGGGTGCCAAGGGGTGATGGAACTAACTGCTTCCAACTCCAATACTTAGGTATCCAAGTACGGGATGCGTCATGGCATCTGCGCACTAAGACAAAGACTTATGGGGTCCGACTTTGTGGTATTATCGGTGCGCTGCTGACAGTCTCATAGCGCATTCAAGTAAGTTAGCCTTTTAGGGAGATACAAAACCTTGTTGCAAAGCTGGACTTGGCTCAGCTCGGGACCCGTGTAAATTCATCGCCTACTGAAGCGCGCCGCCAATTGATCGCGCGTCGCGCGACATGCCCTCAAGAACTGCTCCCGCTCCATTTACAAGTGAACCAGTCCCGCTTACTATCCTTCTGACAGTGCCACACCCGCCAACAAGGGTTATAAGCCCCACAATAAGAATAAATTGTCTCATTTACTGCTCGTTCCTATCATTTTATAAAAAATTAATGTTTTAAATCATACTTGTCAAGCTCACCGCATTGCGGTTGTTAACTATCCTCGCGTTAATAAAGCCTTAATTACAGCCGGGTATTATTCTGTCAGAAATGTTCTATTATTGCTCTTCATCCGAGATGTCCGCTTGCTCAACAAAAATAAGTCGTCTAAGGTAGATGAGGGATTTTGGTTAGAAAAATCCTTCGGGGGACTTTGATGAAATGGTTATTGACGAGTGCCATCGGGACAACTCTAGTACTGGCATCGTGTGGAGTTACAGTAGATGACGCGGTGCGAGATTACGACACCGAAGCTGAGGCACTGGCGATTGCGCCGGCGATAGTTTCAGCTGGAGGTCCCGGCCCAATTCGCACGGGCTCCACATTGTCGAGTAATCTCACCAACGTAATCTTGCTAAACCCAGACGTGCGTTCGGCGCTAAGGGCGAGTGATGCGGCGTCGGCTGGCATTAATTCCGCTAAGAGCCTATTGCAGCCCCAAGTAACTGGCTCGCTACTTGCTGGGGGTTACCAAGACGACATATCTGATTCCTCTACGAAATCTGGAGCGTCAATCGCTGCGCAGGTCACGCAACTACTGTTTGATGGCGGCGCGGCGCGAGGCTCTATTTCAATTTCGGAGTTGGAGGCAAAGGAGGCCGAAGTCAGGGCAAGCCTGGTGGCCAATGGCGTCGCATTTCAAGCTGCAGCGGTCTGGCTTGCCAATTGGAACGCGCAGTCAAGCCTTGCATCGTTGAAGGCATTGGAAAGCGAACTGATGCCGCATGCGAAACAGATCCAGCGCATGGCCAACACCGGTATGATAGATCGGTCCGTCTCTGACATGATAGAGGGTCGGATGCTGGAATTTGCGCTCTCTGTCTCTGAGGCGCAGTATACGTCAGATATCGCCGCTTACGAATTTAAAAAATATTTTGGAAAATCGCCCTGGCGACTTGATTACCCAAAGCCTTCGTTCAAAGTCGCGGACTTGGAGGCGAGGGCGTCCAGTGCAATTACGCCCGCATTGAGACAAGCGGCGTTGCGCGTTATGACTGCGCGGGCTCAAGAAGATGTGGCGGCCGCAAAATATTCGCCGCGTGTGTCAGTGGAAGCTGGCGCCAATTCACCCATGGATCGTGACGAAAAAACAAGCGCCCGCATCGGTGTGAGCCTTGCGTTTAATTTCTATGATGGTGGTAAGCGCGACGCAGATTTGGACAGGGCCCGAGAGAATGTAGTGGCTGCGGAATATACGCTGGAGAGCATACGTGAGACATCACGGAAAATGTTGTCTGACTTGCTCGACAGGCGCAGGAATGTTTTGGAAACGATCCGCCTTAAGTCTGATAAGTTAGCCGTATTAGACCGACAGCTAACGGTTGCAGAGACCCAAATTCAAACGGGTCAGGCAGACGTTGCCAAAGTATTTGAGGTGAAAGTGCAGCGACACCAATTGGAGAGTTCCATAATGCAGGCACGTGCAGATTTACGCGTCACAGAGTATCAGGTGGCGTCTGAGCTGGGTCTTTTCTCACTACCCTCAGAAAATGGAACAGACCAGTGAATGGAGAAGACCAGCAAGAACCTCATCTATATCAATCCGATGCAAATGACTTAAACTTTGAAGGTTTGATTACAGAAGAGGCAGAAAGCGTTGGGCCAGATGCCCTGCCGAGGGCTTTGCAGGCTCTGCTTGCGCGTGATGGCAAGTCACTTTCGGTGGGGGCAATTCTAGATTTGGGTAACCCAACTGAGGGATCCTACACGCCACCTGATGCGGTCGACGCGCTTACGGCACTTGGTTACAAATCGAATTTTGGCCGCTTGCGGGTAAGATCCTATCGCCCGACGCACTGCCCTCTCATAGCCTTCACAAAATCTGGCGGCGCAGTTCTCGTGGAAGGCTTCGAGAACGATGGCCGCCTACGTTACACAGACTTTGCCGCTGCGACGAGTTCCCAACTTGCGACCCGCAAAGAACTTGCCGAGTTCGTGGACGAATACGTAGTCCTAGCAGAGCGCGATCCAGCCTTCGCGGGGGATCCTACTGGCGCTTCTTGGTTTTGGGGTTCACTCGCGCAGAGTAAGTGGCTCTATTTTCAAGTTTTGATCGCGGCGGCATTGACTAATTTTTTGGGATTGGCGACGTCTCTGTTCATCATGGTTGTTTACGACCGTGTCGTCCCAAATGAGGCAATCGAGTCCCTGATAGCCCTCACAATAGGTGTGTCGATTGCGCTTGGCTTTGATTTTTTAATTAAGACGCTGAGGGGACAGTTTGTCGATCGCGCGGGGCAGCGGGCGGATGGGCGCATGGCGCGGATTATTTTTGACAAGCTACTGAACTTACGCCTTGATCGTCGGGGTCAGAAGTCGGGCGCGATGGCGAGCGTGGTTCGCGAATTCGACACGTTGCGCGAATTTTTCACTTCGGCCACCTTGGTGGCGGTCGTCGACTTGCCATTTGTTTTCTTTTTCATTTGGGTGATCAGCCTAATTGCCGGTCCGCTAGCACTCGTCCCACTCGTGGCGGTGCCAATAGTTATTTTTGTCGGACTTATCATTCAGCCATTTTTGGCGCGCATCGCAGAGCGTTCCATGCAGTCTAACATGTCGAAGCAGGGTGTCTTAATTGAGACGCTTAATGGCCTGGAGACTGTACGGGCTACGGGGAGTGGGCGCCTGATGCGCAAGCGTTTTGAAGACGCCTCGAAGGCGCAGTCTGAGTTAGGCCTCAGAAATCGTATGCTTTCACAGTTCGCCATTAATAGCGCCGCATCGGTGCAGCAAGTTGCCCAGATCGCGACAATTTTTTTTGGCGTCTTCTTAATCCAGGATGGCATAATTACCATGGGGGCCATGATTGCGGCGGTCATCTTGGGTGGGCGCACGCTTGCTCCGCTATCACAACTTGCCTCGGCCTTGTCGCGTGCAAACTCCGCGCGTCAGGCTTACCGGTCGTTGAGTGACCTAATGCGGCCCGATGGGGAGGCTTCACACTGCGCTAAACTCAGCCGACCCACCCTCAATGGATCAATTGAGCTTAAAAACTTATCTTATTCCTTCCCGAACGCGCCTTCGCCCACAATTGATGGTATATCACTCAAGATTACTCCCGGTCAAAGAGTTGCGATTGTGGGGCGCATGGGGTCGGGAAAGTCAACGCTGGCTCGTATGCTCTCCGGTCTGGTTGAACCCTCCGCAGGTGCCGTGTTGGTGGACGGCGTCGACGTCCGCCAGATCGATCCGTCTGATTTGCGACGAAACGTGGGTGTGATGCTACAAGACACCTGGCTTTTCTCGGGCAGTGTAAAGGAAAATATTCAGATGGGGTACTATGAATACCCTGATGATCATATTCTCAACGTATGCAAACTCGCGGGCGTTGACGAATTTATTTCTAAACATCCAGCTGGCTATGACTTGGAATTAAGGGAACGCGGTGAGGGCCTTTCGGGTGGGCAAAGGCAGTCAATCAATCTCGCGCGCGCACTTCTGCATGACCCAAATATTTTGATCTTGGATGAGCCCACGAGCTCAATGGATCAGGCGACAGAGGCAGCCGTCATTGAGCGGCTTAAGTCTTGGTCATCGGGTAAGACAATGGTTATGATAACCCACCGTAACTCACTCCTTAAGCTTGCAGACCGCGTCCTCGTCGTCGATGGGGGTCAAATTATCACGGATACAACACCAGAGCGCCTGCGGGCGCAGCAGGCGGCAAAAAATAATGTCTGACGTGAATTTTCGAAAATTAAGTCGCCAAATGTCGGGCCGCAGTGGTTTGAGCGGCTCCCTGATCCTCTTCGTCGTCCTGGCGCTTGTAGCAAGCCTTGTTGTGTGGTCCAATTTTGCGGAGCTTGACAATGTTACGCGGGGTGAGGGGCGCGTCGTTTCTTCCGCGCAAAATCAGTCAGTGCAGGCGGGCGAGGGCGGCGTGATATTGCGACGTTACGTATCGGAAAACTCTGCAGTGTCGGCGGGTGACTTGCTATTTGAGATTGACCCGATTGAAGCGGAGAGCGAACTCAATCAAATGCTGCAGCGGTTGAATGCCCTAGAAGTTCGTGAGCTGCGGCTGCGCTCTGAAATTGCTGGGGAGCCTTCGTTTCGGGCGCCGGCCGAGCTTTCCGCGATGGTGCCCGCAGTGTCACTGTCCGAGGAGAGCCTGTTCGCGGCTCGGCGGATCGAACTCCTAGGCCAAGTAAGTGTACTCGAGCAGCGACGCGCCCAGAGCGTGCAAGATGTGCGAGCGGGTGAAGTGAGCCTGCAAAGTTCAGAAAACAGAATGAAGCTCTTGTCTCAGGAGATTAGTGTTGTCGAGCCGCTCGTGCGGGAGAAAATCGCACCGGCTACCCGGCTCTTGGGATTGCGGCGCGAATTCGAGGAGGCTCGCGGAAGTGCTGATCGGGCGCGCGTGGCAATTCAACAGGCAAATCTAGCGATTGGTGAGATCGCGCGCGAAATAGAAAATGTGCGTGGTGGCTACGGACTGGTAGCCCTCGACGAGTTGGCTCAGGTGGTTTCAGATAAGATGCAATTGCGTCAGGCTTTGCCGCGACTTGAAGACCGCGTCTCCAGGACTGTAATACGTGCACCCCTAGACGGCGTCGTCAATACGCTGAACTTTCGGTCGCCCGGCGGATACGTGCGCACCGGGGATATTGTGTTGGAGTTAGTCCCAACTGGTGAGGCACTCGTGGTGGAAGGAAAAATTAAGCCGCAGGATATCTCACGCATTCGCGTCGGCGACGAGGTGCGCATTCGCCTCTCTGCCTATGACTCATCAAAATATGGCCACGTAATGGGCCTTGTCTCTCGCATTAGTGCGGATGCTGTGATAGATGAGCGTAGCGACGTGTCTGCTTATTATCTGATCGAGGTCACAATTGAAGGCGAATTGGTCGTTGACGGTGAGCCTGTTGACCTCCTGCCCGGGATGACTGCGAGTGTAGACGTCCTCTCCGGGAAGCGAACAATTTTTGAATATATCTGGCAGCCGGTAGCAAAGGTGAGCGAACTCGCGCTGCGTGATTA
>Ga0115569_10002931_pt1 | contig 12796 bp, 10 predicted proteins | sample COGITO_mtgs_1205_2_FD_87295 | JGI IMG/M metagenome (GOLD analysis project Ga0115569, IMG submission 87295) | Pelagic marine microbial communities from North Sea - COGITO_mtgs_120503 | ecosystem: Environmental > Aquatic > Marine > Epipelagic | place: Germany:Helgoland, sampling site Kabeltonne...
GGTCAAATTGATTGTTTACGCTTTGATCCCATGCTGTTTTCAACGACCGTGGATTTAACAAAAGGGTATAATATACTTAGCACAGATTGCAAAAGCATCAACGAAGTCATTGAAACCTTATTTTCAGATTCTTTGTATGATGATGTTATTCTCCGTTATTCGGAAAATGGTACCGACTTGAATCAGTTATTTGATGAATCCAACGGGTCATTTAATCTTGAAAATGAATCACCGGATGGGGAGTCAGAATATTACGTTGCCACCGCAGTTATGAAAAGTTTAGCTGATGGACCTTTTGAACAATATGGCTTCAAAGGGCAATGGGTAGAAGTAGATGCTGAGGAATTGGATAAATTAACAACTTTGAAAAGCAAAAGTAACAGCGCCTCAAGTGACAATCCTTTTCTGAAGATTATTGAATTGTTTGTTCAAAAAATTCAGTAGGGAGTACTTGGTTCATCTTATTGGATTAGAAAAATTTACGAGATCCTTTGTATTTTCATTAATAATATTAATATTTTCTTCATTAATTCTACCATTTAAGGGAGGCAGATAATTATTGCTTTTGATACCGTAGTACTTAATATAATATTCCTCCTCAAAAGAAAAAAAAGTTAGATTTTTAAATCTTTTATTATCATTAGAATCATCCTTTTGCAACCTAATAAAGTTTTTCGAATGATCATATTCCTCAAACCGAAGTGCTTCTTTAAAGTATACAACTACCTTATGTTTTTCCTCCTTTAGTAACTCAAATAGAATATTTTTCTTATTCTCACCTGAAATACTACCTCCTGCTTTTGGTCCTTTAAACCCCCCTTCGTGTTGTTTCATACGGTTTTTAAGTCCCTTACCGGCTTTACCCACATATAGTACTTTTCCGTTAAAATTTTTGTCTTTAGATTCAATTACCCATAAATAAATACAGGGGAGAGTATTTAAATCATCTTGTTCATCATCAAATTTGATCACTTCTTTAGACGGACCCTTTGAATCAGGAATAAACCATGAACCTCCTTTTCTGAATATCATAAATTACTTTTATTTAAAATCAATCTAACACAAAGTTTATAATTATTGATTTATTTCTTTGATTTACATAAATTTAATAAACGATTTTCTTAACGCCCATATACAGTAATAGAAATATAGCTCCGAAAGTAATTCCAACGGTGAAATCTGCAAGCAATACAGGCCAGCTATGTAAGAATTGATGAATCGCATCAATATTGTGTACAAAAATACCTCCCCCAACAAGAGTCATAGCGATTGTACCTACAAACTTAAGTATTCGAATAATTTGCGGAAGGGCTTTGACTAAAAATAAGCCCAATCTTTTGGTGAAATTGTTTTTACTTATGGATATTAGGCGATAGCCAACATCATCCATTCTCACCAAAAGGGCAACGAATCCATAAACGCCAATGGTGGCTAACATAGCAATCAAGGACACTACGATAATTTGGGTGGCAAAAGTTTGATCTAAAACCGTTCCCAGGGCAATAATGATAATCTCAATAGAAAGAATAAAATCAATGAGTATGGCTGATTTAATTCTTTTTTGCTCAATTTTCTGTGCATCTTTATCTGGCCTTTCTTTTAATTCGGAGACACTTTTCTTTTCCTTCTTGTCAAAAAGCATGTGATACACATTCAAGGCACCCTCAAAGGAAAGGTAAACACCGCCACAAAGGAGTATAGGCACAATTAAGAATGGCAAGTAGGCACTCAATAAAAAAACTGCTGGCAGAATGATTAATTTATTTAAAAAGGAGCCTTTGGATATTTTCCAAAGTACAGGCAGCTCTCTGCTGGATTTAAACCCAGAAGCCTTATCTGCGTTAATGGCAAGATCATCTGCAAGAATACCTACGGTTTTTTTTGTGGCTGTTTTGGTCAACAATAGGGCGTCATCCATAAGGATAAGGATATCGTCTAAAATGGCAAAAAGACCCGAAGTCATAACTTGTTGGTAAAGAATTTTGGTTGATAATGATTACAAATATAATGTTTACACCTAATCAATTTAAAGCTTAAAAATTCGAGGAAATAGCCTTGAGTTATTTTGAAATATGGCAAGTATTAGTAGCATTCATTTGTTATATTCGTAGAACTAAGAAATAAAATATGGCTAGACAAATAAATTTTGTATTCAACGGGTCAAAACTCAATGCCGCGCTTAAAAAAGTAGATCGAAAAAAAATCTATGGTTGGTCGAGTATAGAAATCAATGATGACCAAGGCGCGACTTGTAGTTTGGCATCGATTGCAGATGGCAACTTGATTATGCCTTCGGGCTCGACAGCGCTGGTTGCCTTGGATGAAAAAGGCGAATTGATTGACAAAAGCACCTTGATTGGTATTAACAAAGATGGAAAAGAAGTACAAAAAGTACCCTCGGTATATGACCAAGAGGTGGTCTTACGCGAAGCATCTATGGAAGAATACTTTGATTTAGGGGTGAAAGCGGTTTATCAGTTAGAATCAGAACAGTTTGAGGGAGGTATTGCTGAAGCACTTAAATCTGGAAAGATTCTTTATTTTGTTTACAACTATAGGGCAGATTATGAAGGAGATGATGCTTTTTTGATTTATGCTGAAGAAACCTTTTTTGCCATTACGGGAAAATGCGCGGAATTTGAATACATAGGTCTAGAAGACAATGAAACCGAATTGGTAGTAGAAGAATCAACCCAGGAAGAAGGCGACGATTTGGATTTTGCCATGTTTTAATACGAAATTATGATACGATATATAACATTAGCCAACGATAAAAAGCGAGACGCGGAAATTACCCTTAAAGCGATGAACCCAAAACCTCTGGTTTCCATGGTGTTGCCAGGTGGTCAAAAACCGATCAATAAAAAGCTACTGAAAGGCACAATTGAAAGTGAGTCTGATTTTTTAATGGCTCAATACAACGAGAAACCAGTTGAAGGCCAGGATTTTCAACTCCAATTGGCCGGAAAGCTTGCTCAAGATTTGATTGATAGTGATCCTGAAATTGATATGGAAACTTGTGGGAAATTCATTGAAGAATCTTCTCGAATTTATGTGAATCCAGAAAATAAAGCCGTTTTCAAAATATCAAAAACAGAGAAAATCTTTACACCTGCTGGTGAACTCAAGGAAGAGCGTAAGCCAAAATACTTGCAAAACAATATTCATGGAGAATTTCCTGTAAGCTGGACCGGAAAATTAATGCCAAAGGATAAGGTTTGTAATAAGCTGGTTTTCAGTAAGAAATATCAAATCAAACACATCAATGGTTTAACTTATGATTTTCTTTTTGATATGGCCAAACAACTAAATGACAAAAAAGCTTTGATGATGATGGCTGGTGGATCAAGTGGTAAAGATCCGTTGGTGATGAATGATGGAGGAAATCCCTACCGTGCTTTTATGGAAGGAAGAGTTGATGGAAATAAATATTGCTTAATACTTCATCTTACCGATCAAGAACTTAAACCACTACCAAAAGCTTAATACAATGAATGAATTAGCAATCGCTTACAAAAAGCAAACGGCCTCTAGATATTTGCCTATCAACAATACCGAAATGAAGTCAAAAATTATGGAGGCAGAAGAATACGCCGTCAGTACCAAGTACGATGGACATTTATACCTATTGCATTTTGATGGAAAGTCTGCCAAACTGTACAATGCAGGTCAACGCTGTATTGATAATGCTCCCTTGTTAATTGAGGCGCAAAATACCCTAAAAGGGAAATGTGAATCGGTCGTTTTCGCGGGGGAATTGTATGTGGATAAAGCCGGAGAGCGTTCACGTTCTTTTGACTTAGCGGCTTGTCTAGACGATGGTTTTGATCAATTGTCATTTGTGGCATTTGACCTTATTCAATTAAATGGAGCAGAAAGCACAGGAAAGATCAAAGAGGTCGATGAGCAGCTCAAATCCTTATTAGCGGGTGGAAAAGCTGTACATGCTATTGAGCACACTTTTGTCAGCAGTAGAAGTGATATCGAAACACTCTACAATGAGTTAGTTGTGGAGAAAGGGCAGGAGGGCATCATTGTGAAGAGCGATCATGCACCAACGTACAAAATCAAACCGCTCATCACGCTTGATGCTGTTGTTTTGGGATATGCCGAAGGCGAAGGTAGTCAGGAAGGAATGTTACGTGAAGTACTCGTTGGACTGTGTACTGATACAAACGAATTTCTGAATATTGCGCGCGTCGGTAATGGTTTTTCTGATGCCGAGCGAAAGGATTTACTAGCCCATTTTGAAGCAAAAAAAATGGATTCCAATTATCTGGAAGTGGCGGGAACTAATGTGGCTTTTACTATGGTTAAGCCGGAAGAAATTATTGAGTTTACCTGTCTTGATGTAATTACAGAAAACTCCAAAGGCACCATTAAAAAGATGACTTTACATATTGAGGATAGTGTATATGCCCCCAAATTCAAAAGTCCTTCAGTCAGTGTTATTGCACCAGTTTTTGTGAAATTTAGGAAGGATAAAAAGGCCAATACTGAGGATGCTGGCATTTCTCAGGTAGACAAAATTATTTCTTTAACGGATGGCCAAAGCCAATCTGTTACACTTGAAAAAAGTACGGTTTTACATCGTGAAGTATATGTCAAGGAAAGTAAAGGGAATAAAATGGTCCGTAAATTTGTCGTTTGGAAAACCAATAAAGAAAATTCAGGTGAATTCCCAGCATATGTCTATCATTACACAGATTTTAGTCCGACCCGCAAAGACATGCTCAAAAAAGAGGTAAAAGTCTCTTCATCGAAAGCACAAATTGAATCCTACCTAAAAACCGAGGTTTCCGAGAATATCAAAAAAGGCTGGGAAAAAGTATAAAAATTGAGAATTAAAATTGATGGAAAATAAAATTATATGCCCAAACTGTAGCTCTGAAATTAGTGTTGAAAAGGCGCTAAGTTCTCGTTACAAAGACCATTACGAACAAGAGTTCAAAAAACAGCTCGCTGATCAGCAAAAACAAATTGCAGAAAAGGCAAACGAGCTGTATTCCGAAAAAATGAAATCTGTTAAGGAGGAGTTGAATGACAAGTATCTCAACCAGATCAAGCTTCTACAGGCAGACAATGAAAAAAAGAAATCTGAAAATCAGCAATTAAAAGGTAAAGAAATCGAGCTTCTCAAAAAAGAAATCGAGCTTAAAGAGGAGCGCGAGGAAATGAATCTAAAACTTCAAAAAGAAGTCATGAAGAAGCGCGATGAGTTCAAGGCTTTGGGATTGAAGGAAGCTGAAAGTAAGTTTGAATTGGAAAAACTTGAAATGCAGAAGCAGATCGAGGATCAGAAGAAGCTGGCCGCTGAAATGAAGCGAAAAATGGAACAAGGATCTATGCAAATGCAAGGTGAAGTACAGGAATTGGCCATTGAAGAGTGGTTGCGTGAACATTTTCCATTAGACACCATTGATGAAGTAAAGAAAGGGGCTAGGGGAGCAGATTGTATTCAGATTGTAAATACGCGTTCTGCGGTGGCATGTGGAAAGATTTGTTACGAGAGCAAAAGAACCAAAGACTTTCATCCTTCTTGGATTGAGAAATTTAAGGCAGACATTAGAGACAAGGAAGGGGACATTGGCGTTTTAGTGACCGAAGTGCTTCCAGCGGATATGGAGCGCATGGGCCTGAAAGACGGTATTTGGATTTGTACCTATGAAGAATTCAAAGGTTTGGTAGCGGTTCTGAGAGAAACGATTATCCGTGTTCATTTATCACAAGCTTCTCAAGTGAACAAGGGAGATAAAATGAACTTATTATATAATTATCTCACAAGTAATGCATTTAAGATGCAAGTAGAAGCCATCGTGGAGGGTTTTTCACAAATGAAGCAGGATTTAGAATCAGAAAAAAGGTCCTTACAACGCATTTGGAAACAACGCGAAAAACAGATAGATAAAGTCATCACCAATACGGTGGAGATGTATGGCTCGATCAAAGGTATCGCTGGAAATGCCATTCAAAGTGTTTCGGCCTTGGAGTTAGACTCCTCTACTTTTGATGATGAAGACTTAGAAGATAACGACTAAATTTAAAAGTAAAATTCATCGTTTCTAAATTTACTAAACATATGAGTTCGAAGGTTCCAAATTTGCTTTCCATCGCCTACGGTCTTTAAAATATCATCTGCACGGCAGGATTCTGAGATGGACTTTGTGGCGTCAAGAAGCTCTCCATTTTTACAACTTAACTCCCAAAGCCATTCTACTTTCTCAAAACGGAGTTTGGGCTTTTTAACATTTCGTAATTTTTGGTCCTGTACCCACTCATGATTAAATTCATTTTTTTTAAAACTTTCGAGGGTATCGGCGGACTTCACGGTAATCTTTCCAGTGTATGTCTTTAATGAAAAATCGATGGCATTACTAACCCGAGTAGGTGTATCATAAACACCTTGCCAAATAATGGGACTATTCTGTATTGGATTGTATATTCTTCTTCCCAAAATCGTTCTTTTCTCCATGTCCAGATAAATGCTGACATTTCCTTTTTTCGCCATGTCTTTGAAATCTAAATAAATGGATAAATATCTTCCCCATTCTGGATTATAATCAATAAACATGTTTTCTGAAAAATCAATCTTGGGAGTATGTGCATCTATATTTTCTAATAATAACTGTAATACTGTTTGGACATCTTGGGCGCCGTTCTCCTGGAGTTTATTTAACTTTTCAAATAACGATGCCTCTTCATGTTCTTTATTTATTTCTTTAATTCCAATTTTCAAAATATTAAGGGCTTCTTGCACCTCTCCTTTTTCATAAAAATAATCTGATAAAGTACCCCAATCACCACGCACCGAACCTTTTGCTTTTTCAAGTAACTTTTGAATTTGTTTTGTGTCATTTAAAGAATTTATCAATTTCAAAATCTCATGTACTGTGGGATCATCAACTTGACAGGCTTTATCAATAATTTTATTTTTGAATTCTTGATCCCCAAGTTTATCAGCAATTTCTATAAAATTAGTTATGTAGCCCATTTTACTAGAACCACCTTCAGAACTTAATATTGAGGAATTGAATAATACACTCAATGCCTTATTTATTATTTCTTTTGCATAACCTTTATCATTCAGGAAGCTTTCATTCAATACCGATTCAGCTAATGAACTTAAGTAAACAATATTCTTTCCAGGACCGTAATAATCTCCCGGCAATTCAATGGCTAAATTGACGGCCTCCTCGTAAAAGTTGCGTGCATATTTATTTTTAAGAAGTTCATTAGCACAAACAGCTTCTGCCAGATGTTTGTAATCATGGCTGGTTTTAGCTTTTTTAGTTATTGTTTTAATTTGTTTTTCGATAAAATCAAACTGTTCTAACTTTATGAGTAATTCGAACCAGCGTTTGCGGTCAGAGAACTGTTTGCTTCCTTTCAGTTGTTCCTTAGATACTTCAATTGCCCATTTTTTTGCGCCTGCATCAATCAAGCTTTCGGCAAAGTGGTTCCATTCATAAAAGTCTTTTTTTCTTTTGCATTTTTTTTCTGTCTTTGTGAATTCTACAATTTGAGCTTCACTTAATCCTTCATGTATTTGCATAATCTATGAATTATATATTTAATGGGTGTTTGCTTAATATTTTTAAAATTTTCAATACTTTTTTAGGCATGTCTCTAAGGTCATCTATTAAAACATCTCTCTTGAAAAGAGTAAATGATCTGAATTTACCCTCTTTGTTTAATTTGACTTCAGTAGTTTCAATCTCTTTGCATACTTCATCTTTTAAATCGTTGAGCGCTTTTTCTCTTTTTGCCAACCAACCTAAAGTTGGTGTATTTTCGGATTTTTTATCACGCTTTTTATTCTCCTCATCCAATTTTTTCTTATCATTTTTCCAATCAGATACTAATTTTCCTTCAGGTTGAATAAATACTTTGACATTGCCGGCTTGCCATTGAATACCATAGCTTATAGTTTCATCTTCATTAGTCATGACTAAACTCATAGAGGCATTGCCGTGCGTATTGCCAAGGATAATGAAATTGTTTTCTGGATCTGGTTTTTTCCAGACCTTTGCTCCATCGTGCAGCTTTTTTATGAGTTCACTTTCGTTTTTTATTTCTATCTGCAGATTTATTTTTACCTGATTCATGCGGTAGCCTTCAAAGACTCCTTTTAGCTTGATGTTTGATAGGCATGATTTTATGTCTTCTTTTTCTTCTTTAAAAGTGATTCGATCTAATGGATTTTTATTTTTCTCAAATAGATTTAATATTTCTTCTAACCCTTCTAGGTAACTCTTCCAAAGTATAATGAGTGGCGTACTCGGGTCGTCCTGAATTTTTTCCCAGCGGTCCTCTGCTGCAAGTCCTTTTAGGTAATCAAGAACCTCCTTGGTGAACCTAATTTTTTTAAACTCATGAATTTTAGCCTTTTGTTTAGACTGTATCTTTAAGTCTTCTTCTTCCTCGGGAAAAAGTGAAACTACGAAGCCATGTTCTGTCTTTGGATTATTTAGTGCATACTTTTCGAGTTGGCTTATCTTTTCTCCTTTGTAATTTGAATAATGAAGCCCAGTTTTAAATTTAGACTCTATTATAGCAAAGACCTCCCCATTACTTTTGCCTTTTTCATTTTTGGGCAACTTCTTAATGACCAAATCCACCGATTTTTCTTCAAGACAGGTCTCAATTTCTTCAACTTCTGCCGTATACAATTCATCAGCAAAACTAGCTCCAAAGATTGCTGCATAGGCGTCTTTCTCAAAAAGATCCAAAGTTAGTTTTAACATGCCTGTATGAAACTTCTCCCGATCAGATAACTGTATTTGGGTAAAGGGATGATCTTTAATTTTAATTACGTCATTTTTATTTTTTAGCATTGTCTTTATTTAAAAACTTCATACCCATCACTAAATTGAAAATTAAATTTGAGAATAAAAAATTTGAGAATATAAAGTTATTCAATACCTAACCTATCATTTGTTTTTGCCTAAAGAAACCCTCCAATGCTCCCATATAATCACCATAGCTAAGGTGTCCAGTTTGCAATAGTTGAGTAATCCTTTTTTGTAGGCCTCTAAGGCTTCTTGGTCGTTTTTTCGTAGTCCAAACAAAATATCTTGATAAGCGGACATGGCACCCCCACCGTCTTTTAAATATTTTTCGCCTTGATCGAAGATATCTAAGGGAGGCAATTGCGCATAAGGGTCTGTAATTCTGCCATCTTTTTCATTTAATAAGGAGAATTTTGAATCAAACTCTTTTAGCCATCGAGAGATGCGAGTACTGCTGTTTTCGTACAACACAGCGGGCAATACTTTTTTAATGGATGTTTTGCCCTTCATCTTGGGATGAAAGTAATACTCTAAAGTAAAACGATTCATATCAAGAAGTCTGGTTTTATCGTCTTTGCCAAATTTCACAATCCCTTTGAGCCAATTTTTGAGTGCATCATCCTCTATGTTGTATTTTTCCATTTGGTTAAAGACATTTCGCAAAATGGTATTTTCATGGGTTGCCCACATTAAAACAGTGCCTTCTGTTCCAATACAATCCATTAAGGCACCAGCAAAATCAAAATTTGGAAATATTTGGTTCATGTTGATCCACTCAAAATGCTCGGGTTCAGCTCCTGGTTCTCGGATGGTATGACAGGACCACTGAAAAGCTACGGCCTCATATGGGTTCATCCCTTTGTGATAGGGCAGGGCAGCAGTGGCGGTCTCAAAGTCAATAAAATGCAATGGATAGTCCCATTTAAGATCTTCGGTCATGTTATCTGAGAAATATTCCTGCTTACGTTCTGTAAATTCCAATTGTATGCGTTGTCTTTGTCCCCTAGATCCATCGCCGATGAATTCCTCTGGTATGTCATCTAGAGAGAGCCGATTGATCTCAATCAGATGATCCACTAGGTTTTCAATACCCAAACTCTTTTTCCCTAGGGATCCCGCATAATAGAGATCGATAATGCTGTGTTCTGGATCATCCTTCTCTTTCCAGCACAACTCAAATCCACTGTCCTTAAATTCTTCATTGGCTACATTATACTCACATGAAAAACAGCCTTTATTGAGTTTGGCTTGTTCATTGATCAGCACTGGATTAAGGGATTTTAAGAATGCAGTACTTCGCTGTTTGATTTCTTCTTGAAGTTCAATGACTTCGTCGTATAGATCGACCAATACCAATAGGTCTTCTTTTTCAATGTCTTTTCTGTAGTTTTCGTCAATATCAACAGCTACGGCTCTAAATGTTTTGCCTGAAAACTCCTCCTCTCTTAGTTTAAACAGACTGTTCAAACCTTCCGTTTTACTTCGCTTTGATTTATCTGGCAAATACAAATAAGGGGTAATCGTAAACGGTTCATCCTTTTGTGCAAGATATTCATGTAAAACAAGGTATTGGTAGGCCAAGTCATAAATATATTCCTTGAGTCGTTTTTTTTGTGCTGTGGGATCTTCTTTTGAATTATAGCTTTTTGATTTCACCTCAATCAATTGGTAGTGATTTCCTTTCTTATTCAAAATATCAATTCGAATGATCTTTTGATCACTCTCAATATAGGGTTCGAAAAGCGTAATGTTTTCTTCCTTTAAATACAAGGCAGTTTGTTTTTTGGCCTCTTTATGATCGTTTCCAGTATTGATGTCTATTCCATCTGGAAATTGCATGGTGGCCAATTTACCTACTTGATGACCACCATCTGCCAAGAACTGCAAATAGTCGTTGCCTTCATTTGAGCGCGAGAAGCCTTTCTTTTTGTAATACAATTTTGTTGTGCAATTACAAGCGGTCTTAAAATCAGATTTAGAAAGCCTTCTCATATGCCCTAATTTAAGCACTTTTTACTATATTCAAAGCTCAAAACCAATTATGTCCTCACTTCCAGAAGGTCTACCATTAGAAATCAAAAAAGCATTACAAGCTATTGATTTTAAATTTGATGTTGAAAAGCAATCAAATCCTTTTTATTTTGTTTCTTATAGCGAGGTAAAAATGAGAGGGTGGAATACTGCAGCAAATGATTTGAAAGACAACCTTACTAAGGTTTTAGATCTTGTGCAAAAAGATCCATATTTAAAAGACAAAGACAATACCATTCGGATTTTAAGCCTTAACATAGAGCGATTAGATCTTTCGTTGGATTTTTATTCTGCAGATTTTTTAATGAAACACAAAACGAAGTACTTAAGAACTGTTGGAAATTTAACAAGACCAATTCGTCCAAAATCCTTGCGCGAATATAGATATGATGAAGTTGGCAAACTTCGAAAATTAGAGCCTTCAAAAAAAGCAAGAAGAAAAATCACCATTCCTGAGGAAAATTTTGAACATTCATATGCTACATATTTGATTGATTTTGAAAAGGAAAATTACAATCCAAATTGTAAAGCGTATATGCGTTTATTCAAAAAAATAGACCCAAAAAACTTGATGCGTTATCCGATTTCAGAGGTCTATGAGTTTTTTAATAACGAAGTCAAATGTGTGTATAAGAACAAAGCGATTCGCAAAAAAAGTTTGGTAAATAATCACCGGATTCTAAGAGACTTTTGTTCTAAGAGGTCAAAGGTTTTGACATCAGACTACTTTCCATCTTTTAGCTATATCGCGGTCCCAGATTTCCTAAGTGGAAAGGAGCAACAAATCATGACATTTTATGGAGGTCAATTTGCCTTCGGAGGTGGAGGCGGTGGTAACGATTACTATGAATTAAGTGATGGTGCATTTAAACATAATAAACGTTTTCCGGGATGGTCTTCATCGTACAGAAGGAGTCGGCGAGTAGAGTAATCGGTTACTATGAATTAATAAATAAAGAAAGTATGTCAGATGGTTTAATTGAATACGGGAAGAAAGGAAACAGCATAGAGCTAAAGGAAATTCTCTCCCATGTTTTTGCGCGAAATAATGAACTTAATGATTCTGGAAAAAGAGGCACCCCAATATGTATTTGGGGAACACATGGTTTAGGTAAAACCCATATCGTAAAAGATTTTGCAAAAGAAAATAATTGGAAGTTTAGCTATATCGCTCCAGCGCAATTTGAAGAAATGGGCGATTTACATGGTATGCCTACGGTTATTGATCCAGATCCATCCATTTCTGGTGACGAATATACGGTATATAGTCCGCCAGATTGGGTACCCACTGAAGAAGGTCCTGGTATTTTATTACTTGACGATATGAATCGAGCAGATGATCGAATATTGAGGGGATGTATGCAGCTTTTACAAAATTTTGAATTGTCATCCTGGAAGTTACCACCTAAATGGCAAATTGTAGCCACAGCCAATCCTGAAGGTGGTGATTACTCTGTAACTCCCATGGATGGCGCAATGATTACCAGAATGTTGCATGTGAGCTTGAAGTTTGACGCTAAAGTTTGGGCAGAATGGGCCGAAACTGCTGGGGTGGATGCACGAGGAATCGCCTTTGTTTTGACTTATCCAGAATTGGTCAATGCAGAAAGAACGACACCGCGAAGTTTAAGTCATTTCTTTTCTCAAATTCAGAATATAGAAGATTTGAAAGCCAATATTGCAATAGTAGAAGCTCTGGCTTTGAGTTCTCTAGATGAAATAACTGTTACGTCGTTTATCAGTTTTATTCAGGATGATTTGAGCACTTTAATTAATCCAGACGAAATTTTAAATGCTGAGAATTTTACAGAGATTGAACAACGAATTTCCGATTTAGCATCTGATGGATCGGGTACAAAACGATTGGATCGACTATCAACGATTTGCACACGGCTGTATTTAAGTTTGATGGGTGAAGACTATACAGTGAGCAAATTGCATCAAAAGAATCTTATTCGTTTTTTGCAGAATAAAGA
>Ga0115569_10002933_pt1 | contig 12787 bp, 11 predicted proteins | sample COGITO_mtgs_1205_2_FD_87295 | JGI IMG/M metagenome (GOLD analysis project Ga0115569, IMG submission 87295) | Pelagic marine microbial communities from North Sea - COGITO_mtgs_120503 | ecosystem: Environmental > Aquatic > Marine > Epipelagic | place: Germany:Helgoland, sampling site Kabeltonne...
AGGTTTTGATCTCCATCCGCTGCCGATCGTTCTTGATACACCGGTCATTGTCGGGCGTGACGTGCATGTGAAAACGAAAGACGTTGCCATTGAAGGTATCGTCGAAAATCTCGTCAATGTGTCGGCCAAATCCGGCATGAACACAATCTGGTGTTTCAATGGGATTATGGCCGGGTGCCAGAATCGAAGTTATCAATTCATATGTGTCACCCGGACCATCAGCATTGAGTACGACCTGGTTCGCACGGGCAGTACCTACAGCTGCGGATGTCGTCCCCAGAACAACCGCAATGATCGCCACAGTCAATGCCTTCAACATACGAGCCAGTTGCACGGTTTTATCCTTTTTCGCCGCTCCGAGAAGTTCTATCGGTCGAGTACACAGGATAAACAAGCCCCGTTTTCGCCATTCGAGACGCTTGTTCGGGAAGCCATTTGTCAAATTAGGAAATGGGAAGAGGAAGGCCCGGTGACTGGCTCTACCGAGCTGTGATGAGCACCCAGACGGCGCCACCGTCGCGGACTCGTCGCGACCGACCTGGGCGAGGCGCCGTAACTACCCGAATCCGAGGAACTAATATGGAGCCGACGATCCGACTTGAACGGACGACCTGCTCATTACGAGTGAGCTGCTCTACCAGCTGAGCTACGTCGGCCCCGAGGACGGGTTCGGTTTCTCGTTGCCTCGCCGGCCGTCGCTGGCGAACGATGTTGCCTGAACCTTGAAGGGCTCGGGGCATCGCGAGATTCGTCTTCCGTCAATTCCTCTGGGCAACCCGCGACTCGGATACTCGTTTGTCTGACGCCAGACGGTTGGGTCCGAGGGGGTGTGATGACCTCTGGGGGCCATCGGGGCGGTGAATGTAGCGCGGGGTTCCGGCCTTGCCATCGCGGGCTCCGACAACCGGCGAATCACGTGCGATTCGCAGGCAGCTGACAACGTCGGGTTTGACCTTGGGGCCTCGCGCAGATTAGAGTGGGGGCAGCCGTGTGGGAGAGCTTGAGATGCCCGTACTTCCCGTAATTGATTTATTGCTGCTGGCCGGATGGACTTCGCTCCTAGTTGGCTTCGTATTGAAAGTGGCTGACCTGCTGACACGCGGGAATCAGTCGATCTTTTCACTGTCGCCGATCGACTTCCTGATGATGGCGGTCGTGTCCTTCTTGTTCGCCATAGCACTAGCCGCCCGAACCTGGGTCGCGAGCCAATCCTCGTCGAAGTTGGCAGTCCGCCGTCGTGAAGAGACCCTCGGTGCGTATCACGCGCTGCAGGTGGATGACAATCCTGCCGAGGACGACGACCTCGCCGCATCCGAGAGCCGCGTCTCCTGAAGCACGCCCGGCGTTCTTCGCGTCCTCCGCGAGAAGAACGCGTCAGCTACTCCGGACGTGCTGTCCGCGCGCAAGCAAAAACTGACGACCCTGTCCGCGCGCTTCAGCGCGCAAACAAATCAAAGACCGAGCAGGGATGAAGTGGAAATGCTTCAGCTGCCGATACGGCGGTAGGTGTCGGGACGGAGAAGGTCGCTCGCGGAGATGGCAAGCTCTACGTAGAGGTGGGCGGCGACAACGATGACGTTGCTGGCCTGACGAAAGGCTCGGCTCATGGGGGGTCCTCAATCGAATTCAGCGGCCCGTACGGGCGCTGTGTGGTTCGTTCTTTTGTTGAAGTAGCCGCGAGGGCCGAAGTGGTGTCGGCCTAAATCGCGTGAGCGGCGAATTCATCTGATACAGTCAGGCGGTCTCGCTCTACGGCTCCCCAACAGACAAGGCTCGGAGGCGAGGGACCCTTTGGCGGGGGGATGCATTTCGGGAGAAAAGGCTTTGAGCTCAGTGACTTCGAGTGACTCTGGACGGCGAATCTGGATGGATGGCACGCTTCGGCCCTGGGCCGACGCGACGGTTCATGTCCTGTCCCATTCGTTGCAGCGAGGCTCCCTCGTATTCGACTACATGTCGGTGCACGACCTCCCGGAGGAAAACGGGGCCGGGCTGCCCGCCGGAGCCACTGTGTTCCGAATGCGCGAACACATCGAGCGCTTCTTTCACTCCTGCGAGCTGATGGGCCTGCCCCTCGAGCAGGATGCGTCGCTTATGCGGGAAGCGATTCGCGAGACGGTACGCGCGAATCCTGGCGCGAAGGCGGTCAAGATCAGCGCCTATTTCTCGTCGATCGAAATCGATGTGGTGCCCGTTGATACTCACGTGACCGTCGCGATCGCCGCCTACGACCCGACGGTCGATGTCCAAGATCGGCTCCCCACGCAGCCGCCGGCGAAGCCTAAGGCTCTGAAGCTTTGGATTGAGAAGGAGCGCGCGAACCGTCGCGACGACATCGTCTCACCCCAAGCGAAGGTGTCGGCGAACTACGCGTCACCGATGATGGCGAAGGCGCAGGCGAGGGCGGACGGGTTCGATGAGATCATTCTTGTGGATGAAGACGGCCATCTTGCGGAAGGCCCGACGGCGAATCTCTTTTTAGTAAACCAAGCGGGGGAGTTACTCACCCCGCCTGCCAGGAAGGTGCTTCATGGCGTGACGCGAAGCTCGATCATCGAACTCGCGAAGGCCGAAGGCATTCCTTTACGCGAAGCCGAGCTGCTGCCGATCGAGTTGATTGAAGCGAGCGAAGCCTTCTTGACCGGCACGACTGCCGGCGTCTGGCCCGTTGAGTCGGTCGACCGTCGTGCGCTCTCGAGCTGTCCGGGGGCGATCTCGATGAAGCTACAGGGGCGTTTTAAAAAGGTGGCCCGTGGCGATGATCCCGAGTTCAGCCATTGGCTCACGCCGGCTGCTGACTAACTCGCAGGTGGCCGCCGACTCTGCCCCGATTAGCTACACACGACGAGAACCCTGATTGACGCAACGACTTATCCAACCAGCCTTCCGGACGGTGAACTAGAAAAATGAGCAGTCAGAAAAAAGACCAAGCGCCAGAGGCTATTGCTACCCGTCAGCAGATCGTCCTGTCGGGCACCAAGCCGACAGGCGAGCATCTGCATCTAGGCAACTATTTCGGCGCGCTGCGCCAATTCGTCGATCTTCAGGAAGAGCATGATACGGCGCTCTACTTCGTAGCCGACTATCACTCCATGACGTCGATTCGAGACGGTGAAGAACGGCGACGCAATACTGAGTCGGTCGTTCTCGACTATCTCGCCGCCGGCCTCGATCCGAGTCGCGCGATCCTTTTTCGCCAAAGCGATCTTCCCGAAGTCACAGAACTAACGTGGATGTTGAGCTCAATCACGACCATGGGTATGCTTGAGCGCGCGCACGCGTATAAGGCCGCCACGGACAAGGGCGAAGAGATCGATCACGGCACCTTCACTTACCCCGTGTTAATGGCCGCCGACATCCTGCTCTACGGCTCGCATCTCGTGCCCGTCGGCAAAGATCAAAAGCAACACATCGAGATGGCGCGCGACATGGCCGGGCGTTTCAACCGCTACTACGACTGTGAAGCCCTCGTCCTGCCCGAGCCCCATATCTTGGAGGACACGGCGACCGTGCCGGGAACCGACGGACGCAAGATGTCCAAGTCGTACGGCAATACCGTTTCGATGTTCGCTTCGAACAAGCAGATCAAGAAAGCCATCATGGGCATCGCGACGGACTCGACCCCCGTCGAAGATCCCAAGGACACGAATCAAGCGGTCTTCGAGCTCTGGTGCTTGTTCGCGACCGATGAAGCCGATCGCGAGGCGATGTTCGCGCGCGCGGCAGAGGGCGGCCTCGGCTACGGCGACGTGAAGAAGGATCTGCTCGGGCGGCTGATGGACTATTTTGAGCCGATGCGCGTCCGCCGCTCGGAGTTTGAAGGGAATCCCGGCCAGATTGAGGAGATCCTTCGGGACGGCGTCGCTCGCGCTCGTGAGCTGGCGGATCCGGTTCTCGACACCTGCCGCCAAGCGGCCGGGCTCGGCGTCCCGCGTAAATAGAAGCGAGCGGCGGGGCTTTGCTCCTACTGTTCAGGACGCTCGCCTTCCGCCGATCCCACCCAATCTGAATCGGGCCCAAATTCGATCTCAATCCGCTCTTTATCCATAGCTCCGGCGCACCGATAACGCAGGGAGGATGCAGCTGACTCGGCTGCACGGAGGAGATCGGTATGCGGATTCGAGGAATGGGGCTTCAAGCGATTGCGGGCATCCTCGCGCTCACACTTTGGGCGGGTTGTAATCAGATTGATGCTCAGCCCGAGGAATACGGCGAAGGCTCGGATCCCTCCGAGGCATTGCTCGAGCGAGCGGATGGCGGTGACGTGATCGCCCAGCTCTCGGCCGGACGATTTTACCGCACGGCAGCCGTGGAAGCAGAAGGCGCTGAGCGCTCGCGCCGCGAATCCGAAGCACTTCGCTGGCTCACGCAGGCTGCGGAAAAGGACAATGCCGAAGCACAGGCCGAGCTTGGACGCGTGCTCGTGACGGCTGAAGGGCAGAGCCGAAACATCGCCGAGGGGCGACGATGGCTTGGGCGTGCGGGACTTGCGGGTCAAGGCTCCGCCTACTTCTTGCTTGGCGAAGTTTCTAAGAGCGGCGAGGATGCTCCGCCTAACCCGGTTATGGCTGTCGCGTTTTGGGAGAAGGCCGTCGCTCTCGGGCATGTCGGCGCGTCACATCGACTGGGTGAAGCGCACGAGCAGGGGCTCGGGGTCGATCCCGATATGGAATCTGCTCTAAGCTATTACCGAACGGCCGCGAGCGATGGCTATGCAAACTCGCAGTACCGACTCGCCGTGATTTTTGACGAAGGGGTACTGATAGGCCGAGACGCCTTGGAAGCCGTGAAGTATTACCGCATGGCGGCTGAGCAGGGTCACGCGGCCGCGCAGGCTCAGCTGGGCTTCTTGTATGCGCGCGGCGACGGTGTCGTGCAGCGCTATGACGAGGCACTCAGGTGGAGCCGCATGGCGGCGGAGCAGGGCGATGCCGACGGCTGTAATAACCTCGCCGTCCTGTATCTCAAAGGTCTGGGCACCGAACAGAGTTTTGAGGATGCACTTAGGTGGTACCGCCTAGCAGCGCAGCACAATCATCCTGGCGCGCAGAATATGCTCGGCACGATCTATCTGACCGGCCAGGGCGTCGATGTGAATACGAGTGAAGCAGAGCATTGGTGGCGTATGGCGGCGGATCAGGGCTTTCCTGCTGCCCAGTACAATTTGGGCGGCATGTATACGCGTAAGCTTTCGACGACGATGCTTCGCATTGAAGCCGTTGAATGGTTAGGCCTCGCGGCGGAACAGGGCCATCGCAGCGCTGCGAAAGAACTCTCGGAGTTGCAAACGACGATTGCTGCAGACGCGCACGTGTCAGAGCCTGGGGCGGTCCCTGCTACGCCGGAGAATGCAACGCTTTAGCGGCTCGTGGGGATCGGGATGCTCGGCGGTCCTGTCAAGAAGCGCGGCGTCGCCTTCCGTGAAGGAGAGCTGCCCCGTCGAGAGTTCGAATAACGTCACGCCGAACGCGTAGAGGTCCGTTCGACGATCAGCGGCATTCCAGGCGACCTGCTCAGGAGCCGTGTAGAAGGGCGTACCCGAAATCAGTGTTGCGCTCTGATCGCGCGCGGCTTCAAGGATCTTGGCACGACCGAAGTTCATGATTTTGAGGATGCGCTCGCGCGTCATGATGAATCGGGGGTTTTAGCCTACGGAAAGGGGTGTGCACGTAGAATCCAGTACCGATTGAGGTCGCCCGCCGCCCCATCAGACTGAAAGCGAGCGACGGAATTGAGCCCGAGGGCTGCCGGCCAGCTCTCGAATTCGGACTCGGAGACCTGATGGCAATATCTCGGCGGCGCTTCCGGATCGTCCCCGAATCGCAGCAGGGTATCGCCTGCTTCGAGAGTTTTTAGGTCGATTGGGGCTCCGAGCACGGGGCCGACGTCTTCCCACTGCACGCGGCGCTTGTCGAAGCGGGGCCGGTCGCCGAACTGCCACGTCGTGAACGCGAGCACGCCTCCGCCTGCGAGTTGGGCGGATGCTGCTTGGAGCAACGCACGCCGAGTCTCGGCTCCAGGCACGTGATGGAGCACGCCCATTAGGACGACGGCGTCGAAGGGGCCCGGAGGAAGCGCTTCGCCGGGGGCCTCGCTGGCGAGAAAATCTTGCCGGATCCATTCCGCCGTGCAGCCCGCTGCCTCTAGCCCGGGCGTCAATCGCTCGCGGCCCGCCCCAAGCAAGGCCTCGCTCGCGTCGGTCCCGACATAGTCGAAGACCCGTCCGCGGCCCTGCAAATAGGCCGCGAGCCGGCCATTTCCACAGCCGATATCGAGAATTCGAAAGCGACCTTCAGGAAGGACAGCATCGAGTCGTTCCCATCCGGGCCAGGGCAATTCGACCCGACTCGCATCGAAGCCCGCGGCGTGGGCCTCGTAAAACGCGAGGGAGAGTGCGTGGAGTTGTTGGCGAGTGAAGGCATGCATGCGCATAGATTCTAGGACGTTGCTGGTTGGCCGCCCTACACTCCGCTGCCATGAGTGATCCCCGCACAGAATCGGAACCGAAATCCGAACCGAAGACGCCGCGCGTCGCCGGGCGCTTCCGAGGAAAGGGGCCGGAGCGCGACTTCGACCCCCATGCCGCGAGGGATGCTCTGATGCCGCTTCTTCGGGCGATCGAGGCTGTGTCGGATGAGACGCCTGAGCCCTTGGCGGTGGACGTGATGGAGCCGTTGTTGCGGCAGAATCCGCGACCGGGGGGCGGGTTCTTCTCCCGCAGTCATCTGATTGCAGGCTTCCGCGCCTTCGCTGCGGAGGAGACCTTTAGGTTTGGCGAGGCTCGTTTCAGGCGACGGGTACAGCGCCGTCCCGTGCGGACCCAGAGTGGTGTCACGCCTCTAACGGTCCTGACGAAGCCCTTCCCTTGTCCGGGTAAGTGCATTTTCTGCCCGAACGATTTGAGGATGCCTAAGAGCTATCTCTCCGATGAGCCAGGGGCGCAGCGTGCCGCGAATAACCGATTCGATCCCTACCTGCAGACCTGGAATCGGTTGGCGGCCTTCGATGCGACTGGGCATCCTGTCGACAAGGTTGAAATGATCGTGTTAGGCGGAACTTGGTCTTTCTATCCCGAGGCCTATCAAGTTTGGTTCATTCAGAGATGTCTAGAAGCGATGAACGATTTCGGGGCAGGGCGGGACGCACGCAACGATTTCGATCCGGGAACCCCTGACTTCGAAGAGTTGGATGTTGAGGTGCACGGCGACGAGTTCGATCGCAATCCCTATAACCGTCGTGTGACGGAGTTCCTCAAGGAACGCCAAAATGGTGAGATGCTGCTCGAACACGAGGGGTCAGATTGGGTTGCTCTGGCGGCCGCGCAGGAAGCGAACGAAACGGCCGGAGCGCGATGCGTCGGACTCGTTCTCGAGACCCGTCCGGATCACGTAGACGAAGCCGAAGTCATGCGGTTGCGAAAGCTAGGCGCGACGAAGGTCCAACTTGGGGTACAGAGTCTCGACGATGAGATCCTCGAGAAGAATCGGCGCGGGCACGGACTTGCCGAAACTCGGATCGCCTTCGACCTTCTGCGTCGTGCGGGCTTCAAGTTGCACGTGCATTGGATGGCAAATTTGCTGGGGGCGACGCCGGAGAGCGACCGACGCGATTTCCCGAAGCTTTTCGAAGACGAAGCATTTCGGCCGGATGAGTTGAAGCTCTACCCGTGCAGCTTGGTCGAGACGGCGGAGTTGATGGGGCCGTGGAAGCGCGGCGAATGGAAGCCCTACACCGATGAAGAACTCCTCGAAGTGGTGTCCGACGCTTTGCCACGCGTGCCGCGCTATTGCCGCGTGACCCGAGTGATTCGTGACATCTCCTCCGACGACATAGTCGTCGGCAATAAACGCACGAATTTCCGTCAGATCGCCGAAAAAGAGATCGCCCGCCGCGGCGAAAGCCTCGTCGAAATTCGTCATAGAGAGATCCGAGGCGAAGCGTTCGAGGGGGATGCCTTACAAATGGTCGAGACGGAATACTCTTCAGGAGGCAGCCGCGAGGTTTTTCTGGAACTCGTAACGGAGGCAGACCGAATCGTCGGGTTCCTACGCCTCTCGCTTCCCAAGGAAGCGTCGTTCGTCGAAGAACTCGGGCAGCACGCCTTGGTCCGCGAACTCCACGTGTATGGCGGCAGCGTTCGCTTGGGCGCTGATCCCTTAGGCGCCGCACAACATCGCGGCCTCGGAGCGCGACTCCTCGAGCGGGCCGCCGCAGTTTCGACGGAACAGGGTTATGAGACACTCTCTGTGATTTCGGCGATCGGCACCCGCGACTACTATCGCAAGCAGGGCTTTGTCGACGGCGATCTCTATCAGCATAGATCAATCGCCGCCGACGACTAAAGCGTTCTCGCGCGAAGGAATCAGCCGGCCTTCTTGAGAGGCACCCAAAGCGTCGATTCACCGCGCTTTACGAGGACGAGGACCTTCTCAGAGCCGCCGAGTTTCTGGGCGAAGTCCTTTGCGTTCTTGACCGACTTGCGATCGATCTCGACGATCAAGTCGCCGCGACGGAGGCCCGCCTCGGCGGCCGGTCCGTCGGGATCGATATCCGTAATGATCACGCCCTCAGCTTTGTCGAGGCCTAGCTGATCTGCGATCGCGGGAGTGAGGTCCTGGGCGTGCAGACCAAAGGCGTCGGCCCCTTCCTCCTGGGGTGCGACTGCCGCGACTTCGTTCGCGTCGTCGAGGCGTCCTATGCGAATGCGGAAGGCCTTCTCCTTGCCCTCCCTTACGACGATCACTTTGGCGTCGGTGTCGACGGGTGTGTTCGCGACTACGAGGGGAAGGTCCTTCCACTTGTTGATCTTCTCGCCATTGAATTCGATGATCACGTCACCGCGTTCGATGCCACCCTTGGCCGCCGGAGTCTCGGGCATAACCATTGCGACGAGCGCGCCGCGCGCTTCGTCGAGCTCAAAGGCTTCAGCCATTTCTTCATCGATGCCTTGGATCTGAACTCCGAGCCAGCCACGAGTGACGCGTCCGTCCGCGCGAAGCTGTGGGAGGATCTGCTTGGCTTGATTGATCGGAACCGAGAAGCCGATCGTATTCGCGTTGCTGCGAATCATGGTGTTAATGCCGACCACGCGTCCTGCGAGGTCGATTAACGGTCCACCTGAGTTGCCGGGATTGATCGCTGCATCTGTCTGAATAAAGTCATCGTAGGTCTGCACCTGGGACGGGCTCACGTCGCGTCGATGTTTGGCGGAGACGATGCCGGCGGTCACTGTGTGCTCGAGGCCGAAGGGATTGCCGATTGCGACAACCCAATCGCCGGGTCGGATCGCTTCCGAGTCGCCGAGCGCGATCGTGGCGAGCGACTTGTCGCCCGGGTCGACCTTGAGGAGTGCAATATCTGTCTTGGGGTCGCGGCCGACAATTTCGGCTTTGAGTTCGCTGCCATCGAGGAAGTGAACGCGAATTTCGTCCATATTCTCGACGACGTGATTATTAGTTACGAGATAGCCATTGCTGGAGATGACAAACCCACTCCCCTCTCCTTCGCTCTTACGCTCGCGGGGTGGGCCTTCTTGGCGCCACGGGTTGCCGCCAAAGAACTCTTCGAAGCCCGGGGGCATGCCGGGTGGCATCCCTTGTCCCTGTCCATAGGCGACGGTGCCGGTCGTTTGGATGCTGACGACGGCCGGTGCGACGCGTTCCGCTAGATCCGCAAAGCTGGTGGGAATTCCGATCGGCTGCGCGTTCGGGATGCCGCTATCACTTCGCCACAAGGCCTCGTGAGCGTTCGTCTCGGACGCTTCTTCTACATCGTCGTCGCTCCCAAAAAAGTCGATGGCGTGTGCGGCTGCGGGACCGAAGGCGGAGTTGCCTTCTGCTTGTTGCGTTCGATCGAATAGGTGCTCGAAGTCGAACCCGGCGTTTAGGCCGAAGAGGACAAGCCCCGTGAGGGGAATAAGGACGAGCAGACGACGCATGAGTTGAGCCTCCTGGAAAGGGTCCGCTTGCGACTACTGCGCGAGCGGGATCGTGAGATGGTATCGGCCGGGTCCGCGCTGGACCACGACCAAGGCGCGGGTCTTACCGCGTAGGCGCGCGACGGCGCGCCGAAGAGCTTCGGCATCGGTGAGCGTTACGCCGTTCACTCGAAGTAGAAAGTCGCCTGGCTGAAGTCCTAGGGCATGAGAGTTGGAGTTCTTGATCACTTCCGTGATTTCGAAGGCCTCGTCTCTGACGGATAGGTTGAGGTCTAGGCCGAGCATGCGATGGGCGATATTCGAAACCACGCTCGGGGGCATCTCTTCTGCTTGCGCTGCGACAGAGCGGATTTTTTCATCGTGAAAGAGCTCGAAACGGATTTCCTGGCCATCGGTCATACGCCAAAGAGTGTCATTGAGTTCGACTGCGCTTGATAGGCCACGTCCGTCGACGCCTATGATGACATCACCGCGCCGGATGCCCGCGCGAGCGGCGGGGCTACCGGGCTGAACGCGATGAATTAATGCCCCGCGGCTTTCATTCGGGATCGCGAGGACTTGCCTGAGTGCGGGTTCGATGTCTTGGAATTCGAGGCCGAGCCAAACCGGGTGAACTTCTCCGTAGAGCAGGAGCTCGTGAATCACTCGCGACGCGACGTTGATGGGAATGGCAAAGCCGATTCCCTGGGCACCGCCATAGATCGCGACATTGATGCCAATCAACCGGCCTTCGGCGTTAAGTAAGGGACCGCCAGAGTTGCCGGGGTTGATCAAGGCGTCAGTCTGTAAGAGCCCATGAAAAGACGTGCTGGCCTGGGCGTTCACGGAGCGGTTGATTGCCGAGATTACACCGGTCGTCACGGAACTCGAGAGACCGAATGGATTGCCGATCGCGATGACAGGTTCGCCGACCATGAGGTCGTCTGAGTTACCAAGTGGCGTGAAGGGGAGCGTCTCTTTTTTGTCCATGATGATGCGCAGAACTGCGAGGTCGTTATTCGCGTCTGCGCCTACGACCTCGGCATCAAATTCACGACCATCAGCGATCGCTACTCTAACCCGAGTGGCTTTAGCGATGACGTGTTCATTCGTGAGTACATGACCTTCACGATCGAATATCACGCCGGAGCCAAGGCTCTGAACTGTACGGGCGCGGGGTGCGAAGAAGTTGTCGAAGAAGGCTTCGTAGCGCGGGTCCGAGCTGTCGGGCCGCACGCGGAAGGGGCTTGGCGTTTTGCTGAGCCGCTCGGTTGTGATGTTGACCACGCTCGGGCCGACATGCTGGACGACGTCGACGGTCGCAGTGCGGCGCAGGAATGGATCGGCGGCGTGAGCGGCTGACACTGCGAGAAGCGCCACCCAAAGAGCCGCGCTCGCGAAAGGCAAAGCGAGGCCAAGAGCGCGTCGCATCTGTGTAAGTCGAAGTTGAATGCGAATCATCCTATTCGGTCCATTGTCGCAGCCCTGGGCATGTCGCTCGATCGACGCTCCATCGGCGAGAAAGCCGCCTTGGTCGTTCCCTATTCACGTACTAGGAGGCCGCCAGAGTCGGTTTGGTTCGCAATCAACTCGATTCCCCCGCGCTTAGGCAAGTCATTTTCTGTTGTTCGGTCAGCGACTTAAACGCTTTTCTGGCTCTTGGTCAGCATACGCTCGATCGAGCGCCGCTCGAATCGGTTCGAGCTGTTTTGCGGGCGAGCCTCCACGAGCGAGTTCTCCGGTCACAGCCACGCCTGTGACTCCGGCCAAAACCGCTTCGCGAGCCCTCGAAGGGTCGATCCCGCCTTGGGCGAAGACCGGAATGCCTAGGCGACACGCGCTCGCCAGCATTTCGAGTCCAAGGGGCGGGCGACTCGCCGGCTTAGAATTAGGCGCCCAAATCGGCGCGAGATGGATGTAGTCGACGCGGCCGAAGTGGCGGCCATAGCCGCTGACCGATTCCGTCGAGGAATGGGCGACTTCGCTCTCTTGGGCGAGATGGGCAACTTCAGCTAAATCGTGAAGCGAACGCCCTGCCAGAACGTTTGCACTGGTCCCTAAGGCTGCTCGCATAGCTTTGGGACCGAGGGCGTCGAATCCTAGATGAACTCCATCCGCGTGTGCGGCACGGGCTATATCCGTGCGCTTGTTGACGATGACCCGCCTCGGGCGACTCGCGTCTCTTTGGTTTGCAGCGTCTCGCGCTTCAACTAACAAACGGGCTGTCTCGAAAAGTACGAGGTCCGGGGCCGTACGTTCGCGAAGCTGGATCCAGTCCGCGCCGGCACCAAATACTTCGGTTGCACGAGTAAAAGGATCTACTCCGAAGCTCGCCACGTCGAGCACCGCGCAAAGCAAAGGGCGTTTTCCGAGGGCGGATGTCTTCAAAAGAACTCGATTCGCCCGGCGCTAGAAGCTCGCCGTGCCGTCGAGGGGACTTGAGGCCGAAGCGTAGAGTCTTTTCGGCATGCGGCCCGCTTCGTAGGCGGCGCGACCCGCTTCGACACCCTGACGCATAGCCCCAGCCATCTTGACGGGATCCTTTGCGTGGGCGATCGCGGTGTTCATCAACAGGGCCGTCGCGCCTAACTCCATGGCGAAGGCCGCGTCGCTCGCGGTTCCCACGCCGGCATCGACTATGACCGGGACTTCTACGGTCTCCATGATGATGCGAAGATTGGCGGGATTGCGAATGCCCATGCCCGAACCGATGGGCGCGGCGAGGGGCATCACGGCGGGGCAGCCCATGGCCTCGAGTCGCTGGCAGGCGACCGGATCGTCCGTGATGTAAGGGAGCACTATGAAGCCGTCGTCGATCAGGCGCTTTGCTGCTTCAAGCGTCGCCGGGACATCGGGAAAGAGCGTCCGTTC